>Ga0058698_10000025_pt1 | contig 125207 bp, 134 predicted proteins | sample AgamicAsSfe_FD_67288 | JGI IMG/M metagenome (GOLD analysis project Ga0058698, IMG submission 67288) | Agave microbial communities from Guanajuato, Mexico - As.Sf.e | ecosystem: Host-associated > Plants > Phyllosphere > Phylloplane/Leaf | place: Guanajuato, Mexico | collected 2012-05-30
CCGTCGCGACAAGGTATCCCTTCTCCCCGGCTTTTGGTATGCCACTACAGAGCTGTGTGATGATTGCAACCTGCTCATCCAGCGTAGGCACATCTGTCGTCTGACCGTGCCCAATAATCTGTTGAAGGCCGTCTTGCTGCATATCAGCACCATCCGCTAGCTCGTCTGGCATCTCTGTGTCGATGACTCGTTGACTGTTCAACTCGATCGAGGGGGTCGCCTTGTGCCGTGACGGCATTGGTGACCCTATGATCTCGTCATGGTCTTTGGGTGACTTCTGACGCTTCGCGGAGTCCAGCTCCATACCCCGGGACGCCGAATCATGTTCCTCATCGTCACCATTGCTTTCCGAAAGTGTTCTCTTCGCCGGAGAGGAGGATCGGCCTAGAGCGAGCTTCTGAATATCACCCTCAGCGGTCGACTGAGGGCTGCTTGGTGGGTCCTGGTCCAGGTCGATGCTGGCGGAAGCATTCTCCGCACGCTCTCCGGACATACTGCCTTCAGGTGAGTTCGGACCGAATGACGACGAAGAATGGTTTGAAGGTGGGGTGCGAAACGACCGAAGTGGGTGTTTGTTGTTTGCTATAGCCGCCGCGGCGTTTGTCTCGACCGCGCCTTGTACTTCTTCGTGGATATGCGGTGGAAAAGTTCGAACAGGTGCTGGGGACTGCGAGGATCGAGAAGAGGCTGTGTCCTGCCTGGAGTCATTCATGAAGATGTCGTCTGTATTACTACTTCGTGAGCTCGTGCTACCCTTTCGCGAGTAAGTGGTTCTGGGTTTCTTGTAGGAAGACGTGATGAAGCGAGCTGCCCGCGGCAGCTCTCCTCGAAGCAAGCACTAGATCACGACGGTCTGAAATAGTCGTCTCGTCACACGTCCATTCAGCCCGAATCCTAGACTTCGTTGCCAAATCCTAGAGGACTTCCTTCCGTAATTACCCCTGGCTACTAATCACGTGCTTCCGCGTACATCAGACCGATGACAGGGCAAGCATTCGAGACATTCGAGACTCGCACGGCAGCGCATAGTCATCGTGAATATCATTATGAAGAGGACTCTGATTTACATAGTTCCGGCGAAGTCCATATTTCACCTGACATCGATCTTGTCCACCTCCGCTTTCGCCTCTTCCCAGGCAGCCAGGTTCCGCTTCGCCCAGTCAATGTGGCAGTGTGCGTAAGCAAGCTGGATCGGCATTAGCAGATGTCAATTACCTTGAACTGATGATGAACTCACCATGTATTTCCGCAAGTCGTCCTCCTTCTCCCCTTGGAAGCTTCTCAGACTTCGCAGGACACCCATGCTCGCGTCCCTTACGTCCTTCTCCGAAACTTGCAGGGCTGCCTCAAGCTGAGCTACAGACTCTTTGGTTCTGCCAATCTGATCTCTCCTCGTCCGTTCGGGGTCTACATCCACAACACCCTTGATAGCATGCGTAACGCTGCCGAACAGCTTATTCGTAATGAAGTTCCCGCCATTCTTCCGTGGCGACATAGCGTCACTCGGGTTCTGTTGACCAGGTTGACCTGACGGGAAGTCCGAGTCGACGGACTCATTGTCTTCGTGCCTTTCATTGCTCTCTCTGTTAGACGAAGTCGACCGCCTCGGTGGACTTGAAGGACCAAAGCCACTCTGCTGCAGATGCTGCTCTAGTCGTTGGGCTTCTGCCTCGGATCGTTCGAGCTGCTCCAGCCGTTGCTGCTTCTGCTCAAGCTCGTCCTTGGCCATCTCGCCTTGCACTCGCTTCAATATCCTGTAGCGCAGTACTTTCCTCACAATGCCGGCAAACTGGGCACTTTCTCGCATTGGCTCTGAAAAACTTGCACTAAGTGATGTAGATAGATCCATTGTGGCGATGTACGTCGAGTCAACCGCTTGTCCAATTTTCTCTACTGCTGCCGCGACAGTGGGTGACTGCTCCGACAACGAAAACGCGTTCAGCTTGCCACCTAGATCACCCATGTCTTCGGCAAAGGCTCCAAGGTGAGCAATAGTGCGCTTGTTCACCTTCTCCATGCTCCCCTGCATCAATGCTTCCAGCTCCCCTGATGATGCTTCGAAGTTGACAAAATACGGGTCAAGCTCTCTTTCAGACAATGACTGTGTGACTGGCGGGAACTTGCCGAAGACCTGAACTCCTGGTATCGTATGTGCGGCAGCGGAAGGATATGCGGCTGTTGGTGGCGTAACCTGGGGCGTACCACTAGCGGATTGTTCCACATCTTTCGCCGCCTTTAGCTTCGCTGTCGAGGAAGGTATCGGTAAGTAATTGTGGCCTGGTGTTGGATTTGCGGGATCGAGAGGTGGTGCTTTCAAATTGTTCTTCGGGAGGTTGATGACGGGTGGTGCTTGTAGTACAGAGCTCTGATGCACTTGTTAGCTCTGGTTGTCCATGTCCAGCCGTATCCGCTTACCCAGGTGGCATTCGGCTCTAAGAACTTCCAGAACACCCCATCTTCTCTGACCTCTTGCATGCGCCGACATCGGTTGAGAAAGGATGTCAGCATACGCTTTCTGTGATCTATTATAGCTTCATCTTCCTTGGCTTTCGTCGGTTTCGCTGCGTAATCCGCCATAGAGTGTTTTTCTGGTATCGGTGGTATGATGAGTGTAGGGTGTAGTCGGACGAGCGTATCCCGCAATGAGTAAAAGTCTGAGTATCGTCTTCTGACTTCGATGTCCTGCAGATGTCAGTCAATACCACCAACCGCTGGCAGAAGTTGTCGTACTCCTATCCTGATTGTGTATGCAATGTAGCTGCCGCCTCCTTCCATATTCTTCCCCGCTTGCAATATGACGATTTGAATATCCGGCCGGTCACAGAGGATCTGCTCGACACGACTGTCATATTGTCCTGGTTTGCGCTGGGCGACCCCTCCATCTTGACTGTCATGTTGTTCGGATTCTTCTGACTGTTCGTTCTGCGGTGTTGAGGTCTCCGAAGGCGGTTCGGTTGGAGGAAAGCCTGGTACCGTCTCAGCAGGGCGCACAGGGAAGTCTCGTAAGAAACATACGTGAAATTGGAGAGCTTGTCTGACCTACATCAGAGGTGGAATCGCGGCGGTCGAAGGAGCCGTAGGGATTATTGTCTTCGTCGTTCCACATTCTTGGATGCGGACTCCTCTGATAGCTTCGTTGGTCTTCGATACTGTATACTCTCACGTAGTTATGCTTCACCTGTTCTACATGAGATGTTCGGGGCGTGCTGGGTGATGATGTCGCTTTTGAACCACGGAGGTCTTCCCGGCCGAGTCACCAAAGAAAGGGGTAGGTGGTGGCAGTCGTCTTTCATCTTCTACAGCAGCCACACAAGTTTACATATGAGATGAGGTATGGAGAATCGCAAAGCGCTGTTTCGATCGAGTCTGTCTGTCTATTGTCTATCGTCTATGTTCGCCGTTCGTATCCTGGTACTCGCTGCCATGATGAACGCCACAAGGTGAGCCTGCCACAAGGACTCGACTCTTCTTCCTCCCAGTCTCGTGTGCGACGATCAATGGTCATTCCCATCATCGTCTTCAGCTTTATTGTCCCATAACATCACACATCTTCATTGGACTTCTAGGGCGAGTTTGAACCAGCCGAAGTGACCGACTCTGCCGTCTCCAACTTCTTGCCAGAAACAGCTACAGGCGCCGGTTGGACAACAGCAACAGGTTGTTGTTGAGCGATGTACGGTCCAGGCGCTGGCTGCGGCTCGAAGACGCGGTCCAGTCTATTATTGATCATGCGCACGGCGATCCAAGCTCCGATCATAATGACCAAAGCGATCAAAGCGATGATGAGAAAGATGGCGTTATTGGCGTACATTGCCGTGGCAGTGTAGAGCTGATACTGCTAAGCAGATTTGCAGATGGAGAGGCTGATCTTTATCAGCTGTATGTGCTCTGTGTGGCCACATTGCAGTTTGTACTTACCACTGTTGTTGGGAAGTTGAGAGAGCGAGATGGTGACTTTTAGACGTGCGATTGTAGAGGTTGTGTTTGGAACAGTGAGGTGACGTATGATGGTGCAGGATTGTTGTTACCCAATTTTGGGTATTGTCAAGACAGGACATTGAAGTCGGCCGCTTGTGTAGGTCAACGTTGCAAAGGCGCGCAATGTGTGGCAGAAGGTCGGACGGTGCCATAGCAACAAATCAGTAGTGGTGTTTCAGACGCGCTTTCTCGGTTGATCTATGCATATCGCGCCGCGTTTATCGCTCACTGGCGACCGCAAGAGGTTGTGGAGCATCGTCGGTCCTATGTGTCGGCTGCTGTTCGACTGTGCTGTGAGGGTTGCCGTCAAGACAGCGCAAGGCAACCACGGCTCCGATACTGAGAAGCACAATAACTAGAGCGAGGATGAAAAGGTCAACGGAGAAATGGTACATTGTGGTGGTTTCGAGTGGGAGCGAGCCGTCACAGTAGTACTGAGCAGGCCTGGAGAATGGAAGGCGAGTAAGCTAGTTTCGATCGACTTTTCAGATTGAACAAATGCTGGTGTCAGACGTGTTGTTTGAAATGAGAGCGGAAGCTGCCCCGGTAACAGGGTCTAATGACATGCTGTTTCAGACGCGCTTCAAAGAATATGCGGGGTAGCGTCGCACTCATCAGTCTCAGTTTTGCTCGGTCCTCTCCTAGCGCAGTCCCGGCCCAAAGATGTCTCAGGATTCTGACCTCGAGGATGTCAAGATCTGTTCAATGGTCTGCATCCACAAGCCTGGCACATCAGCTTGTTTGCCAGCGTTCGCAAACCGCTGAAGTCTTTCGACCAATGCGGAGTGATCCAGATCAATCTTCTGTGCCGCACTCCAGCCGAGCAGCACATCGATGGTGCATAGGACGCGCATGCCCAGAGTAAGGACTTCTGGGTTCGTCGCCCATCCCAATGCACCGTCTTCTTCCACTTCTGCCTTTGTGGTCAAACATTCGATACCATCGATTGCCCATGACCTCAGAACGTCCGCTATGTGTCGTAAGCTGGAATCTTTGCTCATCGATTTGAGCAGCCGAGACCATAATTGCGCTTCCTTGATCTCGTCCAGATATAGATTCTGCTTCTCCTCGCCAAATAGAGTGGTGTCAGCTTGTAAGGCTTTGTGTAGTAAGTTTTTGGGAGATAAGAGATGATGGTCGAAGTGCTGGCCTAACAGTCGTTTACAGCACCCAAAGGCCAGTATCGCAGAGTCGGGGTAAGCACTATTCATGTGGCTGGAAAGCATGCGCGCCGCGACGTCGGGCACGACATCGTCGGACTCTGTGACAATATCCAAGCCTTTGACAATCTTTACAGCTACCTGTGCTCCGATAGATCTCACGTCCTCGTCATCGTCCAGAAGACAGTCATAAACGGCCAGACAGTACTTGACTCGTAACTCTTCAGGCAAATGTTTAATGCTATCTCGTGCCAGTAGTAGACCATGTAGCGAAGATACGGCAGCAATACGCAGCGGATACTCCTGTTTCCTGTCAGTTGTGAGTCTTGTCAGAACGGAGTGCGTCACTTACGTTGTCATCCTGCAAACTCTCCACGCTGAGGCGCAGCCATATTTGCACTTCGTTCAAAAGCTCTGCAGTCCAGCGATGCTCTTGCAAGTAACGGCTGGCAAGGACGTGACCCCAAAGTCCAAGTGAGCTCTGAAGCTCGACAGGTGCTAATGACGCCTGGATGGAGCCGGGGACGTCAAGCCCAGAAAGCATAGAAACCAGATTCTCACAGTCCCGCAACTTAGATGGTTGCACTTGAGCCACAACGTCGAGGGTAGTGCGATAGAAGCATGCTTCTACCCGGCTTCGCCCAGCATTGAGCGATGCCAGAAGAGACACCAAGAAGTTCCAGGACACATTGAGTGGGAGTGCGTAGAGTACTGGCTGTAGCTGCTCCAATGTGTTCACTACCGCTGAATCGTCCGTGTTCGCTAATAGCTTTGTCCAGGTAGGATCAGTCAGGGCTGGACTGAGTAGATGAGCAAGCCAAGCTAGCCGTAACAGCTTCATACGTAGAAGTACCGAGCCGCGGCGTCCTTGACCAAGTTGACGGCGGCTGAGTAGAACTCTACTGACTTCTGCGAATCGCTGAACCAGGTCAGTAAGTGGGCTGCCAGAGCCAAGACCCCTGGCAGCCTGATATTGTAGTAATTGTGCGCCAACCAAGCAAAGTATCTCGAGGTATTCAGCCATTATAATGTCATCTGAGACATGAAGGAAGCATTGCTTGAGAAGCTCGTGCTCATCTCTGAACAGATTCAGCACGGTCTTAACACTGGCATGGCTGCTGGCGCTCGCGTGATTAAATGGAACAGTTGCAGGTGCCACGTCCGTCGCACAAGATTGCGAGGTCTCTGCTATGTGCTTCGTAGACGACGCCCGAAGAACTGCTTTGCTCATGTGTCTGAGGCACATCAAACGACCATGTAGCTCATTGCGATCGCGGGTGGTGTTCGACGACAATGACTTGATTTGCAAGGACACATGAGATGGCTGCGTTATCGCAGCAGCTGTATGTGCAGCTATAGCACGAACATGCCAGGACGTATTCCCGAAAGCACGAACGACCAGATGAAATATTGCATCCCGACTTGATGCAGGTGGTGGAGCTCGACGGAGCAAATCAAGCACCAGGAATACAGCCTCGGCTGTGAATATTGTCTGCTTGTCTGGGAGGTCGTCTCCTGTTCCAATAATTGCTTCCGAGGATCGCAGCAGATATAAGATAAGCTCCAGGAGACCTGGATGTTTGTCGTATGACAAACGAGTCGCATTGCCTATTGCATTTTCGAAGAAGTCGTCGGACGACTCGTTCGAGCCGAGCAGGCGATCGATAAGACTGCGAAATAGCATGAGGCCACAATTCCTGATAGCCCAGATCTTCGATGTCAGACACTTCGCTGCTAGCCTCATGGCTTCCACTATGGTCTTCTCAGACTGACTAGCGAGTCGTGATGTGATGAAGATCGCCCTGATAGTGTTCAATGCGTGCACCTGTGGCAGATCAATGGCTTCATCGTGTTTCATGACGGGTTCGATTGCACTGAGTTGCGTCAAATCTGATATGGCTCTGGAGTAAAGCTCTCCAGAGGCATCGGAAGCAATCAGACCGACTACGATAGCAGGCAGCCCGGCAGACCGTCGCGTGATGGCCGTACCTTTCTGCTGGAAAAGCCGAAGAATGCTCTGGAGGGTGTTAGCAGAGAGATCTCGGTCTATACGTAGGGCGTATGCTACTGACCTCGTAGGAATCATCAATCATTCTTGCCACTTGCGGATTTGCGGAAACGGCACTTTCGGCACAAACATACGCAAACGTCTGAGCAACTGTGGAAAATGCTCCTCGATGCCGAAGCTCTGCCAGTTGAGTAAAGCACAGTCCTCCGAGATCCTGTGTCGTGCGATCAAAACACTCTCGCCGCACTGAAGCTGCAAACGCTGGACTAGTTAGAGTCCGAAGGAGCAGACTGGACTCCTTCAAACCTCGCCACGCATAGCTCAACACATCTCTTGTGGTCAGGCTGGCATCGTCGTCCATCTCCTCAGGCATGAAGCCTTCTGGTGCGTCGTTGCAAAGAAGATGGCGCACGCTTCTCCACGTATGAAGTAATGTCAACTTTAAACGTAACAGTATCTGCTCGAACTTCTGCTGCTCACCGGGATTTGCTGAACTCAGGAGCTGCTCCAAGACATATCTCGTTGCTGTGAATAATCCATGTATGGGATACCGTTGGACAGCAAGGGTTAGGTCTCTGAGGGCGACTGAAAGCGCCGCTTCTAGGTCGGAAGCGAGCCCTTCGATGACGTCCCAAGTTGACTTGTCTATAGTCAATTTACCGATATCTGTCGAAACAAGATGTCGGTGGACAGTCAAGCTATACAGTCTAGCGACACCATCTGCTTGGTCAACTCTACCACTTTTGAGCATGATCTCTCGTGCTCTGATAAGCGTCATTTGAACTCCTGTCGCGTCGATTCTCGGAGCTGTTGACGTATCATCTCTGAAAGAAGCAGTTTGAACAATTATAAGATTCTCTAGTGCGGCTTGCCTTACATCATCAAAGGGATCGAGAAGGAGATCTAGCAGAGCACGCAATGCGGCCGAGGTGACTACGTTCAGCTGCACAGGCCAATGTACGTCTCCATGGGCTGATTTAGAGAGGTCCGCATTCGCAACATTAGCATCAAGTCCCGACCTGAGCAGTATGGTCAAGGCTTTTAATGCCGAGATATGGCGCTGATATGCTGCTGTTGTAACAAGCTCGGAAGTAATGAAGCCAATTATCCAAGCAATGAAGCTCATGTGATTTGCATGAATGGCTTCGGCTTCCCGCTGATTTTGAACATTGTTAGTCTTTGTAGCATCGTGCGTGAATGATTTCGTGGTCTTCTCATTCATTGGCTTCTCTATTTGTCGAGCAAGAACTGCAAGGATGGCACGTAAGCGATTGACAAGCGCCTGGAAATGACTATGCACTTCTCCACGGAAGTTGGCGTCCACGTCTGCGAACATATGTGGAAGGTGTAGCTGCAAAGTGATGAGTGTGCCAGCAGTCAAAGGGCGAGTGGCAGATGCAGATGAGACGAGTAAAGAAAGACCTGCTAGACGGGCAGCATGAGAAGCCTGACCACAGAGATGTCCAAGTACAGAATCTGGCAGAAGGAGAACCTGACCACGCACGATAGCTTGTGTGCTCGTCTGTGTGCCTGGAAATAGTCAGTTGATGTACAAGATCACGACTATATCATACTTACCACACTCTTGCACAAGACCACTGCACTTCCCGACTTGGAGAGCAGACAGAAGAACAAGACGCCTGATTTCATCATTGGGTCTTGTTTCATCACTATTTGTTGAGTCTACAGTGGTAAGACCTAATAGTTGACGGAAATCTAAGTACTCTAGAAAGCGTACATATACTTGAATTCCAGGCTGAAACAACGCAGGGAACGCATGGAATCGAAAGGCATGGATAGCATTAGGCGTCGCTTCAATGCCACGCACAAGCGGTTCCGCCCAAACTGGAATCGGACTGGTACTATCTGACGATGCCGGCGGCGTTCCCAAAGGGTTGGCAGCGACGGCGGAGAGCAGCTGCCCGGCAGTCGGCGCGATATCGCCTACAGGTATCCACGTAAGCAGGTTGCTGATGAAGTCAGCTTGGTAGTAATTGATGCTCCTCAATACACCTTCGGGGTCATTACGTCCCGTCACAACGCTTGCGTAGAGAACGACTAGCTGCGAAACAGAGAGAACATTCCTGGATAGGAAGATGGTGAGAGCATGCAAGGCAGGCTTTGCTCTGGTCCGATCTCGTTCCTTGAGTGCTAGGTCCAAACAACGTGATGTGGTAGTGTCAACAGTATGAGCAGCAGCGGTCTTTCCCAGCAGCTTTGCCATAGTGTTCAGTACCTGCTTCATTGCCTTGCTTTTGCCATTATCAAAGTGATCAATGTAGATCCTGAAAAGTCCAGCCAGCGTCTCAGAGGCGAAGACAAGGTCTGTGAGACTCGCATCATGAACCTGGGCACACTGCTCAATCGTTCCGCAGAGAACGTTGCAAGCTGCCACGCGGTGTGTCGCCGACAGATCAGACGTGTCGGCAGTCTTCATCAAGACATGTAGAAGATTCCTGCAGTTGACTGTCAACCACTAGACCGAGGCCAAGGCTTCCTTGTGCTTTCTCAGTCCTGTCGTAGCTTACCTGAAGACCTCAGCATCGAGACGCTCCAGCCCTGACAACAAGGAGCCAAGTGACTTCGCGGCATCACGTAGCACGGTCTCCGCCAACGGAATTTGACAATTTTCACCACATTGAGCGAGCAAGTTCATGCTATGCTGGTTCTTGCCCTTTAACTATGCGCATACGTAAGCGCTGCCAAGTATGAAGTCTTTACTGCAGCACGGTAGTCCTCAGCAGAGGCTCTTGAATGATGGCCAATAAATAAAATATTGTATTTTACTGAACACCTCCTCGCAAGGCAAGCTCGCAAGCTCGGGCGTGTCAAGGCAGCTAGTCACAAATCTTTCTAGGGTTAGGGTTATCCAGACCCTGCTTTTGCAACAGCAGCATCATGACAATTTTTATACTGACAAGCGTTCGACCACACAGAGCTCTTCTTTTGCAATCGCGACTTGTTCTTCAGTGCTGCCACGAGACGTGCGAGATTCACTGCATCACACATCGCTCACAAACACCCAGCAGATTGATAGCCGCATCGATACCACAAACATGGGTCTGTGGGACACATTAACTGGAGGCCCGCAGAAGGCGAGCACCACATCTTCATCCACTTACTCATCCAATCCGACGCAACAAACACAATCATACCAGCCAGCACCTTTCGACCCTACCACAGCGCAAGATGTTAGCTCTTTCCTCAACCCTCAAATGTCCTTCGATCCTTCTGCATTACACCCGCTAGCTGGTCTCGACCAAGATGCGCTCGACTATCTAACACTCGAGGATAACATACTGGACACATCAGCAGGCTCTGGTGCTCTGCCGTCAAAAGGATGGTCAGATGACCTTTGTTATGGCACGGGCACAACATATCTGGCGGCATTGACATTAGGAGGCATCTGGGGTTTGGCAGAAGGATTAAATCGCACACCAGCATCTGCACCACCGAAGCTCAGGCTGAATGCCTGCCTTAACGCGATCACACGAAGAGGGCCCTTCTTGGGCAACTCCGCGGCAGTGATTGCCATGGTCTACAACGGGTTCAACTCAACGATTGGGTACTACAGAGGGAAACACGATGCTGGTAACAGTATTGCGGCCGGCGCATTGAGTGGAATGCTATTCAAGAGCACAAAGGGTATAAGGCCGATGGCAATCTCGGGCGCGATGGTGGCTTCAGCAGCTGGCGCATGGGCTGTGAGTATTGCACAAACATATCAGTCTACCCGCACTGACAAGTCCAATAGTTTACACGCAAAGCTCTCTTTTGAGGATGAAGAGAACTGTCAATGTATGCAATCTCCACGAAGATATCTTGTCACAGCATAGTCATGGCGATGGCGTATAGGAGGGATGGAACAGTGTCGCATGGAAGCTCGACCACGGAGCGGTTGTACTATAGAATTGGTTGCACATTGTCGTGGCAGAGACGGTCACCATTAGGAATAATCTCCCAGTCTACTAATGATCCTAACGAATTACGGAAGCAGTCTCGCAGTCCAGAGCTGACATTTGGCCGAAGTTCACTGGGTTGATCCAGTTCGAGCGCACTCTCGATCCTGCTATGACAAGTCTAGCCCCATGCACACGTCGCTGCAAGTGAGCTATTTGCTTTCTAAGACTCTTCGATTGAATGCCGTCGAAGATGGGACAGTAATTTGGTGTTTCAAGATCTTCTTCACTTCGCAGTCCGCACCTCGCTTTGACTCCACCACTAGGACTATATCTACCTCTGTTCTACCTCGAACTTTCTTCATCTTACATCTATCTTCCTGCCTTGACTATCTACACCTGCAACAATCAATCTAACAACTGACTTCGACCTCTAGCTCTTCATACAAGGCATCGCTCGTTACCTTTCTTCAAACGATGTACACCTCAAGCTATCTGCGCAATCCGTCTTCCTGAAATTGCACCTCCGCAATACTCGACTGGCACCAGCGCAGGAGTCTAAATACATTGCCACACTCGCGGGTTGCTGGCAACTTCACTCTGCTACGGACAAGTACGTCTTCCTCTTGCACCGCATTCTAGCCTTTCTCTTGCACCGCATTCTCCAGCCCCATCAACTTGTCAAGTCTACCTCAGGACGATTCATGTCACGCTTTCTACTCTACACTGGACATCTCTGGCACGGCTTATCACTTCATGTTGTGTTGCTCTCAGCCCGAGATGTCAAGAATGACTCGTCCTAGATCTGACTGGCATTCGGGAGCGTCTCTCGACCTCGATCTCATTTTATTCGCGAATCTCTTCTAACGCTATTGCTCTACCAGGATTTAACACCCTAAACTCAATCATTGCCCGCTCCTTCAGTCCGGATATCGTTAACATGGCAGAGGGATCTCAGCGATCGATATACCAAGCGTTGAAGAGAAAAGCCGAAATCGTCATTGGCGAGCCCGATGCTTACAAGACCAGAAAGCTTGACAACAGGCGGTCGAGCAAACCCAGGATTGAGTTCAACGGAAGCGATACAGATGCTGATGTGCTCCAGAGCTCACAAGACTGCGCGATGCATGAGCAGCTCGATAAAACTACACACTTTAAGCCTGCCATTGCGTCCACATCTGAAGGCTTCTATGGCAATACTCTGCAACGCCAAAGGACACCATACTTCTTTGACTCGCACTCCGACAGTGACGAAGGTACTATGCCTCGGTCTTCCCCGATCTCTGATACTTCTACCACGATCGGGAGTTCTTCCTCTGTAGTCACATCTTCAACGGCTGACTTGGGATCACTGACTCCTCCCTCAATTCCCATGGAACGGCTGTACTCTGCGCCGGCTAGCACATCATCAAGCGTTCAGCAGAAACACCATTCGTCACAATCTGCGAGCATCTCACCCACTTCAAGCACGGCAAGCAGCCAGATTCCTCTTACCATTTCTCCTACCATTACTTCAGCAGCTATTGAGATCCATAATAGTACGGACAGCAGCAACCTCCAGGAATCCGATGCTGATGCTGATGATGACACCTCTGAAGACGAAGACCAGGATGATAAGGTAGAGTTGGAAATGGAACAGTTGCGGTACATGAGAGAGCAAAAGAAATTACACATCCGACGTCTGCATCAGAAGCAGGCCGAGGAAAAGGCGCAAGCTGAACTTCTGGCTGCTCAAGAGAAGGCCTCCCTCGAAGCACTGGCCGCTGTTGGAAAGGCCAATCACATGAACCGGGCGGTTGAGGAGCGAGAGCAGCACAGTGACTTATCTTCCACTAAGCCTACTCGTCCTCATACAGTAACCGTATTTGGTCAGACTTGGAGACAAAACAGACCAGAGAGTGGAGGAATGGCACGCGTGAGCTTTGAACAGGCAGCAGCGCTGATGCGCCGTCATGAGCCAAGACACACTGGACAAGCCCTCAACAAGGACTCCGCTGCGATGCAGAAGATCCGTTTGCAAGCTCAGAAAGATGCGGAGATTTCGCGATTCCGTCCGGTCAAGGCTGTCCTGAATGTCGGCCAGATAGCAGCACAAGCGCGGAGGGATGCAGCAGCTATGAATAGAGGAGGCCCAAACGTGTCAAGTACATTGCCAGGACGCTTACCAGACAATGTAATGCCTGTGAAAGCCATACCAACAAAGGGCGTGTCGCCAGAGCTACTGACCGAAGGCACGCTAACGAGCATTACCACAAATGATCTGCCACAACCATCGTTCCTGTTCTCTAACCCAACCAGACGGAAGAAACCTGATGGCAATGTTGGTCCACTTCGAGACTCAGCTGTTACTGATCATGACTGGTATCTCGTTGAACTTCGTAGGGCAAATATGACTTGGGCTGAAATCCACCAAATTTGGGAAGGCAGAACTGGAGTTCGGCGTAATCCGACGTACTACCGGAAGAGATACAGAAGAATGCATGATACGTACCCAGATCGGGTGCCGGCACTGGTTGATACGAAGTCGAAGCTGAAGGATGGTCCTCTCGCGCGACCAGCTCATACTGAGCAGGATATACTCGCAGCGATGTATGGACAGCCGACATTCGAAGACCCGGTGCAAGATGAGAAGACAGAAAGTACTACTCTAACACATCCCACCACTGGAGGCAAGACTGCCTCACCAGAGATGACACAAAACACTACCTTGCCTCGTCCGACCACGGGAGGCAAAACTATCTCACCTGAAATGGCCCATTACTTCGGCATCCGCGAGCCAACACCAGAGTCAGATACAGAGGCAGAATCGGAAACAGGACCCGCTGTGCGTCGCGGTCTGCTCAAACTCGTGCCCAAAGTCCGACGAGAGCTCGACTACTGCTATTACGTGTATACAGTTCAAAGACAAACTGTTTACCCAGACTGCGAGACTGAATGGGTGACTGTGGGCCGTGCATTCACCTCCAAGTCGAAGGCAAACGTGGAGGCAAGTCACGAAAAGGAAAAGTCACGCAGCGATGAGGGGTTCAAGCCGATGAAGACATACGAGGAAGTGGATGAGAATACCGGCATGTACAGCTGTACAGCGACTGCAAACGATCGTACCATACATATACGAGTGCAGAGGAGGCTAGAAAATCACGTAGAGAGTCCTTCACTTCCCGGAACTGACGATTGGCTGCCTCGCAGGCTGTTCGACGTCTTTGAGAAGCGGACAGTGACTACGACGATTACGGAACGAGTGGCCATATTTGGTGCTTCCACCACCGCTTTGACTGGAGTCGTACAGGACCAGGAACCTGACACCAATGAGCTCAATCAGGAGCATGAGCAAGATCTAGAGCAAGAGTACGAACAAGGTGAGGTCGCGCACGAGGACAAGGACAAGGATGCAGACCAGGAGGAGCGCCTAGCAACTTCTGATCCTAACATTGCTGCTGTCTTCGACGAGTGGGCTCAGAGGGAGGAGACAGACTCTGCACACGGTGATACCGCTCCAGAGAAGCATGTTCGCTTCGCTGAGGACGTAAAACCACCTGCGAAAGATGTCTCCGACGCAGCGCAGGGTGCTCTCAGCAACACCACAGCAGCCAGTATGATACCTGACGCCACAGCCACCGTATCATTACCAGGCACCCACAGCATCAACTACGACATCGCCCCAACCACCACCCTCCGCGAATTCACCACTCCAGCCATCACGACAACCACATCGCTTATTCGTCCTCCATCCAACTCATCCAGCTCCTCGCAGCCTCTCTACAGCACAGGCCATATCGCGAACGATGCCGCCATAACCCATATCCTCTCGCTCATACACAACCCACCCGCCGACGACGCCAGTCTTTGCGACCTCCTGCCCGGCAAGTCCGCGCTCTCGCTCGATCGCATCACCTATCTCAAGGATATGGACGAGCTGTACAATCGCAAGCTAGATCTGGCGGACGTCACGCTCGATGCTCAGGCCAACGAGAAAGGGGGTGAAGACCTAGACGGCGGACTCATCAGTGAAGTCATCGAGGGCGGGGGCGTGCGAACTGTATTGGAGTCGTGGCCGGACGTTGATGATGACGATGAGCAGGACGACGAGGACGACGAGGACGACGCGGTACGTGGGCCGGAGGAAGACTACATGGTTAAGCGGGCCGAGAGGGAAGCGAGAGCAGAGGTGAAGAAGGAGAGGAAGATCAAGAAGTGGACGTTTACGCGCACGGTCGTGGAGGTGTGGGTGCAAGCGAGGACGGTGGAAGGGCCGAGAAATCCATGATGAAGTGATGATTCAGGATGAGCAGGCCGGGCGCCAGAGCAGACGCGACTAGCTTGACTGATGGGGTCCAACGGCGACGGACTATTGAGAACGACAACGACGAGATTACACGACGGTGGGTGAACAAGCAACGGAAGATCACAGGGGACGAAGGTAATGACAGGGACAATCTTCCACACGACCGAGGTAGACTCTATGACATGACAATATAGAGAAAAGGACGATCTGAGAGAGAGCTTCATAATCTATGCAGCCGAACGATCTATACTACAGGTCTTCCCATTCTAATAATCATACACACCAATGACATCCACTGGTAAAGCAGCTTCATGTCCAACATGTGTCCTGTGCTACGAAACAAGTCTGAGCATCCTAGCGGCACGCTCCCCAACCCTTTTCGAAGACTGTATACATGAACCACCGTCATCATGCCACCGTACACTCATAAAGCTCATGCAAAAGAGCAACACAAGAAATCCATCCCAGTAATCCCGCACATCCAGCATATCCAGCTGTTTTACCTAGTATTCGTCGTCCTGTACGCCGGATGTTCCTCAGTCGGCGGCGCCACGCCTCTTATCGCCTGCGTCAGCGTCGAGATCATGCTATTCTGCCTTGCTCTGAGCTGATCCAACTCAGCACCCTGCGCCTCTGCGTTCGATGGCTGGCGGCCAAGGGCCTCCCAGTACTCTCTTCCCCTTGGTGCTCTCGCCACAGCTACTCCACCTTGTGCATGGATAGGAGCGCCATTAACGTATCCGGCGTCATACGCCAGGTTTCGCCTTGCCGCGGTCGCTACCAGCGCGGGCACAAGTTGGGTGACGATGTTGGATCTCGTGACTGTGTTGGTATTGTTGTTAGCAGGTCGCTCAGGGGATCGTGAGGTTGGCGTGCCCAGTCCTGACATCATGAAAACCATGGGCTGTTCTGTGTCATCGGCGTATCTGGTTGCAGGAAGATTCTCACTTAGAGGAGGCCCGGCCACAGGTGTGGGCGCACGTTCGCGGTGTGGGATGTCGTCGACAAGAAGAGTGCCAGATGCGCTTATCGGTACAGGTGTAGGTGTGGATGGAGACGGGGACTGAGACAATCGTGTCGGGGCAGGCGCATGTGCGAGACCGGAAATGGGAGACGCAAACTGTTCTGGTAGCACTCTTCTTGGAACAGCGATCGGCTGGGTGCGGTCTCGAGCATGGCCAGGCCGGTTGGCAGGCCGGTTGGCAAGCCTATCAAGTCCGAAAGTGGCGGATTGACGTGGCGTGCCCTGTGCCGTAGCCTCATATGCGTCCTGACTCACTTCCCTGTGTCTTGAGAGCGTTTGAAGTTGTGCTATAGTCCGCTCAATGCCTTCCATCGTGTCGAGGCGCGTGATTTGTGTCAAAGATTCAATAATGTCCAGCTTCCTCTTGAGCATGTCCCGCATCTGACTAGGGGTGGCCGAGCTTGGTCCTGCTTCATCATGCAAGATGCGTTCAACGAGCCTCAGACCAAACTCTGTGCTTGCTGTGCTCAATGCCATTGCAAGTCGTGGTGCATCAGCGCTGCTTTCTGCAATGGTACAAGCGGGAATATCGTTGTAAAATGGCACTGACACAGAACCATCTGAGACGTTGCGCGAGGGTTCAGCTTCTTGGTGAGCGAGTTCTGGTCCGAGAGTCACTTCCACTTGCACGCTCTGCTGTGCTTCAACCTGTCCTTCAGGTGAAATCAACCCAGCGCTGACATCTGACAGCGAAGCACCGGATGGTGAGTCATCAAGATCGCTGGCGGCATTCTGCGGGATCTGAAGAGGTCCTGGACGGAGCTTTTGGAAGATATGAGCTGTAGATCTCGTGTGAGCTGGCATCTTCACTTACAGAATCGAAGGACTCTTGGTAGACTGATGGCGAGTATGTGTTGATAGGCAATAGGCGTATAACACCATTCTCGTCTCGGACGCCATGATATCCTTGCGACAATACCTCATTGTCTGCATCTGAGCTGGTGAACGTGCCATACATGGATTTGACGTTCTCGAAGTTGTTGATTTCAGGATGTGCGCGGAATGCTTCAACTGGCACAGTCGTTGGCGTTCCATTCCCAGTCCTTGTTGGTGAGATTTCGGCCACCAGCTTCGTGGGAAGATTACCTTTGTCTTTCGGTGGTACTGCAGGTCGTTTCTCACTGGGAGGTGTCGGTGGACTGTCGTGGTCTAGATATTGCAGGTGACGACTCGTCTGTCCAGTCACTTCAGGCGTGGCAAGGAACGATTCAGCAAGCTCGCTTCCAGTCGTGCTCGCAGTGATTGGTCCGGTTCGGGTTGACGCAGAGTGGAGTGGAGTCTTCTGTTTCGACGAAGTTGCACTGACTGGGCTATCATCGACCGCTCGTGAGTTGGCAGCTTTGGCACCAAGTACCCGAAGTGCTTTGTCGGGCACGTCGATCAGCCATGGGACAACGTCCTCGAAGGAAGATTCCTCTGCATTCGTGGCCGTAGATTGTGTCGGAGCCGGCAGGAGTCCAAGCTTATCACGTAGACCTCTCTTGAATTCTTCACCTTTAGACTTCAAGTTAGACAAACTGCGTTTCGGGTTGAGTGGAGGAGGACGTCTGCGGGTGTTTGCAATGCGGCTAGTAGGTCTCGGACTCGAACCTTTGGCAGCAATAATTTCTGCAGGGCTTCTGTTTGTGACCTTGCTCGATGATTCGGGTGTCGGCTTCGCTGGCGCTGTATAGACTGTCGATGGCAAAGTACGCGTTCCTGATTGCAGCAATGTTAGTCAATTCCTATAGCAGGTTGTGGAAGACAATACCGATAGGCTCAGAGGCGGCGACGGCAGCGGTTCGTGAATCTACGCGGTCAGCTTGATGTTGACGTTGGCTGGAGTAAACACGATGGGCAAGGACTTGTCGTGAGAATTCTGATGACGAGGGCTTCTTGCGGATTGACAATCTACCTGGCGCTTTTGAGTTGATTGAATCACGGCGTGTTGATAGAGAATCAGCAGGAGGACTGTCTTGCGGAACAAGCTGTGCATTGGGATCTGCTTCGTAGGTGACGTTGTGATCTGTCACGGAAATGACACGACGGCCGCCGGCCTTGACTTCGACTTCGTCGTCCATCACCGCTAGGTGAATATGGTGTTGAAAGTATCGCGTCGTGAGTCTATGGAAGGCTGTAGTGCTCAGTGTTGAGCTATGCCATAGAAATGGCGACAAGTACGATACACTTGAGGTTAATTTCGACCTGCACAATTGAAAGATAGGCCAAGCATTTGCAACAACAACGCGTCATTGTTTCAAACTGGCAGTCGCGACCTGAAACAATCTCAACTCGAGTCGTGCAGTCAAGTTGAATCAATTTCCTTGTTAAGGCCGTCTAGATAACCCATCGCACATATCATTCAGGTCCACATGCGTAAACGCCTAAAGCTCCATAACGACCCTCCAAATGCAAACTTCTGTCTTTCACAGAATGGTACATCCTTTGCTCTTCTTCTTCTTCGGAGCTGGCGGTTCCAGCGCAGCAACTATTGCCTGTGAATTGTGTCAGCAAATTGGCATCAGCTTATGCTCAGTCTCAATACATACCTCATCAAATACATCCTTCAGCTTATACTGCGTCAACGCCGAACACTCCACATATTTGATCGCGCCCAGCTCTCTTGCCATCTTCTCTCCATCCTCTTTCCTCACCGGCTGCATCTTCTGTTTTGCCAATTTGTCCTTCACTGCGGGGTCGTCCCTCAGATCCGTTTGCGTACCCACTATCAGGCATGGCACGCCAGGGCAATGGTGGTGAACTTCTGGAAACCACTTCTCTCGGACGTTCTCGAAAGAGGCTGGGGATGTGACGGAAAAGCAGACCAGGAACACGTCAGTCTGAGGGTATGAAAGGGGTCGTAAGCGGTCGTAATCTTCTTGTCCAGCAGTATCGAATAGACCAAGTGTGTAGGGCTCGTCGCCGATCCTGTAGCAATCAGATTAGTGAGGCGGTCCTTCGCTGCAGAAGACGGGATGGACGAACATTACAGTGACAGCATAGTTGTCAAAGACTGTCGGCACATATTCCGAAGGGAACTTGTTTGTTGTGTAGCTGATGAGTAGACAAGTCTTACCCACGGCTCCGTCTCCGACAACAACACATCTACAACAGGTCAGCCTAAGTTCTGCACGATGTTGATCTCCATGGTCGCAGTGTTCGCTTGCTGGAATTATCTTGTTGGAAATGCTTCACATACTTGATTGTTGCCGCAACCATGTTGGGCAGAACGCGTTAGACGAAGATTTGAAATACGGATATATGGGTCGAGGCTCTTGTCTTTCCGTCGTAGCAGAGATGGACTTGGAGCACTGCTCAAATCTTGCTGTCTTGTTTGTTTCCGAATCTTGCTTGTGCCGGCAGAGGTGTGTGGACTGAGGGGGTTTTGAGCAGTGCAATCTGCACGTATGACCGAAAGTGCCGTACTGACTTCTGTTTCCACAAATACAGAAAGATTGCACGGGTGTGCTTGACGTCTGATCAGTGAATGTGGTGCTGTAATGGTGTAATGAGTGGCTTGTGTATAGTAGACTCCAGATGCCCCTCGTGTCGTTGTCTCCCTGGAATCCCCACGGGGATGTCCACGTTACTGCCGACTAAGAGAGACGTATGAAATGCCGCGATAGCGAGCTGATGAGGAACAGAGCAATGTGGTGAGTATGCAATGAAGGTCACCGTACTGCCGACCCTTTGATTGTTGTTGTAGTAGTCGGTGACTTCAGGGTAACGAGTCGCACATGCTCGTTGCGGCACAACCCGCCCCAGGCTGCTGATTTTGGCCAGGCGTCCACCATCAGGCCACCACGATACCATGCGGCTGGTGTATACAACGCTACACAGTGAACTCTCCGGAGAGAGTGAGAGTGCCAGACTCGATGGTAGAGTAAAGTATGTATTCAACAATCAATCACTATGAACATAGAATCACTAGCCACACCAATCCACGACATGTCGTGCTGTGCAATCCTGAAACGCCGACCACTCTCAACCTCCATCCAATGACCTAATACCACTACGAAATTTCCGACACAATGCCAGCAACCACAATCAGAATATCATGCTCTTGATCGCCTGTCTCTTCCCTCGCGTCGATGTGTCCTTGTCTTTCGGTGGAGCCTGCGCGCTGAACCTCTTTGTCGCATTTTGCTTCTCCGCAGCCGTCGACAAGGCCGGGCTTGGCTGATAACCAGCAGGCTCTTCCTCGATCGTCTCAACGCGGGATTCCTCCTTCTTAGTCGGCGAAGTAGATGTTGACGTCGACTTCTTCATCGGACTGAGTAGCACAGTCTTGCTCGGGCCGCGCACGGGCAGCTTCCCTTCTTCCAGGTGGTGTGCCTTGCCCCCATTCCTTGCAAGAAGAGTACGCTCCCTCGCAATGACAGCACTGCTCCAGGTAATCTTCTCGCCAACCAGCTCCCTACCGACCACTTGGCTCAAGGCGCGCATCCAGTCTTCCTTGTCCTTGGGCTTGTCAGCATAGAAGTCAATCACTTCGCCGTTGGCAAAGCGGATCCTGAAGCCCTCCTCGACAAACATATAGCCCTCTTCATTCTCGTCCGTGAATGCGGACTTTCGTCGATTCTTCGACGCATCGGAGGCTGGATCTGGCTGGAGCAGAGCTGGGCGATCGTCGATCAGTTTCACTGCCTTGGCGAGACTGATAGAGACACGAGGCTGCCGTGTAGTTTCATGAAAGGCCGTAAGCTTCGAACCCTCGAGGCGGAAGTAACGGCGTCGCCAGAACTGGAGCAGAGTCAGTATGTTCTCAAGGTCAAACGTGGCACAATGCAACTCACTGGACAATCTCCTCCTTGTTGACTGAGATGACCTTCGAAATGGACATCTGTCATATTTTCTGCCTCCTTGAGTTGACGCAGGGCCGCCGACATACTTCTCGGCATATCGTCCTCCTTTGTGCCTCGAGGTCGAGGAATATACATCATGTGAAGCTCCATCTTTCCAATCTTGTATGGTGGTCGTCGCTGGATCCCACCCAGCTTGCTTCTCGTGCTGCTTGCGATTGTCTTATCCTCGACAGCCCATTCGTTGAAGCATGGCACATCAACGGTGTAAGGACGACCAAAGGCCTGCTTTTCATGGTCCTTCAGACTGATGTACGCCCGGGCAAAGCTACCGTCAGGACCAACAAGTTCATGCTGGAGCTCCCATTGGCCTGGATGTTGAGTGGCTCTCTTACTATCAGTGTTTTGCTGTTGACGTGCTGCATGTTCTTGCTCTTCTCGCTCCCGTTGCTCCATTTCTCTCCGCTTTTTGGGCGATGCGAGGAATCGGGTGAGCTTCGAGACCTTGCTGGACGGCTTCATAGAGGATGTCACCGAGAAGACCGTGCTTTGTGGCGACTTTGGCGGTCTTGGAAGCTGTGTCTGCAATGTGAGCTGGAACTCGAGATCGTCAAAGACGACCAGCTCGAATTCTTGACCGATTTGGGACGTCTTGCCAAGAGGAAGCATTGAGGTGGTTACACAGTGCATGCCGTTATCTAAAGTCATCTGAAATTCGCAGCGACCATCTGCCCAAGTCAGTCCTGGGCATAAATCTATCAAGAATGCACTTACACCTGGGAATGGGAAGCTCCAAATCTTTGACCTGGATGACTTTGACAAAGAGCCTACCTCGCTCAACAGGGTTCCCCGAGTCATCATTGTCGTAAGCAAGTGCTTCATCAACAGGATCAACAGCTTCAGCATTGCATGCTTGACCGGGTAGTGGAGGCACAGCTTCCATGCGGCGCTCGGGCACGATGTTCGAGCGCCGAGTGCTCTGGCGGCGCATCTTGCCGTTCCAAGGCTCGGCTTTCCAAGGTTCGCTGGGCTTTCGAGCACTGAGTGGCTTCGTGGACAAGACTGATGCTGTTGCTGGCGCGACCACGCTTGGAGTAGTCGTCGATACTGGCGCCTGTCTGAAGTCTTCGCTGATCTGACGATTGCTTGCAACGACGATCTTCGTGTTTTGTCTCATAACGTAGCCTCTCTATAAGACCAGATACTCATTAGTATATGTCAGTGCCAGCGAAGAAGGATGCTACTCACCTTCTGATTGTCCATGACGCGCTCAAACTCTTCATCGAGCCCGAAGCTGAAATCATTGGAGTTGTCCTCGATAGGAAGCTCGAGCTTCATCTTCATACTTGGTTTGCGTACTTTCGGCTGGTCAGACTCGATCATATTGAGGTCGTCCCCGATGTCATTCGCCAAGCCATCGTCAAACATCCCTTCGTCATCAAGATCAGCCTGTATCAAGTTATCCTCCTCAACGTCTGCTGCCTCTTCCTCCTCGTCATCGACGACTGGCAGTTTCACCTCGCCACTGATCAGTCTTCGAGTCGCAGCCATAGCAGCAATATCCGCAGGTGTCGATGAAATTCTTGTCTTCAGCTTCATTCCTGTGGCTTTGATGGTAGCCACAGGTTCGGGCACTTCTGGCGATTCGCTTCTGTCACTCTCGGACTCAGAGGTGATCGAATGATGTATCACTGACTCTGCCATACTCTCAAATGAGGCCTTTGATGCAAGTGCTGGAGGTGGCTGCAAATGATATGCTGCGGACGGGGTTGGATTGTCTACTTTTGGTGCATCCTCTTCGATGCTCATGCTTGGCGTTGGCCTGTCCTCGGGGGATGCACTGAGGTAGGAGCGGAGGCCAAAGTCGAGATCGTCGCCAGTGATGAAAGAGGTGAAGTCTGGTAGGCTGACCTGCGTGTCTTGCGATTGACTATGACTGGCAGAGGTTGTTGCTGTAGATTTGCTCACATCTCTCGATTCGACTGGAGTGCTGTTGTAACTCTCTTCTTCTAATGCTGGTAAATCAAGAACTGGTAGCTGTGTACGATGATGCAGTTCGACGTGATGAATTACAGAAGATGCGCGACCAAAGTCCACCGTGTGAGGGGCTTCGATACCAAGTTCTTGAGCGACGCGCATAGCATGCGAGACTGCCCGGTCCGCGTCCTCATCTTGACCGGCCTCGTAGTCCTCTTCCTCGTCCTTGACCAGAACCGGTGCCTGAATGTCGTTGAAATTGCCTGAAGTCTCACGAGATTGTATAGGAACGTCCGGGTCGAGGTCGGCATATTCATCATATGGGTCCTCGTCGTTCTCTGCGTCAAAGACCAAGCTTGAGTCCTGTGCATCACTATGGATTTTGCATAAGATGGACTCACGAGAGATCCTGGATGGCGCGCGAAATTCGGGCTCGGGGAGAGCAGCGGCCTGTTCTTCTGCCACGACCGGCTCGTGCATGGACTCGGCATCTTGTGACTCGTCCTCAAGGACTGACTCTTCCCGAATTTGCTCAGCCAATGCTGAAGACGCGCGGAGATTCTCGGTGCTGCGCTGGACAGATAGCAGCCGCAAACGCTCTTCAAGAGGCATGGGAGATGCTTCACGCATGCTAATGATGTCCTGCTTCGAGATCGAAGGCGCACGCGGCGGCGTCGGGAGGGTGCGCTGGAAACTCTGACTTCGTTCAAGCTTCCTGTCCGTCTGATCAGCAGCAGTGTCGTTTGGAGGTGGTAACGGCGGTAAGGGTCTGTTGACAGAGTTCGAACGAGAAAGAGTGCTTGGCTGTTGACGAGGTTCGTGGTTGACATCGAAAGGATCCTCCAAGGCGTCTGCTAGCTCAGTATTTGCAGCACCAGGACTCATGTGTCTCCAATCCTCCGGCAGCACAACTGGTGTCTTCTCTGTATCCTCCAGAGAGTCTTCAAAGCTATCCTCTCTCTCGTCGTAGTTGGGTTCCGGATAGTCGTTGTCCATGTCGTACGGATCAAGCTCATAGCTACCTTCACGTGAGTCGGACGCCACAGAAGAGGGCACAGGCGTGGCATGCTCATACTCATTGATCTGAGGTGGCGCGACGTCGAAAGTCACTGATTTTGGACGACGAAGAACGTGCTGAACGGTGCGCTTCTCATCCACCTCCTCCAGTATAGGCAGGTCGTCAGCCGCAGCGTACCGACTCGCTCGCGACAGAGAGGACTTCTGTGGTGACATTTGCTGTTTTGATGGAGAGATTGACCGTACACCGCCTGAAAGTGGAGAGCGATTCTCATCTTGCGCCATGAGTGCGACTTTGCTTTCGCTGTCCGCCCTTGCATGACCTCGAACTGAGCCAAATCCATTTCTCAGACCAACAATGCCAGAATACTGTGTGCTCAACGGTCTTGCTCCAGCCAATGCTCTATTGCTTGCAGGCGCAATGGCAACGCCATCATCTAGGTTGCGTGCAAAGATGTTGTTGTTGACTCTCGAAGCCTTCTTCAGTGCCTCTACAGAAACCCGGCGCGACTGTCCTGGTGCTGCCGTTACACTCGCGATTTTCTCGGTCTTGGTATGTCCTGGAGAGTTGGATTCGCGGTTCTTCCAGAATGAGAGTGGAGAGTTGGCTTTAGGTGATGGCTCGAAGGGAGACGAGTCGCGAGTGAAGCTCTGCTTCTGTGACTGAGTAGCGTTGTTAGGGCCTTGAAAGATGAGACAGAATGTGTACTCCTTACCAGAGTGTTTTGTTTGACGCTTGGTGAGTTGCGACGGATGCCCATAGGGGTGATTTCTGACAAAGGGCGTGACATTGAGGGTGACTTGGACGGCGAGGTCGACGCGCTTTTCGCGATGCGCAGAGGTTCAACCTGACAAGACGAGTTAGAAACAGGAGTGACCTTCTGGATACATAGTGAGTCTCTCCGTACACTTTCAGAGTCCATCTTGACAATCGCACATCAAAGTAACTGCAGGACGGAGAAATTGAGGTCGGAGGAATGCTGCTGAAATGATCGCCGTGCCCTGCAACCTGAAACAGCACTTGGCGCCACTTCTGTAGACCTTGAGTGCGCAATCGAGTATGAAGCGGTGAATGCCCTAGCTGCAGCAACAGGTGCCCCAGGTCGAGCTTTGAGATGCAGATGTTGATGAGCTTGGCCAAGTAGGGGAGAAGAAAGCTGGTGCGGCTTTGTTTGGCCGTTTCGCTGGAAAGTAAATAGCAACCGACCAACTCCCACCCCAGATCTGGCTCGAGTCATGCCCAAACCTTTTCATAAACTTTTACGGAGGTACTCGAGTACTGTAATTCCATAAGTGTCATACATCATCAACCACAATGTTCAAGGTTGCAGGGTCCCTGTGTCCGTTCTGCGAAGTGCGCAGTCTCCTGCGATCAGGCGCTCCAGCATGGCAGTCTACAAGAACAGTAACTTCAATGCACAAAAGGCGCCCGGACAGGATGACACTGTCGCCCTCGGTCAGCAAGCCACCCAGGCGTGATGGTGATGGTAAGAGACCGGCTAGACGAAACGAGGGTCCGTTTGCAGGTATGAACAGGACGAGGCCGGGGGAAAGAGTAGAGGCAGAAAGACGGAGATCAGAAGCCAAAGCCGCCACGAAAACTACTGGACCGGTCAAGCCATATCACCACCGAATGGGAAAGGCTAGCGATGAAAGGAAGAAGACCAAGAGGTTTCCCGGTGACATGAAAGCCTTGAAAATGCAGCAAGCCTTGACGAAAGTCTCCTACGGCCAAAGAAATGCGGTCAAGAGTAGAATCAGCGATATAGAAGCATTTCAACAGTTTCCACTTCTACCTGTCATACAAGAATCGATACCAAAAGAAGCACTGAGAGGGCTACTGGACATCACACCTACACCAATTCAGAGACTGGGTATTCCCGCATTGCTTGGAATGCCTGGAGATCGCAGGCGCCAAACTCTAACGTCTGACATGCGGCAGTTCTTGCTTGCTGCGGAGACAGGTTCTGGCAAAACACTCGCCTATTTGCTGCCTGTGATTGACGCAATAAAGCGAGCAGAGATCGCTGAACAAGAGGAGGAGACCAAGAATGAAGTCAAGAAAGAAGAGAAGACCTCCAAAAACATATTCGAGCTCGAATCGCCACCGTTAGCAGATGAAGCACACTCATCTGCAGGAAGGCCTCGAGCTGTAATATTACTACCAACTTCGGAACTAGTAGATCAGGTCGGACGTATATTTAAGAGCTTCGCCCATACTGTGAAACTACGAGTATCCCCGATTTCCGCCTCCTACTCGGCGACCATCATCCGTAACCGCCTGTTCGGACCTGGCGGCGTGGACGTGGTGATATCTACACCTCATCTGCTCAGCAGTATCGCTGAGAGCGACCCTAATATCTTGTCACGAGTCAGCCATCTCGTTGTCGATGAAGCAGATTCACTACTCGACCGCTCCTTCTCCCCTATCACATCGGCCATAATCGATAGAGCAACACCGTCATTGAAGCAGCTCATCCTATGCTCAGCCACGATTCCAAGGAGCCTCGACTCATTCTTGCAGAAGCGCTTCCCAGACATTGTACGATTGACTACACCAAATCTCCACGCTATTCCGCGCCGAGTACAGCTCAGTGTCGTGGATGTGGACAAAGAACCTTATCGCGGCAATCGGGACCTTGCATGCGCTGACACTCTGTGGTCAATCGGCAAGGGTTCGAGTGGCATGGCGGATGAAACACACGAAATCAAGCGCGTTATTGTCTTTGTCAACGAGAGGGAAAAAGCTGTTGACCTAGCCAAGTATCTGGTCACAAAAGGTGTCGACGCTGCACCCCTGAACCGCGACACGACAGAGCAGAGGCGGGGGGACATCCTGGCATTCTTCACGTCTTCAGACGCGAGCAGTCATCTGGCCGAGGACTTGCAAATACGTCCTGCCAGGAGCGAGACATCAGGCCGAGATTCGTCGCGAGTGCTGCAAAACACAAAGGTCATTGTGATGACAGACATTGGTGCTCGTGGCATTGACACGGTGAATGTGAGAAACGTAATCCTCTACGATGTCCCCCATACAACTGTGGATGTTATCCATCGACTTGGCAGGACTGGTCGAATGGGTCGGCGTGGTAAAGGTGTTGTACTTGTAGGAAAAGACGACAGAAGGGACGTCGTGAGAGAGATCAGGGAGGGCATGTATAGAGGCCAGGCCCTGATATGATTCAACGATATAGCCGAGACGAATTTCATAGCACATATCTCTTCTCTGCCATCTACTGAATTTCGAGACCATACATTGCCCCTGGTGCCCTAAGCGCAGGCCCACTTCCCATTGACGACCTTCGGTCTGGGGAAAATGACGGGATGCGCCCTCTGTTGCTCCACTAGCTTGTAACAACTACCAACATCCTTAACTTCTCAATCCAATCTTCTACGCACCGTAATCCAGGATGGCTGGGCGCTTTGTGAGAGCGTCGAAATACCGACATGTATTCGGTCAGACTAGCAAGAAGGAACAATGCTACGACAACCTGCGCATTACCAAGAACGCGTGGGATAGTAACATTGTCAAGGCCAACCCAGAATACATCGCAATCAATTGGGAAGCAAGCGGTGGAGGCGCGTTTGCTGTCATACCCATTGAAGAGAGGGGCAAGCTGCCTGACCACATCCCGTTGTTTAGAGGACATACTGCGCCGGTGCTCGACACGGACTGGAGTCCTTTCGACGACAAGCTGATCGCGTCTGCATCGGACGATGGTAAAGTCATGCTGTGGAAAGTGCCAGAAGGTTTCACTGTGCACCAAGATCCCGAAAGCATACAGGACGTTGCGCCATACAGCCAACTGAAAGGTCACACGCGGTACGTGTAGGGTGATTCTTAGACCCGGATCATGCTAACAACATTCCAGCAAAGTCGGTCATGTACTCTTCAACCCATCGGCACAGAACGTCCTTGCAAGCTCTTCCGGCGACTATACGATCAAGATTTGGGATGTTGAGACCGAGTCCGCCAAGCTGGTCTTGCAGCATAAAGATCTTATACAGTCAATGTCATGGAATGCCAGCGGTTCTTTTATGGTCACGACATGTCGAGACAAGAAGATTAGGGTCTGGGATGCGCGGCAACAGAAACCGGCGATTGAGGTTGCAGGGCACTCAGGCGCAAAGAGCAGCCGTGCGGTGTGGCTTGGAGAACACGATCGATTTGCAACAACTGGTTTCTCAAGGATGAGTGACAGGCAATTGGCGTTGTGGGACCCGCGAGCAGCATCAGGTGGGCCTATTGACGATTACACGACTCTCGATCAAATAGCTGGTATTGCCATGCCATTCTGGGATGAAGGTACTCAAATGCTTTTCGTAGCAGGCAAAGGGTGAGCTCCGATGAACTCGATCAAAAAGATGCGAGCTAATTGACCTTAGTGATGGCAACATCCGATACTACGAGTATGAGAACGACAAATTCGAGTACCTCAGTCAACACTCCGCAGCAGATCCTCAACGAGGAATAGCATTCGTCCAGAAACGCGGTGTCAACACTCACCAAAACGAAATCACACGCGTTTACAGAACAGTCAATGACACCATGGTCGAGCCAGTATCGTTCGTGGTGCCCAGGCGTGCTGAAGTCTTCCAAAACGACATCTATCCTCCCACCGTTGGCAGCAAGCCCGCTATGTCCTCCAGCGAATGGTTCGCTGGCAAGGATGGACTACCTCCCAAGATCAATCTTGAGGACATCTTCGATGGTCAAGTGCCACAAGAAATCGCTAGCGAGTACAGTGCGCCTACACCTATGTCCAAGCCTACACCTGCGCCAACACATGCGCCTGCCTCAATAACCAAAGAGCCAGAGCCAGAACCGAAACCCGCGCCTGTCACTTCTCGTGGCCCGCCTCCTTCGCTAAAGGACAACCAGTCGATGTCGAGTTTGGCGGACAAGTTTGCAGACAAGTCCGAAGATCAGCAGGACGATGAGGATGATGACTTTGGCGACGTGCCGGCCCAGGTTATGCGAGCAAATGCTATGTCTGGGATATCTACTCCTGTCACGATGAGGTCTCCTGAGCCAATTCGAGAGGTACCTAGTTTCATGTCGCAGAAGAGTGAATCCGTACCAGCTGTAGAGCCGAGATCTACCTCCACACCGATCGACACAGCTACGACGTCAGCGTCGAACGCCGCCCCCGAACCTCCTGCGCCTGCATCAACATCGACCGCGGCATCATCATCCGGAACCGGCGCAAGTGCTGCACAAGGCCTCGGCAAACACCTTCTAGACATCAAGGCAATGCTGGAAATGCAACAAAAAACTATGACAGAACAGAGTGAGAAGATTGATGCTTTGACGAAGGAGGTGGCTGCACTCAGGGGAAGCTCGTAGTTGTGTTGTGGTTGGACAGGTCACAGCAGTAGTCTTGGATACTGACTGGGGATTTGGGATCGACTACAACTTTATTGCGGCCCACGAAGTATCCGCACACTTATGTATTTGTAGCACCTCTGTGCACATGGTCGTGTAGTTAATCAAGGAGAATCCGTATCGAGTCCCTTTGACTATGACGCTATAAATGCTGTAACGCTTTTTTGGTGATCAGACATCAGACGCGACACGCGCCATCGCTGCTAGCTTGCGTGACTCAGCGCACTTCTTTGCGTGCTTGCTGAGACTTCAGACTCTTTGCTACTGTCGTCCAGCTCTACGTTTTTCTCACATCATGTCGCGAAGGAAAGCTGCAGCTGCAGTTCCAGTGGAGGAACCTGAAGAAGAGGATGAGCCCTCAAACCCAGGATTGCGATTCAATGAGCCTTTGTCATGGCGCGCAGGGAGCAAACCAGCCACCGGGGAACTATTGCGGCGACTAGAGTTGCTTGCGCAGGAGCTGAAAGAGCTGGACCAGGAGGACATCGACCGAGATGCGCTCACGCGACCAGCGAAAGACCTCGTACATCAGAGCCTGCTTCAGCACAAGGATAAGGGTGTCAGAGCGTGGACAGCATGCTGCATAGCGGATATCTTCAAGCTATGCGCGCCGGAAGCGCCATTCACGGCGCAGCAACTCAAGGCATGTTTCGCCGGTCACTGCGGACAGCACGAAGCATGCTAATATCTACACAGGAAATCTTCACAGTCATCATCACCTCCATAATACCCGCGCTCTCCGATCCGACCGATCCTTACAACAGTCAGCATCTCTACGTCCTCCTATCTCTGGCGCAAGTCAAGAGTATCGTGCTTCTCACCGATGTACCCTCTTCCAATCAGCTTATCCTCAGACTTTTTGAGACATGCTTCGACGTACTCTCGACTCCAGGACAAGAGATGAGTAAGAACATCGAATACCATATGACCAGTATCCTCGAATGCATGATAGACGAGACGCAGGGGCTGCCGACTGAGGTCATCGAGATCATCCTGGCGCAGTTCATGCGTGTCGATCAAGCATTGGCGAATGGGACAGGTCCGAAGGGGAAGAAGTCTGCAGCAGTGGAAACAGATATTGCACAGAGTACACTGTCAATAGCGTCAAACTCTGCAGCATACAACATGGCGAAGAACGTCGCGAATACTTGCGTGGACCGGATGTCGAGATATGTCACTCTTTACTTTGGCAATGTCATCATGAATGCCACAACTCCAGCTACACGGCCGAAGCACAATAAAGCGCATAGGTCCAGGAAGGAAAGCAGTCCGGTCGATGGTTCGGACATTGACGAGCAGGCCGGCCCAGACGAGGAGGGTTTGAAACAACTAGAAAAGGCGCATAAATTGCTGCGCGAGTTGTGGAGGTCAGCTCCCGGCATAGTCCATAACATGATACCACAGATCGAGGCCGAGCTGTCAGCCGAGAATGTTGATATTAGAATAATCGCCACGCAAGCTATAGGTGACATGGTGTCTGGTATAGGCGCTGCTGGACTACCTCCAGCGACAGAGCTTGATCCTGCAATGTACCCAGCGATGACCTTGAGCTCGGTGGCAAGGGACTCTCCTACCTGGGCCGGACGTTCAGCACCATCAGCTCCGCAATCATTCAGTCAAGCGCATCCTATAGCATATCAAAGCTTCCTGGGACGGCAGAAGGACAAATCTCCGCTTATCCGAGCCGCCTGGACAGAAGGTATTGGGCGGATACTCAGCACGTCTGCGGGCGGCATAGGTCTCGAAAGTCAAGAAGAACAAGACCTGATTGGCTACTTGGCGGAGAAGGTCATGGATACTGACGAGAGAGTGCGCATCGCTGCCATTGAGAGTGTGGCGCAAATGCGCTTCTTGGACGTGATCAACAAGATTAGCTCGACTGGTGGTGTCAGCGACGAAGGATCGGTGCTGTACAATATCGCACAGCTCACGAGAGACAGAAAGCACAACGTCCGCATTGAAGTAATGCTACTGCTTGGGAAGTTGTGGGGTGTTGCTTCAGGAGAGATTGCGAGCGGGAATGAAAATATGAGGAAGCTGCTTGGTGCTATTCCTTCTGCCATATTCAATGCAGCTTACGTCAACGAGCCAGACGTCAATCAGCTCATCGAAAAAGTGCTATATGAACAATTTATGCCCATGGGATGGCCAGCAATGAAGAAAAAGACTAAAGTAGCAAGCGAAAGCCAGGATGCGAACGGTAGTCAAGCGAATGGTGCTGTTGTCAACCTCGAAGCACAAGCAGATAAGTTAAGAACGGAGAGGTTGCTTACGCTCGTGCGAGATCTGAGCCAGCGCGCTAAGACTGTCTTCCTGGCTATGATGGTACAGCAGAAGACTGTTGGAGACAACTTCAAGAGCTTCCTGAAGAAATGCGAGGAATACAATGGTGGTGAGGTTGAGAGTGACGCGAAGCAAGTCAAGGCCGACCTGACCAAGCTGATCAACTTCTTTGCAAAATCATCCTCAGATGTCCATCGAGTTTCTGAGGATCTGTGGAAGTTTGCTAAAAGTCACGACCGCAGATGTTATGCACTGTTGCGATTCTGCATGGCCGACGACAGTGATTACTCGAAGGTGCACAAGTCTATGAAGGAGATCATGAGACGCATAGATGGCTTTTCAAGCTCGACAGGAACGCTTCCTCAAACACTCCAGGCAATTTTATACAAAATATCGAACGTCCTCTACAACAGAAGTCACATACATGCAATCATGGAGTACTCCCAGTCCTCGGACGAGGGACTGGCAGCCCCGGCTCATGAGCTGCTGAAGAACATCTCCGCTCATCGCCCAGGAGTCTTCAAAGCACATATCCAAGAACTGTGTCGTGTACTACAAGATCAAGCACCACGGCCGGGTCGTGACAATGATTTTGATGCATTGGACAGTATGAAGGCCTGTGCTTCATTCGCCAAGCGGTTCGCCAAAGAAGTTTCGCGAGACCCGAAATTCATTCAAGCATTGATGCAATATGCTACTCTTGGCTCGCCACCGGCTGCAGCTAAGTATGCCACTGCTATCATCATGACCATATCTGATAAGAAGGAATTGCACATGAAAGATCTACTCAAGCAGTGTGTCAAAGGGTTTGAGTATGGCTCACCTCACTTTCTTGCACGTCTTGCTTGCCTCAGTCAGCTCATGCTATCTGCATCCACATGTCTCGACGAGGAGAAGGACGTCGACCCGGTGATTGACATTGCCATCAAGGAGATACTCTCCCGGAATCGCTCTGAGGCCGCCGAAGACGATTCAGATAACTTTGATCAGCCTGATGAAGAGTGTCAAGCAAAGTCATGGGCCTTGAAGCTGCTAGTGAATCGATTACGATCATTCGACTCTGCCAGCCATGCCAAAGATGCGTCACCGCACGTCTACAACTTGCTCAACAAGTTGATCGTACAGGATGGCGAGTTGATACCAGGAACACCCAAATCACATCGATCGTATCTTCATCTTCAAGCTGCGCTACGGCTCCTGAAACTATCTTGCACACGCGATTTCGATCATGTACTGACCCCTCAAAACTTTATCACACTCGCGACAGTCGCTCAAACACAGAGCTCGCCAATCCGCCAGGCCTTTGTGACCAAGATTCAGAAGTATCTTGGACAAGGTAGACTGCCATCCAGATTCTACACTATCATATTCCTGCTACAATTCGAGCCTACGAAACAGCTGAGGCAAGATTCGATGACATGGCTGAAGGCAAGATCTCAGATATTCGCCAAGGCTAAGAGTACTACATTTGAGGTTGTGTTCTCGCGACTTCTCAGTCTTCTTGCTCATCATCCTGACTTCGAGAACAATGCCGAGGACCTGAAGTCATCTGCCATGTACATCATGTTCTACCTGAAAGCGGTTGCCACGCAGGATAATATCTCGCTAATCTACTTCCTCGCTCAACGGGTACGAGGTGTGAAGGACGCTATCGATCCGGCACAAAGCGAAAACCTGTATGTGATGTCCAAATTGGCCCAAGTCATCATCGGACACTTTGCGGATATTCACGGCTGGTCCATGCAGGCATATTCTGGCAAAGTTGGCTTACCAAAGGAGCTATTCGACAGGCTGCATAGCAGTGAAGGTGGGTATGAGCTTGCCACCAAGCAGTTCCTGCCACAAGAGCTCGTCGATGATTTGTACTCGCTTGTCAAGGAGAGCTTGCGCGCTCCGAAGAAGGTACGTCAGAATCCATCTCTCGATGTAGGATCCTGCTAACAATGTTACAGCGACGATCTGATGGCGATGGTGATCAACCTAGCAAGAAACGTGCCACCTCTTCAACAGCCAATGGAGTATCGAAACCCAAAGCTGTGCCAGTCCGAAAGGCCAAGAAGTCCGCGAAGACGCCCACAAAGAAGACGAGCAGCAAGAAGCAAGAAGAGGAACCTGCTACCGAGCGACGGAAGAGCGAACGTGCTTCCGCCCGACAAACTTACGCTGAGAGGGATGACGATGAAGACGACGAAGAGATGGAGGAGGCTCAACAGGATGATGAGGACGAAGGGGAGGAGATTGTAGCCGATGACGAAGATGTAGAGAATGTGGAGAGCGAAATCGAGGCTGAGCCTGTGCAGAAAGCGAAAGGAAAGGCACCAGCGAAAGATGCCAAAAAGTCTGCGGTCAAGGCTGCAGCAACAACGCGGCGGGCTGAACCGGAGGTGTCAGACGACGAGTTGTCAGATCCTCCCGAGAGTGACGACGACTGACGAATGAAAAAGGCTATGCATATGGGACGGCCTGTGGCGAATATGGGCAGAAAAGGTGATCTATGTGCGGGACTTATCAGGTAGCATTCATGGACAGATAGGATGCTTTTCTTCTTGTATACCCTTTGTAGCACATCTCAGGAGGTCAACTTAGCAATGGGAGGCTAAATGTGCTTCACTTCCAGCTTTCTCCTAGACGTCCCAAAAGGGTTGTCAAATTAGAATCGCGTCGCGCACATGGGAACGCGTCTACCTCCGATTTTCTAACACAACCTACTTCTCTTGTACTCGATCTGTCGAGGACATCGTGATTATGGCAGACGGTGACAAATGTAAGTCGCCTAAGCTATGCGCTCTGCACTAGCTGACATAGTTATAGGGTCAACGAACGCGAACGAGGCCATCAAGATCCGCTTCTTTCCGCCTGCTGGCTCAAGCGTCAAGAAGGACACGATCTTCTCACCTGACTTCACACATGCCATCTTTGGTGAAGAGGAGACGATATTCGGCTACGATAAGCTCAAGATATGGCTCGACTTCGATAGCGACACGTTGCGACCAGATCTGCAGGTGGTGCACAATGGGCAAGTGGAACAGGTTGGAGACACGAGGGCAGATGAGCCCGAAGAACTGGTGAGAGAGTTGATGCCGGGTGAGTGGGAAGACTGTTGCTATATGATGCCGATAGGCACTAACATTGTGTAGGTCTGGCATCAACAGATGAGGACAATCAAAAGAGCGGGCAGAGTTTCACTCCACCAGGGAAGAAGGTCTCAGAGTACACAGCAAATGGTGATCGATATGGCATATGGGCAGCAAACCTCGCAGACCCGGCAGCGAAGCGACTATTGCGAAATATGCAGATTCTTGTGCTCTTGCTCATCGACGGCGCATCCATGATAGAGCTGGATGATCCCGACTGGACGATACAGCGGTGGACGGTGTTCTTTGTGTATGGATGACTCGCGGGAGGCTCATGGGACAGAAGCTGACACTGAACAGCTACAAGATCGAGACGACACAAGACAGCCAGACATGCTATCACTTCATTGGCTATTCAACAGCCTACCGCCTCTTCTTCCTCGACCGCGACACAAAGCAGACTCCCCTGACAGACCTCCCTCCCGAAGACCATGATCTCATCCGCCATCTCCCAGCACGCGAACGCATCTCACAGTTCCTCATCCTCCCTCCGTATCATTCAGCCGGCCATGGCTCTCACCTATACAACGCTATGGTGAACCTCTTCCTCGCCAACCCCCAGATTCAGCAGATCACAGTCGAAGACCCTAACGAGAAGTTCGACGACCTTCGCGACTTCAACGACCTAGCTCGGCTTCGGCATGCGTCCTCCGAGTTCTGCGCACTCACCCTGAACACATCCGCTACCATTGTCATGCTGAAGGACAAGCCATTACCAGTGGCCCGGTTAATCTCATCAGAAATATACAACTCGATATCTCACACATCGCGAATAGCGCCACGGCAGTTCGCAAGACTAGTGGAAATGCAACTTTTGAGTGCTATACCACAAAATCACCGAAAGACGTCGCGCATCACGCGCAAGGACCGTGCTACAGATCTCAATGACCGAGCATATTACTTCTGGCGATTGGTTGTGAAGCAGCGGCTGTTCATGCACAATATGGATCAGCTCATACAGCTGGAAGTTGAGGAGAGGGTGGAGAAACTGGAAGAGACGGTGGCGGTCGTGGAGATGGACTACGCAAGGATCTTGGAGGTAGTTGGGAACAGAGCGCAAAGGATCGCGGCACTTGGTGGTGGAGCAGGAGATATGTTCGATGGTGCGCAGAAGGAGATTATTGACGTGGACATGGACGACATTGAAGACGACCATGGGCACCGAACCGGAGCAGAACAGACAAGACCTGGAACCGATGCTGGGCCGACGCCGAGCAGGATGAAGAGGAAGAGAGTCCTAGATGATGAAGATGATGAAGACGATGAAAAAGACGCGACAACCGAGAAGCAGAAGCCGGCGTCGTCTTCAGAAGCAGTCCGCGCAGTGCCAGTCGCAGAGACATCCAAGAGTGGCAAGAAGAAGCGGTCGAAGATGCCTGAGGTGATTGATCTTGAGTAGGAAACTGCATCGAAGAAGTGGAAGCATTGAGGGCGTTATGGTGGAAGAGATACCCAATCGAAGCTGCTTGAGCATTCCTGTCTATAATGAAACCACATTTCGCATCGCCACTCTTTTAACTTCAGTGTATGCCCTATAGTGATAGCGATGCCAATCAGCTTAGATGTGATTATAGGTACTATTGCTCGAGTGTAGCGTAAAGCACGAGTAGTAGAAGACCTGGGAGAGTGCCATGCCTTGGCGTCTTCGACTCGTTCCGAAGAAGTGGAGACCCATCGGACATCCTCTTCAACAAACAAACCCGAACATTATCATCGTACCAGTCCGAGTAGGTTGACAGCACCACCACTTTTCCCTCACTCCTTGTTCACGTCTTTCTCTTCGCGTCCTTCGTTTCTCCTGCATTTCGCATCATGTTGTCGCGCACGCTGTTCAGGTCAGCAGCGCCGCTCCGCCGTCAAGCGTTTGCGCCTGCAACTCTCCGGACTGTAACCACTGACGCTGCATCTTCTCACGCGGAGAAGGAGCACATCCCAGAAGTGAGGACGACTCGGTGCAGTCATGCATGCAGAAGGCTGACTCGGTGCATTACAGAAAGACGATGAGCCCTTCGAGGTTTCTCTCCACGAGGAGAGCTTCGAGACATACAACCTAGACCCTCCATCATACAAGATTACCACAACGAAGAAAGAGCTAAAGCAGATGTACTACGATATGGTTGCTGTCCGGTATGCTGAGGGAACGAAAACCGAGGAAGAAACAAGCTAATGGAATCTGCTAGACGAATGGAGATGGCCGCCGACAGACTTTACAAGGAGAAGAAGATTCGTGGTTTCTGCCATCTGTCCACTGGTCAGGAAGCTGTTGCTGTTGGTATTGAGCACGGCATCACCAAGGAAGACAGTCTCATCACAGCCTACCGATGCCACGGTTTCGCTCTTATGCGTGGTGGCAGCGTCAGATCGATCATCGGTGAATTGCTTGGCAGGAGAGAGGGTATTGCATACGGCAAGGGTGGTTCCATGCACATGTTCTCCACTGGATTCTACGGTGGTAACGGTATCGTCGGTGCTCAGGTACCCGTCGGTGCTGGTGTTGCCTTCGCAAACATGTACCAAGAGAAAAAGAACACAACATTGGCACTATACGGTGACGGTGCTTCCAACCAGGGTCAGGTCTTTGAATCATACAACATGGCTAAGCTGTGGAACATCCCGATTATCTTCTGCTGTGAGAGTAAGCTGAGATCACTCCCCCTCACGATGATCACCACTGACAGTCCGATTAGACAACAAGTATGGTATGGGTACTGCCGCCAACCGCTCGTCCGCCATCACCGACTACTACCAGCGTGGACAGTACATTCCGGGTCTGAAAATCAACGGTATGGACGTCCTCGCCGTCAAGGCTGCCGTCGCCTTCGGCCGTGAATGGACCACATCTGGCAAGGGTCCTCTCGTCTTCGAATACGTCACATACCGCTATGGTGGTCATTCCATGTCCGACCCCGGTACCACCTACCGCACACGTGAGGAGATCCAGCGCATGCGCAGCACTCAGGATCCCATTGCCGGTCTCAAGCAGAAGTTGCTCGACTGGACCGTCACAACTGAGGAGGAGCTCAAGGCTATTGACAAGGAGGCACGCGCCCACGTGGACGAGGAGGTTGCCGCAGCAGAGAAGATGGCTGTGCCTGACGCGACACCACAGATTCTGTTTGAGGACACCTACGTCAAGGGCAGCGAGATCCCATTACGCGGGCGTGTTGTCGAGGAGAATTATTTCCCTAAAAATGGGCCGATTGAGATACCGCAAAGCCCGGCACAGACGGGCAAGGCGAACTTTGCCGCATAAGTTGAGATGATACGCTGGTGATGTGCAGGGGAGCTAGGGTATGGCGCCAAAAGGACAAGATGTGCATTTTTTGCGGCACGGCACGGTCGGTGTGTAGATTAGCATTGGCGGGACAGGCGAAACTTCTTTTCTCTTTCTCCGGGATATGTACTGTGCTGTACTGTGGCATGCTAGGACACAAGTCTGAGCAGAATCGCCACGGCACTCTTCCCAGGATAATTCCGAATTTTTGTCTTATGACTGTACGTCTATGAATGTGAGCAACTGCCTGGATAACCTTCTCGTCACCTTGTCCTTGTCTGTATATGCCGAGCGAGGCCGGCCCAAGCCAATGGTTGTTTCTGCCTGCCACAATCCAAGTGAGTTGGGTCTTCGGTCAAGACCTGACCTGATGGAGTGAGTACTGTATTAGGACACAACTTTACTCAGAGTCGTGACGGCACTCTCCATAAGTTACCTTTCCAAACTATTGTCCTCTGACTGTAAGCCCCGTAGCACAGAGTCAGAGGAACTGTTTTGGAATGCGGACACATCCAGCGTGCTGCTAGGAAGGCAGATTACGTCATGGGAATCGGAGCTTTGATAATGACGCTTACTTTTACATTCCTGTTTCTTACACAATCCCGCATTCTTTCCACTACACACTTGCAATCTGTGACACATCTGAAACAGCAAAACCACCCCCGCCGCTATAATGATCCTGTCAGCGATCTCAACATCCGACATCATCATCTTCCTCATCTTCCTCGCCCCTGCCCTCCTCATACACATCTCGCCCTTCCTCCTCATCTCCACAGTCCTCCGCGCACTACCACATCTCCTCCTCCTCATCCCCTATCAACTCATCACCGAGCGCTATGTTACGCCTTTTGTCGACCGCAGCCCCTTCGTGCAGCGTGCCAGTCTTTTCCAAGACGTCGTGATAAGATGCGTACGATACGCCTTTGCGAACATGCCTGCCAGCATCGGAGCAGTCTTCTTCAGCAAACCTGTCGCGCTGCCGTTTATGCGATGGCGGATGCTGAGGCATGGGTATCTCCGGAGTCCTACTCACTACGAAGAAGTGATGATCGATGTCGTCGATGACTTTGGCGGTGCGGCTACCTCCACAGCCAAATCTCACCGCAACAGCAGCAAGACATCGAAGTCCCAAAAGCAAGTCCGTGGAGTCTGGATGGTTGCCGACAAAACAAAAGCACCGGATGTTTGTGTATACTATTTGCATGGTGGAGGCATGAGTATGGGATCCTGCTATTTCTATCTTGAATTCCTGTTCGCCTGGATGGAGCTGTTGCGCGCGCATCCGAGCAAACCCTACAAGAATCCGGCCGTGCTGGCACTGGATTATACCCTCGTGCCGGAGGAGACGTATCCGACGCAGCTGGAGGAAGTGGTTGCGGGGTATCGATGGTTGCTCAGCCGGGCGAAGTACGGCGCAGGTGAGGGAGTGGAGGCGGTGGCTGAGAGAGGTATGTACATGCTTACATTTCAAGGATATCCAGACATACAATAGCTGACAAGTCTGTATATAGTCTGCCTCTCCGGCGACAGTGCAGGCGCAACGCTCTCGCTCTCCCTCCTCCTCAAGCTTGCCTCAGCATCTTTTCCCTCAACGTCAGCCACAGGCATAGCACCATCACTCCCCATTCCTGCCTTCACGACACTAATATCCCCGTGGCCAACCCTTGTCTCTTCGATTCACGTCGCTACTCCCTCCGACTACCTAAGCCCGATCACGCTACACCTATACGGCCGCCAATACGTTGGAGAAGTCACCACTTCCGGCAAACCTCGCACTCCACCCCACGGTCCCGCAGACAGTATCGCGAGTCCAGGCACCTGCCGGGACGCTGCACTATGGGCGGGCGCATGGCCGCAGAGAGGGTGGCATATTGTCTTCGGCGCAGAGGAGGTGTTGGGCGACGATGCGAGGCAATTGATCGACTGGTTGAGGGGAGATGTGGCTAAACATATGCGCAAGGAACAAGGGGAAGGAAAAGTGCAGAGCAGAGGGAAAGGCATAGGGAAAGGTGCGGTGGTAGTAACGGAGCAGGAGAAGCAGGTACACGCATGGCCTATAGTGCAATTGTTTCTGGGAATGGTCGAGGAGGAGCGCTTGGGTGGGTTGAGGCGGATCGTGGATGTTATGGTTGATGCTACGGCTGCGCCACGGGGTGGAGGGCGGAGGAATGTAAGTGTAGATATGACGCCGCCATCATCACCTTCACGTCGGAGGGAGACGTAGTGGCTACACTAGATCAGCATAGAAGGTGTAGTCGACGAGCTGGAAAGAGAATGGCTTCCATTCAGGTCAAGGACGATCCTCAGTACAAGATACACTAAGACAGGGCATCATCGTTCTCCCGTTTCGTTAATGCATCCTGCCCGGCTCCTCCCCAAGCTCAAGGAGGAGGTGGTGGAGGTGGTGATGATGGTGGGGAGGAGTCAAAGAGTCACGTGATACCATATCTTGGCCCTCCACTAGCGTTGAAAAAGACCCTGGGCCACATTGCTCGAAATTGTCTCCAGGACTAGACGAACACTTTCTGCATCCTCACTTTTCAATCTTCAATTCCTCGATAAAGGCAGACTACCTCACTACGCACCAGCCATGCCGTGAGTATCGCCCTTCGAGACGTAATGGCATCAACAGGCTGACATAGCCACCTCTTTTTAGTCCCAAGATCGACCCCAATGAGATCAAGATCATCCACCTCCGTGCGACCGGTGGTGAAGTTGGTGCTTCATCTGCGCTAGCTCCCAAGATCGGTCCTCTTGGTCTCTCGCCCAAGAAGGTCGGTGAAGATATCGCAAAGGCGACTGGTGACTGGGTATGCGCTTCTCTTTCTGATCTTCTGGATTCAGCTATTGACACATTCTTAGAAAGGTCTCCGTGTCACAGTCCGCTTGACCATCCAGAACCGTCAAGCCGCCGTCTCCGTCGTTCCTTCCGCCTCATCTCTCGTCATCAAGGCCCTCAAGGAGCCCCCTCGCGACCGCAAGAAGGAGAAGAACATCAAGCACACCAAGTCCATCCCTCTCGACGAGATCATTGAAATCGCCCGCAAGATGCAGCACAAGTCTCTGTCCAAGTCGCTCGAGGGTTGTGTCAAGGAGATTCTCGGAACTGCTTTCAGCACTGGTTGCCAGGTTGATGGAAGAAGTCCCAAGGCTATCAGTGATGACATTGGATCTGGTGAGATCGAGAGTAAGTCTATACATTGCTGAGCTATCTTTCGAGCTTTATCTTACACCTTTCTAGTCCCCAAGGAATAGATGTTTCGAAAATCAAAATGGATGCATATATGTCAACGGCGTTCCAGTATAGCAGGACTGCCGAAGTGCTCGGCATGCACTGTGATGAGCAAATCTTGATGATACCCTTTTTCCTTGCACGTTCTCATTCACCCTTACATTGCATCACTGTGAAGTCTTGTACCACCTTGCTGTACTTTGCCAACACTCTGGCCTTTACCATCTGCATCCGCGGTTCAGGCCTATTTTGGTGCAAAGGAGATGAATTAAAGCTCTTGACCTCTTACTCACCGCGTGCTCGAGACCTTTCGGGGTCAGTGGGTATAGCGGTCCATATTTTTGGCCAACATACACCGGGTTTCATATTGATTGACATCTGGTCCGATCTTGCAGGACTGTCAAATGAAGTAATTTACATAGCCACTCGACATCATCCAGAATAGAAGCATTTATCACTACTTCCACAGAACCTGTAAAGCAACAGCATATACTTCCTTCGCTTCATCATGTCTCCAGTGTCACTGCGCTGAGTGAATGCAACCTCACTTACGGTGATCTTGGACCTAATATCATGTTTGCGAGATAAGTCTTTGCCGTGCGCAAGCTACCTTATATTCTAGATGTTCAGGTCAGGACTTGGACTTCTTGTAATACTCATGCTCAAAAGATTGAGCTACAATTGTAGCACATTGAAGGGAATACCAAGTCGAGTTATGAATAATATCACAAAGAGATCAAGTATTCGTAGAACATTGTATCAAAGAGCTCAATCGAAGATGCTCCTTCATTAACCTATTAGACAAGAGAGATATCATAACTTCTCAATCATTGTCGCCTCATCCTTGCGACCCATCCAACGTCGCATTCAAACATACTTGTTGGCAAACGAGTCCGCCTCCCCCTGCATGCTCTGCGGCACGTACTGGTTGATCTCGCCATCAACCACCTTGTCCTCGATCCCGCCTCCGATTCCTCCACCCTGGTTTCCCATCAGACCGCCAAGGCCACTGGAAGAACCTCCACCGCCGCTGCTGTTACCGCCCATTGCCGACTGGATGCTGTTCTCAAGCGAGGAGCCGAAGCCACTCTGGCCATGCTGAGACAGCTGAGCACGGTTCTGGTCGTACTCGGATGTGCCGAGTTGGGCACCACCGCCGACTTGGCTAGAGTATCCGCCGACTTGGCTGTTGCTGAAAAGAAGAAGAGGGTTAGATTGGTGAAGAGATGGCCGGACGGGAGGGGAGGAGGACTCACGAGTTACCGCCACCCGAACCACCGAAGTTGTCATTGCCGCTCTGGTTGTAGGAATCCTGTGCACCGCCAAACCCGCCGGAGCCGCCCTGCCCCGAACCGTAGGAGTCGTTGCCAGATTGGTTGTAGGAATCTTGACCACCGCCAAAGCCGCCGGAGCCGCCCTGCCCCGAACCGTAGGTATCATTGCCGGACTGGTTGTAGGAATCCTGACCACCGCCAAAGCCGCCAGAACCGCCCTGTCCCGAGCCGTAGGAGTCGTTGCCAGATTGATTGTAGTTGTCGTTTCCGCCACCGAAGCCGCCGCTCGAGCCGCTTTGGTTGCCGTAGCCGCCGCCGGAGCTTGAGTTGTCGTAGTTGTCGGAGCCTGAGCCGTAGTTTCCTGAGCCCTGGTTGCCGTAGTTTCCGGAGCTGGAGTTATCGTCGTAGTTGTCATTGCTGGGAGTGTGTTAATCGCGGAAGCTCAGGATGTGGGTGCGGAGCGGACTCACCCTTGCTGGCCACCGCCGCCGAGAGCGTTCTTTGCCGCGTTGAAGAGTCCTGACATGATGTGTGGAGTATGTAGTTGAGGTAATGTGAGGGTGATTAAATGTTGTGTTGAAAGTGGTCGAGTTGTGGAAGTTTGGGGGAATGGAAGATATGCAGAGGTTTGAAGATGAAACCGGGCGAGAGAAGAGCTATATAAGGTAGCGAGAGCGAGAGCTCCGAAGCAAACAGGGTCACAGCTCGTGATGATGTGATGATGCTGATGATGGAGCCATGACGGAGGTCATAGCGCATCCATGCATCCATGACAAGGCAGTGCTGCAATTCGACGCTCGAGATCTACCAAAACCGCTCTCATTGTGGCTAGCTAGCTGCAAAGGACCTGCTTGACCTGCTTCCATGCCTGCTCATTCCAAGGTCGATTGCACAACATAGCTTGACGGAGGTGCGCGGTTAGTGACGTTTCTTTGACGGTGCTTGATCTGGGCAGCCACGTGAAGATGAGAGCAACAAGCTTCGCCAATGGAAACTTGGCATCAATTTGCCGCTGCGTCTGATCTGAAACGGTGCGGGGGAAGAGAGGTTTCGTCATCGACGTGATTTGAAACTCTGTTTATCCCATCATCGTCGGCTGTAGGAGTGGGTGGCGCTTCCATGTTCAGGTGAGAGCTGGCATGGTAGAATACTCAAGTAGTGTCAAGATGGCCAAGGCAGGGCATATGACCAAAGACCCCTCAGGATATGGTCACCGAGTATGAAAGCAGACTGCGCGGCGCTCCCTTCACAGACCTGGCAGTAAGCCTTCTTGACACCTCCTCCATCACGTACATGTTGCGAAGGCACAGTATGGAAAAGCATGAGTGTCATTGGCCTTTGTGATGATTGTCTATACCCTGCTCAGTCGATCACTCTTCGCTCTTCCATGCCATGCTCTAATAGTACATTGCTCAAATCCAAGGACACCACCGTTAATGCTCCAGTATGCACATCATCGCTCGTGCCAAACGCACATGAGAGAATACCCAAAGAACTCCAGATGCCTGATACAGGGCATCGCCTGCCATGTCTATATGAGCATCCAGGCCGCTCCGCTGAGAACCGTGATCATGACGACAGCAGTGAGAATACCCGCTCCTGCTTTGTCACCGGAGGTCACGGTACGCAGACCTGCCGCGGTATTCACACTGGTTCCAGTGCCTGTGCCTGCTGTTGGGTCACCCTTGCTCGTTCCACCAGTCTCGGTCGTGAATGGCGCTTGCAATCCACCGATAAGCAAGCTTTGGAACACCTGCATTGCTGCCATCTGCTCACCAGGACCGTACAAGCCGTCGTAAGTCGAGTTTTCGTACCAGTGAAGACCGCACACCTGGCCGGTCGTGCCGCCATCACATTGTGCTGCTGCTGCTGTTGCGGAGGGCATCAAGTAGCCCATGATAGTGTCATACGTCCAAGGAGCGAGGAGTGTGGTGCCAGCCATCCAGCGGGAAAGATACGCCTTGAAAGACTGTTGATCGTTGTCGCAATTTGATTGGGGCTCACATTCCGCTTCGTACATGACGCCGTCTTTGAAGAAGACTGGGAGCGAGGAAACAAAGCCGTTCACCCGAGTTTGCCAGATGGGGTCGGACGTCTGATCAGAGTTATTAGCTACACTTTCACCTTCGTGTGCAGTTTTCGTACCTTGTTCCACATCATGGCTGCACCATACAAGAAAACACCAACATTGTACGTCCATTGCTCGTGGTTCATTTGCGTGCAGTTGATCAGATCGTTCGTACCGTCAAAGACCTGATACGAGTCACTGATAATGCCAATTTCGTCACACCAATTGTATGCCTTCACGGCCCAATCAGCATATGTCTGATTTCCAGTATATCTGTAGAGTCTAGCAGCCATACTGAAGAGACAGCCGTTTGAGATGCCGTTCTTGTAATCGTAGCCAGTGTTGAAAGGATAAATCTGCCACTTCAATCCACCACCACAAGACGTGGTATCCCAGCGTGCTGCTTGTGTGTTAAAAACACCTTGGGCAAGTGCCAGCCACGAGGGGCTTCCTTCAGGTGGTGCAGGAAAGTTGAGCTCAGCAGCTTCCATTGCTGCGAATCCCCAGAAGGACTGATCATCGTTGCCTTCGTCTTTTGTTTGATTCGTTGTCATGAAATCGTTGTCGGTACCACGCTGGAATTGTATGGCTGTTGCAGTGATATTATTGTATTGGTCATCGCCAGTCGAATACCAGTAGTCGATCAAGCCCATGAACATTCCACCCGCTTCCCACCAGTAATACGGTCCTGGAAGGAGTCCTGGAGTTTGCCCTGTCTCATTCCCATTGTACCACGCCACAAGCCCGAACGCTGCCTCTGCTGCCGCTTGTTTGATTGACGCTGGAGATCTTTTGTCAGTAATTGCCTCATAGAGATCGTCCTGCTTGCTTGCCTTCGTTCGTTACGTCTATTGTGATCGCCGAGACTGATTTGGCTGCCAATAGCAGACATGCTGTACTTAGCGCCGTCCATGATGTAGATATAGTTGAAGACGAGGTTCCTTGTGATATTCTCATATTGGCGGATGATGTGATGTGGTAGATTGGAAGTGGTATTGAGTGGAGTCAGGACCAGGACCAGCCTGAGCTGTATGGTCGTACGAGGGTTGCGTTTGCTGCGCTCGTCGTTAAACTAAATGTATCGATGGTGCTGAATAGTCAAGATCCGCTGATCGTGCCAAGGCGAGGCAGAAGAATTTCGCGTCCGATGATGTGGTGCACGTCAACGGCAAGATCAAGTATCAAGATGTGTTATGGCGCTTCAAATGAGATGGTTATGATTGATAGACTGTGTAACGAAGAAGGCGTACGACGCAGACTGCTGCGCCTACGTCAAGCCTGTTTCTGTTTTGGATCTCTAACGTTCGGAAACGCGAGCAACACCGAGACAGTCAGGGGTCTTTCTGTTTCATCACCGTATCCCTATAGCAATTGTGCATGCGCACATTCCAGACCTAGAGGCAGGCCTCTGTAACACTTCAAACTCCTTCCTTCTCTATGGACTTATTTCAGCGCATTATACCGTACGACTTTGAATTGTCTTCGTCTTGCGCCTTAGAGTCTTGCGGGTTCGTGGCACCCACCGCGGGCATTGATGACGAGGTCGCTTACTCCGAGCTCCACCTTAACGTCTCGCCAGTCGCACTCGGCCTCTGACCTTACATCTATACAGACATATCGATAGCAGGAACATGATGACTACAGTCAAAATCACCAAGTTGCTGCTGAAGAGAGACCCTCGACCGACACCTCGACTATCAATCTGATCGGTCTGTCCGAGCATCTCCTCGCCATTAATTTTCAGTAGTGTGTCCTGTAGTCACTCATTCTCATTCTCCTCCAGCCTCTCCGTCACCCACCTTTCCAACTCATCCAGCTCCTTCGGGTCTATGCTATGGGGTAAGTCCTCGTATTCGTGCCATTCTAAGTCTGTGATCCCCTTCTTCTTGAGACCTTCAGCTGTCTGACGCCCCCATTGAACTTTTACCAATGGATCATCAATCCCGTGTCCCATGAAGACCCTTTGTTGCTGATTTCCCGTCTCCTGCCGTAGCTCGTCGAACTTCTTCTCAATCAGTTGATAACAAGATAGTCCGAACACTCCAGCTAGGCGGTTCTGGAATGTAAGGCCCGAGAATAATGACATGGCGCCGCCCTGTGAGAAGCCGCCGAGGATGATCCTTCGCGCTGGAACACCAGCTTGCATCTCTTTCTGAATCAGGGAGTGAAGGTATAGCCGGGAACGAGTTATGCCGGGCTCGTCCTCTGAGCGATTGATCGAGTCGAAGTTGATCTGGTATTCCTGATGAGCATGGTGCTATTCATGCGGGACAGCGTGACGTACAATATCGTACCAACCTGGTGTACGCATGCCTCCATTCTATGTATGCAGGATCTCGGTTAGCTTCTTAGGTCCGCATGTATTATGGACAGAGCAATGACTAACGCAGGTAATAGGGATCATCGGTGCGTTTGGAAAGATAAATTGCGTGTCTTGAAACTTCCCACGTCGTCTCCAATTCTCTGCGAGCCATGACCTATATCAGCTTGAGTGAGTGCCTATGTGCTGACAGATAGGCGCACTACGTACCAGCCATGTCCACTATCGCCTAGTCCGTGCACACAGATGATGGTGGATGTGTGTTTCGCGATAGCGGGCACGATAATAGCTTGGCCAGAGTTCATGATTGCGGTTATGGTCTGCTAAACTACAAGATCTTGGTGGAGTTTGCGAGACGGGACTCATTCATTCGCGTTGGACCCTTCTTTTTTGGTGGACTCTGCCAGGTAGTCAGTCGTGCTTCGCGACCCTGTTTCGAGGTCGTCGATCACCTGCCTCCTTGTCGCAATTCGCATTTCTGCTTCTCCTGACTTGGACATCCATCATCCACAACACCACACACCACTCTCTCATCCCCGCGCGACTCTCACATCTCATCTTCATCACCCCACTACCGAGTCGACCGAACTATACACCGGAAGAAATTGCGCGCCCAGAGCATCACAAAGGTCAACATCAAGCAACCAAGCAACCTCAATACCACAACAATGTCGCACGAAGAGGACCTCATCGATTACTCGGACGAAGAGCTCGCAGCAACTGAGCCGGTCGCGCCAGGCGCTGATGGCGCCGCCACCAATGGAGCGAATGGGGATGCCAAAAAGGGCGACCTGACAGTGACTGGAGCTGGTGCAGACAAGAAGGGCAGCTACGTTGGTATCCATTCGACAGGTTTCCGCGACTTTCTGCTCAAGCCAGAGCTACTCCGCGCCATCACGGACTGTGGTTTCGAACATCCCTCGGAGGGTCAGTCATAAGTTTGCATCATTAGCCAGCCCCTCTCTAGAGCTTGTACGCCTCAAAGTCCGTTCATTCCGCTGGTCGTAATATGGAGTTTGTCGATCGAGGATATGATAGTGCTCGGGTGTTCCTGGAGTCTCTGCTCATTGCAAATCAACTGTAATGGGTAACTCTCACCTCTACACGATTCGAGCCTGCCAGTCTCGTACGATTAGGCTATGGGGCGGCTGAGCTTGCCCAACGATAGCCTGATGTTACGCCCATTGGATGATCTGCTTTTGCACCTTCTTCCGTGCGCAGTCGAGTGGCAGATTGAGCCTATCATGATCAGAAGAGGAGGACGCGGAATGGACGGACAAACGCTCGATATCTCGTCCTCCACGATTACCAAAGCACGAACCAATCTAACATTTCATGTTCGACACATTAGTCCAGCAAGTCTGCATTCCTCAAGCTATCCTGGGCACCGACGTCCTGTGCCAAGCAAAATCTGGTCTAGGAAAGACTGCTGTCTTCGTCCTCGCGACACTTCAACAAATCGAGCCCATCGCTGGCGAGACGTCTGTCTTAGTCATGTGCCACACGCGCGAATTGGCCTATCAGATCAAGAACGAGTACGCGCGCTTCGCCAAGTACCAGCCCGACGTCAAGACTGCCGTGTTTTACGGCGGTACACCAATTCAGAAAGACATTGAACTACTCGCCAACAAGGACACACACCCTCATATCATTGTCGCCACGCCTGGCAGACTGAACGCGCTTGTCCGCGACAAGAAGCTCAGACTCGGCAACGTGCAGCGTTTCGTTCTGGACGAGTGTGATAAGATGCTGGATCAGATTGGTAAATTACACTAATCACCACAACTCGCTATATGCTAATCGGCATGCCAGATATGCGCCGTGATGTGCAAGAAATCTTCAGGGCGACTCCGACTCAGAAGCAGGTCATGATGTTCAGTGCCACTCTGGCGAAGGAGACCAGGCCGATTTGCAAGAAGTTCATGCAGAATCCATTGGAGATCTACGTCGACGACGAGACGAAGCTGACTCTCCACGGCCTGCAACAATACTATATCAAAATCTCCGAGGCCGAGAAGAACCGGAAGCTCAACGATCTTTTGGACAGCCTAGAGTTCAACCAGGTCATTATCTTCGTCAAGAGCACACTTCGTGCAACAGAGCTGGACAAGCTTTTGCGCGAATGTAACTTCCCCAGTATTGCAGTGCATTCTGGTGTCAGTCAAGAGGAGCGGTGAGTTAACCTAATCATGCCATGTTTTACCACTTTTACTGATGATCATATTCAGTATCAAGCGATACAAGGAATTCAAGGAGTTCAACAAGCGTATCTGTGTTGCTACTGATGTCTTCGGCCGAGGAATCGATATCGAGAGGATCAACCTTGCCATCAACTATGACTTGCCCACCGATGCCGACTCTTATCTTCACCGTGTCGGTCGTGCTGGTCGTTTTGGAACAAAGGGATTGAGTATCTCGTTCGTGAGCAGCGAGCCAGACCAGGCAGTGTTGAAGCAGATTGAGCAGCGTTTCGAGGTTGCTCTGCCAGAGTTTCCGGAAGGTGGTATTGATGCCAGCACATACATGGCGAACTAGGCGACCTCGTTGGCATGCGAGTGGTTGCTGCTGGGAGCAGATTGGTCAGATACACATATACTGACCTGACTTGGGAGGCTGATTCGAAGTGGATTGCATGGAGAAAAGGGAACAAGGAAGACTGTACACCAGCACAATCAGCAGTCACTACCAACTGAATGACATTGATGGAGATTAAAGTAGACCGTATTTCATGCTCGATCGTCCTGCTGTGTGGAATATGCCAATGCAGTGCTGTCCCAGCACCCAGTGTGCAAGTGTGCACTGCCCGGTGTGGATCTATCAACTGAATTCCTTAAGCTGAAAGAGCAGGGGTCATCAAAGTGCTAATAGTTCAACAGCTCGCTAAGCTAGCCGGCGTCTATGCACGCCGCACATCACCTTAATCTCAACCTTATGTGGTCTAGCCTTTCATCCGCTGATCGTGGCGAGCATGGAGGATCAAAGCCTTCGGAGGTCGGGTACCTTATTATTGAGGCTGAGCGTTGCGTGGCATCTCATCTGAAACGCGGCTAGCAAAGATTGACAATCCCACCGGGGTCGCTTTGCTTGGTGCGCATGACGAACTTATAGTGTTCCGGGAGTAAACATGGATGGCTAGGATGTCACAAATCCCCAGCATGATATGGAGGACAACGGGCCTATGGCGAGACCCAGATGTTGTACTGTTGCATGAATTCCCGCGTGTGTTCTCACGTACACCTTTGCCATTCTATTTTAGGTCGCCTCACATCGTGCTTCAGCCGGGTTCGTGGCCTGGCAAGTATGTGTAGGTAGCTAGTACCTGTGCGCCATACACTGAGGAAGGCATCCCTATAAGAAACGGCACATTCAGTCTTGAAACTGTTTATGAGCACTCTCGTCCAGTATAATACCGTCACTTCAATTCCCAGCCTCTCATTCAGCACGAAAGCGTAGTGGCTGGCGACAATCACGGTACCATACCTGATTGATCAGTAATACAACAGACAACTAATCAAAGCAGTCAAGAGGATTCTTTCGTCCTCTGCCTCGCTTATTGCCTTTGGGGAGGATACGCAGCCAAGAACAAGAGCAGCAACGTTCCTTTGTAAGCAAGCTAAGCAGCCAAAGCGGTTGACTGAAAGGCTTGATGGGCCAACCGAGAGTGTGGGAAGATCAACCCTAAGTACAAAGTATACGGCCTTGACGGGGCAGTTTCTCCGGTCGCCGTTCATCAGCGTGTCTGCCACGGTTACGCCCTTATTCTTCACATTATTTCATCCGCATCACGCAGCCACGCAAATCTCAACAGGACCCGCACCAGACCCGAATAACCCGACACGCATTGTTCTGCTTCTGCATCGCATCGCGTCGCATCGCATTTGGTTCTGCGACATTACGTGCACGCGCAGGGGTCAACAGCAGTCATCATAGTCTTATCTCGAGCCTTCGCGCGAAAGAGGAAGGGAGGGACCCTGCTCTTTACGCAACCGACCGCGCTTGCCTCATCTCAACTGTCCACCAGCCCCGCCAACGACTCGAGAGAGAGGAAGTCCCTTCTTTTCCAGCAGTCGCAAACGTCGGCCAAACCCCCCCAAACCTCGACAGTAGTCTTTCTACCTTTACCTTACTGAACCACTTCCGATTACTGTTGTCGCACAACAACGACATGGCTGGCTTCTGAGTCTTGGCTTGACACATTACTGCGACACCGCTGCCGCTGCATCGGATCTAGCACACCTGCACAACTTGCACAAAATAGTCGACACAAAAGTCCATGACCACGTAGACGGCCGAATACCTTTTTATTGTTTGACACGCGGCGCGGCCAATCGATTCTATTTGTGTTTCATCCGCTGCACTGTCTGCACATCATCCAGCCAAACCGACCGACCTTCTCCGACCACCTTGACGCATCTCGAACCTCGAACCCTCAAACTACCTACCAGCACTGACTGCTGCCGGCTGCATCCCCGAGATCCGAGTCCGATCTTTATCCTCTGTTTTCGCTTCTGGCTTCCTGTACTACTCCATCGTCCTGGGATCCACGACCCACGCCCCTTGCACAAGGCGCCTCAGTTGCAGTAACCTGCTACTAGATCCACGCCCCCCCTGACGCTTGACTGCATCTGCACCGGCCCGCTTATATCGACAAGTCATTATGGCTCCCACTGCCCCACGGCTGCGGATACTTTCAGGTGCGTACTCTGGTCTTGTCTGATGTGGTCGCGCTGCAGCACTTCAGCCCAACTATACGTCTATCTTCTCCACTTATCTCATTCTTATTGACTTTGAAACACGTCGGCCCTTCCTTGTGTTGTCCAAGCTCCCCCCTCCTCTTCAATCGTCAATCTCCGACGCCAGTCGCTCATGTCGCAAGCACCGCTAACAAAGGCCTGCGCAGTTGGAGGAAACGCCGTATCAGCTTTTTTATCATGGAGGCTACAAGCCACGAATGCTTGTGATGTCACACTGGTCTGGAAGAATGGGTTCGAGAGCGTTGCGCAGTATGGGATATCTTTCAGGTACTGGCTACCATGACTTCAAGAAGAAATAACACGAGCAGAGACTGATGCTGTCGTGATACAGGTCTGAGCGGTTCGGGAATGAGCGTTTCAAGCCAAGACAAGGTTCGTTGACAATCCTCGTACATCACGGCTTCGCATTGCCTCGAGCTGACATCGGCTCCAGTCGTTCGCTCTCCAGAAGAAGCTGCACAACAGATCAAAGGTTCCTTCGACTATGTCCTCCTCTGCGTTAAAGCTCTCCCGGATGTCTACGATCTCGCCTCGATTATCGAATCCGTCGTCACTCCTCAGCACACTTGTATACTCGTCAACACAACACACTCTTTAGGCGTGGAGGCATACCTCGAAGAAAGATTTTCCAAGAACGTCGTTCTCTCGCTCGTATCGCAAACTGAAATCACTCAGATAGGACCGTCGGAATTCGAACATCGTGGTGCGACGGATCTTTGGGTCGGCCCAGCAAATTGGAACCCAGAGATACCTGTGTCAATACAGGCGGATATGGCTGAAGCATTGGCTATGACATTGGGTTCCGGTCAGGTAGAATGCAAGGTCTCGAAAAACATTCAGCAACAGCAGTTCGAGCGTATGGTTGGGTATGTCAAGATTCTTCCAAGCTCTTGCTGAACCTTCACGCTGATCACCACCGCAGACCTATAGCGTTCTATCCTACCAGCGTCCTCTTCGAAACCCCGAATCATGCAGACTTACTGATCCTCACTGGTGTCCGATCTATGATTTCCGACCTGATTGACGAAGTCCTGCAAGTTGCCGTCGCCCGAAGATGCACATTCCCACCTGGCTTCAAAGAAATGACTATGGAAAGGATGATCTCCCCCTCCGAAACGAATAACAGCATGTATCAAGATTACGTCGCAAAGCGACCCATGGAGGTCGAAACATATCTTGGCTCACCACTGAAGATTGCACAAATGGCTGGTGTCAAGTTGCCGAGGATAGAAACAGTTTATGCTTTACTGCACCACATCAATGTCATCAACCAAAAACGCCCAAGTAACACGGAAACCATTGTCACGCCGCCAGTATCAGCTGGAGGATCGCAACAACTGCCTAATGGCATGGGAGCTGGTGGTCCTCAAGGTCCGCATCCGGGAATGAGAGGTCCAGGTCAACCGGGCAGGACTAGTCGCGCTCCTTCTGTGAACGGCGCTCAACCACTTATGATGCGACCCAATGGCCATAACCCTGCCAACAATGGCGGAAGACCTGGCGGTCCTGGTCACTACGACTCAGACGGCCTCGAACAGTTCAGTCATCTAGTCATGTACGACAACCAGAACAACAATTACTCTGGGCCCCAAGACGGCTACGAGAATATGCCGATGCATTCACCCGAGCTTGCTCTCAAGGAACGTGAGCTAATGCTCAGGGAAAAGGAGCTCGCTCTGAAAGAACGGGAAATGCAAAATGGTGGCATGCAAAATGGTGGCATGCAAGGTCCTCGCATGGGTATGGGTCCTGGGGGACGGCCTGGTCCCGGGCCCAGCATGCGTTCTGGTCCTGGCCCGATGTCTCCTCAAAATATGAAAGGAGGTCCCATGAGTGGACCAATGGGTCGTGGCATGCCTCCGCCAGGGATGCGACCTGGAATGCCGATGGGTAGGGGAGGCATGAACGGGCCTTCATATGGCGGCCGACCTCCACCACCGCCTGGATTTCGATCACCACAAGGGCGCCGCGACTTCGATGACGACGATGAGGATGGCGAAGATTACTTCGATCCATCTGCATACCGTGGACCTCCTGTCGACCCAGATAACGTCGACATGATGAGCATCACTTCACGCCGAACACGCAAGCAACCGAGTATCAGCAACATGCGCGGTGGTCCCGAGATGAACGGCCAGGGCCGTCGTAGTAACCCATTAGCGAGGATCTCTGGGAAAAATCGAGCACCCTCTCGTGGCGGCGGAATGCAAGACATTGGTGGCGCCCACGAATCAATCATGAACAATCCGCTTCTAGCATACTCCTCCAATCCATATGGCACTGTGGATCGCAGTAATCTGCGAGGCGAATCGCGCACTAACTCACTCACCGCGTCGCGACTAAACGAGATGACAGGTACTGGTTACGGAGGCTATCCTTCCATGCCCAGAAGGACAAGCCACTCTCCTGCTGATGGTCCCAGTCCAGCTCCCAGACCGTCTGGACAGCTAGGCTCAATGCAGCAGCGTTCGGCATCTGGTGCCACAATGAATGGTCCAGCACCTCCTCCAGAAGTACGGCAGCCTGTGCCGCGACATCCACCAGGTCATGGTAATGCAGTGGCACCAAAAGAAGTTGAACAACGAGCCGGGGTGAGCAACCTTTATCCTCCCAAGAGCGGCCCGCAAGTGCGAAGTCTGACTGGAAGCGCGAGTGCTAGCGCGGGCAGTGGTGATAGTGGCCGTAGCCAAAATATCGATTCCGAGAACTCAGCATACAGCAGTCGCAGCAGCCTTGGTCCTCGTGCACAGATCGGAGTACGATAGAATGCCTGAGTCGTGCACAGATCGGAGTACGATAGAATGCCTGCGTCGCCACGCTCTGGAAGGGCACGAACAGCCTGCCGTTATCTCAACAAGTCGACTCCTGGAGTAACCTGCGTACGCTTTCCGCCAACAGTCTGCCTCGCCAACACGAAAAATAGCTCAAGCAGTACTATTATACACTTACACACAACATGAGCTGGACCGACATATATTCTTTGACATTCGGAAAAACGAATGGGAACTCGCCTGGCGTTATTTAAACGGCCTCTGGATCAGAGGATATACACTTTACGGAGTCCCGGAAGAATTTGTACGGCCGACTTTACGTCAAGGTTCCTCATCAACGGCGGCAGAGGAGGTGATATGTCTTTACGCTCAGGAATCGGTATCAGTGTACCATCGGTGCATGGGTCGAAAGAGTGAAGAAAATGGGGAAAGAGAAAGCTTTTACCATTGTATATATCATCTTCGCATGACATATTGTGAGGAAACAAGCATAGCAGGACATGGCGCAAGGTCGAAAGCTATGCCTGGGGCAGATTAGGATCATCTAATTAATAGGCTTTGAGGTAGTAGCAGAATGAGTAGGCAGACGCCGATGTTGTTGAGTACCTCTTACTGTCTTATACTCATCAACTTGATCGTGGCTCATGTCGTGCTATAAAATGTACTAGCCTGGCCCTGATACATCGGAGATATCATAAAAGCCGATACGTTTCAAGGATGCTTCAGGTTTTGAGAAAGGTTTTAGCCAATAAACTTCCACGCATCAAATAACGAATCTCTGGTCTCACCTCTTTCGCACTACATAGGCACATAACCTCATAACCATGGCGCCCAACATCGTCCTCGAAACCACCATGGGCAACATCACCATCGAACTCTACGACCAACACGCGCCCAGGACGTGCACCAATTTTCAAACACTAGCAAGTCGAGGCTACTTCGACGGGCACCTTTTCCACAGGTATTTCCTTCCTCGTCTGCCTTGTTCTGAGATATATACTATCAGCACACTAACACTCTCACCCTCTCCCGCAGAATCATCCCATCCTTCATGCTTCAGACCGGCGATCCCACCGGCACCGGCCGCGGCGGCAAGTCCATCTTCAACGACGACAACAACGGCCACTTCCGCGACGAGATCTCGCCCAGCCTCAAACACACCGGCGCCGGTATCCTCAGCATGGCAAACAGCGGACCGAACACGAATGGCAGTCAGTTCTTCATTACGTTGGCGCCGACGCCGTGGTTGGATGGGAAGCATGCTGTTTTCGGGAGGGTTAAGGGGGGGATGAGGGTGGTGCAGAAATTGGGGTTGGTCAAGACGGGGAGAGAGGATAGGCCGATTGAGGAGGTGAGGATTGTGAGGGCGAGGGTTGTGGAGGGGGAGGTTGGTGAGTGAGTCGAGGGGAGAAGTGGGAAGACGAGGAAGAATAATAAAGATTGAGTCCATTGGAATCTGCGAACACCCACGCTGGATCGGGCAGAGCAGGACTTGGACTGAAAGAGAATGACGAAGAGGTTGTGGCATGGCAAGTTTGCATTTTCCTCGACCCGACTCGGCGCGGGTGGGCGCTGCAGCTGCTTTTCTTGCCAGCAAAATCGCTGCTCCTCTGCACCATAAGGTCGAGGCATCCGAACGCAGGACCGGCTGAGATCAAGGCACGGCGCTGCTCCCAGGACCCGCGTAGATGAGCGAGTGTCGCGGGGAAAGTTCGACAACTCATTATGAAACAAGATAAGTGTCAATCATCATTGACGTGGACGTGGTGCGTCAGCGAGAGACTGCATTAATGGCCATGCCGAATGCTGAAGCATGAAGGACAATTCGCTTCGCATAGCACATTTTACTCTGCATGGAGCGCCTGAACCTGGACGATCAAATCTACAGTGAATTCACTCATGATACATTCAGCCAATTCTATAGTGATCTTCAACACTACACGCACGATGCTTCATCTATTCCGCTGCCACCTCGCCCTGCAAAGCACCCGCGGCCATCTAGTCAGAAGTCTGTTACAGTGTACACACTGGTAGCGGCCAAGAACTTGGGGCCATGTTCCGTTTATCGTGTAATGCAACAAATCCAAGTATCAGTTCAGTCGTAGTCCTCCGTTCTGCGACCGTGCAAAGAGAAGGGCTGGCAGACCGCGCACGGCGGGCGTTCGATGGGTCACCGGGCTCAAAGCGTGGGTGATCAGCCAGATTCTCGACGTCCTGGTACTGCTGTGTAGCGCGTTCGTGGGCGTGGTCATGATATCCTGCAGCACTCCGAATAGATACTCGCCAATGGCTGAGGCTCAGATTACGAAAGCTAGTATGTGAAATGATTGGAGCGCGAAGAATAGGACTATGTCGACCTCGAGCTTTCAAAGTGCTCGGCGCAGTCTTACATTGCTGCTCCGCGCGGAGATGAGAGAAAGAGTACAAGGCATCACACGGAGTCGGCTCCATCGCATCAGATCTGCTAATGCAGGGGAATGAGATGAACCAAGATTACGCTTGCCGCATTGGTCATGACGTCTTTGTCGTCCAAAAAGCTGTGGCTCGTATAATGACTGAACTGTAGCCACACGACACCCCAATACACATCAATCCCGTCTCCTACCTCTTCCCAACATAATCAATCATGAGCCGCACACTAGTCTACCTCCTCCGCCGCGATCTCCGCTACAGCGACAATCCCATCCTCCACGAAATCGGCAAGCTCACCTCGCAAAGCCAACGCCCCTTTGACAAAGTCCTGCCCATCTACGTCTTCCAAGCCCACGAAATCGAGACGTCAGGCTTCATACCTGCAGGCTCAAGCACCAAATCACCATACCCAGAAGCCCGCTCCGAAGTCGGCAAGTTCCCACGATGCGGACCCCTGCGCGCAAAGTTCATCGCCGAGTCCGTCTGGGATGTGAAGAAGTCGCTCGAGAACGCCGGCAGCGGCTTGGAGATTCGAGTCGGCATGATTGGCGACGTGGTCAAGCACTTGCTGGATAACTTCAAAGACGGCGAGATCACCGGCGTGTGGATGACGGACGAGGAAGGCATTGAGGAGAAGAGACAGATCAAAGCTGTGCGGCAAGAGCTCGAAAGTCGTGGGAAGGAGTTCAAAGTCTGGAAAGATGAGAAATACTACGTCGACGACCGCGACTTACCCTTTGATTCGCCGAGCAAACTCCCAGATATCTTCACCTCCTTTCGCAAAATGGTCGAGCCCCTGCGAGACGCACCGAGGAAGCCTCTCTCCACACCGTCGAAACTCCCACCGCTGCCGGAGAACTGTCCAGCCCAGTGCGCTCCTTTTGAGATACCAAAGACTTTCAACGAACTTGTAGAGGTGTTGCAAAAGCCGATTGAGAAGGACATGGGACTGGCGAATCCGCCGAAGCCGACAGCTACATCCCCAATGGACAGTCTAGGACCGTTCGGTGGAGGTGAAAAGCTCGCGCACAAGAGGCTGCATCATCTTCTCAAAAGTGGTGCTATGGCGACGTACAAGGACACACGGAATGGCATGCTCGGGTCTGAATACAGCACGCGTTTCAGTGCGTGGTTGGCACTGGGCAGTATCACGTCTCGACAGATCCATGCAGAGATGCTTGACTTCGAGGACGGCCGCAGTGTGGACAAGTACAAGGGCAACAGAGGATTTGGGCAAGGTGAGAACAAAGGTACAGCAGCGGTCCGATTCGAGCTGCTCTGGAGAGACTACTTCAGGCTTTGTACGAGAAAGTATAGAGGACAGCTATTCAAGGCGGGCGGGTTTAGAGATGCAAAGGATGTGACGTGGAAGTATGATGATGCGAAACTGAAGAGGTGGCTTGAAGGCACGACAGGAACTGGGATTGTGGATGCGAGTCAGAGAGAACTTTTCCTCACGGGCTTCACGAGTAATCGTGCCAGGCAGAATGTGGCGAGCTATCTGGCCAAGCATCTAGGCCTGGACTGGCGGCTCGGGGCCGAGTGGTACGAGGCGACGCTGGTGGATTATGATCTGAGTAATGTGAGCATCTCTCCTCCCCTTCGTGTTAGCTTCGGCACCATATCATGTCCCTTTGAGCTGACTCCATGCTACAGAACTGGGGAAATTGGCAATACAATGCCGGTGTGGGCAATGACCCGCGAGAGGGCGGCATGGGTCGCATGTTCAATCCGATAAAGCAGAGCCATGACTATGATCCGCAGGGCGAGTATATCAAGGCATGGGTGCAGGAGGTGCATGACGTGCAGAACCCGACGGAAGCTTTCCAGTATGGGGAGCCCTTGAAGCGGATAGAATATAGGGGCAATGGGGGCCAGCAGAGGAGAGGAGGAGGTGGTGGAGCAGGGCGAGGAGGTGGTGGCCGTGGAGGAGGCAAATATGGCGGCTCTAGTCGCGGTGGTGGTGGAGGAGGAGGAGGAGGTCGTGGACGGGGATTCTAAAAGGATTTATCACTACTGTAGGACATTAGTATTAACCTGAGCAGAACCTCTACGGCACTCTCCTCCAAACTTCTCTAGACTTGTGTCTTGTTCTGAAACTGTGATGTCTACGAGTCCAAAGTAAACCTTGATCAGAAGCCGTGCCATTCAGATATGCTTGTCATCGGTTCCCGTTCCGCCGCTGTCATATTCCTGAACGTATATCATGGAAATCGTCCAGCTTTGGTCTATCACAACCAAGATTCAGCCTCATCCGCTAAGTGCCTTAGTCACGATCGTATCTCGGGTGTGTGGTGAAACCAGTTTAGATCACATTGACAGCCTCAGCGCCTGCCCAACCGCATGGTCCTCCACACCAGTGGCATTGGCCCCCTAGCTGCAAACGACTACAGAGCGTGCGGGAATTCGGAAGGAAAGGGAACGGGAGGCAGGGGAGCAGAGGATGCAGAGAAGACTGGCGTGAGGAGACTGAAACCGAGACTTTGAGACCGGGTATCGGATCGGGATCCGATGACGATGTCTCATTGGTGGAGTAAGTTTTTGGCGAAAGCCGCGGGGCCATCTTGGCTGAATATCAATCACATCGCGGTGAGAACGGATTCGGGATGCTGGAGCATTGACTTCATGCCTCAAGATGGCAGAGTGATTACACGAATCTGAAACGCGAATGATAAACTATCGAGGACATTGCGATTTCTGCAAGGCATAGCCGGAGCGGCAGCGGGAGTCGCTGCTTGATTGTCCTGGTACAAGCTTGCAAGTTGTAGCTAGCTGGATATCACGAGAATCACGACGCACCACCCTTTGATCTAAGGTTGACGATTGCAGAGTCAGGAGGCTGAAGGTGGGATTTCTTACTCGCCAGGTTGTCTTACATGCGTAAGCTATCTTGTGACGGGACGCGGGCGTTCACCCGACTGGCAGCTGTCCATGTAGATATGTGATCGATAAATCTATTGCGGATTCAAGAGCTCATCGATCTGCCGTGATCTGACTGTCCAGTGGATGTGGACGTGGATGATCTGGTGGTCGTGTCTCATGTTGCCAAATTCCAACAGCCAATCAGTCGACGCTCTTGTCGGCTGAGCATCCGTCCACCACTTGTGTACGGAGAATCGGAGATCAAACTCCTAGCTCGGGAAGTGACCAAGTGACACAAAGCCTTCGATCGGAACAAACCAGCGCACTGAAAAAAAGCGTGAGGTCGTACAAGCCATCATCAAGCAATGTATCTATATCTACTTTGTATACGTCCAAGTTGAAGCAAGAATGTAAACAGAGCTAAGATGCTAATGATGCTGAAGATTGTTTCTAGCATGCAGGGATCCTGTCTCAGGGTCTTAGCCTTTTTGACCCTGGAAGATGCAAGCAAAGAGTAAGAGCAGGAGCACGGCTAGGGCGCAACTGGCGAAGTAGGAGAGGAAATGCGCAGGAGTGGCTCCCTTTCCACGACGTCGGCATTGAACCCGATGTGATACCACAATCGCTGATTATTGGATAGAGATGTGGACCGGAGGCTGTGCCCGACCAATCATATGCCCAATGTGTTGACCATGCTTCGCACCGGACGGTTGGAGAGATGTGTTCGCACTTCTATCACAGGAGAGGGAGCAAGCGGCGAGGCATGAGGCATAAGGCATGAGGCATGAGGCATGAGGCATGACATGACGAGACGTCTCCTGTCGCGTATCTCGGTAGAGATTGCTAGGCAGTATAAGCTAAACCATGCGCTTTCAAAGATTGCGATCGCGGGAGAGACGATCGCGGGCTCTGCTGATGATCGTGTCTCAGCTAGTCAGAGATCATCGGAGTTTGGCCCTCACAGAGGAGAGGAGAGTGCGGGTCGCTGCGTTCCATGGTATCGTGTAGCGGGAGCCACTCCTGCGCATTTCCTCTCCTACTTCGCCAGTTGCGCCCTAGCCGTGCTCCTGCTCCTTCTTATGCTCTCTCTGCCACCAGAAACCCTTATATTTCCCAAGCCCTCGCTCGCATTCTGATCCGGCCGGCCTTGACTCCTCTACCCTCGTATACCTCCTCCTCCTCTCTCACAATTCACGTTTCACGACAGCCACGGACATCAGAAACAGTCTGTGCGCTTCGCCTTTGTGGACAAATTTAAAGTCAGGAATTCAAGCCTGCGAGAACCACAAGCCTCTCTTATAATCTGCCTTGCATCCGCAACGACCTGGAAACATTCAGCAACCAGCAATATCATCACCGGAGCAAAACTCCTGTAATATCTTGGCCAGTGTGTATTTCCGCAGGTCATAAGGTCAAACCATCTTCGACCTTTGCAAACAATGGCATCTCTTGTGATGATGAACGGGGAGACTCTAGTCCCCTCTCAACAACAGCTCAACCTACACCAACACCCTCACCCTCACTCTCATGAACTCCAACATCAACAGCAACAGCAACTCCAACAATCACAACAACAATCACAACAACACCGATCCATCCTGCCGCGACCACCCTCAGCTGCTCCTGAATCTGCCGATGGGCCAACAAGCACTGCTCCTAAACGTCAACAAGTCCTCGTTGCGTGTGCTGCGTGTCAGAAACGAAAGTCCAAGTGCACAGGTATGTCGTTGTAGCGTCGACATAGGTTGCCGACATCCACTGACACTTCTATTCATAGGAGCACGACCACGATGTAGTCTATGCGAACTCAAGGACACCGACTGCGTCTATGACACCCGTGCCGGTGAGGCTCGTGGCGCCCACCTCAAGCGCAAAGTGACCGAACTCAACTCAGAAATCAACTACCTCAAAGGTGTCGTCAACACACTTCGAACCGCCTCATGGGAAGAAGCACAAGATCTCCTCCGTCGGATACAATCTACAGCCGAATTGGAAGAAGCATTAAAGCTCATCAGTGACAGCTCACTTCTGTTGTCGTTCCGAAAGCCATCATCTGCCGATTTCGATGGGCATGATGGCAAGGAAGACACACTATACGCATCGCCGTCGCCGCCAACTTCAGAAGCACCAACGAGGAAGCGGGCTAGAGGAGAAGAAGAGCAACAGCAACAGCAACAGCAACTACAAAGATCTCAAGTGCCTCGCAAAGATCCCAGGATGAGCATCGAGCTGCTTACAAGTGCGGAGAGTGATGCTCGCTACAAGGCGACGAAGCTCGTTGCTGCTAATGATTCCCGGTATAATGCGACTAAGCTGGTTGCCGCTGCAGCGTTACCGTATACCACTGGAGCATACACATTCCGCCCTGACATGGTCAACTATGGCAGTGTGGCCAGCGACGAGACAGACTAGTTGACTGGCATGTCTACGGCCGGTTCCAAGATCATGATCTCTCTCATCCTGCTCATTACGTCTGCATCGATCCTACTACATCGACCCGAGTGCAAAAGATTTTTCTCTTAGTTATCAACTACTACCGGGTCTACCACACCTACAGCCTGGAATGACACACCTTCCTCTCACACCAGCCTCGGCACTAGTCAATCCATGGCATGCATTTCTTCACGACTATCACGACACAATATCAGCGGGACTTTTCACAGGCATCATCGATTTGAAGGGACGATGGGAGCAACTGGAACAGCGTGGAGGGAATTGCAATCAAGGGCGGATGGCTTGGTATGCTTTTTCTGTTTCTTGTACGCGCGTGTCGGACGCTACCTGTTCTCCCAATCCCAACTACACCGATATATAGTATAGACGAGCGGGTTCCAGATATGCCTGCTTGCTTTAGAGTCATGAATGCGTTGATTTTCCTGACCTTTGGGAAAGTAATATCCATCCTCGCCCCCTTTCCAGCCGCAATTGTTTAGCGTTGAGGGTGTGTATCCGGTCATGGCAATCTCACAATCGCACTACTCACTCGTCTCATGCCCCCAATAATCCCTAAATCCCAGAGTTCCAGAGATGCCAGAGTCCTCCCAACGGGTGGCGGAGCTCACGGCCGATGGCGGAAGAGACCCCTGAAACTGGATCCTCCCGTCACCTCTTTGTCCGGCGGACCTCTTGTCCGGCGTACCGTGGATGCGGTTCCAACGGGCGGCGAAGATCAGATCAGATCAGGGTTTGCATGTTTACGGAGTTTCTGGGGCCTGCGATCTGGAGGCTCAAGTGTGTGGAATGTTGGAATCGGCGGGAGGCGTGAGAATCGTGTGATGAGGATATATGGACGAGGGACGATCGCTGTCGATAGTGGAGAGTGGAGAGTGGAGAGTGGAGAGTGGAGAGTGGAGAGTGGAGAGTGATGAGTGCGTGTTGTGGACTTTTGAAATGTTGTGATGATCAGCTTTAGCATCTGCATTATTGGGATCAGCATCAGTAGTATTCCAGAACGAGATGCGAAGTCCGTGAGGGTATGATGTGTAATGTTCGAGATTACTACTGTGCTGTGTGTAAGCAGCCCATGTTTGTATCGAAGTTAACCGTTCTAGTATGATATAGTGTATAATGTAGCTTCACGATGAGTTGATACTCATGATTCATCACTTCAGGTCATGTTGATTTTATGAAAGATCGTAAGTCTACCGAAGAAACCTTGGAGTATTCTGATGAGAGTGCCGAACAGACTCAGCTCAGAGCGTATGTCTGAATAAGCCGGATATGGAGCGGTGTATGGCATTATAGCTTTGTGACGGGATCAAAACATTGATATTCATGACTTCTCACTTCAGGTCATGTCCAGTATCATAACCATTCATTCATGACAGTTGTAACTATGTGGCCTATGATCATTGTTCACGCTACGAGCAGAAGCCATTATGCCCCTCACGCACCCTCCACTTCAGCATCAACCTCAGAACTTGATCAATACCTTGGTGTACCCCTCAATACGCTTGTCAAACTTCTCATACGCCGCCGGCGCGTCGTCAATGTTGATTTCGTTGGACACGACAAAGCTCGGCTTGGCGCGGCCGGAGATGATGAGGTCGCGTAGCTGGCGGTTGTATGCCTTTACATTGCATTGCCCAGTACCGAGCGAGAGACCCTGTGGTTGTTGCAGATTAGCTTGTGGTGTATCGTAGTGAAGACGCTTCGTGACCTACCTTCTCAAACAACTTTCCAAAGGACAGCAAGATCTGCCCCTTCCCAGCCTTCTCATCAGGCGCACCAGGATCCGCAGGAACATACAATCCTGGGATACCCAGCCCACCAGTCGGCCTCGTCACAGCAATAATCTGCTCAAGCACAATGTTGGGCACCTCCTGATCGCTGCCACCGCTGGTGGCCTGATATCCAACAGCATCAACAGCGCGATCAACCATGCCGCCGTTCTCTTTGATGATTTGCTCGACGGGGTCGCCCTGGCTGAAGTCGATGGGGGTGCAGCCGATCTTCTTTGCTTGAGCGAGACGCTCTGGTACACGGTCGACGACGTATACTTTCGAGGCACCACGTAGGATGCCCGAGTAGGCTGCCATGAGGCCGACGGGACCGGCACCCCAGACGGCGACTGACTCGCCGGACTGAAAGCCTGCGAGGACGAGGCCGTGCCTGTAAGGTCTGTTAGCGTTGAGGCTGGGAGCGTGGGAACGTGGACGAAATGTACCATCCAGTTGGAAAGATATCCGCCAGGAGAGCAAAGTCGTTCTCGTGCTCTTTGCCTGCAGGCAGCTTCAGGCAGTTGAAGTCTGCAAAGGGCACGCGGATATATCCAGCTTGTCCTGTGAGGAAGCACTTTAGCACTGCGAACCCGAGAGCCCCTTCATGGTATTCTAACTACTCACCACCCTGGTACGGTCCCATGGCGACATAGCCATAAGCTCCTCCTGCGAATCCGGGATTTACGCCCGTGCAGAATGCAGTCTTGCCAACTTCACAGTTCGGGCATCGGCCATCGGCGACGTTGAAAGGCATGACGACTCGGTCGCCTTTCTTGAGAAGTGTGACACCACTGCCGAGTTCGTCCACGATGCCCATGTTCTCGTGGCCGAAGACAAGGCCAGCTTCAGCTGCAGTTCTTCCTTGGTACCTTTTCGTTGTTAGGCTTGTCGTCAAAGCGAAGAGATCAGGTGTAGTTCGTTTACATACATGTGGAGGTCGGAGCCGCAGATGCAGGAGGTGGTGATGCGGACGATGACCTGCAGGGAAGGAGAAGGTTTAGTGGAAGCAGCTGGAAGAGAGGATGGCATTGTTCATGCTTACATCGTCCGGGTGCTCGAGCTTGGGAAGTGGAATCTCTTTGACGGAAACCTTGAAAGGACCTATAACTTGGTCAGACGAGGAACGTGGCGGATGACATCGTTCTTGCCTTCATAGTGGACTGCCTTCATGCTTGATGGCCTCTCGGTGGTGGTGGTGGAGGAAGACATGCTGGATGTGCTCTTCTGTGTGGTACTGGCGGAGTGTGGAATTAGGTAGTGTTTATTGAAATGGTGTCGTATGGGTTGTATGGTTATCAAGATGATATGGGTGAGCTTGTGTTACTGAAGTAGCTCGAGGAAGGTGCAGATGGACAAGCAGCTAGAAACATCAGCTTACCTATACTCGTCTGATACCCTCGGCAGAGTCTCCGGGCCATGATGAAACCAAGAGACCCCGCGCAGATCGTTGGTGGGGTATGAGGGGCACATAAGCAGGGACGCCATGTACATACCGGGGAATCCTCGGATGGTGCTGCGAGTGGTTTCTATCGCTGGAACTGATACTGCTTGGCTGTGGTGCCGCGTGAGCCTTGCACGCAAGTAGTGAGGTAGAAGAGGTCTAGAGGTAGGGGTGAGGCGGGCGATGTGATGAGGAAGGTGGTGATTCTGGATCAGGGAGTGAGGAATCGAAGACAAGGAATTGGCGAGCGGGGAAGTGATTAGTCGTTGTGTGGGACGAGACGGGAAGGGCTTCATGTTGGTCAAGGCACAACGTTGGTTTCTGATTAGTATTGTAGCAAGAGGCACCAAGGCGATGGCTGGGTATGGGCAGAATCAAGTAGACCAAGTCTGATAACTCGAAGTCAAGAGTCGTTTGTCGAGGCACAAATTCTACCTCAAGCCTCAATTGGAGCTCTCCTTCAGGCACCGATTGCATCTACAAGCCGTCCCAAACCAAGCCATCAACGCCGCACGCCTCTCTTCAAGCGAAAGCTCCTGCGGCTGGCTCAGGTATGATGTGAAGATCTCCTCGCCTTTGGATATATCTCTGACTGCTGTGACCACAATAGTGGCGTCTTTGCCTACCTTACTGTAGATCACACATGGATCACAGCTGTGGTTGAGAATAGCCATCATAGGATAGATCCCATAAATGTAATCCTTGTTCGGCAGGTTAATACCTACGACATTGTTGTTGAGCCGTGAGCGCATTGTGAAGAGGACCCAGGTATCGAAGCGATGTTCCGCAAAGATGTCGATATCGAGTGATAGAAGCATGTTGATTGGCATTATAATATCATCAACCAGACTAAATGGTACTATCTCATGGCCGATGTACTTTGGCGTCAGTCTCATCATTGGCAAGATCTGAAGGGGATGCAGTCGCTCGCTGTTCATTGTCTCCATATGTTGGACAACGAACTCGAGGTAGCGAAGTAGCAGCTTCGCACGCACAGCCCTGGAGAACTGTTTGGGGCTCTCCCTGCTGCTGAACGCAGTTAAATTGCCAAACTTGCCTCTCTGAGTGCATGCTACAAGATGACCTGCGAGGGTGGCGGCTGCTAGACAATCTGGACTGCAAAAGTATTTAGTACAGCCGGGACATTTCACTTCGTCCAGCTTGGTCGTAATTGCACAACATAGTGAGCACCGATCTTCCTCGATCATAGTCACGCCCGTGGTTGTCCTGTCGATGAATAGGACCTCGTCTGCAGCTATATGTCGTCGAGCGAATACTCCCATGACATCCTTGCCAAGCAAATTTTCAGACTGATGCTCCTGGATGTGGCTACTGCGCACGGTGCACGATCCATTCGAGACCATGTGCATCTGGTTGTCCATTGTATCTACGACCCCTTTCGACCTGTTCAGGATGTCCGCAGTCATCCAAGGGTATGGTCTGCCGAGGATACTTCCATTTCTGATTGAGCTTTCACGTTCCTGGCCAACAGTCAGTAGGGTAGACTTATGACCATGTCGAACGTATAGCTACCGAGTGTGGGAGAGATGCAGCAATATCTGCTTTGAAGTCCACTCGCTGCTGTGCATCCGAAGTGTTCCACATGAGCTCTTTGGCGAGCTTGCCAAATAGCTCTGTCGCATTCTTGCATACTGTGATTTGGTCCGCATACGCATTCGCAGCCCTTAAGCCTTCGATCAGCACGGTCCATGCATCCAGAGATATATTGTGGAGCGCGACATCCACACGGGCACCAATATTTGCCATGGCCAGGTCGATTGCAATGTCTTCGCGACTTGTCGATGTTGCCATGAAAAGCTGCGTACCAACTGCTAGTCGAACGTGGGTACGACGTTTGCCGAGCTTTGCGGCTGACCCAGCATCGGCTAGCATGCGTGCTTTGTATGCATCTCCTGTTGCAAGCTCGGGATAGCCTAGAATGTTCAAAAGCCGCGCTCGCAGGATCCAGTTTTCAGGATCGTATGGAAGTAGCATGATGTTCGAGGTAAGTCGTGTGAGGTCAAGGGCGCCTTTGCTGACATCCTGTTTATTGTCAGTGATATCCCAGCAGTGCGGTGAAGGCCACGTACATCGAGTGATGGTGACTGCCACTCGTGGTAACTCAGTCTGTCGGGCCTGATGGTAGGAAGCCAGGAATCGGAAGACCATGACTTCTGCATGATGGACGCTCCTTTGTGTCAATGGGCGGATGTAGACTATTTGAGTTCCACTGCTGAGTTGGCCCGATCGCGAGTGCTGAGATTTGTACGTGAGTAGGGTTTGGCAAAGGCAGGCACGTAGGCTAGGATCACATCGATGTGCTTGAAGCCCTGGAACAAGAGGACAGCCGCTACGAGGAGTGATTTCGTGTAGTCGAATCTGCTTGAATTCGGGAGTCACAGAGCCATGACAATGTCGGGCATCACAAACAAGCAGATATCACGACGCGTGCGCGATAACAGCCTGATTAGCACATAGAGTGTTGGCAGATTGTGGAATGCCCGCACCAAATCGTTCTTCGAAAGTCGAAAGTGAAAGGAAAATGCGGTCTCAAACACACGCGAAACTGAGGAGAAGTGAACGGGTCGCACAGAAGTGTTCATCGAATGAGGAAAGAAGCAAACGGACGGAATCACTCAGAAAGTGGCAGTCTCGAAACGTCTTTGTATTGTATCGGATCGAGAACAACGTACAGCATATACAATTGTACTCAGCTTGAAAAGGCCACAAAATGACAAAAAAGAGCGCGCCTGAGCTTCTCTACATATATGAAGCCCTTTTGAGGATCGATAAGGCCTCAACTCCGCCGCCCACTTTTCCTACGTCACAACGGGTGGGCTTATCTGAAACAGGGTCAAGCTCAATGAGCTATAAACTCCAGCCCGGCACTGCCAGCGGACGTGGACGATATTGCTATCAACTACCTCACAATAACCTCCACCGCATAAGTTATTCCCTCACCAAAGCCTCGAAATCCCATAGCAACCGTTTTGGTACTCCTCAATCCTCAATCCTCAATCCTCAGCCCTCCATCCTCCTCAGACACACACAGTTACAATGTCCTCCTCTCGACCACTCACGACCATCTTCGGCGCAGTAGCAGCAGTAGTCGGCGTCGGCTACGGTGTCGCTACCTACGGAGCATCGAAATCAGTCGGCTTGAAAATCCCAGAAGAGAAGGCCATACTACGCACACAAGGCGCCCAGGGAGAGAGCAGAAAAGCTGGGCTTGAGGAAGAGGCCAAGAAGATTGAAAAGGTCGAGACCCATGGAGGGGACAAGGGCTTCAAGGTCCTTGGCAAGGATGGTTGAAGCTGCAGTTGAGAAAAGTGTTTGGGCATTGGCACACTCATGGCACGGTTGACTAAGTGGACAAAAGGGATATTGAAGAGGCCGGGATTCAAATTGGACGTCCTCAAGTCTTCCTCATTGCACGACATCTGAGGAAATGGCAAGCAGTACGAGAGATCAGGCAACGATTTGATCTTAGCTGAGGAAGATAGTACTGCTGTACCAACTACTTTGTGAGCTGCTACGAGCTAGCCGCGCCGCACGGTCTACTTGACGAACAATTTGCCTACCTCGCATCGAGAGTAGAGATTGTAGAACGTGAGCTCGATCCTTGGTCTCGTGCTGTATGAAGATCTCTTTCTATTTCTGACGATCACCAATATGATCCACAAAAACACATTCAGTGCATCATACATATGATATCCTCCTCTCCGCGATATCTTCACTGCCCCTTCCAACCACAGTCGTTACCTCACTCCAACTTGCAGCAACACTCACTATCCGCGCCTTGACCGTCTTTCGCATTGCTTCGTTGGGTGCCCTCGCGAGCAACTTCTCGTACTCCTCCTGCCCTAATTCTGCGTTGCTGGGCTGTGATACCTTGATCAGCGAAAGTACTGTACCAGGCCATTAGTCTGACCAGGTTCCTCACGGCACTCTCCCTGGGACGGTCTTACTCCAACTTTGACATTGCTGAACTGCTTATCCTTGGCCAGCGAGAGTACTATCCTGAGAACCGTCAGTCTAAGCAAAAACTTCACGGCACTCTTCAGGGAGACTTCCAGACTGTTAGTCTGTCATAATTGACATCTGGACTAGGCTGTGACATTGATCAGAGATTGTTGCGAACGGAAGGTCTGAGCCAAAACACGATGGCACTCTTCCGGGGGTTTTCTAGACTTTAGGCCTGTGACAGCTGACATATGGACTAGGCTGTGACCTTGATCAGAGATAGCATTTCACCAGCGTATAAGTCCGAGCAAGACTCATACGGCACTCTTTTCAATCCAAGATGGTGCCAGTGGCAGGAATAGCATTCATCGAGCCAAGAACTACTGGTGCGGCAAAACCTCATTCATCGAGTGGCCTAGTACTGGAAGCATGGGCACAGGGGTACCTCGTCGGATCGTTAGTCATAATGGCGGCTGTAACAGTGTCCAATATGCGCAAGGGTGTTCTTCTACACAAGCTAATTCTTTTAGAGGTATGTTCATTGCTGTATAGCCGAGCGAGAGTGCCGTAAAAATTCCACTTAGGGTCCTGCTCAGGATCCTGTTGTGTGACATTTGAGAGGATGGTAGAGATGCTCTTCTCTTATGGCAGGAACTGACAACAAATCTTCACGGCACTCTCCTCAGGATTATGCTCTATGACAGTATACGAGATGATTAACCTGAATCCGGCAGCTGTTCTTCGGGGTATTTCACCCTACCTTTATCTTTGTGGACCCTCCTGCCTATGGATGGTACCTAAGCTCGACAGCTATACTGCTTAACATATCGTGGTCTTTGCATAATGTCATTGCTTGGCTGAAGACGAGACCATTCTTGTCAAGGAAGTGGAGCATCTTCTATATCGTTACGGTGATCATGGTACAACCGTACTGGGTCTTGGAGATCTACTCCAACTTTGCGTTCTTCAATGGGATTAACAACATCTTTGAGACAACACGGCCATATGAGGCCTTATTTCGCGATCCGTGGTGGGCATTATCTGTGATTATCTTGATGTTTCAGATACATCTAACATACAAGCTACCTTTGACGAGCATCGTCAGATTATCTCCTCGTTTTGGTATCTTAGTATTGGCCATGACCCTCTCCATCATATTCGTCCTCCTAGATGTCATTGCCGTAACGACAGACTCATTTGCGTCAAGTCTACCAGATGGCCTCAATCCTTGGTGGAAGCTGTCAATGGTCTTCAAGTGCCTGACCGACAGTATCATCCTCGACGACTTCAAGACTGCTCTTGATCGACTTATGAAGTTCAAGCTTCGGCTTGAGAACTATTCACATGATCAACGTGATCGCGGCACCTCTACCGAGACCACGTCTGCAATAGCTCCAGATGAAGAATGTATCAGACGGCCATGCTTGAGCAGGAACTTGACTGTAGAGCATGACCCATTCAGTGAAGATGCCTTAGAGCGAACTTCCAGTGGGACTATCGTAGAAAACTATGCTGTGGACCTCGAGACAGCACTCGCATCCTCTTTCAGATCAATGACAATTAGCGAGAAAGCACGGAAGGTCTCAGCAATGGCAAGCTCTGTTGACGAATATGATAATATCGATCTACCCGACTTCCAAACAGGACACGAATGAGGCACACGCAGTAGTCTACTGGGGCTCTTGTGGAGAGTGCCGCAAAGGGAATGCTCAGACTTCCGCTTCGGTACCAAGCCGTCGTCACTAAGGCTAGCGGAAGAGATTGAAGCCTATAACACTTTGTCTATGGCTAAATAGGAGTATGACACTCGCCAACCATCAACCATTCTCTCTGACTCCATGTCTCCGGCCGCTATAATGGCAAGATCGGATGCCTAGTACTACCTGTCTTAGGCAAGTGGCAAAGATGTTGTGATCCTGCCAAGTCGACCTAGTGTGGTACTAGTACTTCATGCTACTAGACTCATGGTTTCATGCAGGTGACAGCACGTCACAGTGTACCCTATGAGAATGCATTGAGATGACCTGCAAACGTGGCATGGCAAAGCATCGACAATGTGGCTGCACCTTGCGGGTTGCTTACGCCGTCTCGGTGTCTTAATAAAGCTTAGTCATTTGCGTGCTCGCTTGGAGAATGCTTGTGCGTCTTGGCATCACAAAGAAGCAGTTTTACATGAACGGGTTAATTATATCCTGGCTATCGATGGTGACAGCACAGAGCAATCGAACTTCCGGATGATGAGGGGGTCTAGCCCATGCACAGTGCACTGCATCAGAAGGACGCTAGAAACATAAGTCGATGCTAGTAGTGGCACCTTCTGTACAAGGTTTAACTGCGGGGTATATAGCACGTCTTCAGGAGACGTCAAGCGAAGAGGCAAAAGACGAACGTTGATTGAGAGTACGTACCAGTATGGTACCCTCTTGGCATTGTGTGATGCACATTCACACTCTCCCTGGGCGTATGCGATCTTCCCACTGCCGTACGAATTACCTCAAGACAGTAACTGAGGCCATGGCAGGCTCCGCTCTAGGCGAGAGTGTGTATCTGCACACCTTCCACAATACCAGTGGACGCCGCCCTGGCGGCGTACATGATAGCAGCTTGTCAACACGTTCAGGCAAAGGAGACACTTACGTCTACCTCGATACACACTATTGGCGCTGGTATATTGTACATGTGCTGCAGTGCCAAGTCGCAATATAGCCGCTGGCAAATGGAGGAACGATGGGGTGAGGTGAGGACCATCGACCACCTGCATTCTGGATCTGTTCTCACTTACATGTTGACTTTGACCTAACTTCTCAGGAAAATCCTTTCCAATTACATGTCCCAGACCTTGATGAGGTTGATAGACAACCACTACTGTACTGCACTACTGCACTACTGCATCAACCCCACGTCCTTCCCCGCTTACTTACCCCATGATCATTCTCCATTCAGCCGCAACTGCATCAGGAAGAATATCGATGGCTTGCATGAACCGCAGGATAGTCTACACCTCTGACATACGTGCTCGCCTACACCTTCGTCTTTGGTCAGTTCTCTTCCTCTAGCGCACGGAGACAGCCAACAGTAGTCTTCCTGCGAGAAACTCATACAGACCTCTACTATGAGAACATCTCATCGTGGGTTTGCTACATAGCTACACGGCTCGATTCAGCGGGCCATAACCCCTCAGTGAGTTCATTGAAGCCAACTCCATGGTTTCACGAAGGATTCCTGTCGAGTGCCACATCGACGGCGCCTATTTGTACATCCTAGTCAATCGATTCATTCTTCCCTTCATGTGTGTGATCCCAGGTCGCAAAGCTCCAGGCCTCACAGGGAAGGGTGTTGGAGCCGTATAGTGGTGCCCACTGATCTGGAACAGGTGCCTGTTCAGCTTTATGCCGACCGCATGATCATGCTTCCCAGCACAGAGCCGCCTCACCTGGACGATCAAATGACTTCGAGCCGCTTCCATAGCCTGTGGCGCCACTAGTCACAGATCATCGTGCACGTCTGGACCTTCTTCATGCTGCTTTGGGACTTGAATACGACTCGAGTGCAGATGTGGTCTTTAGCCGGTCATAATCTGAAGGCACAACGAGTGTTCTCCCGCTGTGTGTATGATGTGCTCAGTATTTCTAAGCGAGCCAGTTGATCAACAAGCGGAGGTCAAAAGTTACTTTATAAGTAGGACCAGCATCCTACGACAGGAACACCTCCAAGCAGGCACTTCTCGATCAGCTTCTTCACTCGCTTATAAGTTATCACACATTCACCGAAATACTTCTTCCACATTCGTTCTACCCTTACCACCACAATGCGCGGTCTGACTCTCATCGGTGCCGCCGCTGCTCTTGTGCTCGGTGTTACGGCTGCTCCCCAACCCCAAGTGACCGTCGACAACAATAACGTTGCACCTGACGCCAAGACCAAAGTCACTACGACGACCACCGTCAGCAAGACCAAGGTCATCACCCAGACGAACATCCAGGTCAACACCACGACTGCGTACATCACTGCCACCGCCGATGCCGTGACTACGATCACGGTCTACGAGACTCAGATTGTCACCGCGCCCATCTCTTGCCTGCCATCGACTGTCACGTAAGCATTCTGTCTTTGAGCTGCCAGGGTATGTGGAAAACAGGCTGACATTATTATAGGAAAACTGTGACTGCCAGCGGTACAGGCACTACCACTGGTACTGGATTTCCATCTGGGACTAGTACCACGACGACTGCGACTGCCAGCGGTACAGGGACTACCGCTAGTACTGGATCTCCGTCTGGGACTAGTACCACAACGACTGCGACTGGCATGACCACGACTGAGCTGGCTCGTCAGGCCAACCCAACTGCCATCAGCACTTATGGTCTTGCCGACTATGCTGCGAGGATTGGCAAGTACTTCGGTACGGCCGTGGACTACCCTGGCACTGTAGGTTACCTTTTTAAGAAGAAAAAGAAAACGAAAGAAAGTCCTTTGCTGATCCAATAGCCTAGGGCGAGGGTCCTGACCCGGTCTACCTGGCTGTTGCTACTGACACTCATGAGTTCAACCAGTGGACACCTGCCAACGTCATGAAATACGAATTCACCGAACAGTCCCAGGGTGTCTTTAACTTCAGCCAGGCCGACCAATTTGTTGCACTCGCCCACGCTCACAACATCACTAAGATCCGTTGCCACAACCTCATCTGGCATAACGAGCTCCCTAACTGGATCAACAACGGCAACTGGACCAATGCCACCCTTCTCCCGGTCATGTTGAACCACATTGAACAACTTATCTTACACTTCGGCGATACCTGCCTGCACTGGGACGTCGTCAACGAGGCATTGAGTGACTCGCCAACTGCAACGAACCCATGGGCCGCCAACGTCTGGTACAACGCCATCGGACCTTACTACGTCGCTCTCGCTTTCCAGAAGGCTGCCCAGGTCGTTGAGGACAACAACTTGTCTGTCAAATTGTTCTACAACGACTACAACATTGAATGGCCCGGTGCAAAGACCACCAATGCTGCCATCCTCGTCTCCAACCTCACTGCTGCCGGTATTCGCATCGACGGTGTTGGTCTCCAGTCCCACTTCGAGATCGGTGGCACTCCACCCATCGCCACTTCCCTCGCTGTTCAACAGACCTACACCAACCAGAACAACAGTCTTGGTGTCCCGATCATCTGTGCGCTGACCGAGCTTGATATCCGTGCAACTAGCCTACCTGTCAGCGATGCCCAGCAGATCCAGCAGTTCAATGACTACAGGACAGGTAAGATATACTTGATTGAGCTATTATCTGGTCAATATTAACGTCGTTGCTAGCTGCCGGAGGATGTGCAGCCAACCCTCGCTGTGTCGGTATCACTCTTTGGGACTTTGATGGTATGTTTTCCCTCACCATCCTTGAATGCTCATGTGAATATTTGCTGACATACTTTTAGATGAGTACTCTGTAAGTTCCCTACAGCCCAGCTCTGCGTGTCCGATCATTCCTTTCCGCGTGCTTTGCCATTCTGCCTCATGCTCCTTACTAACACTATGACAGTGGGTCCCAGGCACTTTCCCGTAAGTCCACAAAGTTCCACGTACTTGAAGTGTACACAATACTGACATTTCTTCTAGTGGCCAAGGTTACGCCGACCCCTGGTTCCGCGCAAACAGCACCACCCTCGTCAAGAAGATCGCTTACGGTATGTCCCGCAACACCTCGTCAAGGCGAACTGACACCATACAGACGGCATCATCGACGGTCTCACCAACACCACTGCTCTCAAGAAGTAGAGCAAGAGCGTTCGTATCGAACAGCTTGGTTAGTATATGGTTTGCAAGTCTCGACAAGAGTGCCGTTGTCTGTGGTGAGCTGGACAGATTTCGGTTCAACGAAGTCACAAGTTTGGTGGAGATAATGGTTTCCTTCTTGGTATATAGCTTCACAATGGAATTCAGTCGCTGGGTGTCATGTTTTAATTTCTGCTTGTATCTTGTGCGTCAGCGCTGCGTGCCACTTCAGACAACGTTGCGAAGCCTGAAGCAACCCTGAAACACGTGGGCGAGAGGAGTTGTTTCCGCTCAGTCTGAAGACAGGACTTCCTCAGAGACTTGTCTTGCCTTCAATCAACATCATTGTACGCAATACTTCACGAACAGGCCATCTTCATCGCAAAAGGATGCTTGTGGGAGAGGTTGGCGTCCGGCTTCTGCAGCGGAAGTCAAGCTTTGTAGCTCATCTAGGCAGGAGCTTGAGACACTTATCTGATGCCCTCCGAGTGGTACGGATGTCTCTCAGTCTCAATTCCGCGCCACCTTGGATCGAGGCTAGTGGTCCTTTACAGATTCGGAAATCCGAGTAGAACCCCTACGATACTCTCCATAGGTGGATTCGTGATACTTTCCCCGTCGCGGAAGTCAGCAACATCCGTGACCACAATGTAATAAGCCAGCAGCAGCACAGCGTATCCCCTCCAGGCTGATATGGAGGCCTTTATTTAGTCCTTACTCGTAGCGACTACAGCAAGCAGCACTGTGAGCAGCTCCCTCGATCTACAAGCTGGAAATAAATTGGCAGTCACTCAGACCAGCGGCTACTCAGCGCTGAGTGGCACTCTGAGACCGCCCTCCGTATCTACAACAGTCTCATCCCACTTCATCATCGCCGCCCCCACGACCCAAACTTCCTCCACGCCCTCCCTCATCCGCTACCCTGTACACCGCCAGAAAGCGCTCCAGTCGCCTTCCTTCAACACCATAAACGTCCACAATCCGCTCCGCACTCTCCCCTCACGTCTTCCACTCTCCAATTCTACCGCCATAATATCTCATCTGTCTCTCGAGTACAACTTTCCTCCCGCTCCCGACTTTGGTATCTCTCTGTCTTCTGTCTTCCCGCTCCTAGACTCTTCTCCGCAGCGGGCCCATCAGACAATTGGTCTAGTGGGCAGGATCGATTTCGCGGAGGCGGAGGGGTACAGGTTTCTGACTCCGCAGCTAAGGTTCAGGCTGATGGAGATGGCGGGCCCGGATGCGCCAGTGATGAGACGGATTGGTGATGTTATGCAGTTATATGTCGGGGTCAGTGAGAAGGGTGCCATTAGGGTATTTAATCATACGAGGGACGCGGGAGGTGGTGCGAAGGGTGGAAAGAGGACTGCGGACAGGGGACATCGGGACTTGGTTGAAGAGGAGGAGGAAGATGAAAACGGAGATCAAGGTGCTCCTGCAGAAGTTGCAAATGGAGAACACGTCATGGCACAGAATGGTACAGTATTACCCACTGTGACAGCCATCGCTATCTCTTGCACCTTCGACACACAAACCGTCGATCAAGCGTACACTCTAGCGACAAAAGCTGGCTGTCTCGACGATAAACAAGCGACTCTACTCTTCGTCACGGCACAGCCCCGATGACCAGGCCTCGATGCTGCACGGAAGCACAAGATGCTCGTCATGTGCGTCACGAGCGTGGCTGCAAGCTGGTGGGCGTTGCGTTATATCGGGCGCAAGGTCCAGGAAAGACGGCCGGCTCTCGAGGTGAGAGAGGTGCGAAAGTAGGCGTGGAGAGGTATCGTGCTGGCTTGACTTGAGGTCTATTTGAAACTGGCATTGCCTGCCTTAACTTCTGAGTATGTGTCATGTACGGTGGCCGTTTGCAGCACCTGCAGCATGACCATTCACCTGCTGCGAGAACCCCAATACATGCCTAAACACGCCCACCAACTTCTGACCAACGTCCTCTCCAGCAACAGCCACACTCTCGCATCGCCAAGCGACATACCTATCAGGCCTAACCAGCACCGCACCATTCTCCTGTACACCCCTCTTCCTCGACCACATCTCCAGAATATCAGTATGTTCCAGGCCCCAGCCAATGCCGAAGCAAGCGATTTGCAGCCCCGGTATCTGTTTCCCCGCCTCGCTACAAGCACTGCTCCAGGCTGCGGTACCGCCAATACCAGTGAAGAGCGTGAAGCGGCCTTTACCCGCAAGATCCTGCGTACTGATCATCTGGGCCGTGATATTTGTTCCAAGCCACGCGTGTGGCAGTCGAAACCCGGGATACGTGCTCTCATGATAGTGCAGGCCGGCATCGGTGTCAAAGGTCGGCTTGCCAGATTTTTCATCACTCAGGTAGACAGCTGCATCGGCCAAGTCATATGTGACATTCATCTCAGTGCCGAGAGGGCCCCGCTCCTGTTCCATCTCTTCGAGCGCTTCTTTGATCAAGGCACGTCTTTTGGCACTCTCTGGCGAGTCATTTTTAATGGACTGGATAGTCTGAATGCGCCGCTCGGTGTCTGGCTCGAAGAGGCCCGCAGCAGCGTACAGCTTAAAGTGAGCGGTGAAGGCCTCATTTGCAGTCTTGACGACGTGTCGGGCCACGGGTTGACGTTCTTTGTTGAAGGTGTCGAGAAGTGATGGGAAAGCTGTGCCTTTGAGGACGTAGGCGAGCTTCCATGCGAGGTTGTAGGCACTATCAGGGGATAAGTGGATATCAAAGCACGGTAAGATGGTATTGCTCACTCCTGAATACAAGTATTTGATCCCAGACCTTTACCAGGCGAGTGGCGATGCACGCTGTCACCGAGACAGAAACTGCAGCTCCATCAGTGATGCGTTTCTACGGAAAGCAAAGTTTCCGCTCACACATTGCCTTTGCTGAGAAATCCGGCATGGCACTCCTGTATTGTCCACGTTGACGTCTTGCCCAAGGTGATGGGCACCGAGACGTCTCCAAGAAAGTCCTTGACTCTCTCGAGGATTTCATCACGGCTTGGCTTTGCCTCTGTGACTCCTGGAGCGGCAACTAGGCGGGCGGCATTAGTGTGAAGCACTCTGTCTAAAGTGCGGGAAGCTAACTCATGACAATAAGCCACTCCTTATACGGCTTGATACACCGTACACCAGCCGCCACCGCCAAAGGCGGCCCTGGCTTATCCCACGCAAAGACGAAATGAAGCAGGCCAGAAGAATCCGAATACCCATCTTGAAAGCCGGGTTTATGCATCATGTGACTCAGATCGCACTCGACCATGACATTCATCATGAACTGTGGCTGCCCGGCGTGGGACAGTGGTAGACCAAGCTGTGCGACCACTTTTGAGTTTGCTCCATCCGCGCCGGCCAGATAGCGCGACCTCACCCGGAAGCTCTGATCTGTCAGCAAGTCGTGGAGTGTCGTCGTTACGCCTGAACCATCCTGTTCAAAGGATACGAATTCGACGTCGTTGCGGCATTTGAACCCGTGTTGAGTAGAGTACTTCATGAGGAGTGGTTCTGATAGTGTTTGTGGCAGATCGAGATAGCGCTGGCAACGACATCAGTCGTTGTGATCATGGACACAGTGGTTGAGAAGTGCTCTTACGCAGGGGCTCGCCTCGAAGTACTCTCCCTATCATGTGTCGATTCAGTGGCTGTTCGATGCGATTGTGCTCGCACCATACCTGTTTCATCGGCGAACTGCCGAACGCGAAGCGTCTGAATAGCTCGCCACTGGTCATAGTGTTGCTGAAGCGATACCATGGACCTATATCCGTCTCCAGGTTTCCAACCCGTATGGCTTCTTCCTCCATGCCAATATCACGTAAGCACTCCATGGTGGCGAGACTGTTCGTACGACAGAGTCAGTACCGCCTGATCAGAGCGATGGGGAAGAGAGTTGGGAGTTGTGAGCCCGAGACTCACTTTGTGTAATGTGCTCGTGGTGTCGTGACTGTGCTTGAGCGGTAGTTTACCATGAGTCCTTGTATTCCTAGTCGAGTCATCAGCATTGATATCGTATTGGGCAGGGAGTTCGCCACCTCGTCGTACCGTTCTGAGCAAGGAAACAGCCTAGTGCGGCTCCGGCTGGGCCCGTGCCGATGATGAGGACATCCGTATGGAGTAGGATAGGAGCAGCCATTCTGAGCTTGATATTGCCAAATGATGGTAGTCGTGTCGCACGTTTTTTGGGATGCACACTATAAAGCATGCCATTGTGCGAATGGCCCCCAAATTAACATAAGCCCAAGGTGCGTTGTGAGGCGCATGGGGCCAGACTGATTTGCTGCATGAACACCATGCTGACTCAACGAGGCTTGTGGAAGTCAGTTTCTGTCTTATGTCAGCGTTTGTCTGGCATCATACTGCGTGTGACCCTGGACGGTAGCGAGAAAGTTATACCGAGACCATGTATGCTATGACTATATCCAAAATCGTATGTGGAGGAACAGGGCCGAGTAAGCTTGCTACAAGATGCTAAGCACTAGCATGTAACAATAACTGAAGCTCCCAACCCGCTCATGGAGGACAACGAGATGCAGTCCAGTGCGGCAATTTGTTCTTGTTGCGCGGAAATCCAATGGGAAGAAGAGTGAGCTCGAATCACGTTTCGGTACTGTAGCGTCCTTTTTGGAATGAACAACTGCATCACGTTCGAAGAGCAGTCTGCACACAACAATAGAGAGGGAGGCAAGAACAAAGACCATAGCTTTCTAGGACGTCGTTCTTCCCTCATGTAGACGTCTGTGTCCACGAGATTGTCACTACCAATCTGCGTTCATACACTCTATCGACGACGCTCTCCCGTCACATCTAGTCATCATCTTGTTGAGCATCGTCCTGTGACCGCCCTGCCATAATCTGCCACACTTGTACATGGCTTGAACTCTTCGACTTTCGGCCGTCTTCGGCGGATCGCACGTACGCTTTCTGCTTCTATTCACGCATATCATCTCCATCAAGCGATAAGTCCTTCCTCGCGACAGTCTTCGTGCTCAACGCGAATTCATAGAGGAATTCCCTCGTACTCGCCATATCCTGCCATCACAGTCAGCATGCCGTTGCGATTCAGCCTAAAGTGACGTAAACTCACCCAGCGCAAGGTTCATGTTCTGCAAACATTGCGTAGCTGCGCCCTTGAGCAGATTATCTATCGTCACGTTGACCACGACGCGTTTGCCACTCGAATGAACGCCGAAGCCACCAACTTCAATACCGTGCTTGCCGGAGATGTTCTTGACGGAGGGAGACTCGCCAATCACTTTGATGAGCTTCTCGCCGGCGAAGCGGTCTGCGTAGATGTTGCGGATGTCGCGCGCTTTCATTTCTCGGTTCAGGGGAAGGTTGATGGTGTGCTGAGAATGTGTTAGTATGAGGGGCAAGTTATTTGAGAGGTGTACTGACATGGATGCCTTGGAACCAGCTGGCGACGTGGGGGACGAAACTTGAAAGTGTTAGTACGTGGCCATGGCGTTAATTGTAGATGCTGTGACATACGCGCACTCCGTGCTCAGCTGAGCAGAGATTTCCTTCTCGTGAAGATGGTCTGTCAAACTGTAGGCGATGAGGTTGTCCTTCAGGTTGTTCACATCGTTCTTCGGACTCGGCTTCGTGCCAGCGCCAGAGTAGCCAGAAACACCAAAGACCACTGGTTGACCCGCAAGATAGGGAACCATAGGCGCGATTCCGATCTGGGCTGCAGTAGCATAGCATCCTGGGTTTGCGATCCTCGTAGCCCGAGCAATATTGGCACGAGGAACGAGTTCTGGCAGGCCGTACGTCCAACCAGAGTCGAAGCGGTAGTCGGCACTCAGGTCGATAATGACGGTGTCACGACCGGTAGCATTGATTGTGTCAACAAACGGCTTGCAGACACCGTTAGGCAGGGCCATGACCCAGCAGTCCACCTCGTCTCTCTCGGCCATGCGGCGGACGTCGTCGGTTGACAGGTTCTCGTATGTGATTTCGCGCTTGTCATAGCCTGCCAGCTGCTTGCCTGCAAGCTCGCGAGAGGAGACGTGACGGAGGTCCATGTTTGGGTGTTTGTTGAGCATCTCGACGAGTGCTTTACCAGTGTAGCCTCGTGCACCGATCAGGGCGACACGCGCAGGACGTTCGTTGCTGCTGTTCTTCTTGCCGAGAGGTGGGTTTGGGTTGGTACTCTCGGTGGCAAATGTACGACGTGAAACACCAAACGGGGTGGCAGCTGCGCGGGAGGACATGAATTGTGGCCTTCCTGCTGAAAATCTTGTTGATGTGGAGTATGCTCTTGCCTGCTGCTTTTGAGGCGAACCGCTCTCACGTATCCGCTGTGCGGCTTGTGCAGCACGGTTCAGCTGGGACTCGAGGTTGATGTCACCGAACATCTTGCGACCATGCTGGGTGAATTCCACCATGAGCTCGCGGACTTCATCTGCAGACTCGACACCATACCAGAAGAGGACTTCACCACCCTTTGATACACTACCGTCTGCCTTGTCGAAAAACCAAGTCAGGTTCTCATCATCTTGCCGCACGGTCCACATCAGCTTGGGATAGTCCTTTTTCAAGTTTTGAAAGATGTTGTCTGCGATGTTAGTGAGCCAGCCAGGCTTGGTAATAGTGAATGTGGCAAGGTGTGCGATTGATGAACCTCCTTGCGAGGGTAGTACGATCCCGAGAGCCTCAAGTTGACTATCGTAGTAAGCCTTGAACGGGCGCTGTTGCAGTGCTTGAATGTAGCGATCCACGACCGCTCCAGCATCAAGACCTTCCCGATCACGCACAAGCACTTCCTTGAGTTGATCGGTGCCCTGGAATTCGGAGAGCGACGTAGCTGTCTGTAGCTTGTTACCTCGTCTGATCAATGTTCCAGCACCAGTGTCTGTGAACAATTCTTTCTCGAGATGTGCCGGATGTATGATTGCAACACTGGAGGTGCGAGGAAGATCGTCAAGCAACTGCTTCATTTCCTTGATCTTCAGTCTTGTGCCGTGTCGCACCCACCACTGTGACATGAGATGGTCGTACTCTTCGTCCAGATTGATTGCAGAAATTTTCTCATTGGTGTCTCCATTGAACAACCCGCCCTTCTCAGAGAGGTACACAATCTTCAATGGCTTCAATGCTCTTGCCAGCTCGCCAGCCGCAACATCCGCATTGACATTTAACACCTGACCCTCCTCATTCTCAGCCATAACAGTGAGAATTGGTATGCACCCATCATTGATCGCAGCCTCGATAGGCTTGGTATTGACCTTTGTGATCTTGCCCACAAACTTCCACTTATCCTTGTCCAGATAATCTGCAGTGAACACGCCAGATGTGATGGGACGTGCTCGTGGACCAGTACTCTCGAGCTCCTCCACCAACTTCAGGTTCTCCTCCAGGAAGAGTTTCCGAGCAACGCCTAGAGTCTTGCCATCAGTGATTCTGATTCCTTCCTCAAACTGAGGCTCGACGCCAGCATCTTCAAGCAGCTTGTTCAGTTGTGGTCCCGCACCGTGGACAATCACAGGGTAGAGGCCCATCTGGTTGAGGTGGTGTAGAGCCAGACATAGTGTACGTAGATGATCCGTAAGAATGGCACCGCCGACTTTGATAACTGCGAATTGCTGTGACGATACCGAGCTGAACTGTGACAGATATTGCTGGACCTCTCTCTTCGACCCAATATTGCTTAAGATCTGAACGACAGCGGAGCGAGTGGAGCGGTTTTGATCTTCAGCAGAGACAGAGTAGTGTCTTCTGGCGCCAAGCGTGGCCGTCGGTCGAGCATAAGAGATTAGACCAGACGAAGAACATAGTCGAAGAGGGGTTTTCAGCTGAGCAGCGGAGATGTGGTGAGAGGTTAAGCGAGGCACCGCTGCAGCTGCGGCGCGAAGATGCCTGGCGGAATGCATGGCTGGAGACGAGTGACTCTTCACCCCTCGGAGTCACTGTCAATTTGGAGCGGCAGGCAGAACGTCCTTCGAGAATCGTTATCGCAGCATTGGATATTTATTGTGTAAATCTGTGAAACCGGAGGGAAACGCAACGGCGATACCGGGCGGGGAAATTATGGAATTGTGGAGGCTAGGCATTGGATTGTGAGGCGGTGGCCAGGTCCAAGAGAACGCAGTACTTGGCTAGGCGTACTACTATCGATACTGCGACATGCTCCTCCTCTGGCTCTTGGGCTTCCTACTAAATAGCACGCATGCTTTGTGTCAAGAACGACTGAATACATTTCCGTACACCTTGTGCTACCTGAACTAGACAACGCCATCAACATCGTCCCGCGAAGCATCAAATATTATACCTCTTCTTCCTCCCAAAGTAGACCACGTAATCCCAGCAAGCCCATAGGTCATGATCGTTGTTCCATCTCGTGATCGTTTCCCTCCAAGTGTCGTATCAATATGGGCGCATTCATGTCCTTCATTTTCCTGCCAACCGTTCTCGCATCGTTTGTTTAGTGTTTCGCGGCGATGACTGCAGCACGTTAGCACTACTCTGGGCAGACTCCGCTGTCCGCAGACATCCACATGGCTCGTCACATATCAAGGGTGCACTTACCAGAAGGCACAATAATCACAATCAACAGCACAATGATGCCGACAATGATCCAGATTCTCATCTTCATGTCCTTCCACCACATCTGTTTCCTGACTCTGTTTGCGCCTCTGCGGAAGCCTTGCGCTGACACGGCGAGGTTGTCGGTCTTGTCCTGCAGAGCATCGAGACGTTCTCCACGCTGCGAGACCTTGTTGATGTTGTCTCTCATGACGCCTACAGTGTCGTCGATTTGCTAGAGAAGAAGCACTGCGTTAGTAGGATATCATGTACGAAAGCACGTAGAGGTCATCACAAGACTGTGTGATTTAATGTCTGCTTCGACACAGACTCTGTTGACGACTCGACATGCGCCATACTGCCAGATCGTTCATGATCAACTTACAGCTTGTAGCGCAGCGGTGCGCGAATTGCCTCCAGCTGCGGGTGCACTTCCGGCAGCACCAGGCTGGCCAGAGGGAATGTATGGGTCATATGGTTGTTCGCGGTCAGACATCTTGGAGAGTGGTATCGAGGATTGATGCAGTGTTGAGTGAGGATATCCTTATTACAAGGATGAACAGTCGTGCAAGTTCTTGAGTTGACGACTCTTGTAAAGGTGTTCGCGGCGACGGTAGGATGGTGCTTGACGTGTAGCAAGAAGAGCAGTTGCGCCGACGATGAGATCACGAGGTAATGTGGCGACGGGTGCGCTTGATGAGACGTATGCGACAGCTAGGAGACGGTCACAGAAATTGGCAGACAGGCGACAATGGAGATCGTGGTAGATGAAGAATGATGTACACGCTTTACAGGCTGCGAGGTGGTGATGGAAGCTGAAGGTGATTCAGGTAGAGGTGGGTCCCGCGTATGTGCTAATTAAGGGTCGCCGGCCGACTCAGCCCAGCTTGGCCACGAATACTGCATGCTAGATTTAGGGAAGACTCTCGTATCTCTTCGTCTATATGCTATCATAAATCATGAATATACAAAAGGTAGTCATAGCCATCCTCGTCTGTGTTAGTCGCGCGCCGGCCTGGGCAAGTGACCGACATTCCAGCCCACATGTTGAGGTGATCCCAGCTGGACTCAGTAGTCCTTGCTAGGTGCAGGCGTCAAAGGACGTGCGTACTGTGGTGGGAACAGGGAGACCGAAAAGCCTGCGCTATATCGTTGTTGCGCGTGTGGGCTTTGCATTTGACTGGTGTTCTTCGACGTTTTTTTGACTTCTGGCTGATTCTGACTATTACTATGCTGGTCTGCCCACCTCGCCCATAGACCTGTTGAAGTGGCGAAATTCGCTGCAGGTTGGTCGTGAATCTGGTCGGGTAAGGTAGTGTTCTCCTGACGCGACTGGCTTGGTGAGGACGCCGTCCGCGACAAAACATTCGGCCTACTTGCCCGAAGCCTTTGCTCATATATTTTGCCAGCAACGTTGCGCAGGAAGCCTGCGCGACAGCAGTCTTTGGAGCATGGCCGCCAGGTTGTCCAGCCCATATCCCTTGCAATCTTGAACACTTCAGCTGTTGCGGAACGGGAGTGAACAGCCAGATCGACCACCACGGAAGGCCCCAAAGTAAGCAGGTACCAGACCCATTCCTCTGTGAGGCGTGTCAGCGATAATTCACAAGACAAGATTGGACTGAATATTACCAAGCATTGCTTCCTCGGCTCTGCTGTTCGAAACATCTACCTCCATGCCATCGAAGACACCGTATCGTCGTGCCTGCACAACACGACCCGGACCCTTGATACCTTGCAGCAGAAGCCCAAGGCATCCCCACATCTCTAGGATATCCTCTATCTGTTCGGTGGCAAGTCCTTCGGGATTTCCTCTTGCAAAGGATCGACGAGACTTTGTACTCGTGTTGGTATCGGTTGAAGTTCTGCCAGAAGACAGTGTCTTGGTTCGCGAAGTGACTGTCTGTTTTGACCCAGATCCATTCAGCCACGCCATCTGTGAAGGAAAATCGTTCTCTGTTCGACGATTGACGGCAAAGATGTCGCAGAACGTCCAGATACGCCAGATTGCATCATCAATGCGCCTTGGTCCATCGGCGCCTGCATCATAAAGGTTGTTGATGGTTTCCTGCCTAAGAATGCGCTGGCAGTGGCGGCTGATCTGAGTGCGGAGATCATTGATGATATACTGGTCTCTTCTGTGAAATTGTACGTACGTTGTGGGCGTGTACTCAGAAATTGAGTCGCGAGTGCCAGCGATGATTTGGGTCGAGCTTGACTCCCGATATTCCCATGCTGCTGGCGAGAAGTTGTAAAGGGCGCCCTTCATTAGCTGAAGCTCGTGTCGTTTGAAGACACTATAAAATCCCCTGTTCAGCCGAGCAGTTGCAAAAAGGTCTGCAAAGTTGTCTGCATGCTGGAAGATGTTCAGTATGACTTGCTCCGCGCTCTTTGGCGTTATAGCTTCCTCGATGAAGACAGCGAAATCGTGCGTGGTAGGATTTGAATGCGACGTTTCCAGCTGAAGATCATGGACTTCACTTGCTCCAAGAGCGGGTGACTGTTGCAAGTATTGGTTGTAATGCCGTCGTAAGACGTCACTGCGCAGAGCTGGGTTTCTGTATGGGAATGGGCCATTATCGTGGTGTTCGGAGCGACTGTCTACAACCTCGTTCGTCTGGTGCGTTCTGCTTATGATCGCATGCTCCAATCTCGGAGATTGAGAGGATTGGGAGTCCGACCAAGAGACGTGCCTGGATCTCATTCCGGGTCTGCTTTGCGAAGTGGTTCTGGAACCTTTCTCGACCCGGTCAGCATCGTGCCTTAGGCTTGACTTTAAGGAGATGGGTGCGCTCAGTCCAGCTGCAGGTAAGATGGCACTCTCCTCGGTTGAGCTAGAGGAGTATATTGAATCCTCCCTCATTCCACTTGGCGGTGGGCGTCTGCTGCTCAGTGGCCACGAGCCCTGGTTCGCTCGACTTGTCCCGCGGAGCGCAGAATACTCGGTTATTCGAGGTTGATGGTCATTGACAGACCTGTCACTCGTCGCCGAGATTGATGGAGCTTCGTCCGAGAGCGAGTGATTATCGGAAGATGTCGAGACTGAATATTGCCTCGATCTTGACCTTGTCAGTTCGCGACCAGGGTCAACGAGGACACCAAGCCTCTTCGCGGCCGCGCGACTGAGGTTGAGTGGCAGTGCAGTGAACGAGGGTATTTCATCTGGCGCAGGCTTCTCCCCCTGATTACGCTTGTGCGGGACGCCCATGGCTGCAGGGCTGGAAGCAGCGCGTGGAAAGCCAGGTCGCCCGAAGGATAAAGGCGTCAGAGGTCGCAGGAGCACAGGTTGTCTGTCCGAGCGGTCCGAGTCGAAGAATCCTGGCTCCAGTGCTGGGGTTGCGTTCAATACTGTCACACGGTGTGTTTGATCTGGTGTGCTCGATAGATTGGATGAGCTTGTCTTTGTAGCAGTCTTCGAGCTCTTGCCGAGTCTGTACTTTGCAAACCTGGCTGTGGTGGAACTTGTGGTTGGTCGGCGTGCGACTGCTTTGTGAGAGAAGTTCGGTGGTGGGTCGTTTGTGAGAGGCCAGTTAGTATCAGATGCAGAGGCATGAGCAGTATCTTGCCGTGATGATGGTTGTAAGTAGTAGTGGCTATGCCCGGATGCAGTCTCCGTTGGCGTGGAGCCTCGGAAGAGGATTTGAGTCATGATGGAAGCCCGAAGCAGGTCGCATAAGTCTCAGTCGCAGTCCGACAGGATGTTGCCAAATAGGCAAGAGCGATGCCTTGTCGATGCACAAGCAATACAGCTGCAGGCGAATCGATATAGCTGCGGCTGGAGAAGCAGACAGTGTGCTCTGGGTAAATGCGTGTGACGACCAACTCCTCACTTGCCGCTCTCGCCGCACTGAGATGTCACGATCTGTACTGTACTGTATCTAGTGTACCTTGTTCGGTCATGTGCCCAGACTCACTGCAGCTTGCCGACCTAGGTCGTTCTCGGGCCTATAGCATGATACCTTTCCGCCGAAGTGCTATGATGATGCACCTACAGTACCTATATAAGGACCAGACGTCACGTCCAGTTGCCGGAGATACACTAGATCGGAGGCAAGAGCGAGAGCGCGAGCGCGATACTTTTGGCTAGCAAACGGAACGGGATGGTGAATTGATCATCAGGGCTGCCAAGCTATTGCGGAAGAAGCCAAAGTAAGCAGGAAAGTGAATTTGATCCTGTATCCTGTATTGAAACGGCCAATGTAACCGAGCAGACTAACGCAAAGTGACACGGCTATAAAACAGCAGGCATCATCGGACGAAAGGCGCAGCGGGGATCACGTCGAAATCCTGTAGTATTATCCATGCTCATTTTCCAAGTGGTCTGAACCAGATGGCCACAAACCAGGTTGGAAAGGTTGGAAAGGCGGTGAAGATGGGTGATGGTCAGGCACAATCTTGGCAAACTCAGCTCGTGCAAATAAAAAAAAAGGCTCCAGCTCGAGCTTAAATCCTCGCTTCGCCTCGCCAATTCCAGATCATTATTGTCTGCCCAGGTGGGTGTGCATGTGCATGCCTTTGACCATCTACTCCTTCGCGGCTCGCACAAAGCTGCAGTCTCATGTCCGCCCATCTGTGCAAGATATCGCAATGTGCTCCACACTTGATATATAGTACTGTACCGGCGCTACGGCGAATATGAGCCGGTCTGCCGCGTCGAGTTCTGAAGACAACGGCCACGGCCCTATGAAGCTAAAGGCAATACACATGTGTTGTTCTTTTGCGTCATGCTGCATGCTGCATCGAGGTCCTCCACTTCATTGTCTGCATGCTGCTTTCAGTGCTTGTAATGTTTTGACTACACACCGCTACTAAGATCGTGATGGCCCGGATGATGTGGCAGGAAGTGTGTCCACTGCACAAGGATCACGACACGGCTCCGCCTTCTTGTGACCAGCTCAATTACCCACACTTCCCACTGCCTGTAAGTGCGAAAGGTGTTATCGCTGTCCGCAGTAGCCAGTATCCTATTCGATTCAGGATCACCAGCCGGTTCTGCCGTCAGACAATACTTGAAGCTTGAGTGTCTTCGGCTGTGAGGCAGAAAAGCAAGATGCCACAAGATCTATCAGGAGTCTATCACAGCTATACTGGATCTCGAGGTCGATTATTGACGCCGTGCATCCCAGACCCTGTAATTGTCCCATAGCGTCGTTGTCACGGCGCTATCTCCTCTCCTTTCCAGTCAAAACACCTCCCTCTGCCTCGGTCAACCCCATCCTTGCCTGCAAAGCCATTGACCACCTCAAGGAGACGTCTGGCCGAAAACTCCTTCTCGAAGAGCTTGCCTTCTTTGACATTGCTCCAGAACTCTTCACTGAGACCAGTCTTGACAGTCCCAGGATGTAAAGTGATTCCCATGGCTTTGTCACCGGATGAAGCGATGAGATGTCTGTCAAAGGTTCGAATCAAGCTGTTGACGGCAGCTTTACTAGCACGATACGAGTACCACCCACCGAGCGTGTTGTCAGAAGTTGATCCCACTCTCGCACTCATAGCAGCCCAGGTGGCATGCCCGAGGGGGACACCTCTGTATAGGTCCTCGTCATCTAAACCCTTGGTAGATTTCCTCGGCAAGAAGTGGCCGAAATGCTTGAGAAATAGCAGATGGCTGAAAGTGTTGACGCGGAAAGTCTCCTCGATGTTGCTTAGATCTAGCTGTTGTGGGGATCGCTCTGGGTGTAGCAGGCCAGGTATCATAAGTGCCATATGTAGATGGGATGAATCCTGCGCACTGCTACCACCCTTGGCCGGGAAGAGCTCTTTGCATCGCTCACTCGCACTAGCTATACTTTTTTCGCTGGTAACGTCCAACTTCAGAACAGTCAAGCGAGATTCGTCGCCCTCTTGACTCAGTGACTCTACTTCTGGGTCATGTCCGCTGCCTTCAGCGGACGGAGGGCCCTCGGAAGCTTTAAGCTCGGAATCTGAGGCTTTTCGCAGTATCTGCTCCCGTGCCTCATCTAAAGAGCTACGTGCTGTAGCAACAATCGAGAGACTCGTCGTTCGCAGCAGACGACGAGCGAGCGCGAGGCCAATACCCCGGGACGCAGGTGTGACTAAAGCCCAAGGTGGCATTGCACGTCCGAGGCGTAGTGAGGGTTGCTCAGTAAATGAGTGACGACTTGGCTGGGTAACCTCGTGAATCGTGAAAAGGGTTTAGCTGTTTACATCATGACGTCTGCAGCGCTCAATGTTGCTGGCGCCTCCAGGTCTTGGCGCTTCTTCTATCGACAACAAGCTTTCATCAGCCACACCCTCAAGTCACCGTAGTTCTATGTTAGTAACCAAGAGTGTTGACAGACATCACATAGCAAAAGCTCTATGATGTGGCGATTGCCTTTGCCGGATGAGGCGAATCAAGCTTCCTCTTTGAGAATGCTTGACTCAATTTGTTCAAATGACCCCGCCATTGTTATCGTGATCTCACCTCCACTTCTGTTTCAGCAAACCCATATACTGTCAGCATCTCCTCAGCTTTGCAACACGTTCAATGTCCCTCAAACCACCACAAATGCCTTCCAACACGGACGGCGAGACGCAGTACTTCGAGTACAACCTCAAGCTTTCCCCACTCTCACAACCCGCCGGCGCCAGCTTCCCAGCTCGCCTAGCATACTGCACCTATGGAGACTCCTCGAATCCCGCTGTGCTGATGCCAACGTGTTATGGCGGCAAGCTCGCGACCACATCTCCCTTCCTCTACAACAAGAAGTCCTGCCAGCATCCGGATTCAGTCCCGCCGTTTCCGCATGACAAGTACTATATCATTATAACTGGACTTCTCGGTGGTGCCGAATCCAGCTCGCCGTCTGTTCCTCCAAGCAAAGAGTGGGCCGGTGCGGACTTCCCGAAGGTCACCTACGAAGATAACATACACCTACAGAAGGCATTGTGTGATAAACTTGGCGTAAACAAGCTCTTCCTATACACTGGGTTCTCGATGGGCGGACAGCAAACATACCATATGAGCGTACTCTATCCCGAGTTCGTGGAGCGCATGGCCTGTCTCGCGGGCTCAGCAAGGACGTCATACCACAACTTCAGCTTCCTGGAGGGTCCTAAAGCAGCATTGGTAGCTAGCTCCGACTACCACGGAGGTCGATACTATGAAAAGGGCCTAAAGAATGCTACACAAGGCACACAAGCTTTCGGGAGGGTGTACAGTACCTGGGCGCTTGATCAAGAGTGGTTCCGGCAGAAGTGCTGGGAGAAGGAGGAGAGTGGAAGCTGTAAGTCGCTGGAAGAATACCTACAGAAACATTGGGCGGAAGGATTGGGCTCTTGGGACGCAAACGATCTGCTATGCCTGCTCTGGACGTGGCAGAATGGCGATGTTGCGTCTTATAACGAGAGCAAGAAGGAGGGCGAAGGGAAGAGATTCCCTGCTAGAGAAGGTGATCTCAAGAAGACACTGAACAGCATCAAAGCCAAGTGCCTCATCATGCCCAGCCGGTGCGTAGACTCCAGCCTCATCATGTGCTGAGATCTGCTGACTAGGGTTAACAGGACGGATACCTACTTTCCGCCAAGAGATAATGAGCTGGAAGTCGAGACGATGAATGAAGGTGAAAAGGGCAAAGCTAAGTTTGTAGTGATCCCATCGATATATGGCCATCTGGCAGGCGGAGGTGGGGGCACAAAGGACGACGAGCTATTTATCTGTAAACAGATTGGGCAGTTTATCAAGGAAACGAGCTGAACTGAACTGAAGCCGTATAAGCTGAAGTTGAAGTGAGAGTATCTAGGATTAGTAATCTGAACAGGCACCCCTACGCGTAGGAAAGTGAAAGAACAGGTCCCTAAGTGGATCCCTGAACCCTGTGAACACGTGAGCTCGTTCTTGCTACCTAATTTCTTGTAATCTTTCGTGATATCCTTATACGTTAGCGCGAAACCAGGACACCCTAGCGTACCTAGCTCAAGAGCTCGTAGTAAGTGGGGCACGAGTTAACTTCACCGACTATCTTCAGCACTTCTTTTTCCTGCGCTACCCTACGCTACCAGCTCTCTCCTTTTCACACCGAATCCATCATTGACTTCAGACACAAGGGCCTCATGCCTCCACGAGGACATGTCACCATCCCTCCGGAACGTCAGAGTGCCAGAAGACGTGCAAATGTGAATTACAACGAAGCTTCGATTGATTATGAGACAAACGCTGAGACAAACACAAACACCAAAAGACTTCCTGGTGGTTATCAACCACCACCAATCGTGTCGCAGGCTGCTGAAGTCGACGAGGACTGGGAGGCAGCTGAGGAGGCTGAGGCCGAAGAAGGGGATGATGATGATGGCACTCGGTTCCAATCTGGACCGTGTTTGCCTCCGAGTGTGGTGCAAAGGTGGAAGCTTGTTGATCTGATGGGTATGTCTCGTTTGTGTCCGTTTGGTGTCCCCCTAACTCTATCAAGTTTGACTAACTTTCCGGCTCTGGGTGGTCGTTGCGACACCGTTGTTCATGTCTCTTGTGGCTAAGTCTTTCGTACTGACAAACTGCGATTCTCACAGAATGCATCGACAACGACTTGATCGAGCTCAATCCAGAATATCAGCGTGACATCGTCTGGAAACGTAAGTCGACGCTGACCCAATCCTTGTCTCATCTTGACTTTCGGTTGACAACAACTCGTGAAGCCAATGTCATGTCCGGTCTAATCAACTCCTTGATTGAGGATTTCTACATCAACCCTATCATCTTCAATCTCGACGCCACACCTGGACCAAATGGAGACCAGATTCTACGTCGAATCTGCATCGACGGCAAACAGAGATTGTCTTCCGTGTACGCCTTCATGCGTGGCGAGATCGCCTGTCGCGACAAGTTCGGCAAGCCTTGGTCAGTCGACTTGAGACCAGATTTGAGGGATTGCTTTGACCAGGTATAGGTACTATTGCCAGCCAAAGAACGGCCCCAAGCAGAGACTAAGACTTTGGCCCGAATCGATGTGTATGGAATTCAGGGCAAAGTCTTTCGTCTGCTACGAGGTAGTCTTTCATGTGTCATGCACAGAGAAAAGCCAGCTGACCAATGATAGTACAAAAACCTCAACCGAACTGAAGAAGAGGACTTATTCGCCCGAGTCCAGAAAGGGTATGAGTGTTTTCTGAGATTATGCAACCAAGTCTTACTGACCGTTGCTGCAGAGCACCTCTCAGCGCAAGCGAGAAACTTGTATGTCTCATTGCATGCTCGTTGAAGTGTGTTACTGACTCCCCTCAAAGGCAGCCGTTTCAGGAGAATGGCAAGGTCTGGCCAAGGACTTCGAGAAAGACTTTGAGAACGTCGTGCAGCTGAGTGCTACGGCGAGAGGACAAGGATTCAGAAATCTTCTCGGCTCGTTTTGTCAGATCCTGGAAGTCAAACACCCGTCCCGAGCTGATGGGCAGCCTGCAACCAAGATCCAGGTTCGTGGGCTCTTTTCATTGCGACGAAGGAAGAGAAAAGCCTGGAAAGCAAGATGATCTGCTCAGGCTTATGTCCAAATACTATATCTCCAGCAACCCTCCGCTGACTTCAGAAACAGATGCCTTCGATAACGAGTCTCTGCAAAAAGACTAAGTGTACACATGGAGATCGCTCATTCCTTGCCAGCGTCTTCACAAGGTTCTCAGAAATAGTGGAAATGAGTCCGCAGACCTTTGCGAACAACAACTACAAGATCGCGAGGAATTTCGCGCCGATTGAGTTCGTGGCAGTAGCTGTGCTGATCTCGGTCTACATGAACAAGAGGAACAACAATATGCTGATCGGAGACATCGCAGCCATGCGGCAGGAGACTCGCAAAGCTCTTGCTGACTTTCGAATGGATAACGTAAGCAGTGCGACCGAAATAATCATTCCTTTGCTAACGGGTCCAGATAACTTGGAAGACCCTCTGGCAATATATCGAGGAGCTGGAGACTTTCCGTGGCGCTTCCAGTGGGACAACTTTGATGGACAGAGCGACAGCGAACCACCATCGAGCCAGTGTACGAGCCCGGACCGTGCAAGCAACGAACACTCGAGATGAGCCAGAAAGCTCTGCTCCGCCAGTGCCGTCTGCCAGATGGGCCAGAATGCGATCATCGTCTGTGGACTCTATCGACGGGACTTCAATTGAAGACTCTGTTGTGAAAGCAAGTCGACCACCGGGACAGCCGCAGCAATCACCAGGACTTCCATTACGACCTCTCGTGCCCGATGTAGCAGGACCCACTCAACAGAGTACTCCGGTGATGAAAACAGAATTGCATGCGCAAGGACACGGTTCCAATAAGAGACGGGATAATGCGGCGTTGAAGGCTGCGGCACTCCAGGCGAAGCGCGCTAGATTGTCTCAAGGATATTCCAGACCTACTTGATGATATAGGTACCCAGCATGGTCAGGGAGTCTGTCTAGCTGGAGATATCCGTCACAAGACATGGACTTGGAAAATTCTCGGGAGAGTGCTATAGGGATTCTGCCCAGGCTTATGTTCCAGTATAGCGGCATTTCGATGGGCGTCCGGTCCGAGCTTTTGGTTTTGGGCTCGTTTGCTGCTTAGCATTCTCATGACCGAAATGATCAAGATACGAGGAATGGCAGAAGCAACGACAGTATAGAGCCAGTATAGCGGAACAGGGTCCAAGACTACTCGGCAGCATAATCTTTCATACCCTCATCAATAGCTTTTCGGATTGCGAGAGATGATCTACCAATCTCTCCTGCTTCCTTTTTGGCCTGCTCTACCCCCTCACGTATGAGCTTCTCGTATCTTAAACCAAATATGCGTTGTCGCTCTTCTCTGTCTTGATACATCTCGCCCTCCTCATCGGGCGATTGTCCGAATAGATACAGGTGCGCAAAGACGTTCGAGCGCTCGGGAAGGAGGTTTTGCCGAACATTCGTGTATGGAAATGTACTCAGAAGAGATCTTGAAGTGTCATCGGCCTGCGCGGCTGGTGTGGACGTGAGCCCAGCTCTTATAAAGGCAGCTAGGACGCTCATCTGCTTGGCCACCGCTTTTGTCTCACTGCCTGGCCTAGCTCCTGTCTTCTGATACATGGACCAGCCTCCAGAGCCAGCGGATGCCTGCTGCCAGCCTAATTGTCTCGTGAACGACTTCAGCGTCTTCAGCCAGCCTCCTGGACAAGCGACAACTTCTTGGCCCATACTCTGCAGCATCCACTCGAGGACGTCCATCGAGAACGCACGAATGTCTGCAGACAGATGAGTCATCCCGACATGTGTGTACAAGAGTATACTATCAGGATGCCTGGCAATCTCGTGCGCAGGCAGGGCCTTGAGCATCTTCAGCGCATTGTTGCGAACCGCCGGCGACCCGCTGACAAGAAGAGGTTGCAACTTCTCGAGTATTATAGGTAGCGATTCTGGAAGCGGGGTATCTGGATGTCTGGAAGCAAGGGCGGAAGTGAGGAATGACAGGGACTCGCTCTTCTGATTATCGGATTTGTTCTTGAGCAGCGCGAGTTGATGCAGGAATTGGGCGGCCGCGGATGGTGCTTCGGAGGTGAGGGACTGGGTTTTGAGGACGATGGACTTGGCTTTGAAAGAGGTGTCGGTGTAATTTGCGGCTTTGGGCATGGTTTTGCCGACTTTGAGCTTTACTTTCTGGTGGTATGTGTTAGTTGCGGGCACATGTGGTTGAGGTGGAAGATGTAACATGCTTGAAAGTCCTTCGCCTTTTCCTTCTTCCTCTTCGCGCTTGACCCCATGCTGGTCACGTCGAGTTAGTATCTTCCTCGCTGACTCAAGGTTCAAATAAGCACAAGGCTTCGAGTAAGAGAAGTTTCCCCATTTTGCTTGGCAGTTAACTGGGGTCGTCATTCGAGGCCCCACCCCGAGCGGACATCCTCGTGCTCAGCCCACGAAGACGGGAGTGCCGTGACGACGACGACGACTTCATTACTTTCGGTAACGCAATAGTTGCATTAGTACGATTCGCCTGCAGGCTTGCCAGTGATTTCGAATCTCAGCTAAATCTTGGCCGCCAATCCGGACACACAACTGCACTTTACACGCAACTATGCCTTCTCTCATTGAGGGTGCCGATCGCCAGACAGTGAAGCGCACTGTCCCCAAGTCTTCGAACAAGATCCAAGCAGTCGCTGTGGCGAAGCTATACGTTGCGTATCCTGACAGACAGAGATGGACCTACACTGGCCTGCAGGGCGCGGCCGTGTTGGCAGACGACCTGGTCGGTAACACATTCTGGATAAAGCTGGTCGACATATCTGTACGTATCCCATTAACGAGAACCTCGTGACCTTCTCGTTAACCTTGAAACAGCCGACAAATAGAGGGGTAATCTGGGATCAGGAGATCTACGATTCCTTCTCGTACAACCAAGACCGCATATACTTTCACACATTCGAGCTCGAAGACTGTCTGGCTGGACTATCCTTTGCAGATGACAAAGAGGCTAAGCAGTTCAAGAAGAAGATGGACGAGCGCGAGAAGAATGCAGACCGTAAGACAAGGTCCAAGCCATTCTCCATTCCAGCAAAGTCAGCCCAGAGCGCAAATGCACCGCAAGAACAGGCTCCGTCTGCAAAATCACACAGTCGCTTTGGCGCTCTCAACCCATTTGGACATCGCAAATCGTCGGCACCTACACCAGTACCACAATCAATAATACCTCCTGCAAACTTCCATGCTGGTTCAGCGGTAGCATCGACGCCAAAACCTAAGGATTTGACACTTGAAGAGATTGACCCCAGCTTGTTGGATGAGCTGCTTGGTATGGGTATAACAGAGGACCAATTGGCGGATAATGCAGACTTTATTAAGATGTACATCGACCAGCGCAAATCTACAGCACAGACAAAATCCAGCAGACCAATGGGCGGCGCGCCACCACCACCACCGGCACAGCCCATCACGCCGCAAGACACTGGAGCGACTTCAAACTCAAGACGCGGTGCGCCGCCAGCTCCGCCACCAGCCCGACGTCAAGCCGCGAGTACGCCGCAGCCGCCGACACCTCCTGACTCTGCAGCGGAAGACGAGCCTTCGCCTGCGAAGCCAGCATTCAAGCCATTCCGTGTCCCTCCACCGCCAGCAGATGCAGGAAAATTTGCAAACACCCCCGCACCTGCTTCGCCTCGTCCAGGCTCGAATGCTCCAGCGCATCCAGGTCCAGCACCACCACCACGACAACCTGCCACACCAATGAAGAGTACAGGTCCACCACTGCCGCCAATGCGAAACGCAGTCCCTCCGTCTCCAGCACCAAGAAACACTGTGCCGCCACCTCCGCCATCACGCAATACGGGTCCTCCAGCATTGCCACCTAAAGCTATCATGCCCGCAGCGCCGCCATTGCCGCCACATAACAACCGCGCTGTGCCAGGCGTTCCCCCGCCGCCTCCAATGCGTAACAGTATACCTCCACCGCCAGCACCTCCGATGCCAGGTCCTCCAGCAACCTTCGGTGGTGGTCCCCCACCACCACCACCTCCACCAGGACCAGGGATGTCATCGGGCAGCGGTCCAGCGCCACCACTACCACCACCTGCTGCCGGTGGACGCGGGAACCTTTTAGCTGACATTCAGAAAGGTGGCAGGCTGAAGAAGGTCAGCGATTCTGAGAAGAGGGACAGAAGTGCGGCAATCCCTAGTGGAGGTGCCGGTGGGAGCGGAGGAGGCGAGAGTGCTGCGCCTCCATCACCTGCACCTGGGGGAGGAGAGGGAGGACTTGCTGGTGCTCTGGCTAGTGCATTAGCGGCACGGAAGTCGAAAGTCAGCGCGAGTGGTAAGTTCCCCCAGAGCGTGCTGATGACATTGGATCTGTGCTAATTCTCACACAGATGACGAGGATGACGATGATGCGTGGTGAGCGCTCAATCCGCATACCGCGTATATGCAAATAGCAAATGTACACACACAATGACTATGTCTTCTGCCTAAAATTTTGACACGCGAAATCAACTACTGCGAATTGATTTTCAGCGAAATCCACGTCCATGAAGCCTTCTCAGTTGTCACGATAGCGCGTCTGTTGTATGTGCTATAGAGTATCGCAAACATAGAGTATATGTCATATCTTGCCTCTTATGCTTGAGCCATAAGGGGATCGTCCGTCCATGATATATCTTTACCCAAACCATTCCCACACACCCCAAACCATGCCCGTCGAACTTAAACCAGCTTCTTCACCATCTCCAGACAATCCACTTTGCTGCTCAACTTTTAGCACTTGTTTCCCAGCTAAGCAGCGCATATCAGACTCACCTATTCGCAGGCTTGACACCAACGCTCAACAGCTCAATCTTGCTCTCTTTTCCCACAACAACGTGGCTTCGCGTGATTCTTCCAGCTGACACGCACCCAAGGGCTGTAAGGAGCGCCTTTTCGCGATCGGCCAGTAAAGGATAGCCCAGGCTGTGCTTTGTCGACCACTTCGCTTGCGCGGCGACGGTATCGGCGGAGAGTCCGTAGACCTGGGATGTGTTAGTGGAGGTTTGGAGCGAGAGATCGCGGGGATGCGGTGCGAACTTTGAAGCCTAGATCTTCGAAGTCTTTGTAGCCGTCGCGGAAGTTGCACGCCTGCAGAAGAAGATTAGCACAGTCGTTTCAGACCATGAAGTGTGACTGAACAGACCTGGGTAGTGCAGCCGGGTGTATCAGCCTGAAAGCCTCATCAGTTTCCCATCCTCATCTCAACCTTGACGAGACCCGTACGCTACCTTTGGGTAAATGAAGAAGACGACGTTCGAGAGCGTAGAGACATCCACATCGGCATCCTTGTCGTCCTTAATCGTCAGACTCGGAAGCTTGTCTCCCACAGTAAGCTTGGTGGCGGCAGTCTTGGTCTTCTTCGTCTTTGCGCTATTCGTGAAGAGTGCCACGTTAGCGGTCAATGGTTCGGCATCATCAGCTCAATTGCAATCTCAATCTCAAACGCAATCGAGCGACCACTTCACGGCCACAATGATCGCGCATAACAGCGCCTCACACTGCACTGTGAGCATTGTTACTTACTCAGGCGCGCCGCTTGCGCCTACGTCTGCGCTGGCTTCTTCTTCTGGGTCCTCGTTTGCGCGCTTCTTACTTGCTGCTGGCTTCTTATCAGCTACGGATTCGGGCGCAGAGCCAGAGGCATTGCGATTGCGGGCTGAGCGGCGAGGCTCTTGCGCTGGCGCGTCGGACATGGTTGAGATAGTGCTTGATGTGGCGGTCGCACGACCTCACGAGTGAACCTTCAGGAGATATATGATCGTGTTATATAGCGCAGGTTCTGATGGATGGATCGGGAATTGGGCTTAAGCTTCACGACGGTATGAGGGACGATGAAGAGGAAACGCGTGCGCAATTGAAGTTATTTGGCAATTGGGCGCTTCCGAGGTTGCGCTAGAGGAAGAACGCTAGTATGAGTACCTTCGGATGTACCTCAGTCGCTGATTCATAAAGAAGGGCTCCAGACAGCCTACACATTATTTTCATGCGTCTCATTCTGCCATACAAGAATTCACGATCAGAAAAGGGCATCGTCCGAGAAGGATAGAGGTAGAGGGTGACGTTGTAGCCAATAGCGCTCCACCAGAGCTCATCGGCACAAGACTCCGCTCGGCAATTGAAACATCTTCCCTGACCCCACTCTGTTCTACGAGATGCTGATTACTGCCATCGCTTGAAGTGCCTCTTCATATATCGACCTTGAAGTGCCTCTTCACATTCGCCGCAACTCACCGTGTCCGATCCTATACGCCGTCTCCCAGCTTTCGCCACTTCTCCTCGATCAACGACTCCAGCCGCCCACAGTCCCACTCCACCATGTCCCACACAACCTCCAGCAAAGCTCCCCCAGCAATCTCGCATCTCCCCAACCTGACCCTCCACGCCGCCCAGCTCGGCATCGAAGCATGCCAAGCCAAAGCCCGCTCGATCAACGTCCCCATGAACATCTCCGTCGTCGACGCAACCCTCTACCCTCTCGCCTTCGTCCGCATGCCCGGCGCAAAACTCACCTCTATCGATATCGCAAACAATAAAGCATTCACAGCCGCGGGTCACCGCGTACCGACGCATACGTATAAGGAGATGGTGTGGCCGGGCGGTGCGGCATATGGAATTGACAAGAGTAATGGAGGGCGATTTATGATTATCGGTGGAGGCTTGCCGATACAGGCGGATGGGGTGGTTGTGGGGGCGATTGGGTGTAGTACGGGGACGCCGAAGCAGGATCAAGAGGTTGCACAGGCGGGTGTGGATGCGATATTGGAGTATATGGAGATGCAGAAGGGGCCGGTGAAGGCGAAGCTGTAGTGCAGGACATGCTTTTGGTGTTGATTGGAGGTCGTAGCAGCTCAAGCTGGTTTCAACTGCATTGCAATCGTGTTCGGACATTATTGACAGCATTACCATTGACTAGGCCCGGAACACATCAACCTCGGGGCTCACAAGTCCCATGCCTTTGTCCGATTCATGAGAAGAGCGACGATACTATGACTTAATTTGCATAGCAGAAAAATGGAACGCGCTCCTAGGACTTCAAGCTAACTTGGAAGACTTCCTCAAGACCACACTCGAGTTTCCTGGCTCAAATCGTCCGAATTGCGCATAAAAAAGGTCCGCAGTTCCATCCCGGTTCGGGTTCGAAATGACACTCCTGCATTTTTGGGGTACCACTACGACATACATACCCATGTCGCTTCTAGGTCCTGTTCGAATCTCCAACTCAGCGACAATCTTGTATTTTTCTGCTTGCAGGATTGAGAGCTTCGCTTTGTGCTTTGCATCATTCTCAAGGTATTCCCTGATGTACTCATTGACTATCGGTTGGTATTCGTCAACTGTCTCTTCGTTGAGTGAATCTAAGTCCAGGCCAGTGAGACTTTCAATGGACGCAAAAACATTCTCTTCTGCCTTCTCGTCAAGCTCGTGCATTTGATCATGGTAATCATTGATTCTCTGTATAAGGTCTCCCATATGCAGCATCTTTTGATTGACCTCACTCGTTTCACTAGACCAGAATATTAGCATGTTTGTGACGCACCCCCGACTGGCTTATGGGATTATACTGGGCCATGAGATACTTGCACACGATATCGTAAATCTGCAAATGCTCCTTCCTCACCAAGTCCCGATAGGGCTGCATCTCATTTATGACTTGCACCCATGTGGCACTCGACGAAATCCTGGTCTCAAGATAGGCAGAAAGACGATTGATATGTTTGTCTCAGTGCTCTTGCCTGGAGACAATGGCCTGCCAGATCTCACCACATTCGACCGAGTCAGCAATGGCTTGAGTTGTAGTCTTGTTCTCGGCAGCAGTCTTCTCGATGGAGGTCATCTCGGCGGTGAAGCCTGTCAACACTGTTTGGATCGCGATCATGTCAATTGGAACCCATTGCTCCGCTGAGCTGGAAAGGTCTGCGTCAGACATGACTGGTTGCGATTGCTTTGGCATACAACGTGAGTGTCGTAGCAAGATATGATATGGTCAGAAATTGTTTACAGGTATCCAGGCAATGCAGGTTGTCTGCACGACCGAACTAAAGAGGATTGCGATTACACAGCGTCACACAGACACGCACAAATACAGCGGGAGCGCTCATGAGGAAATGCGGTATTACCATCGTGACAATTGAGGCAGATTTCACAAACATACATTTCCCTTGACACTGATCTGAGCCTCCAATCTGATATTTGCCGAGCTTGGCAGACGACCGGAATGTGATATTGCCGCCTAATCTTCCCGCTCGAGTCTCTGATCCAGCTCCAGCCCATAAAGATTTGACCTTGACTTATGACTTAAGTCAAGTTGAAGCACGCCTCCATGTGTCAAGGTTTGCCTTGAGGTACAGACGAAGATCATGAGCCACTGGAAGAATTTCGGCCTATTCCACAGCCCTCTCCCCCCCGAGTCCTTCGCACACCCCAAGAAATTTGACCCATTGACTTGTCCTTTTGAGTCAAGTCGAAGCACTCCTGCATGTGCCAAGGTTTGCTTTGAGGTACAAACGAAGATCATGAGCCTCTGCAACAAGTTCGGCCTGTTCCACATCCAGAAGAAACCGTTCCACAGTGTATCTACGCTGACAGAGGTTGTATTCTTCCTCGCGCTCTTCATCGCCTGCTGGTCAACAACTGCAGTCTGCATCTGAGTCCATGCAACGAACTCTAACCTCATGTCTTCGTCGAGCTCGTTCATCCGATTCATGCAATTGTCCCATCTGCCATGTCTGGCTGACGTTTCTAGCATGTATTTGTCGAGAGCATCGCCGTCATGCTGAGACCTGCATCGCCAGCATCAGTATGAGCTTCCAGCGCGGCTGAAGTCGTGGGACATGCATGTCATTACCAAGCTTACGCTTGATGTCGAGGAGCTGCAACCCATCATCCATCAAGATCCTCAAAGACAAGTGCAAGGCCTCGTTGAGAACGGTGTGAATGCAGACGCCGCTGCTGCCGGGGTTTTCAGTACAGCACCGAGACCAGTCAGCATGGTATCGGCATGCTTACAGATACTCGACCAAGTGAACACTATGCACGCGATAAGCTTACACCAACTCACTTTCTGGAACAGCAAGCGTTGATTCTTGATGCCACTTCCTCACAGAACACTCCAGGATAGCCCCGGGCGGTAATAGCAACTTGTGCCTCACTCCATAGATTCTAGGCCAGACGGCACATCAACCAGTAATTTTGACTCCGGAGTTAATCAGTTCCCCGATATGGTGTACTCATCCGAGTCTCTGCCTTCCTCGTATGCAGACCTTCGCGATCTTCCTCCTTTCCTAAATGACTTCTTTCACGCTTCACGGCATACAAATGGCCTCGGTGTGTCCGGTTCTGCGACTCCACATGGCCTTTTAGATCTTTGTGTCAATTCCGATTACAGCCTCGACACTATGGGCTTCGTATGCCTTGGACAATCCATTGAACAGATCCCGTTTGTCATTTCAGCAAGAGCCACTTCATAACAAAAATGCAGATGAGCAAGCGCAGGATTCCGTGAATGCTTTCGGCGACTCTGTTTGCCGATTTACACCCCAGCAAGACAACGCATTAAACCTGACGAGCCCTCGACGATAGACTTTCTTGAGAAGGAGACGAAAGTGCCCACTGTATATGTAGACAAACGTACGACTGCGGAAAAGCTAGAGTCAGCGACTCGTGATCGGATGTCGGCAGTCATGTTTCAAGTCTAGAACACGTTACATTGCTCGACGCAGCCTTCGAAAGTGCTCCCAGTCCTACAGCTACTCGACTCGCTGCTCCAGTGCTTCTTGATAGCAGAGATTGTGAGAGCCTCATCTTGGCTTCACATACCCAGTGTTTCTTCGATGTCACAAGTACGACCAGAGCTTCTCCTCACTATGATTGCTGCTGGTGCAGCTTTGTCACCCGACGATTCCCTAGTCAAACTGGAATTGGCTTTACAACGGATAGTCCATGACTAACTGCCAATTACTTTCATCGACAACAGAAGGACGTGCGATTTTCAGACATTACAAGCTGATCTGCTGCAACTTGAGACCGCGTTCCGGAGTGGGTACAGCAAGAAACCTAAAATTGCAGAGAGCTTGAATACCCATTAGTGACAATGCTCAAGAAAGCCGGTAGGCTGCAAGGCTCAACATATTACTACGGTACTCCTCTGCGCAAGACACTGACGAGGAGCTAAGTTGTCAAGCACGTTCAGTGGATTGAACAAGAGAGCTGGAAGAGATTTGTATTTCGACTTTTTGCTCATGACATCTATGCCTTTTCCTCGCTCATAAGGCCTCCAATGATCTCGCCAGTAGAGCTGTTCTTACCGTTTCCTGAGCCTCGATCGCTGTGGATGGCACAGAGTCCACAGGCTCGACGTCTTGCATTTCAGACTATCGAACCTACTCCAGCGTATATTCTCGCTCTTGTTGATCTTCTCGGCGATCCAGGCCGCTTACAGATACCTTGATCAATCCGAGATAGGCTCTATACTGACGCAAGGCTACCGGAGATTGGTCCATCACCATCATATGTGGTCTGTCTTGTTCATTAATCACAGCACTCTGACACAACTTCTCATCCTGAGGGAATACTACGACTACTTTCACAGCAGGTGATAACACTCAATTCCCCAGAATCTCCTGAGATAAGACGCTTTATAGCCCGCGGTCGCGGCACTCCTAGCATTCTTGACGACTCCTCAACCAAGCTGATCCCCGACGTCAATGAGAGTCTTGATTTATCATGACGTAGACAATCACAAAGGGAGAGAGGGGAGAGAGTGCCGCCATTAGTTGATAACCTGATGGATTTGATAAAATTGAAGTGGTCATCCTAATGGCGAGTATTGTCAATCATTAGGCAGATTATCTAGCGGGCTCAACATCCAGTTCCATGTACATCACGATATTGCGAAGGCTTCATCATGCAGGTCATGGCACGACGAAGGTCTGGTCCGCTGTTGTTCTTCATGACGTCTTTCACCGTCTGGCGTAAGTCCAGTATCCAAGCTTCCGGGAGGGTATCTTGCGCGAAGTTGCCACAGTATTGACCGTCGGGTACCGTTTGTTGCTGATAGAGTGTTAGCTTCCCTTCCTCTCACCTCTTTGTGCTCTTCCTCCTCACCAGAACAGGTTATGGATTGCTTCTCCGCTGCCATTTGCCAGATAATCCTCCTTCCTGAATGCTCGCAGGTTTGAGCCCATTTTCACGATCATTGGGGTCGTGTTCACTTCTGACACTTTCTGGCTTATAAAGCAGTACATACTGTGTATATGTGGATCGAAGCTTTGGTTCGTCGAGATCAGAACTGTGGGAGGACTTTCTGTGTAAAGCACCGTATCAAGATGAGGAGGCATGTGTACCATACTCGTTTAGGCTTCTCGATGTTTGGAGCTGCTTGCTTGTACAATGTGAAAGGGTTGAGCAGAGGGGATGAGTAAATCCAGGTTGTGGTATTATGTAAGCACTTCAAAAGCTGAAAATGAGTTGGCACGAAAGATGTGTATGTTGACAAGCAAGTCCAGACTACACGTGAGATCCTGCTGTATAGTCTCGTAAGGAGCCAAGTCACCAAAAGCAATAATAGCTGAAGCATTGGTTGTAGTGACCCCAGCAGCAGAGTTCCTGGTGACGTGTCCCGATTAGGAAGGTTCGGAAAGTGGAGGTTGGGCGGCGTCTACTTGCCCTGGATCCTGTGGCCCTGCACTGCTCCTGCTCGCTTGACCATACAGCAGAAGGTCACTATACAGCCTTATCATATTTGCAACATGGACAAGTTTGACCAATACTTCACAGAGGCAAACTTTCCCTATGGTATCGCCTCTGTTGACTCAAAGGATGCTGTTCTGCCACCACAATGCATAACAAGATTGCACGATGCCGTCGTCTTCTCGCACCCTTAGCCCGTGCAGGTCCTTTCGAAGACATTCAGCATGATCTCAAATCTATCTTTCTGGAGCCAACTTGAACACATCCGCAGGCCGGAGCCGCAGCGTCCACTCGGCTGTGCGGAAAGCCCTGCAGCAGAAAGTCAAGCACGATCGCCTGCCACAGTCGCGAGTGCTTCAGGGTCGTGTTCCACTATCGACAGAATGGAGGGCTTTGGAAAGAGCGGCTATAGCCATCTCGGTCTTTTAGACAGATTTGTCCCATCGTGAATCCCTCCTCGCCCAACGTCCCCGCCAGACCCAACATCACCATATCCTACACCGACTTCGAACTGCGATAGGTTGGGTACAGCTTTGCCAGGAAATAGTTCGACCCAGCAAGTGTGACGTCGGGATACTCGAAAGTGCCCACGCTGCTTGACACGAAGATGACTCGCTTGCCAGCTGGTTCGGTCGACTCGCGGAGCAACGGGACGAAAGCTCGAGTGGAGCCGATGGTGTCAAAGAGGTTAGTGTTGAATATTTGCCTATACTCCTCGCGTTGGCTGACACCTTGAACATTTGAGATGCCGGCATTGTTGACCAGTAAAAACACATGTTCGGCATCGCCTGCTCATCCCGAGCTGCGAGCAGACTGGCTGGGTAGGAAGCTATATACTGACGATGTCGAGTTGGCCGAACTTCTTTGTATAGTCGCCACTGCGACGTCAATTGACTCATCGGAGTTGATGTCGATTTCGATGACTTCGAGATGGTTTTTGCTTGCTCCTGCCGCTACGAGCTCGTCAACAGCCTTTTGGCCCTTTGTCTGGTCACGGCTGTTGAGAAGGACATAGTGCGTTCCAGTTGCGGCCAATTGCTTAGTAGCCGATGCCCTGATTAGCGCCGGTGATGAGGGTGATGAAGAGTTTGTCTGCCATAATTAAACAAGGGATGATAGGGAAGGGTTCTGGGATTGAATGCAAAGGTATTTGGAGTTGGTGGCTTGAACAGTCTCATAGCGGGCATGAGAGGTTCCTCATAACCTGAACCTGAGTAATGAAGTAGGAAAGGACATATGTTATGTCCGGCGCTCAAAGACCGCGAACTCCTCATATCCCGAAGAAGCTGACAATTCCGGCGATCCGAGATGTTCTCGATTCAAGTCGGATCATCGGTTCGGCGCATCCAGCCGAAAACTGCTACCACTACATGTATGAGTGATATCATCATGCTAAGATGCGTCAGCTCTGGGTATGTGTTTGGTGTTTTATGTGAGAACGGAGTTTACAGTATCAACCCACCATGCCAATGACTCAAACCAGGGTCTGGCTGCAACCGCACTAAAGACGTTTGCAATTTCTTTCTTCGGAATCCATCCTGCTTCCATTAATCTACATGGCAGACGCTATGGTCAGCACGAGGAGGACTGCCCAGAACAAGGCCACCCACAAGACCAAAGGCTGTCTCTGGGAGGTCTCAAAGCAAGCTCGCAATCTCGCCGCTGTGCTACTCATCTCCAATGCTCACACCATCAAAGCAATCGCCGACATCTGTGACATGAGCATGGGCACTGTCGGCCGCATCAAGTCAAATCTCCTGACATACGGATCACCCTACAATGCCCATAGGGAGAAGGCTGGCTCGAAACCTAAGATCTCGCCGGAAATGTTAACAAGCCTGCTTGCTTTCCTGCAGCAGAAACCTGGCGCGTATCTTGATGAGATGGTGAGCTATTTGTCCGAAAACTATAATGTGGACATCAATCAGACTACGATCTGGCGCGTATTGAAGAGTTCTGGATATGACAGGAAGGCGCTACCGAAACGTGTGGGCAGGGGTAAAGATAAGGTGGCGAGGAAACCCAGAACGAAGAAACGCGCATCTTGGCCTGGAGCAGACGTCTCAGCAACAGCACAGGAAACACCTGTTGTATCTGATGTAATGCCGTAATGAGCCGAAACGTCTCTTTTCGAGACTCATGATATGTCCCATGCATCGTTGTGGCGCATCTTCCACCTTCTTGTGCTAGGCGTCATCGTCGTCATTCAAAGCATACAACATCGCGACATGGGTGGTCTTTGTAGCTTGCTTTCAGCCTCATCGAGATGACTTGCCTTGTATCGGATGCAGGACTCGATGTGAATCTTATCAACAAATGACGAAGACGTTGAGCCATAGGACATTAAAGCGCGCGGATTCGGCTCATCTCATCGGCTCAGCTCGAGCCAGCGGCTGCAAGCTGCTATACATAAGTCGTACATGTCGTGTTACATCAGACATCTCATCCTGTATCGACGCACTCCTTTACCCCAATCGTTCCTTCCACACTCAAGGCAACGCCATGAACACCTCCAGCAAGGCCGAGTAGTTCGGGATTCTACCATACAATACGCCATTAGTTCTCGTCTCGTACTCGAGCCACTCATAGAGGATCAAAGAAGGGGAACTTGACTCATAGTCCAGTAACAGGGTCCCAACCAGGCGACGCCTTAAATCCAGGGCTCCCACAGTTCAGGTTGTTTCCGGTCGTGATGTTGTGGAACACGCTGAGGTTGGCATACAATGTCGGGTTGACAAATCCAACAGGTCCGTTACCAGCGAGGATACGCTCCTCACTGATACGCTTAATGATAGAGACGAACGGGAGGAAGAAGCAGATGAGCCACCAAGGACGTAGGAAGAGTCGTAGTAGTAGATCAATACATTCTCACCAAGCGTACCGATATCTGGGTATCCACGGCCAGCACGACTGAAGATACCAGGAAGAGAGTCGGTGGGAGGGAGGTGTGCTCGCTCAGGTATTCAGAAATTTGGTACCTAGTAAAGTGATTAGCCGGAGAAATTGGCCTCTATATTCATACCCTAACTCGTCACAAGCGACGTGAACATCACGTTGATCGCAGGCAGAGCAAGGGCAGTTGCGGACAGGGCCGAAACAATGGCGTGAACATGCATGATGACAAGTGTGATTGATTTTCGACAGAATCACTATCACTTATGGAGCACGAGAAGCGATGGGATTTCCGCTGCATCTTATAGGCATACTCCATCACACTAGCACGTCCATGCCTGATCGTCCTGCAGGCGGTGGTGTATCTCAACAAGCATAAGCTCCCGTGATCACTGCAGCCACACTCAGTCCTGATCAAGCTGGTGCACGCTGCAGTCAGGCAAAAGAGTCTTGTTCCCTCCGGTAATCTTCGAGCCCAGCTGTCGAAAGAGATTGATGCCGTGTCCTGACCAGTCGTCACTTTGAAAGCAGAGCGGGGAAGCAAGGACCATGACTTGCGGCAGAAGCAGTGGCGGCAGCGCTATTGCGCAAGAGGCAGCTGCGGCAAGAAATCATTATCAAATCATCAAATATTGATTCGCGCCATACGACAGGTGGAAAGCGTGTTTGAAGCGGTGATCTTGAATGTCGTTCCCGGTCGCGCTTCCAGATTGGCAAGCAACGTGCCAATGTCGAATGAGGCAGCTCTGGCTGCCTTTGACTGGATCTGTTACGTACGAGCAAGAGATTGCGACATAGAAGAGACAGAATCACGCATCATGCATGGGGATTGCGACATCTGTGTGAGGATAGCGTATGCATCATGCAGGAAGGAGCCATTGACAAGAAATGACAGAAGGAATCTTTGGACGAAGCTAAAGTTGTCGTTGGTCAGCGAGCCTCAGGCCCGGGAAATCGGTGATCAGAGTGGCTCGAGCTTTCTGACTGATCACAATGCATTCACGCCTGCAGCGGTGCAACATCATCATGTTACCAGTGACAGACTGGTTGCGTATCCAAGCTTATCAAGTCTCTTTGAATCGCCCCCGCTCTTCACCTCAACGTCACTCTTGGTACGATATGGGGCTGTACTAGACGCTTAGGCTTGTTTCTGCGAAGAGCAGGTCATCAGCCTAGAAAAGCGGCATGGTGTACCTCAACGAGCTCGTCTCCTTCAGGCTGTGCTTGCTGTCCAGTGTTCGCAGCGACATCACTGCTACGCCAACATGGTACTCTCATGGGCATGTCGCGCAATCCTCCAACTTGCTCTCCGTTGTTGTCGTGGTCTCCCCTACCGCTGCCGGCTGTTTGCTCTTCTTGCCACCGACATCCGAATGACCGAGGTCTTTCTTGGGCTCGATATGATCCCTGACCCGTTGCTTTAATACCTTGGTCTCGGGGAAACCTCCTTCGGATTTACGATCCCATAGAAGTACTGTTTGCACTCTGGCTTTTTCCTCTTCTTCCACATCCGAGCTTTCCGTAGATTGGGCAAAACTCAGCGTGACATTGAAAATGCCTCCTGTAGCTAGGACGAGAGCAACCTCTCCAATGGATGTGCCGAACGTGCTCAGAAGCTCTTGCGCGAACTTAGAGCCAGTCAGTCTTCAGGACATAGTTTCATGCCAGAAGGGTATTAAAGCGTACATAAGCAGCGCGGAGCAGCCACCTGCATTGCGTACAAAATGTGATAACGATGCGAGGCAATGTGACCGGCGCAGTAGTTCTAGCCATCGATATCCAGAATTGCTGCTGTCGCGCAAGATTTAAATATTGTCAACGTCTTGGGTGCCTGAATTGTGAAACACGACAGGAACGACCTCCGAATCTTAAACCCTGATGACGCAAATTGCCTACCGTATATCTCCACGACGCTTTCATACCCCAACTCACACCCAATTGCCAGCACACCACACCGATACGGAGTACCAACTTGCAATCGCTTCGAGCACGTGATCCGGCTGACAACATCCTGTGCCCATAATCTGGACAACCTCTGCATGTACTGCTCACGCATTGCGCTGGTTCCTTCTCGTCGAGCTAAGCGCGCAACTCAGACTTCGTAGCTCAACAACCAGGAACTAGGGAAGCACAGCAGCTGCGAGACACCAAGGTGTGCGGCGTTCGCGCCTACGTTTCGAAGATGCAATCGCCTATGATATCAAGCCCGCTGAAGCAGACAAACGAGATCGACTGGATCACGCCCTTGAAGAGCTATATTAGGCACAACTATGGCGATGACCCTGAGAGATATACGGAGGAATGCGCGACACTCAACAGATTGCGGCAAGACATGAGGGGAGCGGCAAAGGATAGTCCTTCTGGCAGGGATGTGCTATACAAGTACTTTCACCAGCTTGAGAACTTGGATCTACGATTTCCGGTGGACGAGAACCACATCAAGATATCGTTCACATGGCTCGATGCTTTCACACACCGTCCTACTGCACAACACTCGCTTGCGTTCGAGAAAGCGTCAATCATATTCAACATAGCTGCTGTTCTGTCATGTCTTGCGGCAGCCCAGAATCGATCGGAGGAGATGGGCGTGAAGACTGCATATCATTCTTTCCAGGCATCTGCCGGGATGTTCACATATATCAACGAGAACTTCCTGCATGCACCGTCCACGGACCTGAACCATGACACTGTGAAGACTCTGATAGCACTAATGCTGGCGCAGGCGCAAGAGGTGTTCTTCGATAAGCAAGTTGCAGACGGGAAGAAGCCAAATCTTGTCGCAAAGCTAGCTAGTCAGGCTGCCTTTCTATACAATGGCTCCTTGGAAGGTGTACAAGAGAATGTAACCAAATCTGTGTTCGAAAAGGTGTGGCTGCAGCTTGCCCAGTTCAAAGCGGCACATTTTGGATCTGTGTCACAATACTATCAGGCTCTGGCTGATGATGAGACGAATGCGCATGGCATCGCGCTTGCTAGGCTAGCCCTGGCGGAGAAGCTGGCGAAGGATGCAAGCAAGTTGGCATACAGCTTTCCCACCTCGCCGTCACCGACCTCGAATATTGCTGCAGATGCCAGCCAGATCTTGAACGACATGTCGAAGCGGAACCTTGCAAGTATACAAGAGAAGATCGTGCAAGCCAACAAGGACAACGACTTTATCTACCATGACATTATTCCGAGCGAAGCGTCGCTAAGTGCTGTGCCAAAGGTGGTAGCAGCCAAAGCGATAACCATCAGCGACATCTACCAGGGACAAGATGTGCAAAGAATCATCGGTCATGACATTTTTCAGCGCATAGTTCCGATGTCAGTGACAGAATCAGCCAGCTTATACGACGAAGAAAAGGCCAAGATGCTGCGCGCGGAGAACGAGCGAGCTGAGATAGCCAATAGTGAGATGGCCGCCAGTCTTGACTATTTGAAGCTACCAGGGAATTTGACGGTCCTAAAAGGTGGAATGGAGAATGATCTTGTGGTCGATGACGAGTTTAGGCAGTGGTGCCAAGACCTGGCCAGCCGTCCACCATTCGGACAAGGGTTTGAGACGCTTGGCAGTGATAGAGGAAAGATGCTTGCGGTTTTGGATCAGAGTTCGAAAAAGCTGGACATGGAAGAAAGTGTATGCGAGAAGATGCGGTCCAGGTACGGGAGTGACTGGACACAGCAACCTAGCTCTAGACTGAACTCGACACTGCGGGGCGACATCCGAAACTACAGAAGAGCTCTTGAGCAGGCAGCGACGAGTGACGCGCAACTGCAAGGGACGCTGCGGGAATATGAAGCTGACTTTGATGAGATGCGCTCGGCGGGTCATGCTGATGAGGCTGACGTCTTATATCAGCGTGCGATGATCAAAGCTGGCGCTGCCAGAGGACATGGTTTGAAGTCGCCCATGTCAGAAGAAGGAGATTTACTTGGCGATGACTTCGATGATGGTAATGCGAGTGTCGCGGACCTGATAGCAGGAGTCGAGGAACTTATCCGTAAGCTCTCGCTGATAAAGAGGGAAAGATCCCAGATGCTCAAGGATTTGAAGGAGAAGGTAAGCAACGAGACGTTTGTCGTGTGAGACGTCAATACTAACACGTCTCCAAGGTACACAATGATGATATCTCCCATGTTCTTATCCACTCGAAGAAGGCTATCAGCAACCAAGAAACACAACTCTTCAAAACGGAATTGGAGAAGTTCAGGCCACTGCAAGTCCGGCTTCTACAAGCCAATCATAAACAGTCGTCTGTATTCAAGGAGCTCACACGAATGTATAGTGATCTACTGAAGGACAAGAGGGTGAGATCAGAGCAGAACAAGTACGAGCTGTACTCGAGACAGCGCGGAAGCGTCATGAATCAATACCGTAAAATACACCAAGCCTTCACCGACTTACAGACTGGGCTAGACAGAGCAAAAAAGTTCTACTCGGATATGCACAGCACGTTAGAAAGCCAAGCGATGAACGTCGACTCGTTCGTTGGCAATCGAAAGGCAGAGGGTGGCGAGCTTCTCGGGCTCATCGAGCAAAAGAAAGCGCAAGGTTCCAATGGCCAAGGCAATGCGGATACCGCGCGACTCCAAGCGATGATGGGACGAATGAACATCGGTAGCCTACCACCTATGAAGCCTGACTTCAATTATCGACAACCTCCACCACCCCAACAACAAGCAGGCTATCCAGGCATGCCAGGTGCTGCATATACCAGTATGAACGCACCCCAGCCTCAAGGATATGGAGCTATCCAATCACCTCCCCAGTTCCAACAGCAGCCTGGTGTGACATCACCACTGAATCCAAATTCACTTTCCCCTCGACCTGCATCTCACACATCATATAATCCTGGAAATTATGCACCACTATCGCCTCCCACCTCCAGCCAATCGCCACACATGAACAATGGCTTCAAGCCTGTACCACCACAACCGCAGTATGGCTCGGGGACATACCCACAACAAGGCTTTGTACCTCCACCGCCTGCACGCCCCCCGCCAGGGCAGATATACGGAGCCCCGCTGAATGGACAGTATAGTCAGCAGAATCCCGCACAGTATGGTCAAGCAATGCCAGCACAGACCCAATCACAGCAAGCAGATCCTTGGGCTGCTTTGAGCGATTGGAAGTGAAGTTGCGACTGAAGTGTTGAGGTCATGTAATGATACAGTACAAGAATCATCGATTGAGTACGATCAAAGGAAGATCATGTATTCCAGACGTACAACAAGCTGATGATGTACGCCGCGTTGCAAAGCAAGAGTCAACCCGCCAAGGCCGCTTCTTGATGTATCCGTAGTAGTGGCGAGAGCTGGGGAAGCAAAATCAGGGTCCAACGAATTACGACGGGATACATGAGGTAATCACATCATACATATTCTTGAACAGTCTACTGCTTTTCCGCCACATCTGTATATCTACCCTCTGTATTCCAGCGTCCGCTTCACTCCTCCCAATTGTTGACATACCCCTCGTCTTTCGTTTCGCCGCGCTCAGCACCTCTCGATATGCTCCCCCGTGGACGCTGCGCATTGAGGCGAGTATCCATAGCCCAGCCCAAGGGCCTCAGACTTGCACAGGTTGCAACATTACCACGACGACACCTTAGTGTATACTCTTGTCCGACATGTAGTATACCGCACTCCACATCTCCAAACTCTCGGACGTATGGTCTGGCGCTCCGCCATTTCTCGACATCGTTATCACACCGTAAGGACAAGCCGCCAGAGTCCGACGATCCAGCCGAGCAAGAGCTTGTGGAGTCGGTAAAAGCGCGCAAGGACGAAGAAGAGAAGGCTGGCAAGGAAGACGGAGATAAGAACGTCAAAGCACCATCGACAGATGAACCAACACCGATACCCCAAACCGTCTCAGCAAGTGACGGTCCAACAAGTACCTCAGCTCCTCCCAGCCCACCTGGAGGTGCTCCTGCTGGAACGGGAGATGGGTCAGGCAAGGGGAGGCGGAATGGAGAGAGGGGATTAACGAAGCCTTCGATACCGGATGTCTACCCGCAGGTCATGGCTATTCCGATAGCAAAGCGACCTCTATTTCCAGGCTTCTACAAGGCCATCACCATCAGAGACCCGCAGGTTGCGGCAGCCATACAAGAGATGATCAGCAGGGGCCAGCCATACATCGGCGCATTTCTGTTCAAGGACGACGCTATGGACAAGGATACTATCAATAGCGTCGACGAGGTTCATGATGTGGGAACATTCTGCCAGATTACCAGCGCATTCCCTGTCAACGGCGACAGCGGCTCAATCACAGCGGTCCTGTACCCGCATCGCAGAATCAAGCTTTCGAGTTTGACGAACAAATCCGCAGAGACACCTTCAGTACCGTCAACAACTCCATCTACCACAGCAGCAGCAGAGAAGCCCAAGACGATTGATGTAGAAACGCCTCCTGTGCAGGAGAAAGAAGATACATCTAAACAAGCACAAGGCGGCAATGTTGTGGCCAGCTTCGAGGAGACTAAGGAGACCAGGACAGAACAAAAACCAGATGAGGATAAGCAGCAGCCGTTCAAGCCTAGCTCGTTCCTCAGCAAATACGCAGTCAGTCTCGTCAATGTCGAGAACCTTGCAGAGGCACCTGTAGATAAAAAGGCGCCGACAGTGCGTGCTCTATCCGCAGAGATCATTGCTGTGTTCAGGGACATTGCCAATCTGAGCTCGCTCTTCCGTGATCAGATCTCGACATTCTCAATGAGCCAGACCACCAACGTCGGGGATGACCCTAGCAGACTAGCGGACTTCGCCGCCGCCGCATCCAGTGGAGACGCGCCTGAAATGCAAGGTGTGCTTGCGACATTGAACATTGAGGACAGGCTCAACAAAGCATTGGTATTACTCAAGAAGGAGCTATTCAACACTCAGCTACAGCAAAAGATCTCGAAGAACGTGGAGGGCAATATTCAGAAAAGACAACGAGAATACTATCTGATGGAGCAGCGCAAGGCTATCAACAAGGAGCTCGGCTTGGAGTCAGATGGTAAGGACAAGCTGGTGGAGAAGTTTAAGACGAAAGCAGACAAGCTTGCGATGCCAGAGGCTGTACGAAAAGTGTTCGATGAAGAGCTAAGCAAGCTTGGTACCTTGGAGCCGGCTGCATCAGAGTTCAATGTGACGCGAAACTACCTTGACTGGCTCACGCAGATTCCTTGGGGTCAAAGAAGCGCGGAAACGTTCAGCATCAAAAACGCACAGACGATCCTGGACGAAGATCATCATGGCATGAAGGACGTCAAGGATCGTATCCTGGAGTTCATCGCTGTGGGCAAGCTTCGTGGGACGATTGAAGGTAAAATCATCTGCTTCGTCGGACCACCCGGTGTCGGTAAAACGAGTATTGGCAAGTCGATTGCACGTTCACTCAACAGGCAGTACTACCGCTTCAGTGTTGGAGGTCTCACAGATGTTGCAGAGATCAAGGGACACCGAAGAACATATGTCGGTGCTCTTCCAGGTCGGATCATCCAGGCATTGAAGAAGTGCCAAACCGAGAACCCGCTCATCCTCATCGATGAAGTGGATAAGATTGGCAGAGGTGTGCATGGTGATCCTTCCTCCGCACTCCTTGAATTGCTCGACCCCGAGCAGAACAACTCTTTCTTGGACCACTACATGGACGTCCCCGTCGACCTTTCTAAAGTGCTGTTCGTCTGCACTGCTAACCAGTCTGACACGATTCCACGACCTCTGCTAGATCGTATGGAGATGATCGAGCTCTCCGGCTATGTCTCTGACGAAAAGATGGCCATCGCACAGCGCTATCTTGCTCCGGCAGCCAAGGAGCTTGCTGGTCTGAAAGACGCAGATGTCAAGCTGGGAGAGGATGCTGTTCTCGATCTCATCAACCGATACTGTCGCGAGAGTGGTGTCCGCAACCTGAAGAAGCATATCGAGAAGATCTACCGCAAGTCTGCACTCAAGATCATCAATGATATTGGTGAAGATGCACTACCGGAAGAGAAGGCACTTACTGAAGAGGGCAAAGCCGCGTTAGAAGCATCTAACAAGGATACTACCGATGTCAAGGAGACTCCAACAACTGTCGAGAAGGAGACCACAGAAACGCCGCGCGTTGCCCTGCAAGTGCCAGATAGCGTGCACGTAAACATTACGAAAGAGAATCTCAAGGACTACGTTGGGCCTCCGGTCTTCACCGCCGACCGCCTCTACGAAGTGACACCGCCTGGTGTCGCCATGGGTCTTGCTTGGACGTCCATGGGAGGTGCAGCCCTGTACATTGAGACGATACTCGAGAACGCCCTTACAAAGGACTCTCGTGCTGGTCTCGAGGTAACAGGTAACCTGAAAGCAGTTATGAAAGAGTCCACATCAATTGCATACTCCTTTGCGAAATCTGTCCTGGCGCGCCAATTCCCTGACAACCGCTTCTTCGAGAAGGCAAGATTACATTTGCATTGCCCTGAGGGTGCCACGCCGAAGGACGGACCTTCCGCTGGTATCACGATGGCTTCGTCAATGCTGTCATTGGCGCTGGACTCTAGCCTCGATCCCACCATTGCAATGACTGGTGAGCTCACAGTTACAGGTCGTGTACTACGGATTGGTGGTCTGCGCGAGAAGACCGTCGCCGCACGGCGAGCGGGCGCGAAAACGATCATCTTCCCTGATGCCAACATGTCGGACTGGCTAGAACTCCCTGATGTAAGCACTGCCACTTCCCTCATCTCCACTGATATCGACGAAGACAGCTAACATGCCCCCAGAACATCCGCGAAGGTATCGAAGGCAAGCCCGCGAAATGGTATAGCGACGTCTTTGATATCGTCTTCCCTAATATGGACAAGGACCGCGCCAACAATGTGTGGAAGGAGCAGCTGAAGAAAGCTCCGAAAATAAAGGGCGACAAGGAGCACAAGCGGAAGAAGGATGAGGATGAGGAGGACGAGGACGACGACTAGAGTATCGTCATTTCTTCGCGTTCGATCGCATCGGTTGTGGTTCGTGCAATATACATTGGTAATTTGAGGAGTAATACGAGAACATCTGGTCGGCACAAGTTGGTAGGCATAGCAAGGCGTTGCATGGTAAAGGCGCAAGAGCGAGGGAATCCGCCAGTGGAAGCACTGTTGGCTCTGAGCAGGGAAGGATGTACTGTCGGGTTGGAAGTAGCCCGAATTATCTCCGCTCTTTTTTGAAGTAGGAGATTGTACAAATGTATCAGAATCGGTATAGAGCAATCGAAAGTACCTTGTATTAGCCCCAGGGCGGTCTGTATATCTGGTGAGGGGAAGTTGCCGAGCTTGCCTTGCACGACATGAACAGAACAGCGTCACCGCACAACGACGCACCGAGACCTTTCAGTGATGTCTTCGGTATATATATACCCTGAAAAGGGATTGTGACACCGTCCTGCCACCGCATTGCCGAGCTCACGGACTCGACACATGCTGCTTTGATGGACTCCATCTCTACTCCGTAGCTAAAGTATGCATGTGCGATCTTGTGAGCTATTGTGCGGTGGTTGGTGGGGTGGGCTTTCCGTGTGCTGTGTAGCCTTCCACAAGACGAGGGGCTGGATTTGCTCCGGGAACTGGAGCTTCCCTGCAACGAGTGCCTCTCTTGCTCTGCTCTACATTCAGTCATCGACATAGCATAGTCTCTCCATCACGGACAAGCCCAGTATGTCCATCGACAACGGTGCAATGGCAGAGAGCTTGCCACAGGCTTCGAGCGCCATCGCCGTGGCTTCATTGATGAGGCTATCTTCGGAAACGTGATCATGAAGCTTATAATCAGCAATGAAGGATGTGGTAAGGTAGACTTCCAGTCCAGCCCTGACAAGAAAGAACTGGCTCGTTTATCCAGCGTGAACAACCCACCAGTTACATGGCACGTTCCCGTAGTGAAAGAGATACTACACATCAGGCATGTCACACTTTACACTTACGAGGTGCATTGCGAACGCAAGCAATACACGTTCAAGCAGACCCCTGATCCGGAGGTCCTCGAAGACTTTCTGTATCAGCTGCATGTGCTCAACTCAACTGCCAGCTGTTCGTATATGAGTAATCTGGCCTATGTCGTGTTCGATGAGCCCGAGCAGATAATCCGTGGTTTCCTATTGGACGAGCACCCGTTGCAGGAGTAGTTTTGAAGCGAGTGCAAGAGAATCGCCTGCTACTTTCGTGGGACGCCCGCAGACGATGGGCAATTCAACTCAGTTCTGCTGTCCAGAGTTTGCATGCTGCCGGCTTCGTGCATGAACATTTGACTCTGGACACAATCTTTCTGGTTCCTAGCTCCTCTCTTCCAGCACAAGATCCACAAGGATCAGTGGCTTTTCGTAACATCTTGGTTTCTTGCCCCACTATCACTTCACAGAGCTCCTGGCCTGATGTCTATACCTCACCGGAAATCTTGGAATGCCACAGCAGTACTCCACAACGTTTCAATCTTAGTACTCAGTCCGATCTATACTCTCTTGGTGTGATACTCGAAGCCCTCGCGGTGCAGGATTGCGAGCCAGCTTTGTACACGCGGTCTTGAAGCAGGTTTGCTTTCCCCATTCGTCGGGCCTTTGAACCGGATGCACCAGCTTGGCGATTCCCCGTCCGTGATGCCCTACGGGATTGCCTGGACGCACGGCCACAGAGCAGACCGACCACAGATCTTTTGTTGCAGGTGCTGAAAGCAGATGCTCTGGGGGACATCAGGACCGAGCCTCAAATTGAAAGCCGAGACAATGCAGTATCAAGAAATGAGGCGCACGAGCGACGTCAAGCTGAAGCGATGCTGACGCGAGATCTTCAAGCATTGCTAGAAGATTATGGATTATCAAGGCGGACTGATGACATCTTGCTGGATACTTTGGAAGTGGAGCCTGCATACAGCAATCTCATAGTTGAGGAAAGAAGGCTTGCACGATAGGAATATCAAGACCAGCTGGCGGTATCTATGGCACATATGATGACAATGTCACAGGCTGTAGAACTCGAGACTGAGATTCACGAGGGGTTCTAGCCGGAAGTACGCAAGACAGGAACAGATCATGGTAATGGTAGGGTGCTGGCGCACTTCGCCCTCTTCCGACCCCAGAGTACGACATTCATCATTATCATTACTTTCAACTTATCCTATATATACATACTCACTAGTATGCACATGCACCGAGTACTCCCTTACCGTCCTGCCACCATGCAAACAGGTCCCAACCACACATGCAAATAGCACACCCACAGCCGCTTGTGCGACGTTGGGGGCGTCCGTAAGCTGACAGGGCGACGCTACTCCCGTCAGCCTGTGTGACCTGCCGACACATATTGAGGGGCTGGGCTTCTCGGGTGTTGTGTGACCTGTTAACACAAGATGAGAGGCTGGGCTTTCGATTGAAGCTGAGCCTTCTGCCAGAGCTTGCTGTTCTGCTTTTTCGCTTGTAGCTTTGGATAAGTTACACAGACTATCTTGAGCATAGCATACAGCTCTCAGACAACACAATGCAGTTACAGTACTCAGCTGAGTAGAGCAGGCTGTCTGGTGGCCCTGAGAATAGCACGCAAAGCATAGCTGAGACCCGAAGCCATACGCGCAGCTTCTTGGACGAGCTGGCATTCTTCTTCGCAAGTCCGTGGATAAGATTCGTTGGTGGCCGTGGAGAGACCTATGGAACCGCACAGCCTGTTGCGCCAGTCCAGAGAAGGATTGAATGGCTGAAAGATGCCTCCCCGTTTCTGGATGCTCTAGCCGAGTCCTTTCCACCATCGCAAGATAACATGCATATGCCTGGGACCTTCCCAGAAGAGGACCCCGATGTCACACAGCCCGAAGAGTATCTGGATTCAACCGGGCAAGGAAGAGCTGGGACTTCCGCCGAGCAAGAACGAATCGAGAACCCGTCTGAGCGGGAGAGAACTTCAGGAGATCAAGATTTTACTCAGCCACCACAAGACGAGTGGATATTGAATGGGTACGACTACAGCTCCGTGGAATATTACCAATTCTTCGTCACATATATTGATTCCCTTGGCCGATGGTATCGCCTCAACATCGCGTTAAAGATGCCGTCTCACACGAATTCCGATTACGATACCTTCGACTTCGCTGTGTCCGAAGCTACTTTACATTCTGCCTCGGATGCCAGCTCTGTCATATACGATTGGATTTGTAATAAGCTTCGCTATGCCTTACTCAGGAAAACCACCACGTCCCTGTATATTGGCACAGACTTGGAGCGAGGGTTGATGATTCAACTCGCTGAAGGTGAACGAGAAGTCTTTCGACTGTTGGGCTTGATGCCAGTTTGAAAAGCTACGCCATATTCCTACGACCAGCATGCCGAGAAATGTGGGATGTCTTGGTGGCTACCTCTATCGTGTACGCAGGCACCACCACTTCTACCTCTTCCATGGACTGCCGGATTGTGATCGGTTGGAAACTTTCCTCTACAACTTCCGTGTTCTATACAGGACTTACAGCTGCCCGTGTATAAACAATCTCGATTTCATAGTTTACGATGAACAAAGGCAACATATTCGCGGGATCCTAACCAAGGATAAGTCTCGCCCGATCCATTCGGCCCCTATGTCCTATGCAGTCTCCATCCTCACATCCCTTTTTCTCGTCCCTTCGCCTCGCTGCCTGCGTAACCTTTCTCGCAATCGTAACATACTCCACCACTCCATTCTCATACCACCGCCCGGGTCCAGCATCTGCACGTCACTCCTGCCTTCCCTCCACCACCTCTTTCGGCATCCGCCCAATCACATCATCCCACCGCCACGTAGATTATAACAATCACGGTCTCTTCCCACCCACTCACTTCCACTTGCAACGCCAAGCTGCTTGTGATAGGACTAAACGAGAGCCGTGTCGCAGGACTTGCGAATGAGCCCAGTAGCGAGTAGATCAGGCGCACCAAGAGCAGAGGCAGTACCACCACCACAGCCAGAATGAGGTAGTGATCTTTTTCGCGGCCCGAAGCCGCGGGACTCGGAGAAACATTGGAGTACCATACACGGCGGCGGCAGAGGATCGCAGCTGCGACAGTGAGACAAACGAGGCCGACGAAGACAACGGCAAAGAGGAGTTTGCCGATGTTGGACAGTGGTTGAGAGGTCAAATTTGCAACGGAGCTGATAGACGTAGCGGCGATGATGACGAGGATAATGGCCGCAAAGGAGATAAGGTTGAGGATGGACTCGGCAGGGGTGAAGATGCGGGTGGGAAGGCCCGGAAGAGCAGGGGCCGAATGCTAGGGGATTGTTGGTCTTGATACTCGTGCATCCGACGCTGGCTGCGAGGAGAGGTGAAACCTACGCTCTTCCTATCAACCCGGAACTTGTCACAAGCACAGGGGCAATTCTAATGACCAAGAACACATCTGCCATGATATACGCTGTAATATCAAAAGGGTAATTGATGATGTAATCGTCACTAGTTGTGCTACCGATAGCATCAGACGCATGAGGCAGAAGATTGTCAAATTTAGCCAGCCTGTGGAGCGCTGGAGGCCATGGCGGAAGAGGAGGACGAACGAGGCGACGGACAGCGGAGAGTTGACGGCCTGCTTGACGATATTAAGGACGGAGATCGGAGTGAGTGCGGACATTTTGAGGATGTAGCGGTAAGACTTATGCTAGAATATTTTCATGAGAGGCTCGAGTCGAGCCAGAGTCTGATCTCCTCGTTAAGACGCTGTTCCTGAGAGTATGATAGTGCTGAGATACTGATAACGAAACCCCCAGGTTAAAGGCTGGAATGGCCTCTCTCTTATACATCCTGTTTCCTTAAAACCACCGAGACAATCACGCATGCTCCGGCACTCCAAGCTACGGGCGCAATCCCAGCGCCAACCGATACGACCGTGACACATCTCCTTGTTGAACCGCTAACCTGGCCGCTTGTAGTCGTCTAGTCTTCAAATTGGATATGCATCCGTTTGAGGCAGGTAGTCGAGCATACCAAGGAGGAAGATGTGGAGTCGCGGGGACTACTGTATGCGATATTGACCCTGAATTGAGGTTAGGCGCCACATGTATGAGCCGCACTTTAGCCAGGACAAAGGTGAACGACGAGACGGCCCGTAGTGCTACCTTACTCACTTATACCCGCCTCCACAAATCCATCAAAGATGTCCTCATCTACGTACGACGAAGCCCACGACTCGGGCCGCTCTAATGATCCCCGGGAAAGCCTCCTTCATGCTGGCCAAGCTGTGCGCGGACGAGTGCGCTCCTTCTGGGCTGGCTTTGAGGACTTTGTGCTGAGTGATAATGTGCTAGAGGTGGCTGTGGGCTTGATGTGAGTCCGATGCCCATCTACAGAGGTCGCCGCGTTGTGCGTGTTATTGTCCGCCGTAATGGTCTTGTTTGCCGGTGGTGTACATGTGCTGTGATTGGTCTTGTGGATGGTGACACATTGCGAAACGTCGAGAGAGCAAGGTGGTTGGAGAGAGAGGGCTATACCATGCCGTGGCGGTGTAAAGTCAAGAAACAGTGCAGCGGTGGTGATGTTACCCTGAGCTATGTCTCCGCCGACCACAACCACGACAACTCGAATCACACCATATCCTTTGTATGCTCTTCTGTTCCATACCCTTTCGCCACCTCTAGGAATCACTACGTCTTGTATACTTACATCTCTACCACTCTTACCACCATCCTCAACAGCCCATCCCAATCCCACTACCATTGTCTCCCATCAGACACGTCCTCACTGACCACTCCCCCTTCACCGCAGCATCGCCACAACCTTCACAACCGTCGTCAAGTCCCTCGTCACCGACATCCTCACGCCCATCCTCGGCCTCCTCCCCTTCATCAACCGCAATCTTCCCGAAAAGTTCGCCGTCCTACGCCAAGGCCTCGAATACTGTCATCGCCTAAGGACAGGGGAGGACGGCTTTCAGGTGGACAGCAGGCATGTCGTGTGTGGCTACAACACGCTCGAGCAAGCTAGGGACGACGGCGCGCTCGTGTTAGCATGGGGTGAGTGCCTTCGCCGGAATATGTTGTGAAATGATGACCTGATTCATCAGCAGGTTCCTTCCTCTCCCAGCTCCTCTCCTTCCTCTTCATCGGCCTTACCCTCTACTTCACCGCTCAACTCTACGGCTGGACTGCCGGTTCAAATATTGTTAAGCGGACTGTGAAGTGCAAGTATTGTCGGAAGCGGATCAGCGAGAAGGCTAAACGATGCGTGAACTGTACGAGTTGGGTCGATGGCCGGGACCAATGAGAGAGGACTGGGTGGGATGGCAGGGCGTGGGAGCAGGGGAGGGAATGTGGGATGATGCCGGCAGCAGTAGGACAGTTGCATTTAAGTACTGCATGTGCGATCGATCTGGAGAGAAAGGTCACTGTAAGCATAGAATTCGGGGATTTGTTGGACTAGTAACGTTTCGTAGTCAGCTTCGGCGTAGCAGCATTGCTGCCATTGCAGTATTTGAGATTGCTTGCACTGTGGGGCCCAAAGGCATGCGATTGATACTGTCAAGTTCGGTCTGTTTAGCTAGGACGATGAGCCTCCAAAAGAGTGTTCAGCTTACTGCTGATGCTGCTGTTCAGACTCCTAGCAGGCTATCAATGTTCAAAGGTGACATTCAGCACTACTTTTCTACTTTCATTTGTGTCAGTCATAACCTGACAACCCCTACGTCAGTCCTCTACAGACAAACCTGCAGCATCCGCATCTGCTGCAGGTGCCCTTGCTTGCTCTCGTACACCTCCATCCCTGACCATTTCAATGCTACCACCACCACCATCTTTCGGCCGTTCCGGCAGCGTCGTCGTCCTTGCAGGGTCCAACTGACCGAATTCAGCGTCGTCTTCATGCGCTTTGAGTGTCTGCTCCGTCTGAGCTAGATTACTTTCCTCCACCGCGCCATGTCTCTGCTCTGCATGCTCCTCGTCCTCATCCTCCTCGTCAAAGTCTGGGAAACCCGATGATCTTTCACCTACTTCATCTTCACCCTGACCGCCGGCTTGCGCCACGCGGGCCTGTGTTTGTGTTTCATGTAAGGTAGTGGGACGTCCTCGAATCACGCTGCCAGTATCATCGGCAGCATCCTCCTCTTCTGGCTCTTCAACAAGCGTCTCTACCGGGTTCAGTGCTGTTTTAGAAAGATCTCGTCGGTGTCGCCGTGCACCACCCGCGGCAACGACAGTATTCGACCCCGCTGATGCATCTACAATATGTGCTTGTTCTGCCGGCCGTCGCAGGATGTTCGGTGCGGGTGCAGCAAATGCACTGGCAATCTCCGCCTCTTCATAATCGCCCGCCCCATTTCTGAGCGATGCCGCCGCATCTGCTCCAGCCTCTTCGCCTTCAGCTTCCGGCGGTATTGTGTAGTTGTCGGCTGGAATGAGATTGTACACGTCGCAAACTGTCTTGTAGAATACGTAGAGCCCTGTCTCATGCTCGACTCGCCAGAACATATCGCGGTGCTGAAACCAGGCGTGTGCGAAGATACGGTATACGCGACGGAAGATGTTGGTGAGCTGACGGACCTGGTGTTGTGGGACATTTGCATTCGCTGTTGATGGTTGTTGTGATGGTTGTGAATTTGTATTGCCACTAGCGCTTGTGTCGGAGGTTATTGTCAATGCCAATCGGGAGGGAAAGTGTTTCGGATTCGTCAATACGTTGGCAGCCCAGTCCAAAGTATGACAGCAGTAGTCGATGGCGCAACACGGTTTCGGGGGATCATGAACAGCGCAGAGATATTGCCATTCGGACGCGCGCATCTCAGGGCAAGTCGCAGACGAGCAAGCGGGTGTGTCGGCAAAAAGAGAGGTAATGATGGAATTGATCTTCTGAACTAGAAAGCGACAGAGCTCATATAGCCATAGAGCGCGATCTGTATTTTTGGGAGGTTCGGAGAGGAGGAGAGCTTGTTCTTTGCTGAGTGCCACTGTTGTTAGGGCGTCTGGGTGTGTATAGTGGTAGTGGAGAGCTTTAATGTGCTCGGTAAGCTGGAAGGCAGAGTCGATCTGGGTGTTATTAGTCTGTTGCACGAACGCACTCGAAACATTGCTGCTCTACTTCGGATAGGTCCAGAAGCGGCGGCCCTTCAGCCATGTCTGCGGATTTTGTTCCTGGTCTGATTCTTCTCTCGGCGTGTGGCCCTGCATTTGGCGATACACCTGCATCTTCCGGTATTGTAAATGATGGTGATTGAGGTCCAGTGAAGTCTTCTGTTGGAGGTGGAGGACTGGGCAACCTGGAAGGCGAGGCCGGAGGCGACATTGGGTACGGCGCAGTCGATGTAGCTGCCATTGATGATGGTGACGTTACAGGATCCTGTGTTGTCATACTCGACGTCCAGCTCCTCATGAATCAGATGAGCTTGTGTCATTGTTGTACTGATCGACATCGCGACTGCCTGTTCCTGATAAGGCTGTCGGGCCGACCCTTAGCCATGGA
>Ga0058698_10000029_pt1 | contig 101763 bp, 97 predicted proteins | sample AgamicAsSfe_FD_67288 | JGI IMG/M metagenome (GOLD analysis project Ga0058698, IMG submission 67288) | Agave microbial communities from Guanajuato, Mexico - As.Sf.e | ecosystem: Host-associated > Plants > Phyllosphere > Phylloplane/Leaf | place: Guanajuato, Mexico | collected 2012-05-30
TGCGGCGACACCTGTGTGACCTGCGTCGTGCAGGCCCTAGTTTGACTGACTACGCACATCGCTGTGCGATTTATAAAAATGAATTAACAGGTACGTTTTGTCTTGTTTAGTTTTCAAAGATCATTTCGTTACTTCTTAATGAAGCAGCTTTACTAATATAACATTCAGCTTCTTTTTTGTCAATAACTTTTTCAAGTTGTTTTGAAGCATCTAGTTTGTGTCCGCTGTGCATCAGCGACGTTTAATAATATAACACCTGTATTTATTTATTGCAATAGTTTTTTTAAAAAGATCTATAAAACAAATAAACTATAATCCTCGCCATGATTTCTAAAGCGTGTGTATCATATAACTTTCTTAAAAGAACATATACATCAGTCATGTGATCTTGTTGTTTTTTTCGTTTTCTTGTATAGTAGAAACGAACTAAATACTGATGACCACAAGGGGAGCATTAAAGCTGAGAGTGAGCGGTTTCGTTCTGACCCTTTGAACCTGTTAGTTAACGCTGGCGTAGGGATGTGGCAAAGTCAAATGAATTGCAGATCGTAAAGCAGTGCGTGGAACTTTTCTCATCCTTCCGCGTGCTGCTTTTTTGTTGTCCTTTTGGTTGTCTGTCAATGGAAGGAGATAGATATGAATCAATCTAAGCAACTGGTTCGCCTTATTGAAATTGCCATTATGACAGCGGCAGCCGTTATTTTAGACATTGTCTCAGGAATGTTTCTTAGCATGCCTCAAGGAGGCTCGGTCTCCATCATGATGATTCCGATCTTTTTAATTTCGTTTCGCTGGGGTGTCAAAGCAGGTCTTACTACAGGTTTGTTGACAGGTCTAGTACAAATAGCAATCGGAAACTTGTTTGCTCAACATCCTGTACAGCTATTGTTAGATTACATTGTCGCTTTCGCAGCAATCGGCATAAGCGGCTGTTTCGCTTCTTCTGTCCGTAATGCTGCTGTATCAAAAACAAAAGGGAAATTGATTGTTTCAGTGGTAAGCGCAGTTTTTATCGGCAGTTTGCTGCGCTATGCCGCGCATGTCATTTCAGGAGCTGTGTTTTTCGGCAGCTTTGCTCCAAAAGGAACGCCGGTATGGATTTATTCTTTAACTTATAATGCGACTTACATGGTTCCTTCATTCATTATTTGTGCAATTGTCCTATGTTTATTATTTATGACAGCACCCCGTTTGCTTAAAAGTGACAAAGCGTAAAAGTAACAATCCCCCAGCGAATTCCGCTGGGGGATTGTTCGTTATCTGTTAAGAAGTGTTTTTAAAGCTGAAAGATCCGGCCAGCCAAGACCTACTTCTTTCAGCCTTACTCCGGCAATTTCAAAGTTGTCCTCCGCTACTCTTTCAGGTGAATAGGCCTGATAAAATATAATCGAGGGATTCTGCTCAATAACCCAAACAAACATACTTGAAAAACCATGTTGAAGCAAAAACTCCGCTCCTTTTGCTAAGAGCGCCCTGCCTGCACCTTGCCGCTGGCGCTCTTCCAGAAGATAAATAGCGTATAACTCGCCGTCATAGCCTTCTTATTCAGAGCGAATAGGTCCAAATGAAGCAAAGCCGAATACTGAACCCATTTCGTCCTGAGCAACAAATACTCCCTTTAACGAGCGACTTTTCCATTTGTCTTCAAATTCCTTATAGTTCAGGCTGTTTAAATAATCAATCGGGATAGTTTCGTGGTATGTTGTCCTCCAGCTGTCTACATGCACTTTTGCAATACCCTTTATATCCTCTAACTTCGCTTCACGTACAGTTACCATACGGTTCTGCCTTTTCCTTACTCTGATTTTTGGACCGTTCTGGCTTCTTTGATTTCATTTGTTAATTCATTGATGCTTTGTTTTACGTTTCCTTTTCCTGAAAAGTTCTCAAGCATTTCTTTTACATCGATTCCCGAGGATGCTTTTAAACTTTCTTGCAGACTTGACATTAAGTTCGTCGCATAGCTGGTTACTTTGTTTGCTCCGCTTGATTCACCGCTTCCTCCTGTATCGACAACGGTGATTTTATCAATATTTGAAAGAGGTGCCGCTGCTTGTTTCGCGTATTCCGGAAGCATTTTGACAATCATATCGAAAATCGCCGCCTGCCCGTACTGTTCAAAGGCAGCCGCAATTTTCTCTTTTGCTTCCGCTTCTGCAAGACCTTTCAGGCGGATAACCTCTGCCTCTGTCTCTCCTTTCGCTTTTTCTGCTTCTGCTTTTGCTAGCCCGTCAATTCTTACTTTTTCCGCCTCAGCCTTTGCCATTGCTTCAATACTGTACTTCTTGGCATCGGCTTCCGCGAGCTGTTTGGCTTTCTCAGCTGCTGCGGACTGCTCAACAGAATAACGGTCTGCATCGGCTTTTTTCTTTACCTCTGAGTCGTATTGACGTTCACGGCGAAGAATTTCTTTTTCTTCTAGCTCTATTTGTTTTTGGCGTTCGATAATTTTAACCTGCATTTCCTGCTCTGTGACTTGCTGGCGCGCTCTGGCAGTCTCTAAATCATATGCTTGGTCGGCATTCGCTTTTGCCGTATCTTGTTCTCTGCGGAATTCAGCCATTTTGAGCTGATTGAGTTTTTCAGCTTCAGCGATTTCCGTCGCCCGTTCAAGTTCTGATTTTTTTGCGTCTTTATCGGCTTCTGCCCGCTTAATTCGGGTTTCTTTATCAGCCTCTGCTGTTGCGATATCAGCATCGCGTTTTACTTGGGCAATTCTCGGTTTCCCTAATGATTCAAGATAACCGTTTTTATCACGAACATCTTTAATGGTAAACGAGACGATTACAAGCCCCATTTTCGCGAGGTCCTGTGAAGCGACACGCTGCACCTCTTGAGAAAATTTCTCCCTGTTTTTATAGATTTCTTCAACTGTCATTGAGCCGAGAATGGAACGAAGGTGGCCTTCTAAAACCTCCCGCGCTTCCTGCTCACGGTCGTCTTTTGATTTCCCTAAAAATTGTTCGGCCGCTGTAGCGATTTCTCCTATAGAACCGCCGATTTTAATAATCGCAGTTCCATCGGCCATTACTGGCACTCCTTGTTCTGTATAGACTTCAGGTGTCGAAACATCGAGTTTGCTTGATAATAAGCTTAGCGGCTCTGCCTGCTGGAAGACGGGAAGGACAAAGGTTCCTCCGCCGCGGACGATTTTAATACGGTTGCCGCCTTCATCGACATGAACATTTTTATTGCCCAGATAGCTCCCTGTTACAATTAACGCTTCATCAGGCCCTGCTGTACGATACTTCGTAATAAACACAGCTATTAGTGCAATTAATAAAAAGAATACAACTCCGATGATCATTATAATCGGCATTGTCATATCAAATTCCTCCTTTTATGTTAAATGGGTTCATGCGGAGTAACCGAAAGAACTCCGTTGTTAATATCTACGACTAACACCGTTGTCCCGTAACTGATCTGCTGATTATCAAAACTGACCGCTGATTTTGAAATGGTCCCGCCTATCCCTTCTATGACCACTTCACCAAACCCGTCAACCGGCACAGCTGTAATCACTTTACCGAGTCTTCCTCTGAGATCATCTTCTCTATATGCCAATGATTCTTCTGCAGATGATAATGGCACCAGTACAAAGATGTGAAGCAATACCACCAGCATGATCGAAAGGATGCAAGATAAAAGCGCAATCAGCAAGCTTGACAGAGGCAATACGAGTTCACCTATATATCCGCCCGCTGAAAAACATGTGAAAAATGAGAGCACTAATGTCGGATTAAGAAACGGAATGCCTTCTGGCAGCCCTGCAAATACATCTCCGAAAAACAGGAATAACAGCGTAAGGCTGCCCGCAATAATAAGCGTATAAAGATAAATTGTTTGTATAGGTACTCCAAATAACTCCAATTTCCTCATCCTTTCTTCATCAATGCATTGATGAACGGCTGCCGTTACCATTAATACGAGACACCCCGGGAAAAGTTTCAAAATTTTAAGACAAGTAACTCATTTGAAGTGCTTTATAAATGATAATTGCTTATATATATGGTAATGTCATTTTAGGAGGAGATATGATGAGTATCTTTAATGAAGCCAGATTAGAAACGTGGAACGAATTGAAAGGACTTTCTGACGAAAAGCTGAACCAAAAGCCTTCTGCTGAAGAATGGAGCATACGGGAAGTTCTTGACCATTTGAAAAAAATCGATATGACCGCACAAAAAATGTTGAAGGAACGTGTACAGGACGCTCCGATTAAAGAAATTGAAGAAAAACCGCTTGAGGTAGCACAGGACAGAAATAATAAACGGAAAGCCCCGAGTCATCTTGAGCCTGCGCATGATTTTATTTCAGGCAGCCAAATGAAACGTGAGCTTGATGTGGTAAGAGAGCAGCTGACTGCTGCGATTGCCTCTCTGAAAGAAGAAGATTTTGAAAGAGTGCTTCCGCATCCTGTGTTTCAAGAGCTGACTGTCAGACAGTGGATCGATTTTATCGGCCATCATGAAAAACGGCACCTCAGCCAAATGAAAGAAATTAAAGAAAAGATAGAAAGGGCCTGATTTAATCAGACCCTTTCTGCTTTTCGTTTGACTTTTCGCTGATAGGAATGAACTTCTATTTCATCACCTGTGTAAACAGCACCAGGTCTCTCCACAATACAGACAATCCCTCTAACGCCCAGTGCGTGGCGGACGAAAGCCGGCGCCAGCTTCGGTTGGTCCGGATAATAAGACTGAATGACTTCTCCCGGCTGGATACACGGATCATTTTCGCCCTCACACAGCAGAGCCGCTCCGCTCGGAAAAATAATCCGGCTTCCTTCTTTTAATGAAGTAAGATCTGGCATACCGCTGACTGCCACATTCGCCCCGAGCCATTCCGGCAAAATCCTCGGCACTCCCATTTTTAAAGCGATTTCGTTGCATTCCTCTATTGAAACAATTGAAATTTGTCTGCGGTTGAAAATTTCAGTCCCTCTTGAAAACATTGGTTCTCTGGCTCCCGCTTTTTTGGTCAGGCCAAAATGCAAGTCGCCGGGGATGCCGCCATAATCAAAATCAAGCTTGTCCATTTGCTTTGTTACGAAGCTTTCTGTATTTGCGATATATAAGCCTTCCGCTTTTGCAGTCATACGCTTCCACATCAGCTGGCACCTTCCTTCTTATCTAAAATTTCCGCCTATGCTTCATTATCCCAAAAAATCCCGCTCTGTAAAGGAGCGGGATTTTGATTATACCGTTTTAGGCGTAAGGTTAAAGCAGCGCTTGTAGATCCAGTTGTATGCTTTTTCATTTAAATCTCTAGGGTTTCCGAAGGTTTGCGGATCTTTCATTGCTTCTTTAGACAAGCGTTCGATCATATCAGGTGATACTCCCTGCTCTTCTAAAGTCGGCACTTCTAAATCTTCGACCAGATCATACATCCAATTGACAGATGCTTTCGCAGCTTCTTCTGTTGTCATCTTGCTTGTATCAATACCGAACGCTTTCGCAATACGCGCAAACTTCTCAGGATAGCCCTTCCAGTTGTATTCCATGACAGGGCCCATCATCGCCGCTACACATTGGCCGTGAGCGACTGGGATAATACCGCCAAGCGTTTGGCTCATCGCATGAGCCGCGCCCGCTGATTCACTTCCGTAAGAAAGACCGGCAAGCATCGCTGCCTGCGCCATTCCGTACCTTGCTTCCAGATCCTCTCCGTCAGCAAATGCCCTCTTAATGTAATGAGCGGCATACTCAATCGCCATTAGGGCAACCGCATCCGTGATTGGCTGTGCAAATTTCATTGTATAGCACTCAATGGCATGGGCGAGCGCATCAATTCCCGTCATAGCTGTTACATGCGGAGGCATTGAAACATGAAGCTCAGGATCAATGATGGTCAAGTGCGCTGCAATCAGCGGACCGCCCGTGTTGAATTTGAATTCTCTTTCTTCATCTGTGATAACCGCCCATTGAGTTACTTCTGATCCTGTTCCAGCTGTAGTGGGAATTGTCGTCAGCGGAGGAATGCGGTTTTCCAGCGGTTTTTTCCCATCTGCCGCTTCATAATCAAGCACGCTTCCTTCGTGAGTCGCTTCTACTCCGATTGCTTTAGCTGTATCCATGGAGCTTCCGCCTCCGACTGCCACCAAACCATTACAGTTCTCTTTTTTGTAAAGCTCAGATCCTTCATTCACCAGACGGACAGGCGGGTTTGGCTCAACTTTATTAAAGAGCACCACTTCAATGCCTGCTTCTTTAAGTGATTCGATTACAGGATCAGCAACACCGGCTTTATAAATCCCTGGGTCTGTGACAAGGAGCGCTTTTGAAACGCCCAGTGCAGCTACTTCCTCACCCGTATGCTTGATGGCTCCGATTCCATGCTTAATCACAGTCGGAATTTCAAATGTGTGGAATTTCTGCATGCTTTCTACCTTCATATTTAATGTCATCATCAATCTCCCCCTCTTATGAATTAAACCAGTTAACCGCTGCCGGTTTTGTATTGCGGTATACATGTTTGACTTCTGTGTATTCTTCAAGGCCTATTTTTCCAAGCTCGCGTCCGAACCCGGATTGCTTATATCCGCCCCATGGCGCTTGTGCAAAGTACGGATGAAAATCGTTGATCCAAACGGTTCCCATTCTCAAGCGGGCTGCTACCCGTTCGCACTTTTCAATGTCTTTTGACCATACCGCTCCAGCCAAGCCATAGATGGTATCATTCGCAAGCTCGATTACCTCTTCTTCAGAGCTGAAGGTTTCGACTGTCAATACAGGACCGAAAACCTCTTCCTGAACGATTCTCATGTCAGAATTACAGTTTGAGAAAATAGTAGGTTCATAGAAAAAGCCGTTTTGAAGCTCAGGATCTTCCGGGCGTTTGCCTCCTGTCTCCAGCTTCGCGCCTTCCTCTATTCCGATCTCTACATATTTTTCTACCTTTGCCCTGTGCTCAGCCGAAATAAGCGGACCGCTTTCTGTCTCAGCATGAAAACCGTTTCCGAGTTTTATGCGTTTTGCCCGTTTGACCAGCTCCGCCAAAAATTGATCATGAATGGCATCCTCAACAAGCAAGCGGGAACCTGCAGAGCATACTTGGCCGGCGTGGAAAAATACAGCGTTTAAGGCCTGATCAACCGCAACTTCTAAATCCGCGTCCTTGAAAACAATATTTGGGTTTTTCCCGCCAAGTTCAAGGGCGATTTTTTTGACGTTTCCGCTTGCCGCCCGCATGATTTTTTTGCCTGTTTCAATTCCGCCCGTAAATGAAATCAAATCGACGTCTTTGTTTACGGCAAGCTCGTCGCCCACTGTGGCTCCCGGTCCAAGAACAAGATTTGCGACACCTTTTGGAACACCGGCTTCTTCCATCAGCTTAAAGACCTTAATTGTCGTCAGCGGCGTGATCTCACTCGGTTTCATAACAATCGTATTACCTGCGGCAAGTGCGGGTGCGATTTTCCAGCTCGCTTGAAGGAGCGGATAATTCCATGGAGTGATCTGGCCGCAAACCCCGATTGGCTCCCTAATAATTTTGCTTTCTGAATCAGGAATTGGAGATGAAATGATCTCTCCGCCATCTTTGTCTGCCAAGCCGGCGTAATATTGAAAAACATTGGCGATATCGTCCATATCGGCCTTGCTTTCTTCGAGTGTTTTTCCTGTATCAAGAGATTCAAGCTCAGCCAGCTCCTCAAGATCGCGTCTGATTAATTCCGCAATTTTCAGAACAATTTTTCCGCGTTCAAGCCCGGATAGCGAAGACCATTCTCCTTTGTCAAATGCTCTGCGTGCGGCTGCGATTGCTTTGATGGCGTCCTCTCGCCCTCCCTCGCTTACAGTTGCAATTTCTTCTTGATTAAATGGGTTGATAATACTGCGGATCTGTTCTTTTTCGGCACTGATCCATTCTCCGTCAATGAATAATGTTTGACTCATATAAGCCTCCTTGACGTAAATAAAGTTTGTTAAATAAAAATTTAATGTTTTTAACAACCTTAATCTAACATATGGTTTTTAAACTGTCAAAGTCCCCTTTTGATTTTTCTTTTTGACTTTTCCTCATGTTTCGTTAAGATAAAGAACATAAAGAAATAACTTAACGAATTTAATTTTCTAAAGGAAAAGAGGGTCAGTATGGATGAAAATCCAGAATTTGCAGCTATAGAACAGGCTCGGGATCTTGTTATTGACTCCATTGCTGAAACGATGGATCTTTACGGAATTACCCGCAGTGTCGGGATTTTATATGGGACGATGTATATGAGGGATGAGATGACGCTTGACGAAATGCGTGAGGAGCTGCAAATGAGCAAACCAAGCATGAGCACTGGCGTCAAAAAGCTTCAAGACTTAAATGTAGTGAAAAAAACATTTCACCGGGGCATCCGCAAGCATACATTTGTGGCTGAGAAGGATTTCTTTAAATTTTTCACAAATTTCTTTCCACCTAAATGGGAGCGGGAGGTTCAAGTGAATGTAACAGCGATCGAGGAAGCACAAGCTGATTTACAAAAGGTTTTAAGCAAGGAAGATCTCGATGAGGATATCAAAAATGAAGCACTGCAGTTATATGATCAGCTGGAAAGCTCTAAAGCTTACTATGACTGGCTGAAACGGCTTGCTGAATCGGTGCAGACCGGAGAAATTTTTAAATTTATACCGATCGAAACAAAGTAAAGCAGAAAACGTCTGGGAAACCAGGCGTTTTTTTGATGTAACTACTACAAATTTGAAAAATACGGGAAAAACACCCCATTTACTTCCAAAATATTTGATGGTAATTTTATGTAGGTAAAATTTGTATTTGGCCTTCAGAGGAGGTGAAAAGCGGGCAGGCCTGTTTAATTTATCATTTTTTAGGGGGAATTTTGTTATGAAACGCAAATTATTATCTTCTTTGGCAATTAGTGCATTAAGTCTCGGATTACTCGTTTCTGCACCTACAGCTTCTTTCGCGGCTGAATCTACATCAACTAAAGCTCATACTGAATCTACTATGAGAACACAGTCTACAGCTTCATTGTTCGCAACAATCACTGGCGCCAGCAAAACGGAATGGTCTTTCTCAGATATCGAATTGACTTACCGTCCAAACACGCTTCTCAGCCTTGGCGTTATGGAGTTTACATTGCCAAGCGGATTTACTGCAAACACGAAAGATACATTGAACGGAAATGCCTTGCGTACAACACAGATCCTCAATAACGGGAAAACAGTAAGAGTTCCTTTGGCACTTGATTTGTTAGGAGCTGGCGAATTTAAATTAAAACTGAATAACAAAACACTTCCTGCCGCAGGTACATATACTTTCCGTGCAGAGAATAAATCATTAAGCATTGGAAATAAATTTTACGCAGAAGCCAGCATTGACGTGGCTAAGCGCAGCACTCCTCCGACTCAGCCTTGCGGTTGCAACTAATGTAAAAGACCGGTTAACGCCGGTCTTTTTTGCGTTTTACTCTCCCCTTTTTCTCTAATCCCCGTTATCTTTTTTCTGGTTTAAAATTTAAATTGACAAACACTAGAAACAGGAGTAAATTCTTGAGTGTTCAATTTCATACAGTCTCTTTTACCGCTTAATCAAACACGAACGGGGGAACCAACGATTGGCTGTTTTATTAACAGCCTTGGGGTGAATCTTACTAAGTAAGAGGGGGTACTCTGAATCCCTAATCCGACAGCTAACCTCGTAGGCGTATACAGAGAGGAGGTCTATTATCGGCCATTCTTTGCAATGGTCTTTTTTGCTTCAAAAACGTTAATTCACTAAGGGAGATATGAACATTGGGAAGAATTAAAAATAAGCAATTTGCCGTGATCGGGCTGGGCCGGTTTGGCGGCAGCATTTGTAAAGAACTTCATAGAATGGGGCATGAGGTCCTTGCGGTTGATATCAACGAAGAAAAGGTCAATGCATATGCTTCTTACGCCACTCATGCGGTAATTGCCAACGCCACCGAAGAAAACGAATTGCTTTCATTAGGAATACGCAATTTTGAATATGTGATTGTTGCCATCGGAGCAAATATTCAAGCGAGTACGCTGACCACCCTATTATTAAAGGAGCTTGATATTCCAAATATTTGGGTAAAGGCTCAAAACTATTATCATCACAAGGTGCTTGAAAAAATCGGCGCTGACCGCATTATTCATCCTGAAAAAGATATGGGGGTTAAAATCGCACAAAGCCTTTCAGACGAAAATGTTTTGAATTACATTGATCTATCTGATGAATACAGTATTGTCGAGCTGCTGGCTACGCGCAAGCTTGATTCAAAATCGATTATTGACCTGAATGTAAGAGCAAAGTACGGCTGCACGATCCTGGCCATCAAACATCATGGAGATATCTGTCTTTCCCCCGCGCCTGAAGACATCATTCACGAGCAAGATTGCCTGGTGATCATGGGCCACAAAAAGGATATTAAACGTTTTGAAAACGAAGGGATGTAGACAAAGGTGACACTTCAAAAGGATAAAGTGATCAAATGGGTTCGGTTTACACCGCCTCAAGTGCTTGCCATTGGTTTTTTCCTTACCATTATCATCGGGGCTGTCCTATTAATGCTTCCGATTTCCACTACGAAGCCATTGTCATGGATAGATGCCCTTTTTACTGCGGCTTCCGCTACAACTGTTACAGGGCTTGCTGTTGTCGATACCGGTACTCAATTTACGGTATTCGGGCAAACAGTTATTATGGGGCTGATTCAGATTGGCGGGCTTGGATTTATGACATTTGCGGTCTTGATCGTCATGATATTAGGAAAAAAAATCGGCTTAAAAGAACGAATGCTCGTCCAGGAAGCCTTAAACCAGCCGACAATCGGCGGTGTCATTGGCCTTGTCAAAGTCTTGTTTCTGTTTTCGATCAGTATTGAATTGATAGCAGCACTCATTTTATCCATCCGGCTTGTACCTCAGTACGGCTGGTCATCCGGCTTGTTTGCAAGTTTGTTTCACGCAATATCTGCTTTTAACAATGCCGGGTTTTCGTTGTGGCCTGATAATTTGATGAGCTACGTTGGCGATCCTACAGTGAACCTCGTGATTACTTTCTTATTTATTACAGGAGGGATCGGATTTACGGTTCTGTTTGATATTATAAAAAATCGGCGTTTTAAAGCTTTTTCTTTACATACAAAGCTCATGCTTACAGGAACGCTGATGTTGAATGCGATTGCTATGCTTGCGATCTTTATTTTAGAATACAGCAACCCTGGGACGCTCGACCACCTGCATATAGTGGATAAACTGTGGGCGTCCTATTTTCAGGCAGTGACGCCGAGAACCGCAGGCTTCAATTCTCTAGATTTTGGAAGCATGAGAGAAGGAACAATTGTATTTACTTTATTATTGATGTTTATCGGAGCAGGAAGCGCATCAACGGCGAGCGGCATTAAGCTGACTACGTTCATCGTGATTTTAACATCTGTTATTGCTTACTTGAGAGGTAAAAAAGAAACGGTTATTTTCCGCCGTTCCATCAAATATCCGATTATCATTAAAGCTTTAGCTGTGAGCGTCACCAGTTTGTTCATCGTGTTTTTAGGGATTTTTGCCCTGACGATCACAGAACAAGCGCCATTTCTTCAAATTGTGTTTGAAACCTTTTCCGCATTCGGAACTGTCGGCCTTACGATGGGGCTTACTCCTGAACTGACAACAGCTGGCAAGTGTATCATTATTGTCATCATGTTTATCGGAAGAATTGGTCCTTTAACGTTCGTGTTTTCATTCGCAAAAACAGAGCAATCAAATATCCGTTATCCTGATGGCAAAGTGTTTACAGGGTGATATCAAAAAAATCCGGCGTGCAGTCGCCGGATTTTTTTATGATTCGATATGAGATTGATTTTGTCTTTTTTCCTGTTCCGCGATGATTTCATTATCCTCCGCGTTATCACGGGTTACTTTTTGTGTAAGAATCGCACCAACTGCTACAAGTATCATAACAGCGATGTAATAACCTTTTTCATTGAGTTCCAGGTTATCAGCATTATAGAGTCCGATACTAAACAAAAATACTCCCGCAAAAAAAGTAAAATAAGCTAATACTGTAAAGGCAACCGTGTTTCTGCGTCTATATTTCTGCACCTTTGTTCCCTCCCGAAAGCATAGTTAAAAAGTGATAACTTCCGTGGAATATTATACCTCAAATTCCCCGTAATGGAACAAAGAATTAAAAATACCAGTAAAAAGGGCTTAGGTTGTCTCCTTTATTTCAACAGCTGAATCATCAATCCAGCCGATAAGTTTATCATTGATTTGGAATTGGTACCATACAGACTGGCCTTTCTGTTTTCTAGACACAACCTTTATGTCTTTGCCGACATAAGATTGGGCAGAGGTAAGCCTTATGGACCGATCATCAGTAGAGGGCTTGGACCATACGTCTTGAACGGCACTGTCTTTAATAGAGGCGTTTAAATCCACAGATTTGAGGGATGGATTTACCTCATCGTACTCATCTAAATCGTATTTTTCCACAATAGCGCTGATTTTGTCAGCATAGTCAGGATCTGTAGCATATCCTGATGTTTGCAGGGCGGTTGCCGCTTCCTTATAATTCCCTGCCTCAAGCACCGGTTTATACTTCTTTTTATTCCACGATGTGCCACGGACGAACAATTGGGCGTGATCATCCATAGATTCAAAAAATGTGCTGTATTTTCGAAACTTCGCGCGAATGGTTTTTCTTTTCCCTTTTTCAACTTCGTCCGTTTCCATCGTGACATGATGGCCTTTATAATTCCCTTTTACGCCAAAAAGGTTGTTGGCCTTAGCAGCCAGTTCACTGTTCCCCCAGTCCGATTCGAGAATGGCCTGAGCAATTGTGATGCTGGGGAGAACATGGTATTCTTCATACAAAATTTGGGCATGTCCGGACAGACTGTCTATAAATACTTGCTGTTCATCGATTTCTTCAGTTTCTTTGGATGTTTCAATCGGTTTTGATAAAGTTGTCGCTAAAACAAACAGAGCTAGCGGAATCGATACAATGAAAAATAGTGAAATCAAGAGTTTACGTTTTTTAAGTTTTTTACGGGCCATGAAAACCTTCCTTCGAATTAAAAGATTACGAATGTAAAAGAATCTACCTTTTAGAATTTTACTTGCACTTCTAATATTTTTCAATTCTTTAGGGATAAAGTTGGGAAAAGATTGCAAAATAAAAACCTTTTCGCTCAATGAAAAGGTTTTTACCATGTTTCTATTTTTGTAAATTTCTGAGTGCATTACGATATTCCGTATCATTTATTACTTTATATGATTTGACAGTTGCCTTCGACAAACCTTCTGCTGAAACGGCCGGTTTTTCCGGAGCTGTTTTCGCTTTATCATGTGGTTTATGTGCCAGCTTGTGCCCCATTCCAGTGGCATTCATACAAAATGACAGGCAGACGAGCAGCACGCTAAGGATAAAAGAAATGAAGAAGAGATCATGATAAGCAGTCATCATAGAATCCTGTACCGAACCGCTTTGTCTGGCAGCATCTTTTTTCGTGAAAAAGCCGATGAGAATAGGAACTCCCATATAGACAAACAATCTTAAAAACTGAACAGCTGTCATTCTCTTGACCAAATCAGGCAGCGGGCCTCCCATGGCAGCTCCCATCAGCCCTGCGGCGACTGTCAGGCCTGTTCCCGCTGCAAGCATGATAAACAGTGCCGCGAACATATAAAGAGATGATCGATCCTGCATATGCAGCCATTGAAAATTCACAAAGACGAGAATGAGTCCGCCGATAATACCGAGCATCCCTGGTCCGACTTTATCATAAAACAGAGCGCTCAAAATGGCCGCGATCGCCACTCCGATTAAAAGAGTCAAGTGTAAAAGAATGAGATGCTCCTGAGAAATATCATACATTTGACGGAGCAAGCCTTGAAAAGCAGACAGGCTGACAGCTACCGTTATCGTCCCTGCAGCTATGATCAATAAGCCAAGCACCGGTTTTGGCAGCAGCATCAGTTTAATAGATATGAATGGGTTTTTCACTTTATATTCCACAATCAATAGACCAATGAGCAAACATAACGTCACCCCGAAACCAATCCATACATAACCCGATGACAGCCCCCATTTTTGCAGAAAAATGAATGAAACCGCTGAGGCTGCGGCAAGGAAGACAGATAAAAGAATTCCCGCACGATCAAGCGGCTGTTCTTGATCCGCCGCTCCGTGATGCTCATCATGAAGAAAGAAATAGCTCACCGCGACACCGATCAGGGACAAGGTGCCAAAGATGATAAACAGCCATCTCCAATGCCCGCAGCTTGTTGCAATGGTTCCCAGGATTGTACCGATGATAACAGAACCATAGAATCCCCCGATCAGCACAAGCAGTGCATAGTTCCTGCGTTCAATCGGGAATGACAGTACAAGCATTGGAATCATAATCATCAGCATGATGCCTGTTGCCGCCCCCTGTAAAAAGCGCCCTGCCGCCATCCATGCAATATCGCCTGAACATGCGATGAGCAGTGAGCCTAGTATAAAAACAGGTAATGAAGCCAGATAGACGGGACGCGCACCGAATTTTTTCCTCAGCAGCGGTCCTGCCGGAACTAATAAGGCAAAGGCCATATTGCCGATCAATATCGGATTTACTGATGTGAAGACACTTGTTCCAACCGCTTTCTGAACAAGGCCTTGAACTGACGACAATGCCGTGTTAGACATCAATCCCGGCCCGACCGCTAAGACGGCGAGCAAAGAAATCACCCAATAGTGTTTTGTCTTCATGTTGTCATTCCTTCCTATATGAATACATGCGAAACACATCATTTTTTGAAACCAAAAGAAGCTAATAGATTTTGCATACCATTAGCTTTCATTCTAATATTATCCCTTTCAGGGGAAATGATATTATTTTATTATAATTATGTGAATAAATGAGCATATAATCAAATATTATTTCAAATCGATTGTGTTTTGTCAATGGAGTAAATTTCAAGCACAACATAAAAAGTCTGAAAGCTTTTCCCCGATATTGTGTTTTGGAGCCAAGGGGCCTAGAACTGCACTTATGGAGCCCTGCTCGTTCCCTCAAGCGAATTAAAGCAGGCCGTTTTAATCCTTTCAATCCACTATTCCAACTAATAAACTCGAATAAGTTGGTGATAAGACAATATTTTGGCCGCACATTTTTTTGTGTTTACTGGGCGTTTGCCGCCTCTAAATTGTATATGGGTAAATACCATGAATTAACCTATGAAATACCAATGTAAGGAAATTTTAAATATTCCGGGAGGCAAAAACGAATGGAACTGTATGAGTGTATCCAAGACATTTTTGGCGGCTTGAAAAATCCATCGGTTAAAGATTTAGCAACGTCTTTAAAACAAATTCCAAACGCGGCAAAATTGAGTCAACCGTATATTAAGGAACCAGACCAGTACGCTTACGGCCGAAATGCCATCTATCGAAATAATGAATTGGAAATTATCGTGATTAACATTCCGCCAAACAAGGAGACAACAGTACACGATCATGGTCAATCCATTGGTTGTGCAATGGTGTTAGAAGGAAAGCTTCTTAATTCTATTTATCGCTCAGCCGGCGAACACGCAGAACTCTCCAATTCATACTTTGTCCACGAAGGAGAATGCCTTATTTCAACCAAAGGTTTAATTCACAAAATGTCCAATCCAACATCCGAACGAATGGTGTCTCTTCATGTCTACTCCCCTCCTTTGGAAGACATGACGGTCTTTGAGGAACAAAAGGAGGTATTGGAAAATTCATGATTGACAGATAAACTGCTCACTTTGACTTCGCTCAACTGGAGGATTCAGAGAATGAAACCTTTTCCTCAAAACAAAAAACCCTTATCAAATAAGGGTTTAAAGGTATGGAGCCAAGGGGGCTCGAACCCCTGACCTCTACGCTGCCAGCGTAGCGCTCTCCCAGCTGAGCTATGGCCCCGTATGTAACGTCATGTTTATTATAGATGATTTTATTTTGAAAAACAAGCTGTTTCCTCTTGAATTGACAGAAAAAATAAGGCTCGTAAAAGAGCCTTATTTTCGACTTACATCATGATCAAAAGTAAAATCACACCGAGAATAATTCGATAGATTGCAAATGGGACAAGTTTGATTTTGTTAATCAGCCTTAAGAAGAAACGGACGACAAACAGTGCGACCACAAAGGCACAGATAAAGCCGACGATGAAAAATGGCATCAGATCCGAGCTTAAGCTGTCCCAATGCTTCACGAGGCTTAGAAAACTGGCTCCCATCATGATCGGCATCGCCATAATAAACGTAAAGTCGGCTGCAGCTCGGTGGTTTAATCCGAGAATAACACCGCCGGAAATGGTTGAACCCGAACGCGAGAAACCCGGCCAAAGGGCAAGACATTGGAATAAGCCGACGGCTATCGCCTGTTTATAGGAAATGCGGTCGAGTGTGTCTGTCGCTGTTTTCCGTTTATTGACCCAGTCAGCAAAAAGCATGAGGATTGCCCCGGCAATTAAACCGATGGCCACAGTTTTAACGGAAAATAAATATTCATCAATGTAATCTTCAAACAAAAAGCCGAGAACAGCTGCAGGCACGAGTCCGACGGCAATTTGGGCAATGCTTAATTTATGTCCCTGCTCCTGGTCGCTTGTAATATTTTTTTTCAAGCCCAGTAAATTTAAAATTCGGTCTTTAAACACGATAGCTACTGCTAAAATGGAGCCTAGCTGAATAACCACCTTGAATGAGTTAGCAGCTTCTTCTGACATCAGATTACTTGATTTAAGCCAGATGTCGTCTACTATGATCATATGTCCTGTCGAAGAAACCGGCGCGTACTCTGTTAATCCTTCTACGATTCCTAAAATGGCGGCTACAAACAATTCCCATAGAGTCATGATTTTGATTCTCCCCATTAGACATTTATTTTTTTACATAACGGGAGCTTTCCATAAATGGAAAGCCCGTCTTATATAACTATAAACGAAAATCACACTTTATGACCCGGCGTATTTTCCTTTTTTTCTTCATCGTATAAATGTGACTGCATTTTAAACCAGTCAAATAAATGTGTCGTAATGACTTTGGCAACTGCATAGCCAGGAATGGCAAGAATGATTCCAACAACACCAAACAGCTTGCCGGCTGTTAACAGCAGAAAAATAATCGTAATCGGATGGATGTGAAGGTTTTTTCCCATAATTTGCGGAGAGATCAGCTTCCCTTCAATCAGCTGAACAATCGTCCAAACGATCACCAGCTTAAGCAGCATGAGCGGCGATGTCACTATGGCAATGATAATCGCAGGCGTAATGGCAATCGTTGGCCCTAAATATGGAACGATGCTTGTGCAAGCCGCAATGACTGCAAGCAATGAAGCATAATCCAGCCCGATAATCAAATAACCGATAAACAGCAAAAACCCGATACAGAAGCTGACAATGATCTGGCCTCTGATATAAGAGCTTAACCGATGATTCATTTCGCTTAAGACTGTATATGTCTGTTCTTTCAATCGAGTCGGCACAAACTTCAGTATGTAGACCGGTAATTTTCTTCCGTCTTTTAGCAAATAAAATAGAATAAACGGAACCGTGACGATCGAAATGATAATCTCAGTCAGTGCGCCGATAAAATTCCCAACACCGGTAAAGGTGCTGTTCACGATCGTCGCTGCCTGATCCGAAACCTTTGTAGCAAGATCAGATATATTAATGTTCATCGTTTGCTGGGCCTGGTTGACGAAGTTGCTGCCGATCAGCTGTTTCGTCTGATTTTCTACGACGTCCACATATCTTGGGATATTGTCAATCAAACTCATAATTTGTTCTTTTAAGAAGGGAATGATCGACACGATCGTGATCGTGATCAGCCCGATAACCAATAGATATAGCAGCAATATAGAATAGATTCTTCTTATTCTTCTTCTCTCCAGAAAATCGACGACTGGGTTTAACAGATAAAAAACAATGCCTGTCAAAATAATCGGAAGTGATATCGTTTTGAGCAGAACAATAATCGGGGTGAAAATAAATGATGTTTTTGTAAATACTAGAATATTTAAACCAATCAGCAGCAGCACAAGCAAAAATAAAACAAACTTATTATCCAAGAAGAATCGCTTGAATCTGCCGCTCCATGTTTGCAACGTCTCCACTATCGTTCCTCCGTCATACATAGTTTAATTAAATTGTACACTATCGTCCCTATAATGAAAAATAAAAACCGTTAATTGCTGGAAAAGCTTTCACGGTTTTAACATTCTATTTATATCTATCATGTGATTTTGTTCTTTTTAAGCTATAATTTAGCTATATCATGCAAAAGGAGCGATACGAGTGATACGTTTTGCAATAATAGGAACCAACTGGATTACAGACCGCTTTCTTGAGTCAGCAGCGGATATCGAAGATTTTCAGCTGACTGCTGTTTATTCAAGATCGGCTGAACGCGCTGGCGAGTTTGCTGCTAAACACAACGCTGCGCATGCCTTCTCAGACCTTCAGGAAATGGCGGCGAGCGATTGCTTTGATGCCGTATACATAGCGAGCCCGAACGCTCTTCACAAGGAACAAGCCGTTCTCTTTATGAACCATGGCAAGCATGTGCTTTGTGAGAAACCGTTTGCTTCGAATACAAAAGAAACAGAAGAGATGATCTCAGCAGCTAAGGCAAACGGCGTTGTTCTCATGGAAGCAATGAAGACCACTTTCCTGCCGAATTTCAAAGAGCTGAAAAAACACCTGCATAAAATCGGCACTGTCCGCAGATTTACCGCAAGCTACTGCCAGTATTCCTCACGGTATGACGCGTTCAGAAGCGGAACTGTTTTGAATGCGTTTCAGCCTGAGCTTTCCAATGGGTCATTAATGGATATTGGCGTCTATTGTATTTATCCGGCTGTTGTGTTGTTTGGCGCGCCGAAGGATGTAAAAGCAAACGGATATGCTTTATCCTCCGGAGTGGACGGAGAAGGAACTGTCATTCTGTCTTACGACGGGTTCGAAGCTGTTCTGATGCATTCCAAAATCTCTACTTCCTATGCCCCGGCTGAAATCCAGGGTGAAGACGGGACGATTGTAATCGATACGATTCACCGGCCTGAACGTGTTGAAATCCGCTACCGGGACGGCCGCCTTGAAAACATCGCGATCCCTGATCCTAAACCAGCGATGTTCTATGAAGCAGAAGAATTTGTCACGCTCATAAAAGAGAATAAGCTGGAATCTGAAGAAAATACATTTGAACGGTCTTTGACCACTGCAAAGATTATGGAAGAAGCAAGAAAGCAAATGGGGATTGTATACCCTGCTGATCAAGCTTAAAAAAATCCGCCCGCGTGCAAATGCCGCGGCGGATTTTTTATTAGACAATCGGAGAAGATGCCTTCCTTTTTAAAAGCACCTGTTGCTCATATTCTTTGATGTCATGAAGCCATGCCTCTTTTACCGGAACGCCCATTTGCTCACAGTAGGAATCCCAGATGGCTCCGAAAGGATATGTTTTGAATTCCTCCATCAGGGCCAGCCTTTCTGTATAGCGGCCCTCTTCCTGCAATTGTTTTAAATATCCGTTCGGGAGAAGCAAGGCATACAATAAAGCTTTGATCATATTTCTCGTTCCGATGGTCCAGGCGGCTACACGGTTAATGCTGGCATCGAAAAAATCCAGACCGATGGCGACCTTCTCAAGAGCATGATTTCGTACAATTTCAAGAGCGATTTCTCTCAATTCATCATCCAAAACCACTACATGGTCGCTATCCCAACGAACAGGCCGCGATACGTGCAAGGCAAGCTTGTCTGTGTAAAGCAGCATGGACGAGATTTTGTTCGATACCGTCTCAGTCGGATGGAAATGGCCTGTATCAAGTAAACAAAGCTTATGGTTCGTCAAAGCATAAGCTAAATAAAATTCATGAGATCCGACAACATATGATTCGGAGCCAAGCCCGAACAGCTTGCTCTCGATTGAATCAAGATTGTGTTGTTCACTGATCTCCTCTGCGAAGATCCGATCCAGTGATTCTTTTAGTCTTTTACGCGGTGTCAGTCTATCACTCGGGATATCCTTATAGCCATCGGGAATCCAAATATTCGTCAAGCAAGGTGTTCCTAATTCTTTCCCGAAGTATTCCCCGATACGGCGGCAAGCGATGCAATGCCTGATCCAAAATTCTCTGATGTCCGGATCAGGGTGTGAAAGGGTGAGTCCGTCAGCTGCTTTCTCATGCGAAAACAAGGTTGGATTAAAATCTAAACCGAGCCCAAGGTTTTTTGCCCATTTCACCCAGTTTTCAAAATGCTGCGGCTTCAATTCGTCACGTTCTACCGCTTCCCTGTTTGTTTCTGCGTATATCGCATGCAGGTTTACGCGGTGCTTTCCAGGAATGAGAGAAAGAGCCTTCTCCAAATCTCTTCTTAATTCTTCAGGAGTTTGCGCTTTTCCGGGATAATTGCCAGTCACGTCAATTCCGCCTGAAAGCTCGCCCTTATTTACTTCAAAGCCTTCAATGTCGTCACCCTGCCAGCAATGGATCGAAATGGGCACTTGCTCTAATTGCCGAAGCGCCTCTTCAACATCAATTCCCCATTTTTCATATGCCTGTTTTGCACTGTCATAATTGGCTTTTATGGTCATGCGGCTCTCTCCCTTTATCGGTTTTTTAATCCAAATAAAAAACTTCCTTTAGATCTATCGAAACAGGACTGAAATCCGAATTTGTTTTCATTAATGGCGCCATCGATTTCCACCATCTTTGGCAAACTTCCGTGTCCGCCATCTTTCTCCATTTCTCTTCATCCTCTATTTCTAAATATGCAAAAAGCCTGCCTGTTTCCTCGTCTAGAAAAATGGAATAATGGTGTGCTCCATGAGCTTTGAGTGCTTCTGCCATCTCAGGCCAAATGTCATCATGCCGCTGTTTGTATTCTTCGTACTTGTCTTGATGGACAAACATGATACTGGCTTTTCTTTTCAAACCTTTTCACCTCTTCATCATTTAGATAGCGCTTTCAAAACAGTTTGCTGAAATGACTGAATGATTGTGCTTCTGTCAATGTCTTTAGGTGTAAACACTTTGATCGGAAAGGAATTTCTGACGACTTGCCGGGCTTCTTTTATGTCTTTGACTTCTTTGGCAGCAATCATTTGCATCAAAAGATTTCCGGTGGCAGTTGCCTCTATCGGCCCTGCATATACCGCTTTTCCACTCATGTCTGCCGTTAATTGATTTAAGAAATCATTCCGGGCTCCGCCGCCGATGATATGAAATTGCTCGATCGGTTTTTCTGTGATTGTTTCGAGCTCTTTGATGGCTATCGCATAGATGATGGCTAAATTGCTGTAGATGCAGCAGGCAAGTTCGCCTGCAGTGCGGGGAATCTTTTGGCGGGTTTGTCTGCAATAATGTTGTATTTCCTTTATCATGTTTTCTGGATTCAGGAATCGTTTATCATTTAAGTTTATAAATTGCTGGAATGGTTCTGTTTTTTCGGCTTCTTCTGCAAGCTGCTGGAAAGAGTAATCTGCTTGTAACCGCTGTCTGACTTCTTGTATCACCCACATGCCTATAATGTTTTTGAGAAAGCGAATGGTGTTGTTTGCGCCGCGTTCATTTGTATAGTTGTTTTCTAAAGCAAGATCAGTTATTATCGGTGTTTTGTTTTCAACCCCGATTAACGACCATGTTCCGCTGCTGATATACGCCCAGCCATCATGTACGCCTGGCGCCGCAATGACGGCCGAGGCCGTATCATGTGTTGCGACTGTCATCACCTTGCACGCCGGGAGATCATAATCCGGGAACCACTCATTTCTTAGCTTCCCGAGCTCACCCCCCGGTTCAGTCAGCGGCGCAAATTGCTGTTCCAGAACAGACACGGCTTCAAGCAATTCAGGATCAAAATTTCCCGTTGAGGCGTTTAAAAGCTGTGTTGTGGACGCGTTTGTGATTTCCGTTACAGCTTTTCCGGTTAAACAATAGCCTAAATAATCAGGAATCATCATAATTTTGTCTGTCTTTTTCAGCAGCTCACGGTCTTCTTCATACAATTGATAGATCGTGTTGAAAGGCTGAAATTGTATGCCTGTTTTTTGATAAATTGCGGCTTTTGAGAGGGTATGTTCCAGTTTGTCTATTGTGTGATCTGTTCTTCTATCACGGTAGGATATTGCTTCCCGCAACCGATCGCCTTTTTCGTCCAGTAAGACATAATCAACTGCCCATGTATCAATGCCTACGATGCAGTGTTCATACCCAAGCGTCTTTACTTTTTGCAGTCCTTGCAGGATTTGTTTTAGCAAATGATCAATATCCCAAAAGCAATGCCCGTCTCTTTGACTGAAACCGTTAGCGAACCTGTGAATCTCTTGTATGTCAAGCTTCCCTTCATTCAGTTCACCTACCATGATTCTCCCGCTTGATGCGCCTATATCAATGGCAGTATAAATCATCCTTTCACCCTCTCTTCGAAAGAGGAACAGCTGTCACCTTCACCTTTTTGTCCTCAAGAGCTTTTACCGATGCCGGATCAAGTCCAGAATCCGTAATAAGGCGGCTGACATCTTGCAGCGAGGCTATATGTGAAAACTCGCGGTTCCCCCATTTGCTTGAATCGGCCATCAAAATGGTCTGGTCCGACCTTTCGATCATCCGTTTTTTGAGCAGCGCCTGCCACTCATTTGAATCACTCATCCCGTTGTGTACGTCAAATCCCTTACATGACAGAAAGGTTTTATTGACATGATAGGTCTCAAGTGAACGCTCTGCTAACGGGCCGGCAAATGATAATGATTTTTCCAGCAAAATGCCGCCTGTTGAAATGACTGATATGTTTTCTTTATTGCTGAGTTCAATAGCTGCTTTCATTGAGTTTGTAATCACGGTGAGCTCAATGTCAGGGAGTATTTTTGCCATATACCAAGCGGTTGTGCTTGCATCGAGAATGATTCGGTCTCCGCTTTTTACATATTTGGCCGCTTCGTGAGCGATGGCTTTTTTTTCGATGACATTCGTGATTTCCCGTTCAGAAAAATGAATTTCTGATTCCTTCTGCTGAATACTGACCGCTCCTCCGTGGCTCCGGCTCAGTTTATGTTCTTTTTCAAGCTTTTCAAGATCACGCCGAATGGTTTCCTCTGTGACTGAAAATATGTCACTTAATTCGGAAACGCGGATGCTTGAACGCATATTTACTATTTCCACTATTTTTTGCTGCCGTTCTGCTACTAGCATCGGTAACGCCCTTCCTCATATCGTAGTCCGTCTTTTATTTTTTATCATAGCATATTTCTAACGCGTAAAAGCAGCAGGGACGCCGCCGTCTACCGTGATCATGCAGCCCGTTGTTTTTTCGGCTTTGGAAGAAGCGAAGAATGCAATGGCTTCGGCAATATCCTCCGGGTAAATATTGACGAGCAATGCTGTCCGTTTCCGGTAATGTTCCTCCAGCTGATCTGGTTCAATCCCGTACGCCGCGGCTCGTTCCTCCCGCCAGCTTGAACCCCAGATTGCCGATCCTTGAAGAACCGCATCAGGCAAAACAGAGTTGACCCTAATGCCGAATTCTCCGCCTTCTGCAGCAATGCATCTTGCTAAATGGGTTTCAAGCGCCTTAACCGAGCTGTAGGCAGAGGCGTTTTTGCCCGCATAAACCGAATTTTTCGATCCGACAAATACCATGCTTCCGCCTCTATTTTGGTGTTTCATCTGTTTAAACGCTTCACGGGCTACAAGGAAATAGCCTGTTCCTAAAACATTCATATTAAGATTCCATTCTTTTAGACTTGTTTCGTCAAATGGGCTTGATGTGGCCAGCCCGGCATTATTGACGACGATATCAATGCCGCCGTAAGCAAGCGCCGCTCGTTCAAAAGCTGATTGTACGTCTTCCTCCTTTGTCACATCCATTTTGACAGCCATTGCCCGTCCTTCTCCGTATGCATCGTTTATTTCCCCGGCAATTTTCTGTGCACCTTCTATATTCAGATCAGCTACGATCACGTGCCCTCCCTCAGCTGCAAATCGGCGGCATGCTGCACTTCCGATTCCGCCGGCTCCTCCAGTTATCAACGCTACTTTTCGGGAAAATTCTGCTTCCGGCGGGGCCAGCGTGAGTTTATATAGTTCGAGCGGCCAATATTCGACATGGTAGGATTCATTTTCATGTAAAGAAACAAATTGCCCCAGAGCGGTTGCTCCTTTCATCACGGCGATGGCCCTCCGATATAAAGCCCCGCTTACTTTAGACATGGCATAACTTTTTCCTGTATTCACCATTCCGATTCCAGGAATCAATATCACCCGCGGGGCGGATTCAAAGATTTGATCCCCATCCTGCTGATTGCGTGTAAAGTAAGCCTGATACTCTGATGTAAAGGTCTCGACTCCTGACTTGATCAGATCTGCAAGCTTGTGCACATCTTGAGTTTCCGGATTCCAATCAATGTACAGCGGAACCCGTTTTGTGTGAACAAGGTGGTCCGGGCATGCCGCACCGATTTGCGAAAGTGCTGGCGCTTGGACACTGTTTACAAATTCCAAGACATCGTCATGATCATCATAGGAAAGGATCATTTTCTTTTCTTCACTTACTGCTCCTCTGATCACAGGCATGATGCCTGCCAAGATTTGTTTTCTTTTATCCTCCGGCAGCGGCTGATACCTTTTGCCTCCGAATACCTCATGCTGATTGATACGATCGTTAACATACTGCTCGGCTTCTTGAATGATGGATATCGTTTTTTGATAACATGTTTCAGACGTCTCTCCCCAAGTGACTAAGCCGTGTTTCTCCATTAATATAAGCTCGGCGTGGGGATTGTTTGCTACGCCTTCAGCGATCATTTTAGACAAAGTAAATCTAGGGCGAACGTATGGCACCCATACAAATCGGTTTCCGTAAATGTCTTCAGCGATTTGTTTTCCATTATCTGCACAGCATATGCTGATAATCGCATCTGGATGGGTATGGTCAACATGTTTGTATGGCAGAAAAGCGTGTAATAGCGTTTCAATTGAAGGGCGGGGATGTTTGCTGTCTATCATACAATGAGACAGGTAGTCTACCATTTCTTCATCTGGCATTTGGTCCCTTTTAATCAGCGGGCGGATATCATCTAATTTCAAACCGGTAAAGTTATGCGTTTTCATTGTTGCCAAATCCGAACCGCTTCCTTTTACCCACATGACTTCTATTTCACGGCCTCTAAAATCCTTTTCCGTTGTTTTCATAGATGTATTCCCCCCGCCCCAGTTGCAGACAGTGCGGTCTGACCCGATCAAATTGGACCTATACACCAATTCCTCTACACCTTTAGGCAGCTTTGCAGCTCGGTCTGAATCCCATATATGCTTCACCATATTTGATATTCCTCCATACCCTTTTATTTGTATCCGTTTTCATTATATATGATTTCTGTTTGTTTTTGAATTGTTTTTGTTTATTTTTGTTTTCGACAAAAAAGAAAGCAGCAGATATGCCGCTTTCTCGTTTCATTATGATTCAATTTTAAATTTCTTCGTAATGTCCTGAAGTTCTTCCGCCATGTTTGCCAACGTTTCCGCTGAAGAGCTGATTTCTTCCATGGACGCAAGCTGTTCTTCCGCCGAAGCTGCGATATCCTGAATGCCTGCTGAGCTTTCTTTCGCCACCGCAGAAATATCTTCAACAGCACTTGACACTTCCTGTGATCCGGCTGACAATTGTTCAACCGTCTCGTTCAAGTTTTGCAATTCGCCAGAAATTTGGGTTGTCATCTCATAGATTTGTTTAAAGCTTTCCGCTGTTTGGTCCGTAATCTGCAAGCCTTCTTTCACTTCATGATTCACGGATTGGAACATCGAAAGTGAGGTGCTGATTTCCCTGACAATCTCTTGAATTAATCCTTCAATTTCCTTGGCTGAGTCTGCTGATTGTACAGCAAGTTTTCTAACCTCTTCCGCAACTACTGAGAAACCTCTTCCGTACTCTCCCGCTCTTGCCGCCTCAATCGCAGCATTTAATGCAAGCAGGTTGGTTTGATCAGCAATGCCATTAATCACATTCAAGATGCTTGTGATGTCTTGCGATTTTGTTTCAAGGCCCTTTACAACCGCTTCCGCTTTTTGAACGGATTGGTCAATTGTTTTCATCTGGCCGACTGTATGCTCCACCAGCTTTTCTCCGCTGCCCGCTGCCTCAGAGGACTGAATCGATGATTTCGTAATGGTTGAAGAGGCCTGAGCCACTTTTGAAATCCCCTCGTTCATTTGAGAAAGATGATTTGAGCTTGTTTCCAGTTTCTCGCTTTGTGCCTCGTTGCCATCTGAGAACTGTTCGATGGCAAGTGTAATATGCTCAGTTGCCTTGCTCGTTTGGGCTGCGCTTGCCGTCAGCTCCTCAGAAGATGAAGCAACGTTTTCTACAGACGTTTGAATAACGCCGATTACAGAACGCAATGATGCAGACATTTCATTAAAGCTTTCGCCAAGCTGGCCAAACTCGTTTTTCGAGTGAATGTCAATGACTTCTGTGAGATCTCCGCTGCTGATTTTTGCAGACGTTGAGACAAGTTTTCTTAACGGCTTGGTGATGGCACGGATAATATAGAGTATGAGTATGCCGCCGATTACAATTGACACGCATAGAATGATAACCGCAGTGTTCAGCACCGGACTTGACGCATCTTGCAATTCACTGACAAAATATGTGCCTGCGATTTTCCAGCCAGTCAGTTTATTTGTCGTAAAGGCCATTTTCTTTTCTTTGCCTTCGAATGTATATTCAAATGAGCCTTCTTTTTTGGAATATACTTGGTTTGTCCAATCGCCGGAACCGGTTGTCCCCGGCTTAATGGTCGGATGGGCGATATATTTTTTGTTGCCAGTTGTAATAAATGCAAAGCCTTCTTTACCGATTTTGATTCTTTGTGATGCAGTAAGCACTTCATCCAGGTTTAAATCAAGTGCTATAACCCCTGAACCGTCTTTTAATTGTTTTGAAATTGTGACAACGATATCTCCTGTCGCTTCATCAGTATACGGTTCTGAGAAAACAGCTTGTCCTTTTTCCGCAACCGCCTGTTTGTACCAGTCACGTCCTGTCGGATCGAAACCTTTCGGAACACCGCTATCCGGATATTTATAAAGCTTCTTATCTTCTGAAGCAGCATAGATTGCGCCTACATCGTCGTTAAGTGTCGTGTACTGCTTAAATTTCTCTTTCAGTAATGTTTTGTTTTTGCCTAGCAATATGTCTTTATCGACTGTCTCACTATAATAATCTATTGCTTTTACTTTATCTTCTAATTTATTTTGCAGCGTACTGTTTAGTTCTTCAACATTTCCCTTCGCACTGTTTATGAGCTCTCTGTCTAACGCGTTCCAAGCTGATTGATAACTGAAATATGCTAAAACCCCAACCGGCAAAATAAGCACTGCCAGAAACGCAGCGATTAGCGGTTTGCTGATCGATGGCTGTTTGATCCAATGTATGAATTTTCCCATTCTTGTTGACTCCACCTTTAAGATAAATCTAATATCGTCAAACTAGGATAAAAGGTTTAATAAAAAAACTAAAAAAAACACCCAAGCGCAACAAGCTTGGGTGTTAAGGCTTATTATTCGATTTTGAATCGTTTGGTCATATCGCGAAGCTCTTCCGCCATAGACGAAAGGGTCTCTGCAGACGAGCTGATTTCTTCCATGGAAGCAAGCTGCTCTTCGGCTGACGCCGCGATATCTTGTATATGCGCTGAGCTTTCTTTTGAAATCGATGCAATGTGCTCAGACGCTCCCGAAACTTCTTCGGAGCTGGCAGAAAGCTGCTGAACCGTCGCACTCATATTTTGCAGTTCGCCGGCGATTTGGTTCGTCATTTCAGAAATGCGTTTGAAGCTCATTTCTGTTTTATCTGTGATGTCAAGGCCTGTCTGCACCTCTTGATTGACAGATTGGAACATGCCGAGAGATGTATTGATTTCCTTCACAATTTCGATGATTAATCCTTCAATCTCTTTTGCTGAATCTGCTGACTGTACTGCCAGTTTTCTTACTTCTTCCGCTACAACGGAGAAGCCGCGGCCGTACTCGCCTGCGCGCGCTGCTTCAATTGCTGCGTTTAAGGCAAGCAGGTTCGTCTGGTCTGCGATGCCGTTGATCACACGCAAAATGTTTGTAATGTCTTTCGATTTCGTTTCCAATCCGCGTACAACTTGCTCCGCTTCTTTAACGGACTTGTCAATGACGTTCATTTGGCCGACGGTTTGGTGAACAAGCTTGCCGCCTTCACTTGCAATTTCTGTCGATTGAACAGATGAATCAGTGATCACTTCAGAAGCTTGAGCCATATTCGTCAACCCGTCATTCATTTGATAAATGTGCTCTGCTGCCGTTTCAATGTTTTCGTTTTGTTTTTCATTGCCGTTAGAAAATTGTTCAATCGCCAATGTAATGTGCTCTGTTGCCTTGCTCGTTTGCGCAGCTGATGCAGTGAGCTCCTCAGAGGAAGCGGCAACATTATCTACCGAATCCTGGATGGCGTGTATGAGAGAACGAAGTGACGACGCCATATTGTTAAAGCTTTTGCCGAGCTCGCCCAATTCATCTTTTGAACGGATATCAATGGTTTCCGTCAAATCTCCCTCGCTGATCCGCTTAGAGGAACCGACAAGCTGTTTCAGCGGTGTTGTAATCGACCGAATGATCAAAGTCATGACGATAATCCCTATGATAATAGCTGCGGCCAAGACAATTAAAGCAAGGTGAAGGACAGGCTGGGCTGCCTCATGGATTTCATCCAAATACATGGTGCCGCCGATCTTCCATCCCGTCAACTTGTTTGTGTCAAAGGCCATTTTTTTCTTATCGCCATCCATGGTGTATTGAAAATCGCCTTTATCAGCACTCAACATCTTATCGAGCCAGTCGCCTTTTAATTCAGTTCCTGATTTTTCATTCGGGTGTGCGACAACTTTTTTGTCCTTCGTCATGATAAATGCGTAGCCTTGTGTGCCGATGTTGACTTTTTTGGTTGTTTTCAGCAGATTTTCAATCGTCATGTTGATTGCGATAACGCCTGAACCATCTTTTGTCTGCTGGGCGATTGTCACAACCATCGTATTTGTCGACGCGGTTTTATAAGGATCTGTGATCACGACTTTCCCTTTATTTGCAACCGCTTTTTTGTACCAGTCGCGCTCAACCGGATTATAGCCGCTTGGCATCGGAAGATCCGGATAGCGGGTAAAGTGCCCTTTTGTGTCACTTGTATAAATGGATTCTACATCCTTGTTAATGCTGATATATTGTGAGAATTTCTCTGCAATGCTTGCATTGCTTTTTGCATTGTATTTCTCTTTTGTCAGCCATTCGCTGAAATAATCAGCACTGTTTTCTTTTTCGCCGATGCTGGTGTTAATGATTTCGTTTAATTGCTGTACATTTTCCAATGCGCTCCCCATCATCTGTCTGTCGAGTGAGCTGCTAGCCGATTGATACGCAAAGATCGCCAATATGACAACCGGTATGATGAGGATCGACAGAAAGGAAACGAGAAGCTTCCGTGTAATTGATCTTTGTTTTATGAGTTGGAGTATTTTTTTCATCATTCATTTCTCCTTTTTTATGCTACCCTTCATATCGGCTGGAAATGGGTAAATATATACAGCAAAAAAGAAGAAATTTAACAAAAGTAACTAATTTCCCATAAATAAATAGTATTTTAGACCTATTATTTATCTACTTTAAATTGTTTTGTCAGATCACGGAGTTCTTCAGACATTCTTTCAAGCGTCAGTGCAGATGAACTAATCTCCTCCATGGATGCCAGCTGTTCCTCAGCTGAAGCGGCGATATCTTGGATGCCATCCGAGCTTTCCTTAGAAATGGCTGTGATATCATTTGAAGCTGCGGAAATTTCTTGAGCTCCAGCTGACAGCTCCTCAACCGTCGCATTCATGTTTTGCAGCTCGGAAGCAATTTGATTGGTCATTTGAGATATATGTTTGAAGCTCTGTTTAGTTTCATCTGTCATGACAAGCCCTGTTTCAACTTCTTTGTTTACGGACTGAAGCACGTTCAGTGATGTGTGAATTTCCTTTACGATTTCACTGATCATCGATTCAATTTCTTTTGCCGAGTCAGCCGACTGTACCGCGAGCTTTCTCACTTCCTCAGCGACGACTGAAAAGCCCCGGCCGTATTCACCCGCTCTGGCCGCTTCAATGGCGGCATTTAAAGCCAAAAGATTGGTTTGATCCGCAATGCCGTTGATGACACGCAAAATATTCGTGATATCCTTTGATTTGATCTCCAGCCCTTTCACCACTTGTTCCGCTGCTTTTACGGAATGGTCAATTGTGTTCATTTGGCCGGCTGTTTTCTGGACGAGTGTCTCCCCTTTACTTGACACTTCTGTTGAATCTGCGGATGTTTCTGTAATCACTGCTGCAGCCCGCGCCAGCTCTGCCAATCCATCATTCATTTCATTAATTTGTTCGGTTGTCGTTTCTATTTTCTCGCTTTGGCTTTCACTGCCGTTTGAAAATTGCTCGATAGCCATTGTAATGTGCTCAGTGGCTCTGCTTGTCTGGTCTGCCGATGCAGTCAGCTCTTCGGACGATGAGGCAACGTGTTCTACTGAGTCTTTGATCCCGTGAATGAGCGAGCGAAGCGAGTGTGCCATATGATTGAAGCTCTCGCTCAGAACGCCGAGTTCATCTTTTGAATTGATTTCAATCGTTTCGGTTAGATCGCCTTCACTAATTTTTTCAGCGGATGCGACAATGCGTCTCAATGGCTTTGTGATGGATCGAATCACAAAATAAATCGCCGTCATTCCAGCTGCGATGGCAATCGCCAGAACGATTGAAGCCATGATCAGAACCCTGCTTGCAGCATCGTGAATCTCGTTTGCATACATCGTGCCGCTGATTTTCCAGCCTGTTGTTTCGCTTGTTGCAAATGCCATTTTTTTCTTTTTGCCTTTGTACGTATATTCAAAGTCCCCGCTTTTATCCTTGTAGAGCTTATCAACCCAGTCCCCTTTTAGCTCTGTTCCCGCTTTTTCTCCGGAGTAGGCGATGACTTTCTTGTTTTGGCTCAAAATAAAAGCATAGCCTTCTTTTCCGATATTGATTCCTTTCGCGGTAGTGACTAAGTCATCAATTTTCATATCAATGGCGACAACGCCTGACCCATCCACCGTTTGACGGGCGATGGTGACGACCATTTTTCCTGATGAAATCGATTCATAAGGCTCAGTGACAATTGTTTTGCCTTTATTGGCCATTGCTTCTTTGTACCAATCTCGTTCCAAAGCATTAAAGTCGCTTGGCATGTCAGCGTACGGATAACGTGTGAAGTCCCCGTCTTTGCCGCTTGAAAATACCGCAGCGACATTATCATTCATTTGGATAAATTGTTTAAATTCCTGTTTCAGCTCTGTTTTCTTTTTATCCTGAAACTTTTCTTCTGTAGCCCAATCGCTGAAATATGCGAGGCTTTTTTCAGTCGTGCTGATTTTATCATCAATGATGTGATCTAATATCTGAACATTTTCCTTTGCGCTTTGCGTCATCTGTACATCAAGTGAGGCAACTGCTGATTGATAAGCGCTAACCGAAAGGGCGGTTATCGGAACAATTAAGATCAGCAGGAAAGAAATAATAAGTCTCCTTGCAATTGATGATCTGCGAATAGTGGTGAGTGTTTTTTTCATTTCCTTTTGAACCTTCTTTCAATAATTTACAAATTATATCGGCGAATCTTCCTTTAAATTACATTGAAAATGGAGGAAAAAATGAAAAATAGTTCTAAATTCACCTGTTAAACTAGGACTTTATTATTGTTTACCATATAAAAAACAGCGCTTTGATAGCGCTGTTTTTCGGCTTTTACTCGATTTTAAATTGTTTCGTCAGATCACGAAGCTCTTCTGCCATCTGCGCAAGAGTGGTCGCTGAGGAACTGATTTCTTCCATGGAAGCAAGCTGTTCTTCAGCTGATGCGGCAATGTCCTGGATGCTTGCCGAGCTTTCTTTCGACACGTCTGCAATGCCGCTGACTGCTGCTGAAACATGCTGTGAACGATCTGACAGCTGCTCGACGGTGGAATTCATCGTCTGCAGCTTGCCCGCGATTTCGTTTGTCATGCTGAAAATGCTCTGGAAGCTTTCTTTTGTATTGTCTGTGACAACAAGTCCGGACTGTACTTCCTGATTGACCTCTTTAAACATGTGAAGAGAGGTTTCGATTTCTGCGACGATTTCTTGGATCAGCTTTTCGATTTCTTTTGCTGAATCGGCTGATTGGACAGCCAGCTTGCGCACTTCCTCCGCTACGACAGAGAAGCCGCGTCCAGACTCTCCGGCACGCGCCGCTTCAATGGCTGCATTTAGTGCAAGCAGATTTGTTTGGTCAGCGATTCCGTTGATGACTCTCAAAATGCTTGTGATGTCTTTTGATTTTCCTTCTAAGCCTTTGACAACAGCTTCAGCCTGCTGAACAGATTGATTAATCGAGTTCATTTGTCCGACTGTCTGCTGCACAAACTTCTCACCCGTTCCGGCGATTTCCGTTGATTGGATAGATGCCTTTGTAATATCTGACGATGTTTGTGAGACTTGCTGGAGTCCTTCATTCATTAAGTTCAGCTGATGAGAGCTGGATTCAACCTTTTCGCTTTGCTCCTCGTTTCCGTTTGAGAACTGCTCAATCGCCATCGTAATATGCTCGGTGGCTTTACTCGTCTGCCCGGCAGATGCGGTAAGCTGTTCGGAAGATGCGGCCACATTGTTCACCGAGTCCTGAATAGCGCTGATCAGAGAGCGGAGAGATTGTCCCATTTCATTGAAGCTTTCCCCAAGCTCCCCAAGCTCATCCTTTGAATGGATTTCGATCGTTTCGGTCAGATCCCCCCTGCTGATCGTTTTCGATGATTGAACAAGACGTTTTAACGGTTTTGTAATCGAACGAACGATAAACAGAATTAAAATTCCGCCTGCCACAATGGAAGCAATCAGCACAATCATTCCTGTTGTCAGCACAGACTTTGAGGCATCCTTAATTTCATCCATATACATTGTGCCGGCTATTTTCCAACCAGTCAGTTCGTTTGTAGTATAGGTCATCTTTTTATCTTCGTTATTAAGAGTATACTGGAGTTCACCGCTGTCATTCGCATACATTTTGGCTACCCAGTCGCCTGAAAGCTTTTCTCCAGCCTTATGGTTCTTGTGGGCGACATAGGTTTTGTTTTTTGTTGCAATGAAAGCATAACCTTCTTTTCCGACCTTGATTTGTTTCATTTGTTCTAACAATTTATCAATGGTAATATCCATGGCGACAACGCCAGATCCGTCCTTCAGCTCCTGTGCAATGGTAATGACCATGCTTCCGTCACTCGCAGCCACGTAAGGATCTGTCACGACAATTTCACCGCCGGCCTTCATCGCATCCTGGTACCAAGGCCGTTGTCTCGGGTCGTATCCTTCCGGCAATTTTTCTTTTGGCGCTTGTACGTAAGTGCCGTTATCTGCGCCCCCATAAATTCTGGCTACTCCTTGATTAATAGATACATATTGTGAAAATTTAGCTTTGATCTCTTCTTGATTTGATTTCCCTTTGAATGCGGATCTTTTAAGAGATTCACTGAAAAAGGTGACTGCTTTCGCTTTTTCTCCCAGATCATTTGTAACAGTTGTATTAAATGTATCGACACTGTTTTTCGCATTTCCCATAATTTCCTGATCCAGCTTTCCGCTGGCGCTTCGGTAAGAGCTAAATTCTAATATAAGAATAGGGATAATGAGAATCGCAATAAATGAGACGATTAATTTCTTTGAAATAGACGGTTTCTTCAGCCAATTGATAAAAGTCTTCATGTCACTTGCTCCTTCAGGTTTGATACAGTATATATCGGCTGCTTAAAAAAGTTTTAAAATAAAAAATGGAAGAAGTTCTTTTTGGCTGTCTTCTGCCTTTTTAACTTTCATTGCCCAAGCTCTTTGCATATCTTATAAAAAACAAGGGGGGCTAAACATGATTATTGTATCAGGACAATTGCTCCGTCCCCAGGATATTGAAAATTGGCAGATTGATCAAAATCTGAACCCGCTGTTAAAAGAGATGATTGAGACGCCTGTTCAGTTTGATTATCATTCAATTGCTGAACTGATGTTTGAGCTTAAACTGCGGATGAATATTGTAGCAGCGGCAAAGACGCTGCACAAAAGCGGGGCGAAGTTTGCCACTTTTTTAAAAACATACGGGAATACAACGTATTGGAGGGTTTCACCGGAGGGCGCCTTGGAGCTGAAATACAGAATGCCGCCTTCAAAAGCGATTCGGGACATTGCAGAGAACGGCCCGTTTTATGCGTTTGAATGCGCAACCGCAATCGTTATCATTTATTACTTGGCCTTAATCGATACAATCGGTGAAGATAAATTCAATGCCAGCTTTGACAGAATTATTTTATATGACTGGCATTATGAGAAATTGCCGATCTATACGGAAACAGGACACCACTTTTTCCTTGGAGATTGTTTGTATTTTAAGAATCCTGAATTTGATCCGCAAAAGGCGCAATGGAGAGGCGAAAATGTGATTTTACTGGGGGAAGATAAATATTTTGCCCATGGTCTTGGAATCTTAAACGGAAAGCAAATTATAGATAAGCTGAATTCTTTTAGGAAAAAAGGAGCCTTACAGTCAGCCTACCTTCTGTCTCAGGCGACCAGACTGGATGTTCCGTCTCTTTTCCGCATCGTCCGCTAAAAAGCCCCATCGCCTATTTTCCGGACGATGGGGTTTCAAATGCCTTTCGTTTTCGATAGAAGGGGGCTGTGCCGAAATATTGGTTCGCAGCCCACTCCATTTTTTCAAGGTCATTTCTTGTCACGATTGGATCCAGGCTGCTCCATTTGATAAAGCGGACAAAATAGTAGCCTTTGATAGGAACCATTGTAACTTTTGAGTGAGGCCAGCCTTCAAATACAAACTCAATTTTCCCTCTTTTTTTATAAGAGTATTGAAGAATGTTCATATCTGTCACCTCAGTTTATCAAGTTACGTTCGGCAAAGCTCGGTACGTTCACATCCATTGATTAACTATCCCTCATGCAGGCTTTCCTGAAAACAAAGGATGAGGCGCGTGTCTCTTTCCCGCGCTTTTTATTTCGCATATGGACGAATGCCAAGCGCGCCTTCATTCGATAAAGCGGCAGCCGGGGCGGGTGTGACAAGCTCTCCGGCTATCGGCGTTTGTTCAGCGATCATGCTTTTGTCAAAAAAACAGCCTATTATCCCATCATTTTGATATAGCATGTCCGGGTGCGAGGGCCGTCAAATTCGCAGAAATAAATGCCCTGCCACGTTCCAAGAATAAGCCGGCCGTTTTCCACAATGACATGCTGTGAAGCTCCGACTGTACTCGACTTCATGTGTGCAGCTGTATTGCCCTCCATATGGCGGTCCAGCTCATGTTCCCACGGATATACCTCATCAAACCTTCTGAGCATATCTTTTTTGACGTCCGGATCGGCATTTTCATTAATTGTAATGCCCGCAGTCGTATGCGGACAGTAAATCAGCGCTGCGCCGCTCGTTATACCTGTTTCTTGAAGAAACGCTTCCACCTCCCGGGTGATATCAATCATTTCATCTCGTTTGGTTGTTTTGATTTGCAGTGTTTTCAGCATTTGTTTCTCCTTTCGTTTGTCCGCTCTCATCGCTTAATTCGTTCTGTGTTCTTTTTTTTCCTGTTAAACCGCTCTCATAAACCCGATAAAACAAAAAAACTCCAGTCTAAGGCTGGAGTTTAGCACCATAGATATATTCTTGCTTCATACGGCTTTAAGAGTACTGATGTCATATGCTTGTGCGGCTCTGTTTCAATATTTGACAAGACGAGTGCATCTGATGACAATGGCAATCCAGAGTGCTTGAACAACGCCGGTGTTCCTGTCAGATTGGCCGCAATCAGTGCAGTATGGCTCTCGTTTTTCCGAAGATATGCAAAGATTTGCTGATCTTCCGGTAAAATGAGCTCGTATGTCCCGTTAATAAAAACATCATATGTTTGGCGCAGATTGATCAAGCTTTTGTAAAAATGGTAAACGGATGTTTTATCGTTTTTTTGCGCCTCGGCATTCAGCCATTTGTAATTGTCATTGATTCCGATCCACGGTTTGGCCTCAGAAAATCCGGCGTATGGACCAGCATTCCATTGCATCGGCGTTCGCGAATTGTCTCTTCCCTTTTTCCAGACAATCTTCATCACATCCTCGTGTGATGTGCCTTTCGCTGTTTTTGTTTCATACAGGCGTTTCATTGCGACATCATCATAGTCCTCAATAGATGGAAAAGCCACGTTCGTCATCCCGAGTTCCTGTCCCTGATAAATAAACGGTGTGCCTTTCATGAGAAAATAAACAGCGGAAAGCGCTTTTGCACTTTCTTTCAGGTACACTCCGTCGTCTCCCCACACAGAAACTGAACGGGGCTGGTCGTGATTCTCCATAAACAAAGCATTCCAGCCGATCCCTTCCAAACTGTCCTGCCAGTCAGTTAAAATTCGTTTAAATGCAACGATATCAATACTTTCATTGATCTCTACATCCCACAGGCCGAGATGCTCAAATTGAAAAATCATGCTGAATATGCCGTTTTTTTCTCCAGCCCAATCAGCTGCTTCTTTTGCAGCGACGCCGTTTGCTTCACCAACTGTCATAATCGGATAGCGGGAAAATGTGTTTTCCTTCAGCTCTGTTAAAAAATCCATAATACCGTCAGCATTCATATGATAAGGAAAGGAAGGGACATAGTCCAGCCCCTTTGGATTCGGCATGTCGGGAAACCCTTCTTTTTTCTTAATATGCGTAATGGCATCCACCCGAAATCCGTCAATTCCTTTATCAAGCCACCAATTGATCATGTCATAAACAGCATTCCTCACCTTTTCATTTTCCCAATTCAAATCAGGCTGTTTTTTATCAAAAAGGTGCAGATAATACTGGCTTGTCTTTTGATCATACTCCCAAGCCGGCCCGCCGAAAATGCTTTCCCAATTGTTGGGCGTTTTTCCGTTTTTGCCGTCTTTCCAAATATACCAGTCGCGCTTTTCCGAGTGTATGGATGAACGGGATTCTATGAACCATGGATGTTCGTCGCTTGTGTGGTTCACAACGAGATCCATAATCAGCTTCATGCCCAGACCATGAATGTCACCAAGCAGCTCGTCAAAATCTTCCATGGTGCCAAACTCGCTTAATATGTTTTGATAATCCCGGATATCATAGCCATTATCGGCATTCGGTGAATCATACAGCGGACAAATCCATATGACGTCAGCGCCCAGCTCTTTTATGTAAGAAAGCTTGGATCTGATTCCTTGAATATCCCCGATTCCGTCGCCATTTGAATCTTTAAAACTGCGGGGGTAAATTTGGTAAACAACGGCTTCCTTCCACCAAGCCTTTTTCATACAGCCACTCCTTCCCAGTGTACCGGTCTTATATATCCTATGTAGAAAAAAGGCTTCACAGCATTGCTTTTTAAGAAATGACTTGATGACACAAAAAACAGCCGTTCGTTCCCCGGCTGTTTTTTATTAAAAATCAGTTTTTTTAATTTCTACAAAACGGATGTGATGATCTTCGGCGTCGAGGATTTTAAATTCACAGCCCTCCGCGTGTATCACATCTCCTGCTTTCAGCTCCATTTTTTGCGTTAGAAGCCAGCCTGCAATCGTATCAATTTCTTCATTTTCAATCGCAATGTCGAGAAGGTCATTCACTTCGTCTATTAGCGCTTTTCCATCCATCACATAATGGTGCTCGCCCTTTTTCAGGATGTGCGGTGTTTCATCTTGATCATACTCATCGCGGATTTCCCCGACGATTTCCTCTATAATATCCTCTACAGTGACAAGCCCCGCCGTTCCCCCGTATTCATCGACGAGAATCGCCATGTGAATCCGCTCCTTCTGCATGCGGATTAAAAGCTGTTGAACAGGAATGCTTTCAATGACCCTGATAACGGGCCTCATGATTTGCTCCAGCTTTATCGGCTGGCCGAGAAAATAAGCTTTAAACATATCTTTGCTGTTGATGATCCCTAAAATATGATCCTTGTCATCTTTGATGACAGGGTAGCGTGTATACCGTTCATTAATGATGTGATGAATTGCCTCTTCAAGCGACTGCTCCAGAGAGATAACCGCAATTTCTGTCCGCGGAATCATAATCTCTCTCGCTACCCGGTTGTCAAATTCAAAAATCTTATTTACATAGCGGAATTCAGACTGATTGATTTCTCCCTTTTCATAGCTTTCAGAAAGGATCAGCCTTAGTTCCTCTTCGCTGATGACAACCTCATGCTCCTTTACTGAATGAAAGCCAAACAATTTCACAAGAAAGCTTGCAGAGCCGTTTAATGCTTTAATAAACGGGTACGTGATTTTATAAAACCAGATCAGCGGCTTTGCAATCCATAAGCTTACAGCTTCAGCTTTTTGAATAGAAACCGTTTTCGGGGCAAGCTCCCCCATCACCACATGCAAAAAAGTGACGATGATAAATGCAACTACAAATGTGACAATGTGGTTAAACGGTTCCGGCATGCCTGTCATTGTAAATAAGGGATGAAGAAAACGTTCAAATGTAGGTTCACCAAGCCATCCAAGGCCGAGGGCTGTAATCGTAATCCCGAGCTGGCAGGCTGATAAATACTCGTCAAGATTGGAGATGATTTTATGTGCGGCTAGTGCTCGGCTGTCACCGCTTTCGATGAGCTGATTGATTTTTGAACCTCTGATTTTGACGATCGCAAATTCCGCTGCAACGAAAACAGCCGTAATGCCAATCAAAACAAAAATGGCGATCAATTGTAAAATAAGCAAAAAAAGCCCTTACCATAAATGGTAAGGGGCCACCTCCTTAACGTTAATTCTCATCACGACCGTTTAAGAAAATCATCACAAAACGAAGTAGTTCAAACAGGGAAACCAGAGCGGCGGCCACATACGTTAAGGCAGCAGCACTCAGCACTTTATTTACCCCATTTTCTTCATTGTTTCGGATGAATCCTTCTGACACAATAATCTGCTTCGCACGTGAACTTGCATTGAATTCGACAGGCAATGTAATCAGCTGGAAAAAGACAGCCGCTGAAAACAGTATGATGCCAAGCCCGATCAAATTCAGGCTGCCGAGAAGCATGCCTCCTAAGAAAAGCAAAGGAGCTACACCGGATGCAAAATTCACGACTGGGAAGATTTTATGTCTCAGCACAAGCGCACCATATGACTCCTGATGCTGCAAGGCATGTCCGACTTCATGGGAAGCTACGGATATGGCGGAAATTGAGCGGCCGTAATAGACCGGCTCAGATAAACGCACCACCCGTCTTGTCGGGTCGTAATGGTCTGTTAAAGTGCCTCTTACCGGTTCGACCGGCACGTCGTAAAGACCGTTTATATCTAAAATCCGTCTTGCCGTTTCTGCCCCTGTACGTCCGCTTGAGGCTTCCACTTTTGAATATTTTTCAAAGTTGCTCTTTACTTTAAATTGTGCCCAAAACGACAATCCCAATGCGGCTATTGTTAAAAATATAAACAGCATTTTTTCATCATCCTTTTTCCATGATCATTTCTCTATTACGATTATTTTAATGAGTTTTCTTTCCCGTGTACAGAAATGCGCTTTTTCTTCCGGCTTGGAGCACACAATCCAATCAGCAAAAAGAACAGGCCTGCTGAAAACAAATAAAAGGCGAAACTGCCGGCCAGTTCTTTCAGAAAATGAAGCCAGGAGAAGCTGCCGGAAAAGTGATTATATGAATTCAAATCGAAAATAAACAAAATCACCGCGGATGCCGCCAGCTGCGTACCGATCAAAACCACGATCGTTCTTTGAAAGATCGTCATCTTTTTCATCCTTTTTGTTTTAGTTTATGGAGAAATCCGGTTTTATATGTTTTGTACATTTTTTGAAAAACATCACCGGAAGTGGGACATACTGTTAGAAAAAAGCACGGGTGTGATGGAAGCTATGAAAGTGACGAGTGAGGAAAAGGAACAGCTGAGCACAGCAATCGACCGAATGAATGAAGGACTGGACGCGTTTATCCAGCTTTATAATGAATCGGAAATTGATGAACCGCTTATTCAGCTTGATGATGATACAGCCGAGTTAATGAAGCAGGCCCGAGATATGTACGGCCAGGAAAAGCTAAATGAAAAATTAAATACAATTATTAAACAGATTTTATCCATCTCAGTATCTGAAGAAGGAGAAAAAGAATGAAATCAAATCGGATATTTATTTCATGGCTCAGGTGGCCGTTATTTATCCGAATCGGGGTTATTATTTTATGTCTGATTCTTTTGTTCGGCCAAATCATTTATATACTTGAGCCTAAGCAGTTCACTTCGGTATTCGAAGGCATTTGGTGGGCTGTCGTTACGGTTTCGACAGTCGGTTATGGAGACTATGTGCCGCACACGCCGCTGGGACAGGCAGCCGGAATACTGCTGATTTTGAGCGGAGCAAGCTTTGTCACAGCATATTTCGCTACGTTATCAGCGGCCGCATTCAGCAGACAGCATCGCTACATCGAAGGAAAAGTTGCTTACAAAGGCCGGGACCACATCATTCTGATCGGGTGGAATGAAAAAACAAACCGGCTTTTGAAGGACCTTCAGCTTGCCGCCCCTTCCAAAACAGTCGTACTAATCGATGAATCCTTAACAGAAGGCCCGCTTATTGAAAACGTTCATTTCATACGCGGGCACGCTGCCGATGATGGGACACTGAAACGGGCCAATATTACTGAAGCGGAATCAGTGATGATTACTGCCGATCAGTATAAAAGTGAAACTGATGCTGATATGCTGTCAGTGCTGACTCTTTTATCTGTTAAAGGGCTTAATCCCCTTGCTTACTGCATCGTCGAGATTTTGACTGACCGTTTTGTCACCAATGCGGAACGGGCAGGCGCAAACCAAATCATCGGAACTTCAGAATTTATCAGCCGGGCGATGCTGCAGCATTACCAAGTCAAGTTACGGCCGTCTAAACAGCAGAACGGAATCAAGCTGACACTTGATCAGCACGTGGAGCTTCTTGCTGTTCCTGACGAACTAAAGGGAGCGGCTTACAAAACCTGTGTTCTCTATTTCCTTGATCACAACACAACAATTATAGGCGTACAAAAAAAGGAGGGGCCGATGCTTTCCCCTCCTCTTACATACAAGGTGCTCGAAACAGATCAATTCCTTGCCATCTAGTGTAACAGAACATCCTCCAATTCTTTCACGAGAGAGGCGCCGATATCCAAAAATGCCGGATCAATTTCCGCGTCCCGCCTTTCCGGTTCGGAAAATTGATTAAACAGTGATTGGAAAAGCCCTCCCTCGGCGTGATCATCAACATCCGCCTGAAACACCTGTCTCAGCATAAATGGCGTTCCGATCCGGACGGCCGCCCCTCGTTCATCGAGACTGCCCTGTACCGCATTGACGGGAATTCTTAAAAATAAATAGCCGTCTCTATCATCAATTTTATAATCAAAGTAGCCATGATCGTATTCCCAGCCGCCGTTTATCACATAACCGAGCGGCTTCATCACTTGTTCCAGTTCTTGAAGCAAAAAAGACTGCCCATCTATCGCGGAAGGTATTGGTATCATCAGAATGCCCCTTTTTTCACTTATCCTGTCCCGCCGAACAAGACTTCATTCAGAGGCGCCTACATGGAAATCGTTGTTTCTTTCGCGCGGCCAACAGAAAAGAAAGCGCATTCAATTAAGAAGTAAACAGTCATTGCCGCTGCAAGCCATACAGCTGAATCCCAAGACACATAAACAACCGTTGCATAGAGTCCTAATTTAGTGAAAAGAGTATGGGTTCGTTTTAAATGCAAAATCCGATGTACCGCATCGGTAAAAAGGGCAAGCGGCAAACCAATGAGAAGAAAGGCGTGGATGAAAAAATGTGACAGCGTGCCGCCAAAGCTTGAAGAAAACTCTGTATACACGGCATCAAAGGAGATAAGGAAACTTAAAATAGCTGCAGAAAAACCGGCAATGATGAGATGTTTAACCAATTGTTTCATGAACATCAGCACCTTTCTGATTTTATAAAAAGCCGACCGGCAAATGCCAGTCAGCTTTCTCACATTAATCTTCCAGACGTTTTTCAAGCTCTGCTTTTTTCTCTTCAAAGCCAGGTTTGCCGAGTAACGCAAACATATTGACTTTATACGCTTCTACACCAGGCTGGTCAAACGGATTGACGCCAAGGAGGTAACCGCTCATCGCGCAGGCTTTTTCGAAGAAATATACAAGGTATCCAAAAGTATATGCATTCAGCTCAGGAATGTTAACGATTAAGTTCGGAACATTTCCGTCTGTATGGGCAAGCATCGTGCCTTGGAATGCTTTTTTGTTAACGAAATCAACGGTTTTACCTGCTAAATAGTTCAAGCCGTCAAGATCGTTATCCGCTTCCTCAATTGTCAGTTCATGTTTAGGCTTCTCTACGTTCAGGACCGTTTCGAATAAATCTCTGCGGCCTTCTTGTACATACTGGCCTAAAGAATGAAGGTCTGTTGAATAGTTCGCTGAAGAAGGATAAATGCCCTTCTCATCTTTCCCTTCGCTTTCTCCGAACAGCTGCTTCCACCATTCCGCAAAGTATTGAAGCGCCGGTTCGTAGTTGATGAGCATTTCAATTGTTTTGCCCTTATTATAAAGGACATTGCGAACAACCGCATATTGGTATGCTGGGTTATCTTCCAGTTCAGATGTTGCAAAATCTTTGCTCGCATCCAGGGCGCCTTTCATCATGTCATCAATGTTGACGCCGCTGACAGCAATCGGCAGGAGACCTACAGCTGTTAAAACTGAATAACGGCCGCCGACATCGTCAGGAATAACGAATGATTCGAAGCCTTCTTCGTTAGAAAGCGTTTTTAATGCGCCGCGCTCTTTATCAGTTGTTGCATAAATCCGCGCTTTCGCTTCTTCTTTACCGTATTTCTCTTCAAGAAGCTTGCGGAAAATACGGAAAGCGATTGCAGGTTCAGTTGTCGTACCTGATTTAGAAATCACATTAATAGAGAAGTCAACATCTTCAAGAAGATCCATGACGTCTCTCATATAAGATGAACTGATGTTGTTCCCGATAAAAATGACTTGCGGATTGCCGCGTTTTGCTTTTGGCAAAGTGTTATAAAACGCGTGATTCAGCGCTTCAATCGCTGCCCGCGCTCCAAGATAAGAACCGCCAATGCCGACAACAAGCAAGACATCAGAGTCAGATTTGATTTTTTCCGCGCTTTTTTTGATGCGCGCGAATTCTTCTTTATCATAATGTTCAGGGAGGTCCACCCAGCCTAGAAAATCGCTGCCCGCGCCTGTTTTTTCATGGATATTATGGTGTGCTGTTTTTACAAAGTCCCGCAGATATGTAAGTTCATGTTCGTTGAAGAAAGTCAACGCTTTTGAGTAGTCAAAGCGTACATGCGTCATTGCTTGTCCCTCCATAACGGTATAGTGTTTTCATCTTTCACTTTATATGAACTTATCTGTGAAATCAAGTCAAGAAGAAAGGGCGGAATGACTGGATTCCGCCCTTTGAGTTTATAGAGACGCGCGAAGGATGGCAAGCACGTCATCTTTGTTCAGTTTTTGGAAGTTGCCGAAGCCGCCGTGTTCCATTTCCTTGGCTGCGATATCAGCAATCAGCTCAAGCTTTTCTTCTCCAATATTGTAATCAGCAAGACGAGAAGGTGCACCGAGGCTTGTCCAGAACGCAGACAGTTTATCGATTCCTTCAAGCGCAATTTCTTTATCTGTTTTACCTTCAGTATCAATGTCAAACATGTTGAGCATAAGGTTTTTAAAACGGCCTACATTTGTATCAAGCGTGTATCTCATCCAGTTTGGGAACAGTATCGCCAAACCGCCCGCGTGCGGAATATCATATACAGCTGAAACAGCGTGTTCCATTGTATGAGAAGCCCAGTCACCGAAGTATCCCATTTGGAGCGTGCCGTTTAAAGCAATAGTACCAGCATACAAAATCGTTTCACGAAGCTCGTAGTTTTCCAGATCTTCAAGAAGCTTAGGAGCTGTTTCGATGATCGTCTGCAAAACAGCAAAGCACATTCTATCCTGAAGCGGCGTGTTTTCAACATTATGGAAGTATTGTTCGAATACGTGGCTCATCATGTCAACCATGCCGTATACTGTTTGATTTTCTGGAACGGTGAACGTATTTTCAGGGTCTAAAATAGAGAAACGCGGATGAGTGACATTGCTGCCCCATACAAATTTCTCGTTTGTTTCCCAGTTTGTAATCACGGAATCAGGGTTCATTTCAGAGCCTGTTGCAGCAAGAGTTAGAACAGTGCCAAACGGCAGCGCATCCTCCGCTGTTACTTTTTTGCTGAAAATATCCCAAGCGTCGCCATCGTATTTGACGCCAGCTGCGATGGCCTTTGTACAGTCAATCACACTGCCTCCGCCGACAGCAAGCAGAAAATCAATGTCATGCTCTCTGCAAAGGTCTATGCCTTTTTTCACTGTTGCAAGACGCGGGTTCGGCTCTACACCTGACAGCTCATGAACAACAGCGCCCTCTTCTTTTAAAATGCCTGTGACTTGATCATAAAGGCCGTTGCGTTTAATGCTGCCGCCTCCGTAAACAAGCAGTACATTCTTGCCGTATCGTTTTAATTCTTTTCTTAACTGTTCAAGCTGACCTTTTCCAAAAATCAGCTTTGTCGGATTATAATAAGTGAAATTTTCCATAGTAAAACCTCCAAATGATGCTGGTGAAAAACAGATTTTCCATTGTAACATAAGTTGGCAAAAAGAAAAAGGGAAGCAGCCAAACGGCTATTTCCCCTTTTTTATAGAGATGCTTTCAAAATTGACAGCACATCTTCTTTGTTGAGTGATTTAAATTGGCCGAATGTGCCGTTAGCCATTGCCTTGTCAGCAATTGTGTCAAGCTGCTCATCATTAATATCATAATCAGCAAGACGGTTCGGAGCGCCAAGGCTTGTCCAGAATGCGGACAGCTTATCGATACCTTCAAGGGCAATTTCTTCATCCGTTTTACCTGCTTCTTCAACATCAAACACGCGAACTGCAAGCTGTTTCATGCGGGCAGGGTTTTCAGACAATGTGTGTCTCATCCAGTTCGGGAACAAAATTGCCAGTCCGCCGGCATGCGGAATATCATAAACGGCTGATACTGCATGTTCAATATTATGAGTAGCCCAATCCCCTCTTGCCCCCATAGAAAGCATGCCGTTTAATGCGATTGTTCCTGTGTACAGGATCGTCTCACGCAATTCGTAATTTTCGAGATCATTGATCAGCTTAGGCGCTGTTTCAATGACTGTACGCAAAAGTGATTCACACATGCGGTCCTGATACGGCGTGTTTGATACATGATGGAAGTATTGTTCGAATACGTGGCTCATCATGTCAACCATCCCGTAGATCGTGTGGTTTTTAGGTACGGTGAATGTATTCACCGGATCAAGAATCGAAAATTTAGGGAATACGAGCGGGCTGCCCCAGCCGTATTTTTCTTTTGTTTCCCAGTTTGTAATAACAGATCCCGAGTTCATTTCTGAACCAGTCGCAGCGAGAGTCAATACCGTTCCGAATGGCAAAGCATCTTTTGGCTGATGCTTTTTCGTAACGATATCCCACGCATCACCATCATACTTCGCTCCTGCGGCAATCGCTTTTGTACAGTCGATTACACTTCCGCCTCCGACAGCCAGCAAGAAATCAATGTTTTGTTCTTTACAGATGGCAACACCTTTATTAACAGTCGACACACGAGGATTCGGTTCCACACCTGCTAATTCATGCACGGTCGCTCCGGCTTTATTCAGCTGTTCAATCACTTGATCATACAGGCCGCTGCGTTTAATGCTGCCGCCTCCGTACACAAGCAATACGTTTTTTCCGTAAGGTTTGAGTTCCTCCGGAAGTCTTTCCACTTCGCCGCGCCCGAAAATTAATTTGGTCGGATTCCAGTATGTAAAGTTTTGCATGACATCTCCTCCTTAGATTTTTTATTATGCAGAATGTCCTCACCACATGTAAAGCAATCAGCTCTCACCGATCAGCATACCAGATGGTTTTATTTTGCAAGATGCTGGGAAAGAAGCTGATATAAGCGAGGGCAGGCCAGCTTCCCTCATATGGAGAATGCATGTATAGATTCTCCAATATGTCACAATCTATAACTGTTTTAATAATTCATGGAGGAGGTTGCAAAACATGAGTACCATTCAAAGAATTTGTCTTGTATTAACCATCATTGGCGCCATTAACTGGGGACTGATCGGATTTTTCCAATTTGACTTAGTAGCGGCTATCTTCGGCGGCCAAGGGTCAGCTCTTTCCCGAATCATTTACGGACTTGTCGGAATCGCCGGCTTAATCAACCTCGGTCTGCTATTTAAGCCAAACGAGGAAAGATCACGTGAAGAAGCAGCAAATCCTGAAATGCGATAGGATATCAATCACGCTGAAATAGGATTTTGCATGAAATCAAAAGCACCGAACATTCCTGTCCGGTGCTTTTTTTCATGCTTATTTTTTGATAAGGTCTTTGCGGTTGGACATTTCGATCCACTCTTCAAGCTTATCTTTTAATGTGTTGAAACCTTGTGGTGTAGAAGCTTCTTCGCTTACTTGAGCAGCTTTAGGTTTTCTTGGTTTGCTTTCTTTTTTCTCAGGCGCAGCTTGTGTCGCACGAATTGAAAGGCTGATTTTTCCTTTTTCTTCATCAACAGCAAGTACTTTTACTTGTACTTCGTCGCCAACTGAAAGGTGCTCGTTGATATCTTTTACGAAACCGTGAGTCACTTCAGAAATGTGTACTAAACCTTGAGTTTCTTCATCTAATGCAACAAACGCACCATACGCTTGTAATCCTGTAACTTTACCAGTGTAAACACTGCCCACTTCAAATTTTGCTGCCATTCATAACAACTCCTAAGTTAAATTAAATATCTGTTTATACGCAATTTAAAATTATATCACACATGTCTTATTTCCGCAAAGAAAACTTTTTTATAAAAAATCAGGTTTATGCACAGCAAAAAGGGGGTAAACTGAAACCAAAGGCTTTCTAGTATTCCCCCCTTTTATTGGATGCGAACAAAAGGTTCGTATCTTTTTTTATGTTGTTTTGTGCAGGAAGCGTTTCATTCTGACTAACGCTTCTTGAAGCTGTTCAATCGAGGTTGCGTATGAACAACGGATATATCCCTCACCGCTCGGACCAAACACACTTCCAGGAACAACTGCCACTTTTTCCTGCGTCAGTAGCTCCTCGGCAAACTGTTCTGAACTCATTCCCGTGCTTTTAATAGATGGAAAAGCATAGAAAGCGCCGCCCGGATGATGACAGCTGAGGCCGATTTCATTGAGCGATTCTACAAACAGATTCCGTCTTCTTCGATAGCTTTTTTTCATTTTTTCTACGTCTTCCATGCCGTTCTTCAGGCCTTCAAGGGCGGCAAACTGCGCCATTGCGGGCGCACACATCATCGCATACTGATGAATTTTAAGCATGGCATCCCGAAGCAAGGATGGTGCCGCGGCAAAACCGAGCCTCCAGCCCGTCATTGCAAATGCTTTTGAAAAGCCTGAGATGACTACCGTCCGTTCCTTCATTCCCGGTAATGCCGCTATACTTGTAAATTCCTCATCATATGTCAGCTCCGCGTAGATCTCGTCGGCTAAAACGATGACATCATGTTTTTTGGCAAATTCAGCAATCTCATTCAGCTCTTCCTTCGAATAAACCGAACCTGTCGGATTCGATGGTGAGCAGATGAGAATGGCCTTTGTTTTTTCAGTGACTGCCGCTTCAAAATCAGCAGCCGTTGCTTTAAATCCTTTGTCTGCCGTTGTATGAACGTGAACCGGGATACCGCCTGCCAAAGAAACAAGCGCATCGTACGCCACAAAACACGGCTCAGGAATGATGACTTCCTCACCTGGATTCACAATGGCGCGGATCGCAATATCCAAAGCCTGACTTGCCCCCACTGTCACAATCAGCTCATTATCTGGCGAGTAGCTAAGATCAAACCTGTTGCTCAAATAACGGCTGATTTCCTCCCGCAATGAGTATAAACCCGCATTGGCCGTGTATGACGTATATCCTTGTTCAAGAGAGAGAATGCTTGCTTCGCGGACATTCCACGCGGTAACAAAATCAGGCTCGCCGACGCCTAAAGAAATGACGCCTTCCATCGTTGCCGCCAAATCAAAGAATTTGCGGATGCCGGATGGTTTTATTTGTTGTACATAGTCTGATAAATACGAAGTCATTTACGGTGACACCACGATTCTTTTGTCGTCGTCTCCTGTTTCAAACACTTTGCCGTCATGCTTGTATTTTTTCAGGATAAAATGGGTTGTCGTAGATACAACTGAATCAAGCGTTGAGAGTTTATCCGAGACAAAACGCGCTACGTCAGACATCGAATTGCCGCGAATCACGACAGACAAATCGTATACGCCTGACATCAGGTAAACTGATTCAACCTCTTGGAATCGGTAAATCCGTTCCGCCACTTCATCAAAACCGACGCCCCGCTTCGGCGTTACTTTGACGTCGATCATGGCCGTAACGCCCTCATGTCCGTCTACTTTTCGCCAATCAATCATAGCGGAATAATCGATAATAACCTTTTCTTTCTCCAGTTTGTCAATAATTGTTTTTACTTCATTTACAGGGATGCCCGCCATCTTTGCGATTGTTTCTAAATCGGCGCGGCTGTTTTCGTCTAAAATTTCTAATATTTCTGTTTCTTTTTCTGTCAATTTCATTTGATTCACACCTTTGCAATGTCAAGAAATCTCATGACATTATATCACGTTTTTTGACGAATGCTAAGAAAAAACGAGGAGAAACTTCCACTAGAATTTACAATTTCAGGGCATAATACAACCATCAAAAAAAGGGAGTGACACAGAATGGAGGCGGTTTCACCAATAAGGCGGTTTACGGTCGATGGAGTCAATGTATACTACGAACATTATCAAAATCCCGGCAGGCAAACGCTGGTCTGCGTACACGGTTTTTTATCATCTGCATTCAGCTTCAGAAAAGTAATTCCTCTCCTTCGGGACAAGTACGACATCATCGCGCTTGATTTGCCTCCTTTCGGCCAATCTGAAAAATCAAGAACGTTTATCTATACCTATCAAAACCTTGCTAAGCTTGTCATTGGGATTTTGGAGCACTTGCAAGTGAAACAAGCTGTGCTTATCGGACATTCTATGGGCGGGCAAATATCATTGTCTGCTGCGCTCCAAAAACCGGAGCTTTTTTCAAAGGTTGTGCTGCTTTGCAGTTCGGGATATTTAAAACGCTCACACCCGACGATCATTTTCGGGACCCATCTCCCTTATTTTCATCTTTATATCAAACGCTGGCTCTCGAAAGAAGGCGTGATGAAAAATTTATTAAATGTGGTGCATGACAAATCGCTGATTGATGAGGAGATGATTGACGGCTATGGCAGACCGTTTCAGGACGAGCAGATTTTCAAAGCCATGACAAGGTTTATCCGCCACAGAGAAGGAGATTTAGAACCCGAACAATTGAAGAGAATGAACAAGCCTGCATTATTGATTTGGGGCGAGGAGGATCGAATTGTCCCAATGGAGATCGGTAAACGGCTGCACGCAGATTTGCCTAATTCCGTGCTGTACTCACTTGGCCAGACCGGACATCTGGTGCCTGAAGAACGGCCTGAACTTGTTTCTGAACACATTGCTGATTTTATCAATTAAAAAAACCGGTGCTGAACCGGTTTTTTTAAGGCGTGCAGGAGCTGCTGTTTTTAATGAATAAAAGCTGGCCAGCCACTTCCCGGCAGCTGTCGATCGGCAGCGTTTGTTCAAAAGAAGTTTCAAATATTTGCTGAATGCTTTTCGCCAGCACGTCGGGATCGTCTTCATCATAGACTGCCTGCACGACATCAACAGCCTCCGTTTCGTAAAACTCTTCTCCATATTTAAACGGGTCCCATTTGGCAATGATCTTAATCATTTCCCTGACCGCTTGACTTTCTTCCATATTCATCACCGCTTATAATAAAATTTGCAGTTCTATCTTATCATAGTGAAGCTTAGAAGAATAAACATACATGAGGGGGTAACAGAATGAACTTTGATAAACGAGAAGAACGCCTTGGCACCCAATCGGTCAAATGGGACAAAACAGGCGAATTATTTGGCGTGACAGACGCACTCCCGATGTGGGTGGCGGATATGGATTTTCGCGCCCCGGAAGCGATAACTGAAGCGTTAAAAGAGCGTCTTGACCACGGTATTTTTGGTTATACAACTCCAGATCAAAAAACGAAGGATGCTGTGTGCGGATGGATGCAAAACAGGCACGGCTGGAAGGTGAATCCGGAAAGCATCACATTCAGCCCCGGCGTTGTAACGGCTTTGAGCATGGCGGTACAAGCTTTTACGGAGCCGGGCGATCAAGTAGTTGTTCAGCCTCCAGTTTATACGCCTTTTTACCATATGGTGGAGAAAAACGGCCGGCACATTTTACATAATCCGCTGCTAGAAAAAGACGGCGCATATGCAATGGATTTTGAAGATTTGGAGACGAAGCTTAGTGACCCAAGCGTTACATTGTTTATTTTATGCAATCCTCATAACCCTTCTGGGCGTTCATGGGGCCGGGAAGATTTACTGAAGCTAGGCGAATTGTGTCTTGAGCATGGCGTCACAGTTGTATCGGATGAAATCCATTCCGATTTAATGCTGTACGGACATAAACACACGCCGTTCGCTTCGCTCTCTGACGATTTCGCTGATATTTCTGTGACATGTGCTGCTCCAAGCAAAACATTTAATATCGCCGGATTGCAGGCTTCAGCGATCATTACTCCGGATCGCCTGAAGCGCGCCAAGTTTTCCGCAAGCCTTCAGCGCAATGGTTTAGGCGGACTGAACGCGTTTGCCGTCACTGCAATCGAAGCCGCGTATTCAAAAGGCGGACCGTGGCTTGATGAATTGATCTCTTACATTGAGAAAAACATGAACGAAGCGGAAGCCTTTTTGAGCAACGAGCTGCCAAAGGTCAAAATGATGAAGCCGGATGCATCATACTTGATTTGGCTCGACTTCAGCGCTTACGGCTTGTCCGATGCAGAGCTTCAGCAAAGAATGCTAAAAAAAGGAAAAGTTATTTTAGAGCCCGGGACGAAATACGGGCCTGGCGGAGAAGGATTTATGCGCCTGAACGCGGGATGCTCTCTTGCAACCCTGCAGGACGGCCTGCGCCGCATCAAAGCCGCATTATCGTAAATATAGCTGTAAACGCCTTTACGTCTTCATTTGTAAAGGCGTTCTTAATAAAGGAATTTTATATTTTACTTCTAATATTTAGTGTTATAATAGATTCATATTTTATACGAAAGGATTTCACACGAATGGAAATTCTAAAAGACTATCTTCTGCACATCTGCTTTATTTTGTTTCCTATTCTTCTTTACCAAGTGTTTTGGCTTGGAAAACCTGCGATTCTTGTGCCAAAAATAAACAGCGGTTTGGTCACGCTCTTCGCCTGCGGCGCCTCCGTTTTATGCATTATTTTCCCGATTCATGAAATGGACTACATACAATACGGCCTTCAGATGATTCCCGTTATCATTTGTTTATTTTACATTAGTACCGCTTCCGGACTTACAGTCGCCGCATCTGTCCTATGTTTTGAACTGCTTTTTTACGAACCTTCCGCAATGTTTGTTTTCACTTTGCTGCCTTTTCTTATCATTATCCCAATCTTATTTCAGAAAAAATGGCCATTCATGTCCAAAGCGAAAAAACTGCTGCTGTCTTTATTGATCAGCTGCGTGGAGATTTTCCTATTTTTCGCCTCAAGCTGGATTCTTTCCGCCTTGAATATTTTAAATTTTCAAAAATCAGGAATTTTCGTTTACGAGGCGGCAGTCTCAGGGCTTTTCCGCTCCAGTGTTCTTCTATTAAGCATCTATATTATCGAAAGCATCGCCGAAAATATCGCCCTGCGCTCACAGCTTATCCATTCTGAAAAAATGACGATTGTGAGTGAACTGGCAGCGAGTGTCGCCCATGAGGTCAGGAATCCGCTGACAGTTGTCCGCGGGTTTGTCCAGCTGCTTTTTAATGATGAAACCCTACAAAACAAGTCGAGTGCAGATTACAAAAAGCTTGTACTGTCAGAGCTTGACCGGGCGCAAGGCATTATTACAAACTATCTCGATATGGCCAAACAGCAATTATACGAAAAAGAGGTTTTTGACCTATCAGCCCTTATCAAAGAGACAAGCTCCCTTATGGTGTCGTACGCCAATTACAAGTCAGTAACCGTCGAGGCTGAAACAGAACCGGACCTTTTGATATACGGAGACGCAACAAAGCTGAAGCAGGCTGTCATCAACCTGATGAAAAACAGTATTGAAGCGGTTCCTCACGGGAAGGGTGTGATCCACATATCAGCCAAAAGAAACGGCCATACGATCATGATTAACATCACAGACAATGGGGTCGGGATGACAGACCATCAAATGCAAAAACTCGGCGAACCTTATTATTCCTTAAAAACGAACGGAACGGGACTCGGCCTCACCGTAACCTTTTCCATTATTGAACATCATCACGGGACCATTTCATTTAACAGCAGCTTCCAAAAAGGCACTACGGTGACCATTAAGCTTCCCGCTGATCTTCCTCACTAGCAAATCGATTGGAACTTTAATAGAATGAATGCGAGGTGATGACAGATGAGCACGTTTGAGACAGGCTCTATCGTTAAAGGATTTTACAAAACAGGTGTATACATAGGAGAAATCACGGCTTGCAGGCCGCAGCACTATTTAGTGAAAGTGAAAGCGGTTCTTACCCATCCCTCTCAAGGAGACCTTCATCATCCAAAACAGGCGGATGTGCCATTTTTTCATGAGAGAAAAGCGCTCGCATATGGTGAACAGACCAATATCCCCCACCATATGGTGAAGCCTTATGACGGTGAAGTGCCGGATTATACCGAATCTCTGCGGGAGGCGACAGCACAGCTGAGAGCCAAATTGAATGAGGATGGTTCGGAGTGGGCAAAACGCTCCCTTCATAATCTGGACATTTTAGAAAAAGAATATTTTAACCGGCCATAACCCAGTCTGACAAAAGATTGGGTTTTTCACGTCGCGCGCTTGAACAGTTCGGTTAAATCGATTCTTTCGCCGATTGTGGGCGGTTTCGGCTTTTCGAGATACTGCTTATCCTGCTCAACAAGCTTAAAAAGTTTATATGCTGTGAGAGCATCATCAAGCGCTTTATGATGGGTGCCGGTTCCGGAATCTCCATACTCTTCGGCAGCTTTCCATAAACCCGTCAATGTCCGGTCTCCAAAAAAGTTTTTGTATTCAAGCGATAAATCTCTCATTTCTCCCTTAAACGGGAAAGGGATATGGTTAAACATACAGTTTTGCTTCAGCACTTTCATATCCATGTTTCCCCACGTAATAATTGTGCTGTTTTTCTCAGGATCCAGCTCGTTTAGTTTACGGATGAAATCCTCGAATCTCATTCCTTCGTCTACCTGTTTTTGGGTTATTTTTAAAAATGATTTGCAGCGTTTCGTAAGCTTCGGGAACTTTTTCGGTCTAACATAGCTAGAAAACGTCTCAACCACTTCATCATCAATCGACTTTACAATTCCGGCTTCAATGATTTCCGGGAAGAAGTTTTGAGGACTGTACTTTCCATCAGGCATTGTAAATTCGAAATCAATAATGAGTAAGCTGTTTGTCGTCACCTTTTTACACCTGCCTTTCCTCCGATCAGAAAATGCTATCTTTATAGTATATCAATTCCCCTTCTCGACATTTCTTCATTTTCTAAAAATAATGAATTTTCCCAGCCGCTTCGTTTCTTTTAAATTGTGAATCGTTTCTTTATAATTAGTAAGGAACCCGAAATAATAAGAAGGTGATGTTATTTCTATCCGTAAGAAAAACTTTGTCATTGTGTGGCTGGCGAACTTTTTTGTCTCCGCTAGCACAACGATGATCGTTCCTTTTCTCTCCTTATACATTGAGACGCTCAGCTCTTTTTCAAACGGCTTTGTGCAAAGGTGGAGCGGCTATGTGTTCGGCATTACATTTCTCATGGCGTTTTTGGTATCCCCGTTTTGGGGACGGTTCGGAGACAAACGCGGATACAAGAAAATCCTTATGGCAACCGGAACGGGCATTGCCCTCAGCATTTTCTTCATGGGCTTTGTTACATCGGTGTACCAATTGTTTTTTCTGCGTATGGCAATGGGTCTTGTAACCGGATTCATCCCGACTTCTCTTGCGATGATTTCGGCACAGACTCCGAAGAGCTCAGCCGGCAAAACACTTGGCACGCTGCAAATGGGGCAAGTGTCCGGAAGCTTGTTCGGCCCGCTTTTGGGAGGCATGCTTGCTGATCATTTCGGCTTTACGTATACCTTTTTTATCACATCCTTTGTGATTTTCTCGTCTGTTCTTCTCGTGTTATTTGGTGTCAAAGAAAAGCCTCTTGCAGAGAAAACAGCCAAACGTACGTCTTACTCGAGAAAAGAAGTGCTCTCCTATATTTTTCACCATCCGGCGCTGTGGGTCATGATGCTGTTAACCATGCTGATTCAAACAGGCAATTTCAGTATCCAGCCCCTGCTCGCTTTATATGTAAATGAGCTGCACGGACCTGTCAATCTTGCCTTTTTCTCCGGCATGGCATTTTCAGCAACGGGGCTCGGAAGTTTGCTGCTGGCTAGAAAATGGGGTGATCTGGGCGACCGCTACGGCCACCGCCGCATTTTAATCGGACTTTTGCTCGCCGCCTCTTTCTTTTTTATTCCGCAGGCGCTCGCGTCCTCACTCAGCGTGCTCCTTGTTTTCAGATTTTTATTCGGAATGGCAATGGGCGGTTTGCTGCCATGCATTACGGCAGCGATCCGCGTTCAGGCTCCCGGCAGCATTCAAGGTGAAGTTCTCGGCTACAATGTCAGCTTTCGCTTTTTAGGAAACGTGCTCGGGCCTCTGCTCGGCGGAATCATATCGAGCCACTTTACCATTTCGGCCACCTTTTACGTCACGGCGTTTCTCTTTTTCGCCGGCGCCTGCATGCTTTGGATCATGCAGAAACTTCGGAAAGATTCTTATGCCAAAGCAAGCTGATTCCGAGAAAAAACTGAGGAATCTTCTAAATTTAACCTTCTCGTAATCTCAAAAGAATGGTACGATATGGCTAGAATTTAGGAGAAAAGAGAGTGACCATGTTACGAAAAATAATCGGATGGATTTTGCTCCTTTGCATAATCCCATTGTTTGCATTTACAGTTATCGCTTCCGGAAAAGAAGTAAAACAAATGAAATCCCTGGATCAGGTGCTTGATAAAAATATTGATCTGAAAGATATCAGCCTTGTTCAGAACAGCTACATGTATGACAGGGACGGCTCCCTTGTCTCGGAAATCGTTAGCGACCACGAAAACCGTGTGCTCGTTCCATTTAACAAGATTCCCGAGGAAGTCAAACAGATTTTCTTAACATCTGAGGACCGCCATTTTTACGAGCATAAAGGCTTTGACTTTATGGGAATGGTGCGGGCTACTGCTTCTAACGTAAAAGACAAGAAAATTGACCAGGGTGCCAGCACCATCACACAGCAGCTTTCAAGAAACTTGTATTTGAGCCACGAACGCTCCTTCAGCCGCAAGCTGACAGAGCTCGCGTATTCCTATCAGCTGGAGAAAAAATATACGAAAAATGAAATTCTTGAAGCTTACTTAAATACCATTTATTTCAACAACGGTGTTTACGGCGTCGGTTCAGCAGCTCAATTCTATTTCAGCAAACCGCTGAAATCTCTCACAGTGGGAGAAATGGCTTTTATCTGTGCTATACCTAATAACCCTACATTATATGATCCTCTCAAGCATTTTGACTACACGAAAAGCCGTCAAGAACGTTTGCTTAAAGGGCTAAAAGATGCCGGGGTCATTACGGACAAAGAGCTGAAAAAAGCCGTAAAACAAAAAATCAAACTGGATGTTGAAAAAAGAGAAGACAAATATCCTGACTACGTTTCCTACGTCAATGATGAATTCACTCAGCTGGTGTCTGAATCAGAAGGCTTTGATAAACGCCTTCAAAAAGCATCAGGAAAACAAAAAGAAAAGATCGAGAACGAGCTGTCCGCAAGAGTCAGCACGCTGATGAAAGACGGCGTGAAAATTTATACTGCACTTGATCCGTACATGCAAAATCAAGTTGTGGCACAAATGAATTCCAAGCTCCCGTATGCGGACGTACAGGGCGGAGCGGCTGTGATTAATCACCAGACGCATCAAATCATCGCTCTATCCGGCGGGAAAAACTATCAAAAATATGACTTTAACCGCGCCTACCAGGCGTACAGGCAGCCGGGTTCATCCATTAAGCCGCTTCTTGATTACGGCCCTTATATTGAACAGACCGGCGCGACAACAAGCAGCACCATTGATGCCAGCAAGTTTTGCAGCAAAGACTACTGTCCGCAAAACTACAATAACCGCACTTACGGCACAGTGACGCTTGATACGGCGTTTAAAAATTCATATAATACCCCGGCTATTAGAATGCTCGACCGCGTCGGCATCCAAAAGGCATTCAGTTATATTGAGCCGTATCATTTTGCCAAACTTGTCGACAGTGACTATCTTCTTCCGGCGGCACTTGGCGGATTTACAAACGGCATGACGCCTCTTGAGATGACAAAGGCTTATACGACATTCGGAAACAGCGGAAGCTATACGCCGAGCCATGCGATTACAAAGGTGACAGACCTTAAAGGAAAAACACTTTATAAATGGAATGATAAAGCGACTCAAATATTCAGCGTCCGCACGAACATGCAGCTGAAAAAACTGATGTCTTCCGTTGTGAAAAGCGGAACAGGGAAAAAAGCATATTTCAATGCGCCTTACATCGGCGGTAAAACCGGAACATCAAATGATTATCACGATATGTGGTTTGTCGGCCTGACTGATACGTATACAATGGGTGTCTGGGTCGGAAAGGATACACCGACCAGCGTTGAATATCTTCACAGCATCAGCCCTCAGCTTTCCATCTGGAAAGGAACGCTGCAAGCTGCTTATTAAAGGATCGGAGGGGATATGGGGTGACTTCAGAACAAATTCCAAATCGCGTTTTGCTGTTTGACGGTGTCTGCAATTTATGCAATGGCGCCGTGCAATTTATCATTAAACGTGATCCGGACGGATTGATTTCTTTCACATCGCTGCAGTCGGAAACAGGACAGAGCCTGCTGAAAAAAAGCGGGCTTCCGACTGATCGGTTTGACAGCTTTGTCTTTATTGAAGACGGCCAAGTGTACACAAAGTCAACTGCAGCCATTAAGGTTTTCAGGCATCTGCGAGGCCCATGGCGGCTCTTCGTCCTTTTTTTCGCAGTGCCGAAGCCTGTCAGAGATATGGTCTATTCTTTCATTGCCAAAAACCGCTATAAGTGGTTTGGCAAAAAAAATGAATGTATGCTCCCCTCCCCTTCCATTAAAAAAAGATTTTTACCGTAAATAAAAAATGGCTAGGAAGCTAGCCATCACAGATTGTTGACAAAATCCTAAAACGGCTTCGTTTTAGGATTTTGTCATCTATTCAGCGTGATTGAAAACTTTTGAAGTTGTGAAACGGCGGAAACCTGAGAATCTAGCCACCGTTTTATTGCGTATAGAGCACGAAGCGCAAATCTGACCACCAAACGCTGAAATGGCTAGCTTACACAGGTAAGCTAGCCATTATGCTATTATAAAGCTTGATAAATATGAACAGAATACCGATAACAAAGGTAAACCAAAACAGCAGTTCCAATAGAATGAATCCGACTAATGACATGAGAGAAAGCGTCGAATAAATCCGGTACACGGTAAACACAAAGTAAGCGAGCGTGACGACCGCAAACCAGATCACAATCCAAATGACATTTTGCAAGAGCACAAAGGATAAAATCCCGCCGCCCAAATAAATCATGGAACCCATTCTGAGTTTTTTCAGGTTGTTCCCTTCCGGATCATTAGCAAAAAACAGCAATGACAGCTCGGTCACGGTATTTGCAATTAATTTCAGAGCGGACAGAACCATAAAATATAAAAGTGCAAAGGCAGCAAATAACGCAAGCCTGATTCCTTTCTCTGAAAAATAATCGAGCATTCCATCATACATTCCAAATGAAGACAGCATCTTCAACGCATAAAGTGAAGTTGAGATGGATAAGGACGAACTAAAAAGCAGGATCGCAATCAGCGGAAAATATCCTGTCAAATAAGTATTTTTCATATAAAAAAGTCCCTTTCTATAATCTACCTCATTTATTATGGAGGACTTAAAACACATTGACAAGATAAATTATTCCATTTTTTCTCCTTTTTACGAATTACGGTCCCAAATCTTCACAAAGCAGCATTTTGAGAGTAAAGTAGTACGCAGGAATCATAAAACGTAAGGAAGTTTTATATGAAAAAAACATTAAAACTGCAAACCAGACTCACCATATTTGTTTGTATCGTTGTATTAATCGCATTGCTCATTACGTTTTTTACAGTCGGTGCCCAAACCACCAAACGAATTAGAGATCAGGAAAAGGCCACTGCGCTGCAGACTGCTGAAATGGTAGCTGAAGCGCCGATGACAGCCGCTGCTTTAGAAAGCGGAAAAAAACAAAAGGAACTGCAGAGCTACACAAAGCGGGTTCAGAAAATTACCGGCACGGAATTTGTTGTCGTCATGGATATGAACGGTATCCGCAAAACTCATCCTGACCCGAGCAAAATCGGAAAAAAATTCAGAGGCGGTGATGAGTCCGAGGTATTAAAAGGGCATGTCCATATCAGCACAGCCTCTGGCACGCTCGGGAAATCGCAGAGAGCGTTCGTCCCTGTCTACGCGGAGAATGGAAAACAAGTCGGTGCAGTCGCGGTCGGCATCACCGTAAATGAAATTGATGAAGTGATCAGCCATAGCTTACGGCCGCTTTACTTTATTATTTGCGTCAGCATCTTCGTCGGTGTGATCGGAGCCGTTATCGTCGCCCGTACAGTGAAAAATATCATGTACGGACTTGAACCTTATGAAATTGCGACTCTGCTTGAAGAACGGAGCGCGATGCTGGAATCGACGAAGGAAGGAATACTCGCTGTCGATGAACATGGCAAAATTAAACTTGCCAACGCGGAAGCAAAACGCCTATTCGTCAAAATGGGCATCAACACAAATCCCATTGATCAGGATGTAGATGACATCTTGCCGAAAAGCCGCTTGAAAAAGGTCATTGAGACAAAAAAACCTCTTCAAGACAGAGACGTCCGCATTAACGGGCTGGAGCTTGTGTTTAATGAAGTTCCTATCCAGCTGAAAGGACAAACTGTCGGAGCGATTGCAACATTCCGCGACAAGACCGAGGTAAAACATTTAGCTGAACAGCTTTCCGGTGTTAAAATGTATGCAAACGCACTGAGAGCGCAGTCTCATGAATTTATGAACAAACTGCATGTGATATTAGGTCTCGTCCAGCTGAAAGAGTATGATGATCTTGGAGATTATATTAAAGATATAGCCATACAGCAAAAATCAGAAACAAGTGAAATTATAAATGATGTCAAAAGCTCCGTACTGGCCGGTTTTCTGCTTGGAAAGCAAAGCTTTATACGTGAGCAGGGCGCAAATCTTGATATTGAATGCAACGGTGTCATCCCGAACGCGGCAGACCCTTCTGTCATCCATGAACTTATTACAATCATCGGAAATCTCATCAACAATGGCTTAGACGCCGTTGCCGATATGCCGAAAAAACAAATCACCATGTCCATGCGCTTCCATAACAGCATACTTGATATTGAAATTACCGATACTGGAGCAGGCATGTCTGAAGAAGACCAAGCCAAAGTATTTGAACAAGGCTATTCAACAAAGGGCAAAAACCGGGGATTCGGCCTTTATTTCACACAGCAAAGCATCGAAAATTTAAAAGGCCAAATGATCCTCACAAGCGAAAAGAATGAAGGAACGACATTCAGTATTCGCATCCCGTACGAACCGAAGGAGGAAAATCATGATTAATGTACTAATAGTTGAAGATGACCCCATGGTGGGTGAATTAAATAAACGATACTTAAGCCAAATAGATGGCTTTCAGCTGAAAGGCATCGCTTCTTCCTTTCAAAGCGCTCTGCATATTTTAGGCGAGCACCATATCGACCTCATTTTGCTTGATATTTATATGCCGGGAAAAAACGGGCTGGAACTGCTGACGGAATTGAGAGCCCAAAATGAAGCGGTTGACGTGATTGTCATCTCAGCGGCCAGCGAGCTTGACGTGATCAAGAAAACACTTCGGTACGGAGCTGTTGATTATTTAATCAAACCGTTTGAATTTGAACGTTTCCAAACGGCTCTGTCTGATTACAGACGAAAACAAAAGGTGTATTCAACCCATCGCAACATGAGCCAAAAAGAACTGGACGCCGAGCTTTTTCAAAAGAAAGAAGCAACAGAAAAAGTGCAGCTTCCTAAAGGCCTGACAAAAAGCACGCTGAAGCTGATCTGGTCCAGTATCCAGTCATTTGAAAATGAATCTTTTACGACAGAAGACTTGGCAAAGCACACAGAAATCTCTCAAGTATCCATACGAAAATACTTAAAGTTTCTTGAAGATATACAGGTTCTGAATGTAGAAATGGCGTACGGAACGATCGGAAGACCTGTGTTTCAGTACAACGTCAACAACAGCAACCTTAACGGAATAAAGCAATATCTATAAGAAAACGCACTGCTTGCTTTGAGCAGTGCGTTTTTCTGTCATATCTCTTGCCAAGATGCTTGATTCTATTGTTGATAAGTTATACAAGAATAACAAAGGGCTTTCACATTTTTAAGCAAATAATTCTAAAAATAGATACTTTTTAAAAAATTATGCGAAATTCTATTTATTTCTTATTAGTTAAATGATAAATTATGATTGGTTAGTTGATCCCGAAAAACTAAGTCATAAGTCTTACTTCAGAAAACGATGTCACGGTTTTCCGCCCGGAACGCCTTCCGCATCCTTCTCTTCCCCGCCTTTCGAAGGAAATACTCACACCACGCTTATTCAGGGAAGAATAGAACTGTCTCAGCGCATTCCATTTGTTATTATCAGAAAATTTTATCGATTCTAAGAAATTGTTCAGGACAGCCCATCACATGACTGGCCGGATCAGCTTTGAACCAAATTTTTCTGGGGGGTTATATCTTGAATAAACGAAAAATCGGATTGGCGATGTCACTTGTGATCGCAGCAGGCACCATATTAGGAGCATGCGGAAACAGCGAAAAAAGCAGCGGCTCAGGCGAAGGCAAAAACAAATTCAGTGTGGCGATGGTTACTGACGTAGGCGGAGTGGATGACAAATCCTTCAACCAATCAGCCTGGGAAGGCATCCAAGCCTTTGGGAAAGAGAATGGGCTGAAAAAAGGCAAAAACGGTTACGACTATCTTCAATCCAAATCAGATGCAGACTATACAACGAACTTAAATAAATTGGCGCGTGAGAATTTTGACTTAATTTACGGCGTCGGCTACTTAATGGAGGATTCAATCAGCGAAATTGCTGACCAGCGTAAAAATACAAACTTTGCGATTATAGATGCTGTTGTCGATAAAGACAACGTCGCAAGTATTACGTTTAAAGAGCAGGAAGGCTCATTTCTCGTCGGAGTGGCCGCAGCCCTATCAAGCAAATCAGGAAAAATCGGCTTTGTAGGCGGCATGGAATCAGAGTTGATCAAAAAATTCGAGGTCGGCTTCCGTGCCGGCGTGCAAGCAGTTAACCCTAAAGCCGTTGTAGAAGTGAAATACGCAGGGGGTTTCGATAAAGCCGATGTCGGTAAAGCAACCGCCGAAAGCATGTATAAATCAGGCGTAGATGTTATTTATCACTCTGCGGGCGCCACTGGCACAGGCGTCTTTACTGAAGCGAAAAACCTGAAAAAAGAAGATCCAAAACGCGATGTCTGGGTCATCGGTGTCGATAAAGACCAATACGCAGAAGGCCAGGTAGAAGGAACAGATGATAACGTCACCCTCACTTCCATGGTGAAAAAAGTAGATACAGTCGTTGAAGATGTAACGAAAAAAGCGAGTGACGGAAAGTTCCCGGGCGGCGAAACACTTACCTACGGGCTTGATCAAGACGGAGTCGGCATTTCTCCATCTAAACAAAATCTATCGGATGATGTGATCAAAGCGGTCGATAAATGGAAGAAAAAAATCATCGACGGATTGGAAATCCCGGCAACTGAGAAAGAGCTGAAAACCTTCAAAGCTGAATAAGAATCGCAGGGATAAGGAGGTCGAGCCCTTATCCCTTGTTTTTCTTTTATTTTGAAATAAAGGAGCGGTCAATCAATGGAATATGTCATTGAAATGCTCAATATCCGCAAGGCGTTTCCAGGTATCGTCGCCAATGACAATATCAATCTTCAAGTCAAAAAAGGCGAAATACACGCGTTGCTCGGTGAAAACGGAGCGGGGAAATCAACGTTGATGAATGTCCTTTTCGGGCTGTATCAGCCGGAGCGGGGTGAAATTCGGGTGCGCGGCGAGAAGGGGCACATCAACAGCCCGAACAAAGCGAATGACCTTGGAATTGGAATGGTGCACCAGCACTTTATGCTTGTTGACACCTTTACAGTTGCTGAAAATATTATTCTCGGGAAGGAGCCAAAGAAGTTTGGCAGAATTGACCGGAAGCGTGCTGGCCAAGAGGTGCAGGACATTTCCGATCGATACGGCCTGCATATCCATCCTGAAGCAAAAGCAGCTGACATATCAGTCGGTATGCAGCAGCGCGCAGAAATATTAAAAACCCTCTACCGCGGTGCCGACATTCTGATTTTTGATGAACCGACGGCTGTTTTGACGCCTCATGAAATTAAGGAACTGATGCAAATTATGAAGAACCTGGTCAAAGAAGGGAAGTCCATCATCTTAATCACCCATAAGCTGAAAGAGATTATGGAGATTTGTGACCGCGTTACGGTTATCCGTAAAGGAAAAGGCATTAAAACCCTTGATGTCCGTGATACAAACCAAGACGAACTCGCCAGTCTAATGGTCGGCCGCGAGGTATCGTTCAAAACTGAAAAGAGAGCTGCTCAGCCGGGAGCGGAAGTGCTTGCGATTGACGGCATAACTGTAAAGGATACCCGCGGAATAGAGACAGTCAGAGATTTGTCTCTTTCTGTCAAAGCGGGAGAAATAGTCGGCATAGCAGGCGTCGACGGAAACGGGCAATCAGAGCTGATCGAAGCGGTGACAGGACTCCGCAAAACAGATTCAGGAACAATCACCTTAAACGGAAAACAGATCCAAAACCTGACGCCAAGAAAAATCACTGAATCCGGGATCGGGCATATTCCTCAGGATCGCCATAAACACGGTCTCGTCCTTGATTTTCCAATCGGAGAGAATATCCTGCTGCAAAGCTATTACAAAAAGCCGTATTCAGCATTGGGCGTTTTACATAAAGGCGAAATGTACAAAAAAGCACGCAGCCTGATCAGCGAGTACGACGTCAGAACGCCGGATGAATATACACACGCTCGGGCATTGTCAGGCGGAAACCAGCAAAAAGCGATTATCGGGCGGGAAATAGACCGAAATCCTGATTTATTAATTGCCGCCCAGCCGACTCGCGGCCTTGATGTCGGAGCGATTGAATTTGTCCATAAAAAGCTCATTGAGCAGCGTGATGCCGGGAAAGCCGTTCTTCTCCTCTCGTTTGAGCTTGAAGAAATTATGAATCTCAGTGACAGAATCGCCGTTATTTTTGAAGGACGCATTATCGCCAGCGTTAATCCGCAGGAAACCACTGAACAGGAGCTTGGTCTCTTGATGGCAGGAAGCACGCAAAAGGAAGCGGGGAAAGCAAATGGTTAAACGACTCTCTCATTTACTCGTGCCGCTCATCGCAATCATACTTGGTCTTGCGGCCGGCGCGTTGATTATGCTTGTGAGCGGCTACAGTGTGGCTAGCGGATATTCGGCTTTGTGGAATGGAATATTCGGAGAAATCTATTATGTCGGAGAAACCATCCGGCAAATTACGCCTTATATTTTATCCGGATTGGCTGTCGCCTTTGCATTCCGAACCGGACTCTTTAATATCGGCGTCGAGGGCCAGCTGCTCGTCGGCTGGACAGCAGCGGTTTGGGTCGGTACGGCGTTTGACGGACCGGCATATATTCACTTGCCGCTCGCATTGATTACAGCGGCAGCTGCAGGAGGATTATGGGGGTTTATTCCCGGCATTTTGAAAGCGCGATTTTACGTTCATGAAGTCATTGTCACCATTATGATGAATTATATCGCGCTGCACATGACCAATTACATCATTTCAAACGTCTTGACAGATCATCAGGACAAGACGGGGAAAATTCACGAATCCGCCTCCCTCCGCTCTCCTTTTCTTGAACAGATCACCGATTACTCACGGCTGCATTTGGGAATCATCGTTGCCCTTCTCGCAGCAGTTATCATGTGGTTTATCATCAACAAAACTACAAAAGGATTTGAGCTCCGGGCGGTCGGGTTTAACCAGCACGCTTCCCAGTATGCCGGCATGAGCGTGCGGAAGAATATCATGACCTCCATGCTTATCTCCGGCGCTTTTGCAGGCCTTGCCGGAGCCATGGAGGGCCTAGGAACATTCGAATATGCAGCAGTGAAAGGCGCATTTACCGGCGTAGGCTTTGACGGTATCGCTGTCGCTCTTCTCGGGGGAAACACAGCCGTAGGCGTTGTACTGGCAGCATGCCTGCTTGGCGGGCTAAAAATCGGCGCATTAAATATGCCGATTGAATCAGGCGTTCCATCAGAGGTCGTTGATATTGTGATTGCTATTATTATTCTATTTGTGGCTTCAAGCTATGCGATTCGTTTCGTCATGGGCAAATTGAAGAAAAAGGGGGCGAACTAAGTGGACATTGTGCAGATTTTATCTATCATTGTCCCTGCCACACTCGTCTACGCGGCCCCGCTTATTTTAACTGCTCTCGGCGGCGTGTTTTCCGAAAGATCAGGTGTGGTGAATATCGGCTTAGAAGGCCTCATGATTATCGGGGCGTTCACCAGCGTGTTATTTAATTTATTTTTTGGTCCGGAATTAGGTGCCGCCACACCTTGGATTTCGCTCCTTGCCGCCATGGCAGCAGGCGCCCTGTTTTCACTGATTCACGCGGCAGCGGCGATTTCGTTTCGCGCCGACCAGACAGTCAGCGGTGTCGCCATTAACATGCTGGCGCTTGGGGCAACTTTATTTATCGTCAAACTGATCTACGGCAAAGCTCAGACAGACAAAATTCCAGAGCCTTTTTATAAGACGAAAATCCCCGGTTTGGGCGATATTCCCGTCTTGGGAAAGATCTTCTTTTCGGATGTCTATTATACGTCTATTCTTGCAATAGCACTTGCCTTTATTTCCTGGTTTATCTTGTTCAAAACGCCGTTCGGCCTTCGTATCCGTTCTGTCGGAGAGCATCCGATGGCGGCCGATACGATGGGAATCAACGTATATAAAATGCGCTACATCGGCGTGATGATCAGCGGATTGTTCGGCGGTCTCGGCGGCGGCGTATATGCCTCTACAATTGCGCTTGATTTCACGCACTCTACCATCTCCGGGCAAGGCTTTATCGCCCTGGCAGCGCTTGTATTCGGAAAATGGCATCCGATCGGAGCACTGGGGGCCGCCCTGTTTTTCGGATTCGCCCAAAGCTTAAGCATCATTGGATCGCTGCTCCCTCTTTTTAAAGACATACCAAATGTGTATATGCTGATGGCTCCTTATGTCTTAACGATTCTCGCTTTAACCGGCTTTATCGGGCGGGCAGACGCGCCAAAAGCCAATGGCGTACCTTATATTAAAGGAAAAAGATAAAACATTCTCCCCTGGGAAGACAATTCTCAGGGATTTTTTTCTAATCCAAAAGACCCTCTTAATTTAATTGTTTATTAGTTTTTTAACTTAAAAAAATATGAAGTGTTAACGCTTTCTTGTAGACTGTAACAAACAATACATGGGGGTGTATGACATGGGAGCAATTCCAAAAACGGGGACAATTTCACCTGAGCCAAAAGACTCACAGGAGAAAAACCTGTTTCAAAAAATCTGGTCTTGGGAAATCGGTGTGATTCCTTTGCCATTATACACAGTATTAGCTGTTATTATTATTCTTGCAGCCTATTACAATGAGCTGCCGGCAAATATGCTTGGCGGGTTTGCCATCATTATGATTCTTGGTGTGTTTCTCGGAGACATAGGCCAACGCATACCGATATTGAAGGATATTGGCGGCCCTGCTATTTTATCTTTGTTTGTTCCTTCATTTTTAGTCTTTTACAATGTACTGAATTCAACATCTTTAGACGCTGTAACCAACTTGATGAAAACGTCTAACTTCCTTTATTTCTATATCGCTTGCCTTGTTGTGGGAAGTATCCTCGGTATGAACAGAATTGTTTTAATACAGGGGTTTATCAGAATGTTCGTTCCACTGGTTGCAGGAACGATCGCGGCCGTTGCAGCCGGCATCCTTGTCGGATTTATTTTTGGCTATAGTGCCTATGATTCCTTTTTCTTTGTTGTTGTCCCGATTATTGCCGGGGGAATAGGTGAAGGGATTTTGCCGCTTTCAATCGCCTATTCACAAATACTGGGCTCATCCGCCGATGTATTTGTGTCTCAGCTGGTGCCAGCCGCAATTATAGGAAACGTTTTTGCTATCATATGTGCAGCCTTAATGAAAAAGCTTGGCGATAAGCGTCCAGATCTAAATGGGAACGGACGTCTCGTAAAATCTAAAAAAGCAAATGAGATTTTCAATCAAAAAGAAGCCGAAGCAAAAATTGATTTTAAGCTAATGGGAGCGGGAGTTCTGCTCGCGTGTACATTCTTTATTTTTGGCGGGTTATTGGAGAAATTCATCTTCATCCCGGGCGCGATCTTAATGATTATTTCAGCTGCGGCTGTCAAGTATGCGAATATTCTTCCGAAAAAAATGGAAGAAGGCGCTTACCAGCTTTATAAGTTTATTTCTTCAAGCTTTACATGGCCGCTGATGGTCGGTCTCGGCATCCTCTTTATTCCGTTGGATGACGTAGCGTCTGTGATTTCTATTCCGTTTGTCATCATCTGTATTTCAGTTGTTATCGCGATGATTGGTTCTGGATATTTCGTAGGCAAGCTGATGAACATGTATCCGGTTGAATCCGCAATCGTTACCTGCTGCCACAGCGGCCTCGGCGGAACGGGTGATGTTGCCATTTTATCGGCATCAGGAAGAATGGGCCTTATGCCGTTTGCCCAAATTTCAACCCGTCTCGGCGGTGCAGGCACAGTTATTTGCGCGACAGTGCTGCTTCGTTTTTTCACTTCATAAACAGAAAGAGTTCCGTTTTATGCGGAACTCTTTTTTTATTTATTCACAATCCGAATATACTCTCGGGGACCAAACGGCAGATCCTTTGATTCCGTCTCACTCATTCTGGCTGACAGGTGGTGCTCCAGTAAATACAGCTCCCACTCATCACTAGCCGCCACACCGCTGCGCCCGTCATATTGATTCAACATGAATGCCCCTGCAAATACTGAGCAGAATAAACCTGAGCACATCACGACTTTTCTTTTCACATGACCAGCTCCTTTCCTTCAGCTTGATCAGGATTGATTTTAAATATACAAATAACCTCTTTTTTGTTAGACTTATTTTGAGGTCAAAAGAACTCATAAAAACCCATTACAGCAGTTCGAAGCGTGGCAGCTTGCAGAAAAGTGCGATATAATTTGGACTAGGTCGTTTGACCGTATATTTCATACATAGCGCATTTTTCAATTGAGAACGAGAAAAGGAGGTCTTATCTTTGCAGCTCTTACATCTTGCTATTTTATCGCCTTTTTTATTTGCTTTTATCATTCCCTTCTTGGCAAAATACGCAAAAAGAGTGCATACGGGCTGGTTTGTGTTGATCTTGCCCGTCTTGCTGTTTATATACTTTCTCCCAATGATCAGGATGACACAATCTGGAGAAACACTTCGATCGGTATTAGAGTGGATTCCGTCACTCGGCATTAACTTTACCGTTTATATAGACGGCCTCGGGTTATTATTCGCTTTACTGATCACAGGCATTGGCTCTTTGGTCACTCTTTACAGCATTTTTTATTTATCGAAAGAAAAAGAACAGCTTGGGCCCTTTTATGTCTACTTATTGATGTTCATGGGCGCCATGCTCGGCGTCGTTCTAGTAGACAATGTCATGGTTCTCTACATGTTCTGGGAGCTTACAAGCCTTTCATCCTTTTTGCTGATCGGCTATTGGTATAAGCGGGAAAAGTCGCGCTATGGCGCAGCCAAATCACTTTTGATTACGGTCAGCGGCGGGCTGTGCATGCTCGGCGGATTTATTCTCCTTTATTTGATAACGGATTCCTTCAGTATTAGAGAGATGGTTCATCAGGTTCAATTAATTGCCGGCCACGAATTGTTTATCCCGGCTATGATTCTCATTTTATTAGGGGCTTTTACGAAATCAGCGCAATTTCCTTTTTACATCTGGCTCCCTGACGCGATGGAAGCTCCGACGCCTGTCAGCGCTTATCTCCATTCAGCTACTATGGTAAAAGCCGGCATTTATGTGATTGCGAGATTCAGTCCTATTTTCGCCTTTTCAGCTCAGTGGTTTTGGATCGTGTCCCTCGTTGGCCTTTTTACGATGGTTTGGGGTTCATTCCATGCCGTGAAACAAACTGATTTAAAATCGATTTTGGCGTTTTCAACCGTCAGCCAGCTCGGCATGATCATCTCCATGCTTGGAGTCAGTGCTGCGGCCCTTCATTACGGACATACAGAATATTATACAGTTGCCGCTATGGCTGCCATTTTCCATTTAATCAACCACGCAACCTTTAAAGGAAGCTTGTTTATGGCAGTCGGGATTATCGATCACGAAACAGGCACACGGGATATCCGGAAGCTAGGCGGCCTGATGGCGATTATGCCGATTACATTTACCATTTCCTTAATCGGGACATTTTCAATGGCCGGCTTACCGCCGTTTAACGGATTTTTGAGTAAAGAAATGTTTTTCACAAGCATGCTTCGCGTGACACATTTTGACCTGTTCAACGTGCAGACATGGGGCGTTCTGTTCCCTCTTTTCGCCTGGATCGGAAGTGTATTTACGTTTATCTACAGCATGAAATTGCTGTTTAAAACATTCAGAGGAAATTACCAGCCTGAGCAGCTTGAAAAACCGGCTCACGAGGCGCCTGTCGGCATGCTCGTACCACCGGTCATTCTTGTCGCTTTGGCTGTCAGTCTCTTCTTTTTCCCGAATATATTGTCGTACAGCCTGATAGAGCCTGCGATGAACTCAATCTATCCGACACTGCTTGCCGGCCATGAGAAATTCCACGTTCACATTTCACAGTGGCATGGGGTTACAACGGAATTGCTCATGACTGCGGGTATTGTTGTGATCGGAACAATTGGTTATTTGTCGCTGAATAAGTGGAAGGGAATCTATAAACTGTTTCCTTCGAAACTCACACTCAACCGGTTATATGATAAGCTTTTGACTCTGATGGAGAAAGGCTCTTACCGGGTCACAAAACAATATATGACCGGGTTTTTAAGAGATTATTTGCTGTATATCTTCGCTGGTTTCATCATTCTGATAGGCGGAGCTTTTGCCATTAAAGGCGGATTTTCATTTAAAACGGAAGGCATGGCTAAAATCGGTGTATACGAAATCATTTTGACGCTTGTCATGATCAGCGCCACAGTGGCGACTGTTTTTGCTAGGTCAAGACTGACGGCGATCATTGCACTCGGCGTTGTCGGTTATACGCTTGCATTGTTTTTTGTCATTTTCAGAGCGCCGGACTTGGCATTGACTCAGCTCGTCATTGAAACGATTTCTGTGGCACTGTTTCTGCTTTGCTTCTACCATTTGCCGAAACTGAGGCTGAAAACAAAAACGAGAACGTTCCGGATGACGAATTTTATCATTTCTTTAGGCGTCGGTGTTATCGTTACTCTGCTCGGTATCGCATCCTCAAGCCAGCGGACAAAAGACAGCATTGCGTCCTTCTTTGTCAAACACAGCCACGATCTCGGCGGAGGGGATAATGTCGTCAATGTCATTCTCGTTGATTTCAGGGGATTTGATACAATGTTTGAGATTACGGTATTAACGATAGCCGCTCTCGGCATTTACAGCATGATTAAAACAAAAGTAAAAGAGGAGGGGAAAAGCGGTGAATGAACAAAAAACAAATGACTTGATTCTTCAAACCGCGACAAAGCTTGTATCCTTTATCATTTTGCTTTTCTCTTTCTATTTATTTTTATCAGGGCATAACGCGCCCGGAGGAGGCTTTGTCGGCGGACTGATCACGTCCTCTTCCATCGTTCTCTTGCTTCTGGCATATGATTTAAAAACCGTGCGTTCCCTTTTGCCGGTCAATTTCATTTATGTCGCGGGAGCCGGCCTTCTGCTCGCTGTATTAACAGGCGTTGGCTCCTTTGTCTTCGGGGCTCCTTTTTTAACCCACACATTCGGATACTTTCAGCTGCCGATCCTTGGGAAAACGGAGCTCGCCACAGCGACGATATTTGATTTAGGCGTTTATCTTGTTGTCGTAGGCATAACGATGACCATTATTCAAACGATTGGAGAGGAAGAATAATGGAAATCTTAATGGCTGTATTAGCCGGTATTATTTTTATGGCTGCCACGTATTTGCTGCTGTCTAAAAGCCTGCTTCGCGTCATTATCGGAACAGCACTGTTAAGCCATGGCGTTCATTTAATGCTTTTGACTATGGGAGGATTAAAGAAAGGCGCCGCTCCGATTTTGAGCGAGCATGCCAAATCATTTGTCGATCCGCTTCCGCAAGCCCTGATTTTGACCGCAATTGTCATTTCTTTTGGCGTTACGTCATTCATCCTCGTCATGGCCTTTCGCGCTTATCAGGAATTGAAATCGGACGATATGGATCAAATGAGGGGAAATGATCAACATGAATAATTTTGTTATTTTGCCAATCCTGATCCCGCTTTTGTCGGCTATTCTTCTGATTTTCAAGACGAAGAATCTTATGCTCATGAGAATCTTCAGCACGGCGGCATCGGCCATCGGGATTGTGATTAGCGGCATACTTGTACAGACTGTCTTCACAAAAGGCATCCAGACACTCAGCCTAGGCGGATGGAAAGCGCCGTACGGCATTGTGCTTGCCGCAGACCAATTCGCCAGCCTTCTCGTTCTCACAACAGCGATCATCGGTTTATTGGTTGGGCTTTATTCCTTCCGTTCTGTTGGTGAAAAACGGGAGCGCTCCTTTTACTACTCCGGCGTTCAGTTCTTGCTTGCCGGCGTCAGCGGAGCGTTTTTAACAGGCGATTTATTTAATATGTACGTATTTTTTGAGCTTCTGCTTATTGCTTCCTATATGCTGATTGTATTAGGCGGCACAAAAATTCAGCTGCGGGAATCCCTTAAATATATTGTGTTTAATATCGTATCGTCTGCCCTGTTTGTCATAGGGGTCGGCTTTTTATACGCTGTAACCGGTACGTTAAACATGGCGGATCTTAGCGTGAAAATCAGCGAATCAGGACAAACCGGGCTGATCACTGTGATTGGTGTCCTGCTGCTTTTGGTATTTGGCATGAAGGGCGGAATCTTCCCCCTCTACTTTTGGCTTCCAGGCTCTTATTACGCGCCACCGGCGGCAATCTCCGCGTTGTTCGGCGCTTTGCTGACAAAAGTCGGGTTATATGCGATTACGAGGGTTTTCACATTGATTTTTATTCACGATACTGCCTTTACCCATCAGCTGATGATTTGGCTGGCGGCGCTGACTGTGATTTTCGGTGTGATCGGTTCACTCGCTTATTCGAATGTCATGAAAATTGTGATCTATAACATTATTACCGCTGTCGGCGTGATTTTGTTCGGTGTGGCAGTACACACCCCCGCATCCATTCAGGGCGCGATCTACTATCTGATTCACGATATGCTGATTAAGGGTGCTTTGTTTATGCTGGCAGGTACGCTGATCGCATTGACTGGAACCGCGAGCCTGCATAAAATGGGCGGGCTGATCAAACGCTATCCTGTTCTTGGATGGATGTTTTTCATTTCCGCTATTTCTCTTGCAGGCATTCCGCCACTGAGCGGATTTGTCGGCAAATTTAAAATTGCAGAGGGCGGCTTCGCAGAAGGTGAATTTACGATATCCATGCTGATTCTGCTTTCGAGTCTGCTTGTACTGTACTCTGTGCTGAGGATCTTTATACATGCGTTTTGGGGCGAAGAAAAAGAAACGCCAAAACCAAATCATCGAACAGCTAAAGGACTTCTTTATCCTGCAGCTATTTTTCTCTTGCTGTCTCTTCTCTTCGGGTTGGGTACAGAATGGGTGTCGCCTTACGTTGATCAAGCGGCCGAGACGCTGCTGAATCCGGAAAAATATATCGAAGCTGTTCTGAAGGAGTAGATCGCATGGCATTTCAAATTTTATTAAATGTGTTTCTCGCTTTTTGCTGGATGTTCTTGAGCAACAGTCCAAGCGCCGCAGGATTCATTACAGGCTATATTCTGGGAATGCTCTCTCTCTTTTTCTTCCGGCGCTTTTTCACTCGCCAGTTTTATCTATGGAAATTGATTTCTATCATCAAGCTCTGTTTCATTTTTATAAAGGAACTGTACCTTGCCAATGTCAGTGTGATGAAATCAGTCTTATCTCCAAAACTGAATATCAGACCGGGCATTTTTGCTTTTAAAACTGAACTGACGAAGGACTGGGAAATCACCCTGCTTTCTCTGCTCATTACATTAACGCCGGGAACCTTGGTGATGGATATTTCAGATGACAGAACAATACTTTATATTCATGCAATGGATATCGAGGATGCGGAAAAAGCGATTTTTGACATTCGGGAGTCATTTGAAAAAGCCATACAGGAGGTGAGCCGGTGATGTTTACGCTGATCCTGCAAATCGCGCTCGGCATTATGGCAGTGTCTACCTTTTTGTATGTCATTCGTGTCATTAAAGGTCCGACTGTGCCTGACCGGGTCGTGGCTCTGGATGCAATCGGCATCAATCTGATCGCAATCACGGCGCTTGTCTCCATTTTGCTGAAAACAAGTGCGTTTTTGGATATTATTTTGTTGCTGGGGATTTTATCGTTTATCGGAACGATCGCATTTTCCAAGTTCCTGGAGAAAGGAGAGATTATCGAAAATGATCGAAACCGCTAAGGTCGTTGTGGCTGTATTCATTTTGCTGGGTGCTCTTATATGCCTCATTGCTTCATTTGGCGTACTTCGCCTTCCCGATGTGTTTACACGCGCTCATGCTGCTTCTAAAGGCTCAACATTGGGTGTCAATATGATTCTGCTCGGTGTCTTCTTCTATTTGTGGTTTGTGACGGGGGAGCTCTCCGCTAAAATCCTGCTTGGGATTCTCTTTATCTTTATTACGTCGCCTATCGGCGGGCACTTGATCTGCCGTGCTGCGTATAACTCCGGCGTCAAGCTTGATGAGAGAAGCGTACAGGATGACTATAACGGAATCAGAAACTTTGTGATTAAACGAAAAGAGGATTCTTATTTATAAAAATAAGCAGCCGGACAGGCAGAGTTCCGGCTGTTTTTTTATTTCTTGATGACAGCCAGCGTGCATCTGGATATACAGATCAGCCTCTCTTGCTCGTCATATATGTGAATGTGATAGACAATCGTCGTTCTGCCGATATGAACGGGCTCGGCTATCGCCTTTACCGTTCCTTCCTTTACAGATTTTAAATGGTTGGCGTTAATCTCCAAACCGACACAAGCCTGTGTTGAATGATCAATCAGGTTCTGTGCACCTGCGCTCGCCGCTGTTTCCGCCAGGGCCACTGAAGCGCCCCCATGCAAATATCCGAATGGCTGAACTGTCCGATGATCCACCGGCATGACCGCAACGCATCGTTCCGCTGTGTTTTCAACAATCTCTATACCAAGCGCTTCAAGCAATGTGTGTTTCGTATCCATCATCTACACCCCCAACATTTAAAGTACACCGTCTGATTTCGCAATCAAAACCGCTTCCGTCCGTGAACCGACATTCAGCTTATTAAAAATCGATGTCAAGCTGTATTCAATGGACCGCTTGCTTAAATGAAGGGCATCTGCGATTTCTTGGTTTGTAAATCCCTTTTCAACTTCTTGAAGAATCAGGCATTCTCTAGGTGTGAGCACATCTTGTTCTTTTTGAGAGGAAGGAGCCGGCTTTGTTTTTTGCTGAGTCATCAGCTGTTTAAAGTAAGCAAAATCGACTAAAATTTCTCCGTTGAGTACGTGGTATATGTATTGGGTGATCTTTTCTTTAGATTCCGTTTTGCTGATGGCACCGTGCAGACCCGCACGAATCGCTTCCTCGAAATAATCCTCGACCTCATAACCGGTATACACGATAATTTTACAATGAGGATTCTCTTGTAAAATCTGTTTAGAAAGCTCCATCCCATTGACCTCGCCGCCTAGATTCAGATCCATTAAAATGAGATCATATGACGAGAAATCATGCTGCTTGATAAACTGTTCGCTCGGTTCAGGACTGAGACAATCAACAGACAAATTCGAATCCGTTTCCAAAATTGTCTTGGTGCCTTCCATGACAGCCGGATGGTCATCAATCACTAGTATCTTTTTCATGTTTTCCTCCCTTTTACTCACTCTTTTCCATTTTATAAAAAAGACTTGGCCTGTGCCAAGTCGTTTCCGTTATAAATCCATTACAATTCGATTTCAATATCAGCCTTAAAGCCCTTTCCTTCACTTGTTTCAATCCGAAGGCGCCCATCTAAAGCCCTGACTCTCTCCTTAATGCCAGAAAGCCCCATGCTCATGGAATGCTCAGTATTCTTTTCCTGATCAAACCCAACGCCATCGTCCTCATAATGAAGAACGATTTTGTTTTGAATACTGATGAGCATAATCAGCACATCCGTCGCCTGAGAGTGCTTGACCGCATTAGACAGAAACTCTTGAATGATCCGGTACAAATTCAGCTGCGAATCCAGATCAAGGGAAGCCGTAAATCTCCCGGTATTTAAACGAATATGAAACGGAACCCGCTCCTGCTGCTGCGCCACCAGCTTCGACAGCGCCTTGACCAGCCCAAGATCATACAGAAGCTGCGGCCGCAGCTCATGACACGTCTCCCTCGTCATCGAAATCACATCAGACATCTGCTCATTCATCTGTACAAGCTTGTCCTGCACCTCTTCACGGCACGGATTATCATCCTTCTTGAAATCACCCAAAAACAGCTCACACTGGCGTTTTAAGGAAATCAAATCCTGAAGAACCGAATCGTGGAGATCGCGGGCGAGATCCGAGCGTTGTTTTTCCTCGATCGTGTACATGAGTTTTTTGAGCCATACGGGGTTGGATTCTTGTTGTTTTAAATCCTCAAGATGCACCATCAATTCTTCGATTTTCATAACGTTTTCCAATGAGACATTTGTATAAAATGCTAATGTTTGAAGCCATGCAATTTCATCCCTTGTTAACTTAAAAGTATTATAACTTGAGAAACAGAGTACTAAAAATGATCTGTCTCCTCGTTCACCTATTTTAATAATAAAACCTTGTTTAAACTCTTTAATTTTACCGATATCACCAGAAAAATTTTTCACATATTGCTCATGATTTTTATAAGTCAGATCTTTAAAGTTGTTCTTACTAAGAAGGGTGATTTCCCCTTTAGAATTATCATACACGCAAGCATTATCTATGTTTAATACTTCTAGGATTGTATTTTTAAAGTGATTAAGTACTTGATCTACTGATGATGCTTGCTTAATCAACTGAGTAAATTTAAAAATCCCATCTTGATAATTAAATTTCTCTGTAAATCTTTTCAACTTGAAACGAAAATCAATGATTTCTTTAAAGTAAAAAACGGCAAACATAAGAACATATATTGCAATTGTTAGTTTAACTAAATAAAAGATATCCTTTGGTTGCTGAATGTAATTAAAGATGGTCACTACGATAATAGTAGGTGTAATGGCTAAAAAACCGTAGTACTTAAGCCGCCCCACAACAAAGTCGATATTATAAAGTCTATTAGTCATAAATTGATATACTAAAGAAAAAGGTATAACAAGTGTAAAAGCAGCCAAACTAAAAGGTGAGACATACTTCTCGAAAAACACATATGGAACAGCAAAAAAGACAATAAACGGACTGAAAGAAAAGATATTTGTATAAGCAAGGACTTTCAAAATTGACTTTTGCTCTTTTTGTTTAAATTTTCTTATCCCTTTATGGATAAGAATCGATACAGTAAGAACTAGGACAAAAAATGAAATCAAATTCAGATTAGACAAAAAAGCCGAAGATTTTAATCTATTACTCAGAACGTCCTCTAATAAAAGATTTATTAGCGGGAGCATATACATAATGATTAAAATCTTCTTTTCGAATAACTTTGTTCCTAATTCTATAAAGTATTTATATATAAAATGAATATATAACACCGGACAACTGACTAAAGTAAGAACAAGCAGATAAGTGCTTATCTCTTCACCTCTTCTTGCTCCACATGCACTTACATACGCTACTGATACAAATAACAAAAATAAAATTAAAATATAAGCAGAAGTTGATTTTCTTACTTTATTTATTCTATAAATAAAAAATATACAAAATAAACAGATTGAATAAGATATTACAGGAATGAGATACATAAATAAATTTTCTTCACTGATTAGGCTTACATTTTGTAAATGAAATGATTTATTATCTCTCTCAACAATTAAACTTTCTACATTGACCAATCTTCCACTTTTTAATTGAATATCACTGCCTTTCTCCCCATTTACTTCAAGAATGATATCTCCCTTTTTCACACCTGAATAATATTCATCTGTATAATCTAAAACATTGGTGACCTCTAACTTACCCTGTTCATTTATCTTTACATCCGCACCTACGAAGATGTTAAAAGCAAAGCTATACGAGAGGTATATAACATAAATAAAACTTAAAATGATAAAAACTAGAGACAAATATTTATAGACGTTAATATATCTGTACATCACATCATCCCGTAATTAAATCAAACTTTTTCTTTTATCATCCTCAAAAAAATTACTAATAGCTTCTATTGGAGGCCACTTGCTTGTTCTTGGCACCTCTCCTTGTTCAAACGCGTATAATATTGCTTTCTTTTCTTTTTCATTTATATTTAGCAAGGTTAAGTTCCCATTCTTAAATTGATCAAACGCTTCCGGGTTGTTTACTAGATGGCTAATGATTTTATCAATATGTTTCAAATTAAATCCCCCTTAATAATTGAATAAGTAATTTATTTTTTCTTTGTTCATCTAATCTCAGTTTTTTGAATGATTCCTTAAAATTTTCCACTGCTAAATTTTTTATAACATTCAAATATTGTATTACACCTGATTCTCTTAACTTTCCCTTCAAATCTTCCAAATTATTTATCATATGATTTTCTTGCGCATAAAAATTTAATAAGTCAATTGATGATTGGTTAAATTTATTTTTAAGATAATTGAAGGCAAGCGTATGTCTAGTTTTGAAGTCATTATTGTTAGGGTAATAAAGTCCATAGTGATCATTTGCAATTTGCTCGACTATACCTAAATAACGTGAATACTCCTCAACTGTTTCATTATATTCTCCAGTTGCCAGATATACACCAAGAATACTGGGCAATGTTACCAGAGAACCCGACTTAAGTTTAATCATTTCAATATACTCTGATTCTGATGAGGCTGTTAAATTCAAATCTACATGTTGTCCTTGTAAAGATTGGAGTGAATATTGCAAAGTAAGGCTTAAAAGTTTTGGATGATTTGAGACTGAACCTATTACTTGCAGACTTAATGTATAAAGTGCGGTAGCTGCGTTAGTTGCTATAGAAGGATCTAATTTCATCCAAGAAGCCTGAAGATTGTCCTTATCCTCAATATCGTCAAAAATGTCCGCAGATAAAATTAAAAGTTCTATACCTGACGCCAATAACTCAATTGCTTTGTCGTTTTTTCCATCAAATGCTATGTAATGGTAATAAGCCAGTTCTGCAAATGAAAATTGTTTTTTTTCTTTGATAAAAGAAATGAGCTTCACTTTTAAGTCCTCATTTAAAATATTTTCATCCACAATCTCCTTCATTTTCTCCTTGATCCGGACAGAATCTAAACATATCTGCTCAATAACGACTTCCCCCCTCCCATTCCATTTTACTAAATGGGACATTTAAAGGACAGCAGGTTTTTCGTTTTTTAACAATCATATAATACTTTATCCATTTATTGTATCGGTAGAACGAAAAAAAAGACTTGTTTCCAAGTCTTTTTCACGAAATTTTCATTGCATAATTGTATTTATCGAGTTGATCAATGCTTTTGTTAATGTTTCGTAATGAATCTGTCGTTTCTTTAATATCAAGTTCGAGTCGGAATAACAATTGTTTTACTTCTTCAAGTTTCTTTTCCATCGTTTCCACACTCCTTTTTTTGAAAGATCAATGAATTGTGTATGGTGAACGAGTCCTAGGTATTTGATCTGTTACTAATAGTGTATCTGCTTTCGGCTTATTTTTCACCGAAAAGTATACAAAAAAGTCCTGCGTGACACCGCAAATCTAAATAGGTCCTTATACTCAAAGGAATCACAACAAGAACGGGACTATCTTTCTATGTGAAAGAGCGTTTATATGTGCTGAAATTGAGAAAGATTCTTAATCTCCTTGATTTTAACGGGTTTCGCATTTTCACTAAGCAAGACTATAGTCCTTCATACCGTATTTTCAAAATTGAATATGCGATTCTTGGCGTTTCCTGACCGACAAACACCGAAAAAGACCGCAACGCTAAAGTTGTGGCCTTTTCGCTTTGTCATATTCGGCAATTAGGGATCTATACATATAGAAACATCCTTTTTTGCGAGGTGCTCCCATGAGATATCGTTATCCCTGGTTTTACGTGTATCCGTATGAGGTACGCCGTCCGCCCGCTCCTGCCAACAATATTGATACCTTTATCCGTTCAGCGAGGCAGGCCGCAGGGATATTTGCGGATGCCCAGCTCGTTCTCGGCCGCATTGCGGGCTCGCGGGAGCTCTCGCGCCGCATTCTGACCGCAGCCGAGCAGTCCGATAAACAAACCATCAAGCGCCTGATCAAACAAATGGGCGTCCGGCATGAAGTGGATACGGTCTTTAATCCCGACGGCATCTATATCAGCCTTATCGGAACGCAAAGCCGAATCATTCTTGCTTTGCGGTGGTCAGAGGACCGCAATCATTTTGCGTCCATAAGATTATGACACCATTCCAGAGCCTCAAGATAACATTCATACGCTTCTTCTTTGTCGAGTTGATTGCCTAATTCCGAGCAAGTGTCCCAGTTGTTGCTTTCAATTAATTTCACAAGCTCAAGCATTTGGTAGTAGTCGTTTTGATGGCCTAATAATGCTTGCCCGACTTCATCTTTTAAAGGCAATTCTTGAACAATTTCCTCTATTTCTCTATGCAGGAGGGTGTCTATGAGAGAAAACATTCCGATCAGCATATAAGAAGCTGGCTGCGGCCGGGATGTCTTTCTCGCCAGCAGTTCGCAAAGCTTTGCTCTTATCAGAGAAATCTTAATGATTTCGTGCTTGCTGGAATGCCCTTTCCTGCTTAAATCCTTAAAGGAAAGAATATATATCCACCGTTTGATTTCATTAAATCCCAGCAGCATAATGGCCTGTTGAATGCTTTCAATTTTCTGGCTCAAACGGCTGTGGGATGAGTTTAAAAATTTTAAAATTTGATAGGACAGTGATAAATCCCGCTCTATGTACTCTGTCACACGCTTTATGTTAGGCTGCTCTTTACTCAGTTCGTTAAGCAGTTCATAGTAAGAATAGAAATGAGTCGATAGGTCATGCCCGCTGATGATGCGCGGCTCGCTGAAAAAGTAGCCTTGGAATAATTGAAAGCCGTCTTGGACCGCCTGTTTATATTCTTTTCGGGTCTCTACTTTTTCCGCTAAAAAAATCAGGCCGCGGCAGCCGTAGGTTTGCAAAATTGTTCTGCGTTCCATTCGTGTTGTTTTGAGAAAATCAATTTTCAATATATCAATATAGCTCATGAGTTTTTCCAGTAAGTCCTCATCTTGCGGATTTATTGCATAAAAATCATCAAGCGCCAGCATATACCCCATTTTTTTCAATTCTTTGCATCTAGAAATGAGGGCCGGCGTGATCGGTATATCTTCAAGGATTTCAATGACAAGCTGTTTCGGATTGAAGGAGGTGGGAAGATTCGAAAACATCAGGCTTTCCGTAAAATTAACAAAACAGCGTTTCCCTTCCGTCAGCTTCTCAATTCCGATGTTTAAAAAGCTGTTGATCACCAAATCTGTTGTTGCCTGATCGCCGTCTTTAGCGCTATACACGTTCTCTTCGCTTTCTCTATACAGCAGTTCATAAGCAACAACCTGTTCTTTTCTATTAAAAATAGGCTGTCTTGCAACAAACACCCTCATTGATTTATCCCCCTTACAATACGCGCGGCTTTCACCCCTAAGTATATCAAATAATTTGACGAAAATTGTCTAAACATGAAAAATAATATATACATAAAGAAAACTGGCCCTTCGCGAATGAAAGGCCAGTTTTTCTTTATTCTTCCTCAAGCTCTTCTTCAATTCTGCTTTTCACTTCGTGGATCCGCTGCATTTTATTGCTCCAGCAGTCCTCGCTTAAATCAACCGGGTATTCCTCCGGCTTGCTGATTCTCTTATATTCCTCCCAAAGCAGGCTGAGGTTATCCTGCACATACTGCTGTATGTCTGAAATCTCAGGGTTTTGGTAGCAAAGAATACCCTTCTCAAAAATCAGCTCATGAAGATCCTTCGCATAAAAATTCGTGACAAATTTGCTGATGAATGTATGAACCGGGTGGAACATTCTGAGCCGCTTCTGATCATTCACCTGCTCATCATAAAGCGCAATATAGTCGCCTTCAGAATGATGGTTGGACTGATTAATAATGCGGTAGACTTTCTTTCTGCCCGGTGTCGTCACTTTTTCAGGATTGGACGAAATTTTGATCGTGTCAACCATTTTCCCATCTTCTTCAATGGCAACGAGTTTATAAACTGCGCCGAGAGCCGGCTGGTCATAGGCAGTGATCAGCTTCGTACCGACACCCCAGACATCAATGCGCGCTCCCTGAGCCTTTAAATTCATAATGGTGTGCTCATCCAAATCGCTTGAAGCAATCACCTTCGCATCTGTAAATCCTGCTTCATCAAGCATTTTCCGGGCTTTTTTTGACAGGTACGCCAAATCGCCGCTGTCCAGACGGATGCCAATGAAATTAATGCGGTCGCCGAATTCCTTGGCAACCCTAATCGCGTTCGGCATGCCTGAACGAAGCGTGTCATACGTGTCAACTAAGAAGACGCAATCCTTATGTGTTTCCGCGTATTTTTTGAAAGCTGTATATTCATCGCGGTAAGCCTGCACAAGCGCATGCGCATGTGTGCCGGAAACCGGGATGTTAAAGCGCTTTCCGGCTCTTACATTGCTTGTCGCGCTAAAGCCGCCGATTAAGGCTGCTCTCGCTCCCCACATGGCCGCATCCATTTCGTGCGCCCGTCTTGTTCCGAATTCAAGCGCAACTTCATCACCGATGACGCCTTTAATCCGGGCAGCCTTTGTTGCAATTAATGTTTGATAGTTCACAATGTTGAGCAAAGCTGTTTCAATCAGCTGCGCTTCTACCAGGGGTGCCTCCACCCTCATAATCGGCTCATTGTTAAAAACGAGCTCTCCTTCTTTCATGGAGTAAAGTGAACCTGTAAAAGATAAGCCGCGCAAATATTCAATAAAATCTTCATGATACCCGAGTTCATCCTGTAAATAACTCAAATCGCTATCCGTAAACTTGAAATTTTCCAAGTATTCAATGGCTTTTTCCAAGCCCGCAAATACGGCATAGCCATTTTCAAACGGAAGCCTTCTGAAAAACAGCTCAAAAATCGCTTTCTTTTCATGAATGCCGTCTCTCCAGTACGTTTCCGCCATATTGATCTGATAAAGGTCTGTATGTAATGACAGGCTGTCATCTTTAAATCCGTACTCTAACACTGTTTTTCCCCTTCCTTACTCTGCCACTTGCGCTCCGATGCTGTTTGCAAAATGGGAAAGAGCCCATGCGTGCCCCTCCTGATTAAAGCTGGCGACAGCTTGTTTATGCACAACAATCCGAAAACCTTTGTTGTATGCGTCAACAGCTGTATGCAACACACAAATATCTGTGCAGACACCGGCAAGGTGCAGTTCGCCAATCTGCCGCTCTCTGAGTTTGAGCTCTAAATCAGTTCCCGCAAAAGCAGAATATCTCGTTTTTTCCATGTAGTAAACATTAGGCTCATGTTCATGTTTCTGATATAGAGGCAAAAGCTTTCCGTACAGATCTTTTCCTTCCGTGCCTTTTATATTATGCGGAGGAAAAAGACGGGTTTCAGGGTGATATTGATCCCCTTCATCATGAGAATCTACTGCTAATACGACGTAATCACCGTTTGTGATGAATTCTTCAGTTAAATTGACGATCGCCTCTTCAATCATTCTGCCGGGCTCCCCGCAGGTCAATTTTCCGTCACTCGCCACAAAATCATTCGTATAATCAATACAAATAAGTGCTTTTTTCATAGCCGGCCTCCCCGCCATCAGTATGAGAACATTATATCTTATCTCCAGTTGTAAGTGAATTGCCATGAACAAAAAGACAAACGGTCCGTTTGTCTCTTAAGATTTCAGCACTGACCGATTATAAATGTCGTCCTGAATATATATCAATTCACGATTCACAGCGATGTCAGCCGCAATGACGATGCCTAAAGGCGTATGAAACTGAAGATCAGATACAATCTTGAAGGGCACTCCGTACCGGTTCGCCATTTGGATATAAGGAGAGTAAGACTGATACTGAAGCTCTCCATTAATCAAAAGGGTGACGTTATGGCTGTTTTTCAGCTCGTGCTCCGCCTCTTTATACGGTTTGCTTCTAAGCACCTGTCCTTTCGTCAGTGCCAAAACGACTCTTTCTCTTAGAGAACCTAAAAACAAGTGGCGCTCGTCAGGCTTTGTCTCCAAAGGCCCATACATTCCTTGCTGCAAATAGAGATCCATTTTATCTTCACTCAAAAGCCTGTCCTCCCGTCTTGTTTGTCTTCATTATCACCTGATCAGGCAGGAGCTAAACTTTCAAGCGCCGTTTACATTTCTGTTACCCAATGAATGATTTTTTTGGCCAGCTCACCAGCAGGGATTTCCTCTGTATGCCGGCGCAACGACGCTTCCAGCCGTTCAGGCAGAGTTGCTTTATCTTCTTCATAGGAAATGATCGTGCTCCACTCCAGCTGCGGTACCGCTACAAGCGTGCGCAGTTCTTTTCTGTTTTCATGCAGATACACGTCCGTGATCATTCCGGTTTGCGTATTGATATTTGCTTTTCTGATTTTCATAACATGACCTCTCTATTCAAAGACTACCCATATTATACAATAAAAAAGCAACAGCCTCTTGTGAAAAGGCTGTTACCCGTTAAACGAAACTGTTTCATCAGTGATATCGGCATCTTTGAAGAGAGTTTTACTCGTTTGGTTGTTAATCTTCACAAAATCACCAAGCTGAAATGTGCCTGACCCCGCCCCTGAATGAGCGACGCTTTTGGGCGAAATCGCAAATACGTCTCCAAAGCTTGCCGCGGCATTACCCGTAACTGACATGATATAAATCGGCCCCACAATTGCAGGCATTTCCCCACCTCCGCATTGATTTACAGCATCATATGCAAAGAGCCGCTAATGGTGCCCGCCTATTCAGCTGGCTTTGCGTTTTCCTCGAGTCGTGACCGCTGGCGCAGCTTGATCAAGCGGACAATATTCAGGAAGAACGCCTTCACTACCGCATAAACCGGCACCGCTAAAATCATGCCGAGAATTCCGCCGAAGCTTCCCGCTCCGATTAATAGCAAAATAATCGTAAGCGGATGGGTATTCAGCCGCTTTCCGATCACAAGAGGAGACAGCAGGTTTCCGTCCAGCTGCTGAACGATGACGACCACAATAATCGCAAACAGCGCTTTGGCCGGCGAGTCCATAAAACCGACAATGACAGCCGGCGCGGCACCGAGAAAAGGCCCGACATAGGGAATGATATTGGTAATCGCCATGACAATCCCAAGAATCAGGGCATACGGCAGTCCGGCAATTAAATAGCCGATAAAACACGCTGTTCCGACAAAAAGACAGATTAACAGCTGCCCCTGGAAATATGCCGCAAGCGTATCGGATAAATCTTTAAAAATCTTTAAGCCTTCTGTCCGATAAGAAGCCGGTAGAATTTTTACTGCCAAATGCGGAAAGCGGTGTCCGTCTTTCAGCATGTAAAAAAGGATAAATGGAACAGTAATAATAACAAGCGTGATGTTTGTCACGACACCAAACACCGCAGATAAACTGGACGTGATATTTTGCGGCAGGTTTTGGAGAAAACTTGTCAATGACTGTTCAATTTTTGATATCGATACATAATCCTGGTTCATCATCCAGGTAAACCATTGAGAATGGGACAAATCCTTTGTCAGCGCCTGAATCTGTTTTATATAATCAGGAAGGTTGTTAAACAGCCCTGTCACCTGTGAGGTGATGATAGGTCCGACTGACGCTGAAATAAAGGCAAGCAAACCGATAAACAGTAAATAGATCAATAGGATGGATAATGTCCGCGGAATTTTTTTCTCAAGCAGGCGGACGACCGGATTAAATATGAAATACAAAATTCCCGCAATTAGCATCGGGAAAAACAATGTCGAGATAAAAACAATAAACGGCTGAAATACAAATGAAACTTTTGTTGCTACATAAATAATCAGCAAAACAAATAAAATCTGCAATGTCCAAAAATGGACTTTTGATTTCAACAAGCTTTGTTCCTCCTAGTTTTTCTTTGTCTGTCAGATAAAAGAACTTATACCCCATCATTGTAACAAAAATGAACCCATATCAGAACTCTTAATATAATGAAAGGAGTGTTGGTGATGAAGGCCGTGACATACGATACAGATTCAGAACTGGCTTATATCTATGTTCTTCCTCCGAAAAGGAACAGGAATATACGGTCTGAGGAGCTTAAAGTCAATGATTGTATCCTGCTGGATATCAGCCAAGATGGCAAAATTGCCGGATTCGAATGTTTTGGTGAGGCAGCACACCTCTGTGCCCCATTTGCCGGGAAATCCCGGCTATATGTAAAAGATTCAGACGGTTATCATTTTCGGGTCTGCCAGCATGCTTCAGTCCGTTCCTGCTATACAGTGTACGGCGTCACTTTCTGTTTTTCAGATGGTGACTATCAGGAATTTGCCGGTTTTGACCTTGACGGAACAATGTATCATAGTGCGTTTTTACAGCGCTTAACTGAAAAATAGGACGTCCCGGTGTACGCCTATTTTTCATGCGCAAGCACTGTTAGACCCGCTCACTGTAATCTGGGGTGACGGAAATCATGTGCTGGATTCTGATCAAACAAACAGAATTTCGGGCTCCTTCAATTGTGATATGGTCAGGTTTAACATCGATCAGTCTGCCTCTGACCGTATCTCGTACTGTCTGTATAACGAACCTTGAGCCGATGAGCTTTTTAATGGTCTGATAGACATAAGGATCGACTAAAGAGACCAGTTGCGGACTACCTTGGTTGACCATATTTTTATCCCCTTTGTGTGTTTTATCTCAGCTTATGCCGCGCTTATGGATAATGACACAGGCTTACCTGATAAAACAAAGGGGTGCGGAGATTTTAGGAGAATACGTTTGGAAGCGGTGTAAAGGAAGTATCGATGAAGCGGAGACAGCGAAGAAAGCTGGCGCTGTTCCGTACTTATACAGGCTTTATCACGGATGCCTGGGCTTGGTCGATTAATTGGTCCAGCTTTTCTATTTTTTTTCGTGCGGTTGAAGGATCAATTTGGCGGTAATGATGATGGCCGCCCGGCTCTTCATCCAGTTCGTCCGCTTTTTTGACAATCTGCTGCAGTGTGTTTTTATCTAATTCGCCTTCAGGCAAATAGGAATCTGTATGAAGCAAAATGGCTAGTGCAATCTCTTTTGCTGCTTTCGGTTCCTCGCCAAGCCGAATCAGAAGTTTATGCGCCCGTTCCGCCCCTTTAATGGCATGAATGTCATTTCTTTTGTATTTCTCATAATCCCACTTTCCGTCTGTATACCATTCATAATGGCCAATGTCATGAAGCAGTGCCGCTTTTGCTGCTAAATCAGGATTAATGTCAGCCTTCACAGACAGCCTGTATGCATGATAAGCGCAGGCAATCGCATGTGCCACGCCGGAACGCTGAAGATATTTTTGTGCAATTGGATGGGTGAAAACATCCATTAATGTAACCTTTCTCATGGAAACCCCTCCTTTAGATATTTTTAGAATCCTAACATAATTTGCAGAGAAACTCAATTCTTATGTCACATCATTTTGATCTTCTTATCATCATTGTTATACCCTAAAAGCAACGTTTCAGTCAGTATATGCGGCTGTTCAATAAAATGCGCTGGCTGTAGCCTTTTGTATAAAAAAAAGAGCAGAAAATATCTGCTCTACAAAAACTCTTTAATATCATAAATGCGGCCGTTTTCCGTCCCTTTTTCTAGTAAAGAAAGCAGCGTGCCGGCAATAAAGTCCGGACTGCGAAGGCTTCCTGTTTCATTTAATTTCCGGAATCGTTCAATGTGGTGAAAATCCTTTTTCGATGAAGAACGGATGACGGCCTGCATCTCAGTGTCCATCACTCCAGGTGAGAACGAAATCATGTTCACCGGCAGCTCTTCATCCTCCTGTTCAAATCCGAATGTCCTCGTAAACATGTCGAGCCCGGCTTTTGAACTGCAATACGCGCTCCATCCCTTATATGGATTTTTGGCGGCTCCTGAAGTAATGTTGACAACCGTCTTTTTGCCGCTGTATGAAGCAAACCGTTTTGTAAACAGCTGACTCAAAAGCACGGGCGCAGTCAGGTTCAGCTGATAATGGCGCTGAAGCTCGTCAAGAGACGCTTCGCCGGCACGTTTGATCGGCGTTACCATTCCGGCGTTATTGATAAGGGTAATACCAGAATAACGCTCTGGATCGATGGATGAGAGCAATGTTTCAAATTGCTGTTCAGCTTCTTCAAGATTGATGAGGTCTATTTGATGCTGCGTTAGTTTTTCATGAGAGACATCTGTTTTCGTTCTGGATAAGGCATGGACTTCATGCCCCTTTTCTAAAGCCTGTAATGCAACGGCTTGACCCAGCCCTTTTGACGCTCCGGTGATGATATAAAGTTCCATTGGAAACCTCCTTTTCCGTTATTATTGTACGGCACTGCTTTTACACAACACAAGCACGCGGCCTACGCCTTCTTGTTTTCCTGCGCTGTGACTTTTGGGATGAGGAACACGATGCCTGCAATTCCGAGCAGGATCAGTACGACATAGATCATCGGCAGCAGCAATGATGATGTTTCTTGTTCATCTTCTGTTTCCGTTGATGATGTCTTTGTTATTGGTTTTTCTGCAAATGTAATTCCAAGCTGTTTCGACTGGGCCGCAATCGTGTTGGAATCCTCGGCATTTGTTGATGTAAACAAATCTTTTATCAGCTCGGCGTCCTTGTCCTTCGGTTTATCAAAAGTGATATCCTTTTGTTCCTCAGGCAGTTCTGTTTTTTCTTCATAGTAGGTATCTTCATGCAAATAATTCGTATCGATTTCGATGTCTTTTTTCTCATACTGGTTTGGCGCGACATCTGTATTTTCTTCAGTTTGGGCAGCCGCTGCAGAGGGTATGAAAAGGGAAAAGGAGAGCATACAAATCATGATCCCCTTTTCCATGCTGCGATCACGCTTCATACGTTTCATCGCTTTCTGCTGTGTGTTCAGCCATCAGCCGGATAATCAGCGGCAGAGCCGCGGCAATCACCGTAATGATCAGCAGAACTGTTATTCCCATTGTAAACAAGTGCCCAGTACCGTACTGGATGTCGATATATACTTTCGAAACCGGATCTTCAAATGTAAAGTTCGGCATGATCAAATCAATAAGCGGTGCGACATAGAATAGAATCATTGCCGCTGAAGCAACCCAGCCAGGGATTGATCCGAATCTGAATGCCGTCCGGATGAAGGCAGAGCTTGCGACCAGCAATAGAATCGTAAACACCGACCACTTAATCGTCTGATCGTCCGGCAGTGAATAAATATTCAAGCCGAACAAGCTGATCATAAGTCCGACAAGGATATTCAGAATTCCGAATAACGCTCCTTTGACGAGAAGCGGTGCGTTTTGGTAATACGAGCTGAAATAGCCGATTAATAGACTGCTGATCAACACAATGACAAGGATGACAACCGGAGGTACCGTCTGAATTTTTTCTTCCGGAACCTCTCCGCTGATTTTAAGCGGATTCGCTAAGTAATCATATACATAGCCATTGTTTTGCCCGTCTACTAATGTATTTCCGAGTATGCCGTATACGTCATTTCGCACGAGTTTCGTGGAGGCTACATTTTTCCCCCAGTTGTTGTTTAAGGTGTCGGCTTTCGCTTGAACATCATTGACGCTTTGCTGCATGTTGGTTGTGTAATCAATGATGCCTGACTGGCGATCAGACAATGAACCCATCATGTCAGACATTTGCAGCACTTCCTGGCCGACCGTATCTTGGACACTCAGTGCCATGGTGCCAGACAGCCCATCGTTGCTGAACGTCGCAGATTCCTGTGTTGCGCCCGTTACAAGCTGTTCTGACGCTTTTGCGGCACTTTCAGAGATTTTCGTCAGTTCGTCGAGAACACCTGCTTGAGAGTCACGGATATAGCCGCTGTAGTCGTCCGCAAATTTGGTCATGCCGTCGATGAAGCTGTTAATATCTTCATCAGTTTGCATCGTGTTGTTTTTGAGAGCTTCCCAGCTGGCTGATTCTTCAGGTGTGAGAGCCAGGACTGATTTGACGTTGCCCTGCTGGCCTTCAATGGCATTGGTTTTCGCAGCGCTGTCTATCGTGCCGGATAATACAGAGTCATAAACAGACAAATATTTATAGTATCTCATTAAAGCGGAGATGCTTTCTGTATTGATTTCTCCTGAAAATTGAAGCTGATCTTTATTTTCAAGCTCGCGAATCGCACTGTAAATCCCTTCAAACTCCCGCTTCCGTTTCGCTTCGAGTCTTTTGAGATTATCATCGAGTGTTTTCACTTGGTCTTTGAGATCATCTATTTCATCATTAAGACCGTCCATTTGCTCTTTCAATTCTTGAAGCTTCTTCTTCAGTGCTTCATTATGTGTATTTTCTTTTTCCTTCAGTTCTTCTTCAATTTGCTTGATTCGCTCAGACGCTTTGCTGAGCTGTTCTTTTGCTTTGGCGATATCAGAAATGTCATCGTTTCCTGGTTGCTCTTGGTCCCCAGGCTCCGTCGTATCTTCGCCGCTGCCGGTATCTCCTGAATCTCCGGTACCGTCTTCATTTGCCAGCTTGATAAATTGAAGGGCTGAGTCAGATGAAGCAGTCTGTTCGGCAGATGTGCCCGTTTCAGTTTTTCCGCTGTCTGACGCATCGCTGGGCTGCTCCTGACCGTCTGTTCCCTTCTGCTGGTCTTGATCCTGAGTACTGCCGTCCGTTTGTCCGTCATTACCGGTATCACTGCTGTTATTGTCGTTCCCTGTGTCGCCCTGTGTATCATCGGGATTTGTACTGCCCCCGTCATCAGGTTTTTCTGGATTATCAGTGGACGGATCGTCTGGTTCAGTACCCGGGTCCTCCGGTGTTGGATCCTCTTTTTCAGGCTCCTTCAGATTGTCTGAAATATCCTGAATATCAGCAGCGATATTTTTCAGTTCTTCACGCTGTTTTTCAAGATCAATTTTGAGTTCTTCAGGATTTTCTTCTTTAGGGTCTTTATCTTTATCATTGTTGTCAGAACCATCGTCTATGACTGGGTCGTCCCCTTTCGCAACTGTCAATGCCTGACGTGCCGGGACAAGCAATTCATACACCTGATTTAGTGCAGCCTGTCTTGATGCGGCCTGATATTGTTCGATTAAATTACTTTGGATTTTTGCCATGCCAAGTTCCTGCTGGGACACTTGCCCTTCCCTAATTTGCTGGGCGTTTGCCAGCACATTACTGGTTTGTCCGAGCTGTGACTTCGCTTGGCCGATCCCAGTTGCCAATCCGCTCATGCGTTCGCTGAACTGATTCGCCTTTTGCTGTGCCTGGATGGCATCCAGACCTGTCCGGATTTGCTGCTGTGTTGAATCCTGGGCTGCCAAAAGCAGCTTTTTCTGATTCTCTTGATATTCTTTGTACCTTTCAACTGTATCAATGAATTCTTTCAGCGTGTTTTTGGCTTCCTCCGCCGTAGAAGCTTTTTCTTTTGTCGTGCCTTGCGCTTCATTCATTGATTTCTTCAGCTCATCGATTAAGTCTTTTTGCTGTTTGATTTCACCTGCTAAATCATTAGAGCTTGGTTTGTAAAAGTTGTACATGACATTCTGGAATTCAGATTCTTTATTGACGATCTTGTCAAATTCTCCTCTGATGTTGTCCACTTTTTGCGAAACAAAGTTCCAGTATAAGGCCGACATTTTTTTGTTCATTGTCTTTTGGGCATCCTCAAGCTCCCGCTGAACTTTTTCTTTGTTAACCGCATTCAGGTTATCTTGAATGCTGAATTCGAGCGTTGCTTTTTGAGGATGGTCTTTGTCATAGCTCAAAATGTTTTTTGAGAAGTCTGAGGGAATGTAGACGATCGCATCATATTTCTTTGAAGCGAGACCGGTCTCGGCCGCGCTTCGGTTTACGACCGTCCACGAATAATCAGGACGTTCACCCAGAACAGCCGCTACTTCCTTGCCGAACTGGGCGGATTTGTCCTCTTCATCAGACTTTACCTCATCACTCAATACGCCTGTGTCTTCATTCACCACCGCGATTTGCCGGGTGGAATTGACTGCTTTTTTCGTCGGATCGTCTCCGATAAATCGGAAAAACAACACCGGCAGCAGCAAAATGATGATGACGGCGGATATTAACTTGATCAAGCTTTTTCGTTGTTCTGTCATCTAGCACTCTCCCTTTCAGCAGAACATAAAGGAATTTGAACTTTTTGCTCCTTCCCGTTTTCCACAACATATCCGAAGCCCGGCTGAATCTCCGGCTCCTGTCTTTGGTACGGGAGAGGAATGACATTTTGCTCAGACTTTTTCATCAGCAGAATCGCGTGGCGGATTTGCTTCATCTCAGTCGTCAAGGAGTCATAGCCTTTTGAGAATTCGCTGTGGTTACCACCCGGGATAAAACTGAAGCCAAGATGAGCGTATGATTTCATGAAGTTAGCGAGACGGTCTTGTATTCTCGTATCAATCGTCTGCTGGAATCTCGTTATCCCGTCAATCATCAGCACCACTTGTGAGAATCGAAGATTTTGCGCGTCTCCTTGGCGGACGGCTTCTACATACATGGCCTCTCTAGTTTTGAAAATGTCTTCTGCTGTTTCAATCCACTGCTCAATATCTTCTTTCGTTTCCAAATATGAAACATCTGATTCCTTCGCATAATGAGATAAGCCGCGGTCAATCGAGTCAAACAGGCCGATCATTTCAGTTTCATCATCAATCAGATGTTCGAGCATTACTTTTAAGACGTTTGTTTTCCCGCGCTGAGTCTGGCCTAAAATCAGGCAGTGCTTATGCTTGCCTAAATCAAAATAGACTGGGCTGACTGTTTCTTCATGAAGCCCGATCGGTACAGATAAAGGCTTGCGTTCCAGCTTGAAGCGGAGAGAAAATTCTCTCGTAGACAAGCTCTCAGGCAGCATCGGAATCGGTGCCGGCTGCTCCATTGAAGCAAATCGCCCTTGAAGTTTCTGTACGTCTGATTTCAGCTCGTTGAACATACCGATATCATCATCGGCGTCAACAGGCAGGAACATTTGCGCGAAATAAAGCTCTTCCTTTTGAATGATGACGCGTCCCGGAATCGGCTCAAGATTGAATTTCGGACGGCCGTAAATGGAATATCCTTCTGATTGATCCATGAGATAATGGACAACCTTTGTTTTCAAGTTATTTAACAATGACTGGCGGACAGCATTCACCCGCGTTGCTGTCAGCATAAAGTAGATACCCAAGCTTTGTCCGTCTCTGGAAAGCTGGACAAATTCCGATTCAAGCTCATGCATCTCATCCTTGACAATGTCAAAGTTGTCAATGGTGATAAAAATGAATGGAAGCTCTTCTTCGCTCAGCGCATTGTACATTTTGATGTGGCTGATTTCTTTTTCCCGGAACAAACGTTTACGGCGGTCAATTTCTTCTTTGATGCGAATCATGAACTTTTCAATTTTTCTTGACTGGTCCATCAGGAAGTAATCCGCGGTATGCGGGAGCTTCGCTAATGGCAGCAGCGTTCCGTTTCCGAAATCAAAGATATAGACATGAAGCTCTTCAGGTGTGTATACGTCCGCAAAACTCATCAGGAACGTTGCGGCTGCAATCGATTTTCCGTAGCCCGAAGAGCCGAAGATGCCGATATTTCCATCTTCCATCATCTTATAAGCAATTGGCGCTTGTCTTTGCAGATCAGGTTCATCGACATACGCAAAGTGGAAATGGTCTTTTTCGTTTGAAGGGAAAAGAGTGCGCGGAATACGTTCCGCAAGCGGCGGAAGCCAAGGGCTTGGCAGCTTCTCGATTCCCATTTCATCTTGGATGCGTTCAATTTCGTCAACTACAGCTTCGATTTCGGTTTGAACGTCTTTTTTCGCGTTATCTTCGGTATCAACCTCAGAAAGCGGGATCAGACCCGTATCTGTAACGATCGCGATTTCATCCTCGGTACCGTAGACTTCCTCTAAGTAAGGCGCCCCGCTCCATGCAGATTGGAACAGCTCATACACTTCATTGTTTCCGACCTGCAAATAGCCGCGGCCTGTTACGGTAATGTTTGCGGCATCGCTGTTTTTCAAAATTTCTTTACTGTCGGTGGCATCCTGGACCTTGAGCGCTACTTTAAAGCGCGAGTTACTCCAGATCTGGTCGTCGATGATGCCGCCTGGCTTCTGTGTCGCCAAAATCAAATGAACGCCGAGGCTTCGTCCGATACGCGCGGCACTGACAAGCTCCCTGATAAAATCAGGCTCCTCGCTTTTCAGCTCGGCAAACTCATCAGAAATTAAGAACAAGTGAGGCATCGCCACTTCTGCTTTCCCTTGCTTGTATAGCTTTGTATAGTCATTGATGTGATTGACTTGATACTGGTCAAACAGGCGCTGCCTTTTTTTCAGCTCGCTTTTAATGGAAGCAAGCGCACGCATACTGAAGTTTTTGCTTCCTTCAATATTTGTGATCGTGCCGAGGAGGTGGGGAATGTTGCGGAACGGCTGCGCCATTCCTCCGCCTTTATAGTCAATTAGTAAGAAAGCCGCTTCATGCGGATGAAAATGCACTGCAAGTGACAAGATGTAGGTCTGGAGAAATTCACTTTTCCCTGATCCCGTTGTCCCCGCAAGCAAGCCGTGCGGACCGTGTGCTTTTTCGTGAAGGTTCAGATACACAATGTCATCTTTCCCTTTATAGCCGATCGGCACTGACAGCGACTTCGACGATTCACTTGTCAGCCATCTTTGCTGAATGCCGATTTCTTTTACTTCCTTCGCATGAAAAAGCTCCAGGAACGATACCGTTTCCGGAATGGAATTCGTAATGCCGACCTGGTGGTTCAGCGTCCGCAGTGTGCGTGAAAACCGTTCGTTGTCCTCACGCTGATGATGATCGAGACGGAACGGAATTCTTACCGCTTTTTTCTTTTGTATTAAAATGTCGCCTTCATGCTCATTAATGTAGCGGACAAGAGTTGTAATGTTTTCCGACAAGCTTTCCTTTGTTTCTGCAGCGACAATTGTCGAGATGCCCAGATGCTCATGCTGTCCTTCTAAATATTCGAGAATGACATGCTCAGAGATCAGCTGCTGATTCGTGATGACAAATACAAAATGCGGTTTGAACTGCAGTTTTTCTTTGTCATCTTCGAGATCACGCTCTCTGATCAATTCGTAAAGTGAAGACAAGAGCTGATCTCGGGTTTGCTCATTATAAATAAATCCTTTTGCATAAATATGGGGCATTTGAAATTGCGGAAGCCACTTCATCCACTCCCAGTCTTTATACTCTTCTTCATGAAAAATAAATACAAAACGCAAATCGTGATAGCTGTTAAAGAACGACAGCTGTCCGATTAGCTGGTGAATCTCATTTTTCACAATTTGTGATTTACCGACAAGCCCCATCGGACCTTCTGCCAAATCGACCGTCACCGGCGCATTGCGGATATCTTTATAGACGCGTTGCATGTGCTGCGATTTCTCCATGAGGTCATCGATATCACGATTCGCCAAGTCTCCGCCGCTCATATTGATTTCATAGCTTGACGGAACTGTTCCCGTCCCAAGCCGCAGCTGGAGATAATCCTTGCTTTCAAGTGATTTTTCCCAGATCCGGTCACTGATTTCACTTGTTAAGTATTTCATTTGTTCAAATGAAGGAAAGTGAAATTCAAGAACCTGCTTTTGCTTTTCAGCAAGTGCCTGAAGCTCTTTCCGCTTATTGTCTAAGTAAAGCTTATATACACGCTCCCGTTTTTCCTCGCGTTTTTTCCGCTGGTTTTTATCCCGGAAATATTGCACTGTCGAGGTAATGAGAGTCATCATAAACATCGCCAAAGAAACGAGTATAAATATGCCGCGCGGCTGGATGATGGCAACTACGCCCATCACGATCAGCATCACAAGCGGAGGCAGGATGACGAGCCACAGCCCTCTGTTGGTTTGATCGCTCTCCTGAGAGGGAAAACTGAAAGAAACGCGGTCATCCGGCAGATCGTATACCATCCGCGGCGTTCTTCTGTACTGCGGATATTTTTTCTGCATCTCTGTACTCGGTTTGACCGTTTCTGTTAACGCTGTTTCAAACTGGGCATAATGAACAATTTCTAAAAGGTCTTGTTCCGTCACCCTCATTTGCGTGAAGTTCCAGAATATTTCATCCCCCGGCTTGAGCGGCGTATTGGCGTTGATCTTTTCTCCGTTCAAGAAGATCTTCCCGCTTTCAGGGCGGACCGACCAGCTGCCGCCTGCACGAAGCAAAGAAAACGTGCTTTGTTCTGCAAATGCAAAATCTTGCGGATTCAGATAAATATCTGCATTCGTTTTTTCTGAGGAACATACAATTTCATCCCGATTTCCCGTAAAATAAACGGATTTCTCAGGTTCACTGCCCGTCAATATCAAGCGTATATCCTGCTGATCCGTTTGGAGAGTAAATGATATATCCGTCTCAATCGTGCCGAGACAATCATTTCCCAGGAAAACTTCGTATTGGCCGCCGGATTCCTTTCTTTTAAGTGAAACCACGCCGCTATTAAATGGAATGGTGCTGATCGTAACAGAATCCTTCACATCAGGCCCTATGGTCACCGGATGAGACGACGGGAGGTTAGACAGATTTAATTTTTGAACGTTATTTTGGTAAAAAACCCATAATAGACTCAAATGGCGAACCCCCTTACGGCCGAATGGCAGCATGCGATGACCTGCGCTTCATGTCTCACGTTATTTGTCATCTTTTTTCTCATCTTTCTTTTCTGTTTCTTTTTTCTCGTCTTCTTTTTTCTTCTGTTCTTCTTTTTTCGCTTTTTCCTCGGCTGCGGCTTTTTCTTCTGCCGCTTTCTCTTCTGCTTGTTTTTCTTCGTCTGTTTGTGTCTGTTCTTCGCTTGTATCGACTAACGATGTTTCAGAATTAGACTGTTTATTTTCTTGACGTTCTTTTTGCGCTTTTTCAAGCTCACTATTTACTGAGTCAAGTTCTTTTTGTATGTCTTCATCATTTGTATCCTCAGATAAAAGCTGCTGTTTATATTTAGCTAGGGCAAAGTAAATATAATCATTGTATTCCAGCTTACGGCCGATACTGATCGCTTCTTTGTATTCTCCTCGACCATAATCAATCCAATATAAGAAATGCTGAGGGTCTGATTGAAGGGTGACTAAGTTATTTTCTATATTTTTGGTTTTTGCACTCCCCAGGTTTTCGACCTCAACATAGGACGTCGCCAGCTGATACTGCACCGATTCAGGCAGGCTTTCCGCATCGTACTTGGACAGTGTGCTGATGACTTCACTGTACTGCTTGTTTAAGAACGCACGGTTGCTGTCCACTATCGCCTGGTGCTTTGGCTGCGCGAAAAATAAGGCGTACATCGAATAAATAAGTGCCGGTACAAGCAAAACAATGAGCCCCAGGCCGATATATCGCTGGATGTTCCACTTCTTTCTCGGGATATGTATGTATGTTTTTGCTTTGGCTTCGAGCTCATCAATATGGGTTTGAATCAGCTCGAGCAAATCATCATAGGATTCAGCATCTAATATCGCCTTTGCCTCTGCGGAGAACGTCAGCGTTTCATTGAATTTCAGGTAGTCTTCAAACGCAAAAGCGCCGTCAACTGCCAAAGCCGCTGCCGCTTTCAGCTCCTGCCATACTCTTTCCTCATCACGCTCGTAAGGAGGAATGCTTTCTTTTACTCCATAATGGAGAAAATAAGGCGTAAGCCCTTTATCGAATACAATGTTTTCAGGAGCGACAATCAAATTCAGCCTCGACAGATTGTGCTGCTGTACGGCTTGAACAAGCTGATAGGCAAACTGCCATTTACTTTTTTTATCCTTAGCTTTCATGAAGCGGAATGCTTTATAGGAGGAGGGAGGTTGGATTGTGATGATTACTTCATCATCCGTCACATCGATTTCTTTATGAAAAAATGGATTTATATCTTTGATCACGTTAGCTTCAAGACCGTCGAGAAGCTTTATTTTTTCCCGTTGAAAGGTAAATGTATAGCCGGCATCTGTTTTCTCGGCAACAGCTTCTAATTGGTTTTCTAAATATGATTTTTGTTCACCTGACATTCAACCAGATCCTTTCATAATATTTCAAGCCGGTCTCCGTTTGTAATGCCGCAATCAGACAGCTTGCATTCTCCGGAAAACACCTTATCCTTGTTCACCACTCTGATCCAGTGCCCTTCGCGCGGAGGCATAGATACGCTTTGAGCCTGCCAAGCAATATCAATTACTTTTTTCACCGGGTGGTAATCTGACAATCTGAGATCAAAGACACTGCCGTTATAATGTTTCAAATCTATTGTAATATCAATATACATTTAGGATCACCCTTACATAGAAAGAGCGCCGTCTTCTTTTGAATCAGGCGCTCCTTCCCTTTCATACTGTTATCCGCGGATTTGATTTGCGATGTCTTGGTCAGTAGACTCAAGTGTATTTGCTGTTTGATCAAGCTGCTGATTCACATCTTGAAGCAAATCTGACATTTTGATAAATGAAGGTTTGAGCTGCTCGTATTGATCTGCGAACGCTTCGCTTGAAGCACCTTCCCACATGCTTTTCAAATCAGAGATCATTCGGTTTAAACGATCAACCTGATTTAATACTTCTTGGCTTTCAACGCCGTATTGCTTCGCCATCGCTCTTAGCTCTTCGGGTGTGACACGAATTAATCCTGCCATATTCCTCATTACCTCCTGTGCCATCAGCCTAAATATGGGCTAATTCACTTATTTTTAGAACGTCATTATTATAAAAACAGTTTTTCGGCATAGTCAAACAAATATGTTTTAATTTTACAAAATGAGTCCAATGGTTTACCCCGAATCACTTAAAAATGACATATAATGTAAAGTAAATAGGTTTATTTTCTTAATCTCCTCTTCATTCTCCGAATAATCCAAAAGACCCAAATAACTCTCCAACTCCCAAAAAAAACCTTTCAGAAAATTTGATGCTACAGCACCATTTCTGAAAGGTTCAGTTTTTTCTTTCCTTAATTAGTCTCGCCTCCGATGACTTTCTTAGAAGATTAATAGGATAAGCTGTCGTATTATATGAGGCATACAACTGTCCTGCAAAAAGGCGATTACACCGCCAAATGTATATAGAACGTTTCTCTCATGAAATTGTTTTTTTGCTTCTGTTCTTTGTTGTTGATTTTCACAAACAACAACAATCATAATAAAAGGAAGGGGATGAGATGTCAAAGAGAAATCAAGCACGAAAAGTAGGGAGATTTATGACCATGCCGAATGATCCGTTTAAATATAGTTTTGACAGACTTGAAGATGTGGCTGATCATATCAGCGACGTTCTGCGGTGCCCGATCACCATAGAGGATGTTAACCACAAGCTGCTTGCCTACAGTACACACAGCGACTGCACAGACCCTGCCCGGACGTCTACCATTATTGGCAGAAGGGTACCGGAGAAGGTGATTAACAAGTTGTGGAAAGATGGGACAATTCCAGCTCTCTTAAAAACGGACCAGCCGATCAGAGTCAAGCAAATTGATGAAGTCGGGCTGAGCAATCGCGTCGCTATTTCGATTTGGAAAAACAAGCAAGTACTTGGCTTCATATGGGCGCTTGAGATCCAAAAAACATTGTCCGATGAAGATCTGCTGACATTGCAAATGGCAGCAAAAGCAGTGAAAAACAAGCTTCTCAAACTTCAAATCAGAAAAACGAAAAATGAAGAACGCAGCCAAGAATTTTTCTGGAAAATGCTGACCGGACACATCCATCAGGAGGATGATATGGCGGATGGGTTCCATAAGCTTGGAATGGCCGCTCCTTCAGAGTTTTCCGTTATGATCATCCGCATAAATGGCGAGCTGACTGAAAAAATCGAACAGCAGCTGCAATATTTACAGGAAACGACCCAGCAGGTTTACGTGCTGCTGGCGACCGTAGATTCCAATGAACTTATTATATTAACCTCACCCAAAACAGATCATCCTTTTCAAGATTTAAAACAGTTTGCTTTAAGTACGCAAAAACAGCTGAAGGAGCGGTATAAAATAGAAGACGTTTCTATCGCTTTTGGCGGAATATACAACTCTATTTCTTTTGTCTCCCGCTCCTATCAGGAAGCATTGTCCGTCTTAAAAACGAAGGAACGGTTCGCTGAAGAGACCAAACATCTTTTCAGCTTTTCTGAGTTAGGCATTTATCAATACTTAGATGTCTTAAATGAAAAACGGAAACAGGCGGGCCATTATAATTACTCGCTTTCCAAACTGGAACAATATGACCGGGATCACCAATCAAATCTGGTAGAGACGCTAGAGCGCTTTATTGAAGCAGACAGCAACGTGAATACCGCTTCTAAGCTGTTAAATATACACGTTAATACGTTGAATTACCGCCTTAAGCGGATCAGCCAGATCGCTGAAATTGATTTGAAAAATGTGAATCAAAAATTCACCATCTATTTAGATATCAAACTTCGGCACATGGATTTGTGAAATTTCACAAATCCATGTTTTTTTATTTTCTTAATCAAACAAAGAATTTTCCAAAATATCAAGCTACACTAAAAATATCACAGATACAGGAGGAGACAGATATGATCATAGGGGTTCCTAAAGAGATAAAAAACAATGAAAACCGTGTCGCATTAACACCCGGGGGCGTTTCTCAGCTCATTTCAAACGGCCACCGGGTGCTGGTTGAAACAGGCGCGGGCCTTGGAAGCGGATTTGAAAATGAAGCCTATGAGTCAGCAGGAGCGGAAATCATTGCTGATCCGAAACAGGTCTGGGACGCCGAAATGGTCATGAAGGTAAAAGAACCGCTGCCGGAAGAATATGTTTATTTCCGCAAAGGACTTGTGCTGTTTACGTACCTTCATTTAGCAGCTGAGCCTGAGCTTGCACAGGCCTTGAAGGATAAAGGAGTAACTGCTATCGCATATGAAACGGTCAGTGAAGGCCGGACATTGCCTCTTCTCACGCCAATGTCAGAGGTTGCGGGCAGAATGGCAGCGCAAATCGGCGCTCAATTCTTAGAAAAGCCTAAAGGCGGAAAAGGCATTCTGCTTGCCGGGGTGCCGGGCGTTTCTCGCGGAAAAGTAACGATTATCGGAGGAGGCGTTGTCGGGACAAACGCGGCGAAAATGGCTGTCGGCCTCGGTGCAGATGTGACGATCATTGACTTAAACGCAGACCGCTTGCGCCAGCTTGATGACATCTTCGGCCATCAGATTAAAACGTTAATTTCTAATCCGGTCAATATTGCTGATGCTGTAGCGGAAGCGGATCTCCTCATTTGCGCGGTATTAATTCCGGGTGCTAAAGCTCCGACTCTTGTCACTGAGGAAATGGTAAAACAAATGAAACCTGGTTCAGTCATTGTTGATGTAGCGATCGACCAAGGCGGCATCGTCGAAACTGTCGACCATATCACAACACATGATCAGCCAACATATGAAAAACACGGGGTTGTGCATTATGCTGTAGCGAACATGCCAGGCGCAGTCCCTCGTACGTCAACAATCGCCCTGACTAACGTTACTGTTCCATACGCGCTGCAAATCGCGAACAAAGGGGCAGTAAAAGCGCTCGCAGACAATGCGGCACTGAGAGCGGGTTTAAACACCGCAAACGGACACGTGACCTATGAAGCTGTAGCAAGAGATCTAGGCTATGAGTATGTTCCTGCCGAGAAAGCTTTACAGGATGAATCACCTGTGGCGGGTGCTTAATTCACAATGAGCTTGCAGAAAGATTTCTGCAGGCTTTTTTATTTTTTAAAAGGAAAAAAGAGACCATTTCACGAATTATGACTATGAAGTTGATCATAAAGGAGGATTCATATGGCTGTTCAGCAATATGGCGTGTTAAAAGGCATAGTCTTAGACATGAAGCGGGAAACAGATGATGACAGTCCTCATTTCCAAGTCAAAATGCTCGGTGAAGAGAATACGTATTACAGGTGCGCCATCAATGTGATGTCCAGTTCTGAGGAATCTGAAGTATTGTATTTGGCTGACGATCAGTTTGATTCGGGCTCGATTACCATCCTTCCGAACATGCCGTATGGATATACAAGGATCAATGAAGCAAATCGTGATATAGCGCTTGATTACGTGCGGGGCAATTTGTTTGACCCGCGGGAAATGAAGCCTTTGCCTCATGAAATCACGGGACCTGATAATGATTTAAATGATTTTATTGAAACGTATATGAAGAAAGCGCAAGATGAGAAAGCGCCGGTTTATATATTCGGTTCAAAATTTGGACCTGAACAGGCTGCAGATAAAATATTCGGTTTTACCCCGACCAACGGCATGCACAATATCCATATGAATCAAGGGAATGCAATGGATACCCGCTGGAAAAAAGACAACGGCTCTTGGCATGACGGGGGTATTCTGATTCAGTTTGCAGATCAGTGGGCCGCTGTGTTTTTAGCGTTTTTATCCCAATCTTGGTGTACAGATGAAAACGGAAACCCGGTCAGAGATTGTGATCATACCCAAACGTCTGCGTAAGATAGAAAAAGAGACTGCGGCGAGCAGTCTCTTCGGAAGATTGTTGACAAAATCCTAAAGCGTTTTTAGGATTTTGTCATGTTTTCAGCGTGATTGAAAACCCTTGAACTCTAGGAAAGGTGAGCATT
>Ga0058698_10000031_pt1 | contig 91757 bp, 74 predicted proteins | sample AgamicAsSfe_FD_67288 | JGI IMG/M metagenome (GOLD analysis project Ga0058698, IMG submission 67288) | Agave microbial communities from Guanajuato, Mexico - As.Sf.e | ecosystem: Host-associated > Plants > Phyllosphere > Phylloplane/Leaf | place: Guanajuato, Mexico | collected 2012-05-30
TGTCTTCGGCTGCCGGACCGCCTCCACCGCCTCCACCTCCGCCGCGCAAGCCATCCTTCAACGGCAACCTCTGCGACAATCTGTTCGATCTTCTCCCCGCCGAATTGTTGCTTATAATCTACGAGTATGTGGGTAGTGGTAATCTCATGAACCTCGCTCTGGCCATCTACCCTACCCTGGAGCAGCACAGAATTGTACCACAGCTTACAGCCAGCACGTACCTTAGCATAGTACGCGGGGCACAGGGTGCGACGGCGGCGAGACGATCACTAGTCTTACCACCACCTTTGGATAGGATACCCATGGAGATTTGGCTCGTTGTAGCTCGGGATCTAGAACCAATCGCTATTCTATCAATGATGGTGGCTCTCGGCAGATACCCGCGAGAGTCGATGACCCCAGAGACGGCAACGCGCATGAGATCATGGTGCCGTAGGTCAAAGAGAAAGGATGCATCGTGATTATGATTGACGAGGACATGGTAGTGTATGGTGACATGGACTTCACGGTACACATGTCGCTTTTGCCGGCTACATGGCTTTGGGTGGTCTAGCTTTGGAACGGGACAGTATAGCCTGACGAATAGCATACTTATGATACGAGAAGTTTCCATAATTATGTACATTGGAATAAAGACGATCATGACAAACGCCACGCTATGCACCCAAGCCCAGTCCAGTCCAGCGCCAAACATGCATCGACGTCTTCTCCGTCTACGCATCCCTAGGGAATTCATCCTCCAATCCAATCGTCACCTTGACATTCATGCTACCCAGTTCCTGAATCAGAAGCTTAGCAGCATATGGCATAGTGATCTTGCGGACTGCCTTTTCACTTTCGCAGAGTTTACAGTAGCCGCTGTAGCCCATTTGGCCGCCTGTTGCATTGTTAGTAAAATATTGAGCATCCAAACATGGACAAGACTTACACTTCTCGCAAACATCAACATTGTGCGCATCCGAACTGATCATCAATCGCTCAAGCAGCAGCTGAGAAGCACCGTATGCAATCAAACAATCACGTTCCATCTCACCCAGACGCAGTCCACCGTCCCTCGCACGACCTTCGGTAGGCTGCCTCGTCAAGATAGCACGCGGACCTCGAGCACGCGAGTGCATCTTATCCTGCACCATATGCTTGAGCTTCTGGTAGTAGATCGGGCCAAAGAAGGTGTAGAACTGATGTGCTTCTCCCGTGATACCACTCGTCAGGTAGTCTTTGCCAGTGTACGAGAAGCCCTTCTCCACAAGAATTTGTGACATGTCTTCAACCGTGGACCCACCAAACGCAGTTCCATATTCGAGGGTGCCGTTGAGAACACCAGCTTTTCCGGAGAGCAGTTCCATCATCTTGCCGACTGTCATACGCGAGGGGAAACCGTGGGGGTTCATGATAATGTCGGGGCAGATACCTTGGTCGTTGAAGGGCATGTCTTCTTGTTGGACGATGAGACCTGTCGTACCTTTTTGGCCGTGGCGCGAAGAAAACTTGTCGCCGAGTTCTGGGCGGCGGGTTTGTCGCATGAGGAGCTTGATTAGTGTGGTTCCTGCTTCATTCTCGGTGATGCATGCTTTGTCGATGTAGCTGCAGTCGGGCAACTTGTACTTGTCGGGCTTGTCTTTGTAAACGTTTGTTGCGGGTCCTGCGGTGTCCTGGGGGATGGACTTTAGGAGGTAAGCATCGCCAGCTTCAATGCGGGCACCGACTTGAGCGATACCGTCTTGACCGATGGCTTGGTGGCTGGAGTTGTCTACGTCTAGAGCGCCAGCATTGATGCGATCAGAGGTACCGTTGGCATACGTCTTGAGAGGCGTGACGTGCTTCTTGAACACCTGGCAGCGACCGAAGCCGCGGTCGCAGGAGGCTTTGTTCAGAATGAGCGCATCCTCAATATCGTAGCCGGAGTAGGACATGACTGCGACAGTTGCGTTTTGACCGGCAGGCAGTTTGTCGTACTTAGTGAGCTCGATAGTCCGTGTCTTGACCATAGGCTGTTGGGGGTAGACCATGAGATATAGCAGTGTATCTATTCTGTTGAACTGGTTGTAGGCGATGGCGCCAATAGCTTGCTTACCCATAGCGCATTGGTAAGTGTTACGAGGGGATTGATTGTGGTGAGGGTATGGGATAAGACCAGCGACAGCACCCAGGATGGTGAAGGGTTCAATCTCGAGATGTGTGGTGTGCTGGTTGATTTCGGTCTCTTTCAAAGCGATGTTCGTGTCGTTCTCTTCATTTGTATCGAGATACTCAACTAGACCTCTGTGCAAGAAGTCTTCAAACTCCATTGTTCCCTTGCGAAGGGCTTTCAGGTACCTCGACGTAACTTTAGAGCGTTGGTTCTCAACAATAATCATTGGACGGCAAATTCGCCCTTCGTCCGTAGCGATGTGGACTTCGCAGTGGTCGTGGTCAATGTGAATGCTGGTGAACTCAGAGATGCGACCCATCCGCCTGAGTTTCCGGAAGCTGTTGAGGAATCGCTTTGGTGTATCGGTGACAGCGATAGGTGTACCGTTGAGACACACACTGTACACACCCTCCGAATGGATCTCTTCTCCTGTTTGCGAACAGATATCTTCAGCGCCTAGCATGAACACAATCTTGCGCACTGGATCGTCATCATCTTCGGTTGTGATATGTGTCATCAACGCCAAGTTCTTGACAAGACCGCAGGCTTCTCCTTCTGGGGTATCTGATGTGCAAAGCATACCAAATTGCGATGGCTGCAGCGCACGAGGACCGGAAACCTTACGCGTCTTTTCGAATTGTGAACTGATTCTCGTCATCATACCTAGCGCAGCGATATAACTCAGTCTGCTCAAGACGTGTGTAACACCAGCTCTCTCCATCTTGAAACGCTTCAAACTCCAGTTTCCAGTCGCAATGGCACGTTCGACACCCATGGTGATGTGATTCTTGTGTACACTGAAGTGGGAAAAGGCGTCAAACTCTTGCGCTCGGACCGGCTTCTTCAGGACCTTGTCGATACTCAGCTTGAAGTCGTGGTTGAAACGCTTGAAGTGGTCCTCGAAGAGAAGCGACAACATCTGACCAGACAACTCGAGACGCTTGTTTCCGACATAATCACGGTCATCCACTAGCTTTGGGTCTTGCATGGCCATCAGAACTCTACGCGCCATGAGGGCGACGTAGAGGGCCTTTGGTCGGTAGTTTGTGCCTTCGACTGGGACGTGGGGAAGTACGACGTTGGACAAACACTCAATAGCCTCCAAGTGATAGTTCCGGCTGCGAGACGTACCAAGCGGCTTCTTCACTAGTCGTACGCGATGGCCGATGTACTCAAGCGCTCGTTCCTGGGTGTGGATCTGTTCCCTTGCGCATGCCTCGAAGTTGATAGCAAAGTTGTCCTGATACGCGCTGTCCTCGCCGGCTATCATCAGCAGGATTTCCTTGTCGGAGTGTACGCCCAGTGCCTTCATTACGAATACGATCGGAATCTCTTCGGAGAGCGTGTTGTGTCGGAGGTACATGAGGCCCTTCTTCTGAATCACGTATGTCTTGGTTCGCCTTTCGTGCGTAGAACTCGTTACGCTGGCTTGCATGATACCCTTTGCGCTCTCAACAATGACTCGATTCTTGTTCAGCTGCTCTTGAACCAAGATGACCTTCTCTTGCCCTCGAGTAATGAAGTAGCCTCCTGGGTCTAGCGGGCACTCCTCCATGACTGCCATCTCGCGATCGTTCTTTCCTGCGAGCACACACTTGTTGCTCTTCAACATGATGGGCATTCGCCCAATTTTGATGCCCGTCCGCTTGACCTTGGCATTTCCGCGGGTGTATATAATGTCCACCACTATCGGCGCAGCATATGTCATGTCGCGCAACCGACATTCGTTGGGTGTAATGGTACTGCGGTGGTGTTCGAGGTCATCTTCTTCCTGTCGGTTCGGAGAAAGGACGCGAATGTCTGTGTACTCGAGGAGGAACTTGGGGTCGAAATCGCTGCGGACAAAGCGGTTGGCCTTGATGATTTTCTTGAGTTCCACATCGACAAAGTGGTTGTACGAATCGACGTGCTGCTTGACGAGACCCTTGGTCTTCAGGAACGCCGGCAGTAGGTTCCATTTGTCGCGCGCAGTATTGATCGGGTCGGTCAGGCTCTTTCCGTAGTAGAACGGCTCGAGGAGGGCGGCGAACTCGTCTTTGGCATGAGTAAGCGGCGCCCGTCGCTTTCGTGTCGCTCCGGCCGATGTTGAAGCATCAGGATTGAGGTCGGTCGCATCATCGCCCGCTGTTGGCTGAGGGTTGGCACCCCCAGTATCTACATCCATATCGCCGTCAACTTTCTTTACCGCAGGCGCAGCAGTCGCAGCATTCGCCTTCACGGCCCCGCGCGGGGCAGCTTTGGGCTTCGCGACTTCCTAAACTCACGTTAATCCTTGGTCGCCGTTAAGCATAGAGCTCCATACCTTCTTGCCTACCATTTTTCTGGAACAGCAAGGCAGTCTGCGGAAGTTGAGGCGACGGATGCGTTAGTTAGAACAGCTGCTGCAACAATTTGGCGTTCGGCGAGTCAGAACTGCAGGTGGGTGGAGAATCAATACTAGCCAATCGGTAATCCGCAGTACATCCAGCCCTCTGCGCCGGGTGAGTGACCATCAAACACCTTAAAGACATACTCTAGTACTTTCTCTAGAGATCTCTAACACAATATGCACTATGCACACCTTAAATGTGCGATGTGGGTAGACCGCCAACTCCAGAGAATAACAAGCCTCTTTTATGTGAAAGTTCGTTCCTTCGAGTCGTATCCTATCAACCATTTCATGATACTCACCAACACTGCACTAATACGAATAAAGCCGACTCAACGAACACAATGATAGGACAACATATTACAAGTTGCGAATAACAGTAAGACGTTCAATTGATCGGCACCTGATTGCTACCAACGTGTTCCACTCAACAACCGCTATACCTCCCAAGACCTTACTTCCAAGCCGAAAACTACCATTCGTACTTCCCAAGATCAAAACCGCCCTGAGCTGTCAGTCAGCTTCGAAACTACCATGTATATTCCTCAAGGTCATGAATTAGTAGGCACAGCCCCTCCTAGAAGGCATCACTAACATCCGCCTCTCCGTTTATGTTTCGCAATGAACCCTCAGCAAGATCAACCCTCAGCTGGGCCGTTTCTGCCTCACGTTCAAGACTGTCCCATTCCCTGAGTTTCTGTCTCTTCGCGTCCTCTTTCTTATCAATCATCTCCCTCAACTTTTGAGCCTCTGCCTCGAGCTTCAAGATCTTGCTCTTGTCGTACAGTTCAGGGGCTCTCTGACCCCCGGGAATCTCCTTGGGGAGGTCGGAAAGATGGTCTCGGAACCGCATTGTACGAGGGTAGGTCGTAGCAGTCGAGTTGTTAGACCCGCGGAACGAAGGAGCAAAAGGTGCCGCTCCACCAGGGCCGCTGCTGGAACCGCGTGGGCCAGATGGCGCACCGCCGTAGTAGCCTCCTCCTCGCGGACCTGCACCCCAAGACCCTCGTCGTGAGGATGGACCAGAAAAGTCTCCTCGTCCTTCGTATCCTCCAAACCCACCACGACCACCACCTCGCGGTCGTGTTGGCGCTGCTAGCACAGGGTTGTTGCCCCGAGGAAAGGCAGGAGGTTGTGATGCCAGGCTTGACGGGCCAGCGGGAGGCGAAATCGCAGGGGAGGGATAGCTCCGGCTGGAAGGCCCTGTTGGTGGAGCTCTGGCAAAGTTACTGTCACCATTGCGGTATGAAGAGGAAGATGGTCCAGTAGGCGGCGCAAAGTCCCTATCTCCGCGCGGTCCCGTAGGAGGGCTTTCCCGACGGCGTGGAGGCGAACGCTCTCGCTCGCGACTGTAGTCCCGTCCTCTGTCGGGGAGGCGCTCACGGAACGGCGATCGCGGTGCTGAGACGGGCTCTCGAGCTGGTCGGTCTTCTACCAGTGCAGCCCGGCTAGGATGGATAGGTGGCGGGGAAGAGCGACGAGACGTTGCCGCAGAATCCCTACCCGATGCATCATTTGAAGCGTAAGTCGGTCGCGCAGGCGAAGGGGACCTACGACTTCTCCAGGTATCCGCAGTGTAAGGGTCAGGACGGTCGCGCCTTGGAGAGGGCGAGCGGCGTCGGTAGTCGCGTGTGTCCCGAGTGTCGCGGAGAGGGGAGTAGCGGCGAGGAGGGGGGCTTCAAACAGATTAGCAAGTGAAATGGCATTGCGCTGGGCTCAGGACAAACCTGTTTACTCGAGAGCGCGGCTCTTCGTACCGGCTCGAACGGACAGGCGAACGCACGCCACGGCTCCTGGCTGGAGAAACATCGCGCTCTCTGGGCGGTGGAGACCTCTCGCGTGGGCGTGGAGAGCGAGTGTACGAGTCGTACTGATCGCGATCTCGTCGCGGTGGCGGCGACCTTGCCCTGTAGTCATCCCGTCTAGGTTCGTCCCTTCTAGGTTCGTCCCGTCGCGGTGAGAATGCTCGGCGAGGTGGTGATCGAGGACGTGCCCTCCAGTTGTCATCGCGACGTGGGCTTCGAGATCTTCTTCGGAAAGCTGGCGACCGACTGCGAGGACGCGACGAGCGGCCACCAGGAACATATGTATCAGCCGATGCTATACCGCGGCGAATGGGTGAGACACGGCGAGGAGGCGAACTGCGACGGGGAGGAGGTGAGCGTGCTCGATAGCTGTCGCCGCGTGGAGAGCGTGGACGTGGGCCAGGGGAACGAGGACGGTATGTGTTGGAGTACCTATCATCTCTATGTGGGTGTTAGTAGATGCGCTCGTATTAGATCCCGCGTGTCTGGTAGGGTATTTGCTCGTCGCAGCCTAGGCGACAACTGGTTTGGAGTCGACAAACCTTCGGTCTCCTCGGTCTCTGTCTCGCTCACGATCCCTGTCCATCTCTGCAATCGAGGCGATATGTTTGGCCGATCGCAGCTAAGTAATACCAAGAGATGCGCTGGTAGAGATTAGTCGGGGTGGACAGCTAATAGCTACGGTTGCTGCGTGGTGGTGGCTGCTCGTGTGTTAGGTCGCAAAAAGTGAAGTTCAGAGCCAAGCCCTGCGACTGGACGCGTTCCTTTGTCACGTGCCGGAAAGCGTCCACGCTTCAGCCGCTGCTCATTCACAGTATGCAAACAGCGAAAGTGTGTCTTACCCTAGTTGCTCGCCGGACATAAGATCGAAGACGAGGGTAGCGAGTGCGGGTGTGCGGTAAATCCAGCGTTGTGTAAGTGGTACTTCAAAGAAGATTTGATGTCTTCTTTCCCTTGCGTATCCCACCATCGCTTCGTCGTCTTTCCATGGCCGGCTAGGTATTGACATGGAAGCCCACATCCAGCTCCTCAGTACGGACGTAGTCTTTCCGTGTCTATCTTTCAAACCTGAGGGTATGCCATCCCCAACTCACGCTTTCAGCTCGTGTCTTTCACATCCCTTGCTTTGTGTGTCGCATCCTTGGGGACTTTTGTTACAGCGAGGCGTACTACCGCCTTCGCAGTCAGTATGCAATTCTTCCATCAGTCTTGTCCTTGAAATTGGAAAACTCTTCATCTTGATTATGTTCAACTGCGGTCAGCCTTGGCTGCCGCATGTAACGCCGTATCCCAATGCTGAATATGCCGAAGCCCTACTGACCCTTGACATCCGTGACGCCCGCTCGCTCATAGAGCTCTTGAGAATGCAACCCGTAATCTTTTGTACAAAACACATGTCCTCTACGGACTCTTAATCAACAGACCTAGCGCTTGGTCTTTCGCTCATCCTCCCTCTTCGCACGCTTCCTGCTCTCCTGATTGATCATGTCCGCCAAGTCATCTTGATCGATACTCTGCCATTGCCCTTGTGCTTCGGCTCTTTGCCTTGACTCATACTCTTTCTTTAGCGCGTCCTTGTCAAGCTTATCGCTATCTGCCAACTGATCAACGTCGACAGAGACGTCAATGTCCCCAGCCTTACGCTTCCTCTGTGCGTTGCCGAGCGCATCGCGCCTAGCTGCGTCAAGATCATAAGCGTGCTCGCCGCCGAAGAACCCAGTCGCCGAAATATTCTTTTCGGGAAGCACTGTACCTGCGCTGCGTGGGATGCCCGGCTCTTCCGTCTCGATTCCTTTCCGCTGCTTTCGGAGCTGGAATTCTCCACCAATGCTCTCTGCACCTCCAATCTCTGATGGCATGGCGGATGCTGTTGTCATGGATGTCTGAATACCAGACGCGTCTTCGTCACCCCCCTCCTCGTCCTCGTCCTCATCCTCCTCTTCTTCGTCACTTTCCTCGTCTTCGCTCTCGCCCTCGGCTCGTAGTGCTCCCCAGATACCGCGCTCTACAGGCTCACCGACGTGTGTTGGTTGCTGCTGCTCTTCCAATATGGCTGTCCCGTAAAGATCGCCTCCAAACTGTGGCTTACCAGCATCGTCGATAGGGGGTTTGCCCCACTGGCCAGGCTGGAACCCCCAAGAAGAGCCAGGTGGGATAGGTGCGTTTACACCAGGGACGCGCATGTTGGGGTAGGATGGCGGAGGGCCGAAGCGCTGCATGTTGATGAGCCAAGGTGGCGGATGGCCTGGAGCCATTCCGAGTGCCTCCCGGAGCTCCTCACTCAGCTCACCAGGCTTGAGGTTCACCAGATTGGTCTCGAACTCCTTGCCCTCGTAGTAGACCTCGCCATATCGCGTCAACTCTGGCTTCGTTTGTCGCCTGAAGAAGGCATCGTATAGTTTCGCGTAGTCGATATCGAGCTTGCCGAGCTTTCCTTGCACGCGTTCTCGCTGCTTTTGCCTCATCGTCATGTCTGCTTGCTTCTCTAAAACCGCATCTCGCATCTCTGCAATGCCTGTCTCCTGGATAAACTTGGGCAGGGCAAACGGAGGCTTCTCGATACCACGTTTCGACGAGAGATATTCGCGTTTGAGCGACCAGTGGGTCGGAACTGGTATGACATTCTTCGCTCCCTTGATCGAGATTAGCAACTGGGGATTGGAAGATGACACATCCGTCCACTCGACCAACTCAGGCCTGGGAACCAACGACTTGAGTTGCGCGACCGACAACTTGTTCATCTGCTTCCTCTGCTTCTTGGAAAGCTTGGGCTTCCCATCGTCCTCGTCCTCGTCAGGGATGTCGTCGTCGGAGAGATAGATTTCTGGCTTCTCCTCGTCCTTGGTCGCCGCCTCCTCCTCTGTCGGCTCCCTGAACTTTTCGAATACGCTCTTGTATTCCTCAAACACGGGGTCGTCAAGGTCGTATTGGTTTGCGATGTCGTCAACGGTGAGAAGGTTCGCGGGCTTGACCGCCTGTGCTTCGTTATTGCTGTCGCTTTGTGGTGCGGGAGATTCGCTCTCACGCGCAGAGTCACCGGCTTCCGATGGGGTCTCCTGTGGCTGATCAGTACGATGGCTTGGGAGACGCGAAGCGATGCATGTGTGCTGCTTACAGAGCGCTGTTGCTTCTTCTTTGCCCGGCGATAGGCGTTCTTGTTCGCCTGCTTCTTGCCCTTTGCAGTTGCGCCTGACATGGCGGCGGTGATTGCGCAGCGCGACGCTTGGACTTGTGTTAGATGTGACGGTATGCGCGATCTTATGCGTAGATGCCAATCGCGCGATGTCGGTGGGCGTCAAGGGTGGATGCGCGACGAGTGGAGGTGGAGGTTGAAGTTGCTGAGCTCGCGCGGAAAGATTGAGCGACTGTCTTGGCGCCCCAAGTGTTCACCCCGACCGAGCCAACGGGCAGCAGTCTCGAATCACGCACACCAAGACCTGTGCTCATAACATTACATACTGCTCACATGGACATGTACAGCGATATGAGATACCCTGGTTAACCACTGCTTTGTATACTAATATAGGCTCAGAGCTCTGCGTCGGCCAAATCTACGTGCTGCTCAATAGAGACTCTACTACGACCGATCGTCACCCTTGAAGACATGGTTCCAGAATCCGCGGAAGTGCTTGTTCTGTCCGATCTCGTTGATGTCCTTGACCTCCCTTGGTGTCAACTTGAACGTAGTTGCCCTCAGATAATCACTCAGTCTCTGCTCCTTCCCGCTTGTCGTGATCGGCACAATGTCCTGATCCATGCACCACCTGAGGTAGATTTCATTCTCGCTTACCGCATATTTCTTCGTCAGCTTCTCCACGTAATCGTCCAGTGGGCCAGGCTTGGCCTTGGTAGCAGGAGTTAGAGGCGCGTAGGCGGTCGTGGCGATGCCGTTCTGCTTGTGGAATTCCAGAAGCTCCGGGCGTTGCAAATAAGGGTGGAGCTCGATCTGATTGCACACGGGTTTGACTTTGGCAGTCTTGAGAGTTGCGGCAAGATGGCTGGGAAGGTAGTTGGAGACGCCAATGGATTTCGCGAGACCAGACGCTTGCACGGCTTCCATGTCTGCCCATGCTCTCTGGAGGTCTTCGTCTGAGCCTGCGAACCAGGGCTGGTGAATGAGGTACCTATGCTTGTTAGCATTGAGTCTACCTATCCATTGGTTTTACATAACTTACAGATCGACGTAATCTAGTTGCAACTTCTCCAAGCTGGTCTTGATAGCTCCAGCAATGTTGTTGATGTTGTCATTGTTCACCTTGGTAGTAACGTACAACTTCTCACGCGGGACACCACTTTCTTTGATGGCTGTGCCGAGTTCAGTCTCGGTCTTGTAGACTTTCTAGCATCAGTAAAGCCCTCAGATTTAAGAATGGCGCTGTAATCACCCTCTGCACCGTCAAGATGAGTGTACCCCAACTTGGTTGCGATCTTGACTGAATCAATGATAGCCTGATCTATCTTGCTTTCCTCTCCAGTCTTGAACCAGGCGGTGCCGGTACCATAGCCGAGCATTGGCATTGAGGTTCCGTCGTTGAGTTTCAACTTAGGAATGGTGATGTTGAGGTTGGCCATTGTTGCGAATGCCTGTGTTAATGGTAGGAGGGGTAATCTTGGGCAGTGTGACGAAGTGTGATTGAGGCTGAGCTGACGTCGAAGGTAAGAGTTGATGCTTCTTGAGTATTTGAGCATCAAGTAGGCTATAGTGTGATATTGATCAAGTTAAGTTGTGTTACGTGATCCTTGATAGCTGCGCGTGTTTCAATGCCGAAGGTGGGGTTACGATGCTGGCAAGCGACGTCACCACGTTCGCCGTGCCCCGGAGCCCGATGTTTGTTGTGCATGTTGTTAGCCCACCTCTGAACTCGGGATTTGCATCGTTGTTGTAGAACGATTGTCAATTGCGTATAGCCGAGTATTTCCGTAACCTTGTAGCTAATCGCTTCCTAGGTGATACTCATGCATGTCAGACGCGTTTAAGCCACATCGCACTAGCCACAGCAGAGCAGCAACAAACCTAAGGAGAGTTTTCTACAGGCTTCAAAGGGAAACGGAATGCAGTGCAACTCTACCAGTGTTGCACTTGACCGTGCAATGCCCACGTCGTGTTGGATGTGTTAAATTGAGATAAAGTTGCTTGTCATAATCAACACGTCGCCCCTGGCATACAGGTGGACTTCCTAGATGTTCTACAATCCCCTGATGTTCGCATCTATCCTAAACAGGTATGAATACAAATATACTTCCAGAACCCAACCATGAACAGTGACTAGGAATCAGGAGTGCCGCCAAACGCCCTCTACTGACCCCCGCAGTGTTGCAGAGAAGGACCAAACCACGCTCACGATGGCGTAATGTTGGATCGCTAACGTGGTAGTGAAGGCCCGGTATGGTGAAGATGCTATGTCATCTTCTCATGCTGAATCTTCTCGTGCTGTGTTGACACCCTTTGCAGCGAAACAACTAGATGTGGTTAGCGACTGTCCTGTCTCGGATACAGAGAACCATCATGCTTACCAAAGTCTTCAAGGTTCCTCTGCTTTTGCTTTCTCTTGAGAAGCTTTCCGTGCATGAGGTTGTCGAAGCCTTGACTGCCTTGCAAAATGTAATACACTCCTGCCATAATACAAAAGATACCGAAGGAAAAGGCCCAGACACGGACCACGGCAACAATGTTTGTTCTTCCACCCACAAACCACCCGAAAATGGTAAAACACGTAGCAAGGATGTCGACAACCAGGATCGCCCCGGCGAGTTGCCATGAAGGAATCGATGACCAGAACGGGCCATTGGCGCGGGTGATGAAAATCAGCCAGTTCTCAGTCAATGTAATCTCGAGGAACAGGATTGGGTCGCGCTGGCCATGGTTCTGAACAATGCCACCTTCGACACGCTGCTGCTCGCCAGTAAGGTAAGGCAGCATGGTTGTCATTGTGATCCAAGTGCCTACAGCCAGAATGACGCCAAGGAGGATTGACATTCCCCAAAGTTTTGGCAGGTTCCATTTGACCGGAGTTCTGCTGTACGGTGCATTATCGTAAGCGATAGCCAAGGTCGCTGCAATTCAGTCAGTACATGCATACTAGAACCCAGGAAGCAAGTCTTACCAATATCAGCGAAGATAGCAATGAACACTACCAACTGTAGGTTTAGACTCTCGTTGAGGATAGCGATCCAAAGACCTAAGAATATCTCGAGGTGCAGTGACAGAGCGATGCGGTAGACAACGTAAGCGTACATGCGATGGAAAATCTGGCGTGACGTTTTGAGGGCGTCAATGATAGCAGAGAGGCCAGGGGCAAGAAAAACGATGTCGGCAGCGGAGCAAGCAGCGTCGGAAGCGCCTTGCACAGCGATACCAGTATCTGCTTTTTTCAACGACGGCGCGTCGTTCACACCATCACCGGTCATCGCGACAAGGTATCCTCTCTGTTGTAGAATTTCTACAACGTTGTACTTGTGCTGTGGGAACACTTCTGCAAAACCATCTGCACCTTCGACGAAGTCGTAGAACTCCGAGCCAGGCATCTCGCCACCTCCACTCAATCCGAGTTTTTCAGCATCGAATATGTTGGTACCTGCATCCAAAGTTAGTAATGGGCTACGCGTGACAAGTGTTTGTTCTTACCTAGACCAAGCTGGCGTGAAGTTTCTCGCGCAATACCAACGGCGTCCCCAGTCAACATCTTGATTGAAAGGCCCAAAGACTTCGCCTCGTTAATCGTACGATATGTGTCATGGCGTGGAGGATCTGAGCATGGCATGATGCCCAAGATTTCCCAACGTTCATCTTCCCGTTTGCGAGCAACACCGAGTGATCGAAAGCCGCGCGTAGCGAACTCTGCAACCTTGTTCTTGTAGGCCAATTCGACCTCGTGTGGGACGGAACCATCTTCTTCGACAGTCCGAAGCACAAAAAGAGGAGCGCCTTTGACGCATGTTATGCGTTCGCCTTGAGGCGACTCAACGACAGCCTGGACTTTCTTGGACACTGGATCGAACGGATGGAAACGGATGCATTTGTACTTGCTCAGCACATACTTGGCACGCGGATAGTGGCGTAGAGACTTGAGAAAAGCTTTGTCGATAGCATCGATGCCCTTCTTCTTTCTTGACGCTGCTAAGCAGGCAGTAAGCATAAGGTCCTCTGGATCGACACCTTGAACGGTATATGGCTCAGCCAGCGAGAGCTTGTTCTTTGTCAATGTTCCAGTTTTGTCAGAGCACAGGATCTCGACACCCGCAAGCGATTCGATGGCGGAGAGCTTCTGCACAATGGCTTGTTTCTTCGCCAGATACGCCGCTCCCACTGCCATAGTTGTAGTGACAACAGCAGGAAGGCCGACCGGGACTCCGACTATCGTGATCGCGAGTGTGAACCGGAGGATAGTGACGATGTCGTTGGATCGATAGAAAGAGCTTATCCAAACGACCAGCAATGATACAATGACCAGAACCAGAAGAATCGTCCCAATGCCGTGCAATACTTGTGTGAAGTGACCGGGTCCGCTGGAGGCGCTGGCAACAAGTGATGCCGCACGTCCAACAAACGTCGAGTCGCCTGTAGCTGTGATCACGACAAAAGCCTCGCCGCGTTTCACCGCAGAAGACGCGTAACAGGTATCTCCACGGTGTTTGTCGACAGCCAGTGATTCTCCAGTGATGGAGGACTGGTCAACCTGCACAAAGGCATTCTCCGTAACGATGCGTCCATCAGCTGGAACAATTACACCCTCCTCTACTTGCAGGATATCGCCGGGCACTACGTCTGGTGCTTCGATCTCAACCAAAGTGCCGTCGCGCAATACGGTAGCCTTCAAAGCTAATGTTTTCTTCAACTCTTCGACGATGGAGCCGGCTTGATACTCTTGGATGAAGCCAACACTTGCGTTCAGGAGGAGCAAACCACAGATGACGCCAAAGTCAACCCAGTCTTGGAGCCCTGCAGCAAGGATTGCAGCAGCTTCCATGACGAACTGAATTGGACCAACGAAAAACATCAGAAACTTTACCCAGTTATTTGTTGACTCCTCTGCACATAGTGAGCAAACGCGAATCAAGGGATAAGATAGTTGGTACCTTTCATCTTGTTCTCGCCGAACTTCTTGCGCCGTATCAGTACTTCAGCCGACGTCAAGCCAGTGCGTGTGTCGGTCTGCAAGAGTTCCTCCGGAATCAAACGCGCACCGCCTGGTTGTTGCGCTTCCTCCTCTTCGTAGTCGGCATTTTCGCCATCTTGTGACTCAAGGTCTTCGATAAGTTGATCTATATCCTCGTCTTCTTCTTCATCATCCAACTCGATGCCTTGCATGTGGATATTCTTTTCCTGAAAATGATACTTGTCGTACGTCCGGCCATTTGATGGATAGATGCCGTCGCGATCCGGGGATGTACCGGTCGGTGACTGTCCTTGGTCAGTTCTGATGTGGATGTGCGGCGTGGCAAGCTAGTCATGAGGCTGGCAGCCAACTTACTTCGGACATATTGAATGTCGAGCTAGTCGCTAGCAATGTTATACGTTGTGCGTGGTTTGCTAATATGAAGTGGTACAAAGAATGCTAACAAGAGGTCCCGGCCTGGCACAAGATGCATGAACCTATACTGCAAGTGCATCTGACGATACTGTTGAATAGTGGTGTAAATGGCCAATGCGCGTTCATCTGTAGAAGGAACTCCGAGGCATCGTTGCGCAGGCGAGGACTTCAAAGCGCGCAGAAACGACTCTGGACCTGGCTACGACACGTTATCGCGCTGGGAAGCACAGTCGCGATGGCGCAACGTAACTGTTGCCGCCGAGAGTGCCTGTGAAAACGGCCGATATGGGTTGGGACGACTCCAGAGTGTTGTGCGAACCCCACGGTCGTGATGAGGCCACAAGGACGCGCATGATCAGTCTAGCCTATTTAGAAGTTAAGGGTCATGGTCACGTCGAGAACCAGTTGCCAAGATAAAGTGGCCAAGTTTGTGGGATGGGAGCTGCGGCCGGGCGAGCTGCCCAGGTGAGCATCCGTAAGATTAGCCCAACCCCTTGGGTTAGCGCATTTGGCTTCGCAATCTGCCATCTGCACGTATCCACATTACGTTTGTTTAGACAACTCTCATCAGGCCAAAACTGCATCGCCTGGGAACCTCAGTCTGTACTGCCCTCACCGTGTAGGCGGCATCTGTGATGTTCTATCTTGGTAGTGGTTCTGGTCCTTCGCGAGAGGTTTCCCGCGGTTGTTTTTTAAACTCATGGCTAGCCTGGTCACTTCGCGTCACCAAATTGACCATTCCCGGGGATGAACTTCTTTACGTCACGTTTGCGGAAATCACTACGCACCCACAGATAACTTGCAAAACTCTGATCATTGATTTTGATATTTCCGGGTGTTTGAACAGTCCCCACCAAAGGGCGCAGCTCAATGCGCGCGATGACAATGCTGAGTGATGCGACAGCATCCTCTTCTCTCGACGCATCGCAATGGAGATTGGCTTCTCGGCCAGTTGCTGTCCCGTTTAAACAGACTCTGGTTGAAGAATGCTATGGTTTGTATGGAGGCAAAGTCAATATAGCCTTCGTGCTATCTGAATGCATGTCAAGTTCCGTTCATGTGTCAAATATCTAGTCATTCAAGAAAGCGTAGCCCAAGTCATGTCCCAGGGACAGCTCCGCCTATGCCGTGGAGACATGTTACCCGCTGCAATGTATGCGTGTCAGGCGAAACCAGTCCTTGACTTCTGCTGTAATCGTCCTTCCTCCGGGTAGAGACTTCTCTAATGGGCTTCAGCGAATATACAAAAGACTTTCTTGACCAAGGACTCCAATTAACTTTTATGTGGCTTTAAGTAGTCCGAAAAATGCTCCAAGGGAGCATCGAACAGAGTTGTCAGTCCTGGACTCTAAACCAAGCGTTATGCTTTTGTAGCAATCCTCAAAAGTGATGACAAGGTACCGGTCAATTCATCGTCAGCCCAGATTCAGTCATGATTCTATTGCTTGGAACCGAACCAGAATCGCTGGTGCACGGTCTCTGGAATTGGTTGCCCCAATCCGCCCTCAACACTGTAGCCTACCTGAGCCTTCTAGACAACATGAAGAGGCCCGTGATGCTCTCTTGTCGCTAGAGAAGGCTACATGACCAATGCGCTGTATGCAGCACATTATTGTCTGATCTTAGCTGTTAGCGACCTAGGGTTCCTGTCTACAGACGACGCACAAGATCGCTAAGAAAGCCCGATGTGGCCGGATGATCCGCCTGTCGAAATACAGTTCCTGCCTTCGTCATCGCGAGCCAAGGCGCCTCTCCACAAGAAGCGACTTGATCAGAGCGACTCCAGACTGCCGAGCATAACGTTTTTCACTGCACGCATCGTAGCCGATCTATCAGATCACTTACGAATATCTCAAAAAGAGCTGCAATGCTTACATTAGCTTCCTCAACAGCTCCTTAGCTCACGGCCGGGCGCTTTGTCGCGTCTCCTCCATCACGAACCAACGTTCGCGAATCGATGTTGTCACCGAGATGCAAGGGCATGAACACTGCGACCCCTCGAGGTGCTGTACGCGGCTCCCGCGTGACTTGACGCTGGCTCGACTGCTCAAGTTGAGGTTCAATTCCGGCGACTTCAAAGGTTTTCGGCTTGTCTTTGGACAGGACGTCCAAGTGAACGATAAGCAGTGATACAGTGGAATCCCTGCCTCAGTCTTGGCCTCTTCTACTTGTTTGCCGGAGATGCAAGCTAAGGACAGAAAGAGAAAAGGGGCTGTCCGAGTGAATTCAGCGAAGGTCGCGGATGGACGGCTTGGATACTTCGTACTGGGAATACATGATGCACAATGCACGCCTCACGAGGTTGCCGAGTATGTGTGCTCACCTGGAGAGTCGAATGGCATTACGGCCAAGAGACTGAACGCACTTAGTAAGTTTGTCAAGAACAAAAGAGATACTCAAAATCTGGTGGGGCGGTGCTCGTGCGCGGGCCGAGGACAGCGTGACAGCTTCGCGACCACGCGCCGACGCTTCTTCTTTCCATTGGAAACCTCACCAATCTGACAACCCAAGAAACCTCCAACTTTGATCCTCTGGCTCGCATCCCAACTCCAGCTATTATGCTGTTTAAGGTCTCCGAACTCTTCTCTGAGTTATGAAACCTGCCACGATTATTCACTTACTCTGCAGTTGCCAGCCACTCTTCATGGATCTTTGTAGGATGCCTCATTTACTCTGTTCTCCGCTGAAGAAGTCGTGATACTTGGAATAGTGTATCTTGATGCCAGTAGGTTTCTTCCTGTCCCTTATTGAATGTAACGTTCCGTAACTTTCACCCTTCCAATCAAGTCTGCGTCGGAACCATCCGCTTGGTTGACTATTACGTTTCTACAAGGGCTTTGTTATACTTTTTTGGCCATTACAATGCTCCAGGGGCTTTCGAATACCCGGTCAACGACGCGCTGCTCTTTAGATTCAATGATTATTGATCACACACTATCCGGACTGCACTGCTCCAACAAAGGGCTCCTTTGAAGCGCATGATCTTCCTTGATTCTACAAGCTTCACTGAAGAAGATGCCACATTCCTTAGGAACCTGGGCGAGTTCCGACACTTTGTGTACTTGGAGGCCAAGCAGTGCTTTGTGTTTCCCTCCAAGATTCGGGGCATCGGACAGAACCGCAAGGATCACAAAGCGCTGCTGGAACACTTCCTGAAGTCTCTCAAGACACTGAAACTCCATGGTTTTACTTGTACAATGGCGCTTATGGTTCTAAAGTTGGCTGCAAAAGGCCAATGCTGGCCTAAGATGGGTACTCTACAACTGACTTACCTCCCACGTAAGAGGAAGCTCTATCGCCTTCGCTCGGAAATGAGTGAACTTGTCAAGAGCAGTGAAGACTGAGGTATCGGTGTCCATGTTAAAGAGAACTAAAGTTGGTGGCCTGCAAGGAAGTCGTCTTGTAACTGATGAGATTTGAGCCCCTTAGTGGAGTTGCTCTTTAGGCATGAGAGAACGACGTGTCGCCTTCGCCACAATCTTTTCACGGGATTGAGAACTAAGCGTGCGATTGTCTTAGGTAAGCGAGGGATGTAAGTCTTGACGGTAATCAGGCAAGTTCTGGGGTAATTTTATCTGTTTATGCGACTTCGCGTCCACTGTTGCGACCAACATCGCCGGTAATGGGCATTCTTGTGGTAGGTAGTAGTAATTTGGCATCATCTCATGATCCTGAGGCTATTCAGTACCACATTTTTCACTTGTCACGTAGAATGGACCGGGTGTGTTTTGTGACAATGTTACAAGGTTGGCCTACCATATCCTTTGGAGAAGCAAAACCCGGTCAAGAATTCCATTAACGAACAAGGTTACGGACGCCGACGTCATGGCTCATCATTGCAAGTGGACATACAAAAGCAAATACTAAGGGGTGTGCAGGGAATGTTGCGTTCTTTAGTTATGGCGATCTGGACACAATGGCAGACAGCATGAAGAGCAAGAACATCTTTTTTGACGCGCAACGCTTTTTAGAGAATGAAAGCGGGAACTGCCATTCATCTGGTGTTCAAGGGAAAAGTAAGCTTGTTGGAATGGCATGGATCTAGGAACTTGATGTTTTGTTTTGGAGTTTTCACAACGTGCAGAGCAAAAGTGTCGACACTCGGTTGAGCTAGGAGGTCTGAAGACACAGATAACGCATAGCACGCCATCTCACTACTGTTTAGTAAAGTGTTATCTTCTCCCACTGTTGATGCAAGTTATTCGGTGACTATCGCACGATAGTTAATGTGGAGATGTATCCATAGTATACTTCGAGCGAAGGTAGCATTCCGGCGGTTATTGCGGCATGTGGCCCAAAGCCGGGCCCAGAGAGCTTTTTGGTCGAACGTCGAGAGACTGCCGCTAGCATGACTACCTAGGTACCTATGTACCTAGGTATTGTTAAGGTTTCGTCAATAATCTCACAACCTGCATCTTCGAGTGTTTCTTTGGAAGCGAACAACGAATTCCTCTATGCGTAACATCGTCCGATTCCATTACGCCCTGCGCGCATCCCGACAGATCTGGGCGCATGTAGTATGCGGCTGAGAAGCAAGGCTGCGTGCTTGGCACGAGCTAGCACCAAACCAGCCACACCACACTCTTTCAAGCGCGCTACCCCTTCGCCAACACCATTGGCCCACCTGAGCAACAACCAATTCCGGCATCACAACGAATAATGCGTCGGAGACAGGTGTATTGCTGTGAACGCCATCGGAAGCCCCGCAGGCACCGGACGATTAACAACGTGCCGTCATCAAAGAAGGCTAATGAATCACAACGCCTGGGACACATGGTGTGGGGCGTAGGGCTGGCGTGAGGGTTCAATCAATGTTAGTCCAAAGACGATCTGGTTGGTAGCTGCTGACCTTTGCATGATGATAGCGCCTAGACGTTGATGTTGGTCCACAACAAGACTGTTGTGGCGTCGCTGGAAGATGCAATTGTTGACCTGAGAGCCTTGCTATGGCTAGCTGTACCAATTCTCCAAAATATCGGTGCGGTAGAGGTGCCGCTGGCAACGTTTTGGGCGCTTGATCCCTAGGTATATCATGCACCCATTTCTTTTGCCGAAACCTCCTGGCGACTGGACGATCTCCTAACACGGAGTTGGAAGCAAACGTTCATAGCAGGCCATCGGCACTCCACTCTCTCTTTTCGACAACTCCCTGCCCAACTTTCACTACCATGAAACTGTTCACCTACGAAGCCTGGGGTGTACCCAGGGCCGGCTTCGACACATCACACTCATTCGTTCGATCTCACTTCATCTCACCAATCACTCTCGCATGTATCCGCGCCCTACTAAGCTTATACTGCTTCACGACAATTATAACATGCTATTCCTGGCTGGCGCACGAGACAGCCACAATTAAGCTCAAAGATGTCAACATTGGATCCTACACCATCCAGCAAGGCGACGCAGCTATCGGACAATCATTCAGTTTCTTCACATACCTTACTTTCTGGTCACTTGGCTTTTACTTCCTCGTATCGAGCGTGCATACCTTCATGTACGCGTTCCGGCAGAGGACATGGCTACACGACTGGCCTAAATACCTGCAGCTGTTGCATAGCATGTACTACTCCACCATGACTTCGTTTCCGTTTCTAGTCACGATTGTCTTCTGGGGTACCATGAACTCTGGATGGCCAGCCGGACGGTTTGAACAGTGGATCAACATATCTGTCCATGGCCTCAACAGCGTCTTTGCTGCGACTGAGATCGTGCTATCGGCTACCGAACCATTGCCGTGGCACCATCTATCCGTTGTCCTTGGGGTCCTGTCGGTATACCTCGGCCTTGCGTACCTCACTCGATATGCGCAAGGGTTCTATGTGTATGAATGGATGAACCCAGCTCACGGCAACGTTAGCATCATTCTTCATGTCTTGGGATATGCCGGTGGAATGATTGCACTGTTTTTGCTAGCAAGATACGCAATGGTTGCGAGGAATATGCTCGCACAGAGACTACAAGACCAAGATGATACTGAGTATGGTGAGAAAGGAATCCAGCTCGATGATCGGTCTGACACTTGGTCGGCGAAGGTCGGGGTGGTCAAGCCGACGCCTATGCGCGTGCAAAAGAAGCCAGAGGCAATTGTTTCGGAAGTCTAAGAAAAGGGAGTTGAACTAAAATCCAAGTCTAATTACAACATGTTTCGTCAATTCGTGATAGCGTTTCGCGTAATAGTGTATCCTCGGCCCAAAATAAATTCGCATTGATGCGATGTCACCAGGCCGTCACAAGCTTACTTTTCTGTTACATTGCACACCTTTGTTTGGCGCATCCAATAACTGTCTAGCAATTAATTGGTACCATCACCCGGCTCAAGACCGTACAGATGTGTATGCTCCGACTGGTGTAGCGCACTGTAGCTTCACTAATTAGAAGGGTATGCCATGTGGAGGGAGGTTCTCAAATACTGGTGCGCAGAAGCAATGCTGCAGCTATGAAAGATCAAACAGAAGACATAGAGTGACAGGGAATCCAATGTGGAAGCAGGCGGCCTAAGGCCCAACGATGAGGGGCTGATGGAGAGTGATATACCCTTAGGCCGTCCACATTATGATCTTCCAACCTTAAATCTTGATCTGATGGAAGAGAGTGAGACAGAGATCAATACAACAACGTGTCGCATGCGACTGAGCCAGCGGCCATTGCGGCTACTCGCATGCACATCGCCGAGACGGTGCTGAAGGCAGTCCTAGGACCGTGTGTACTCACCGTGGCTTTGTTGTTCAGACATTATTCATGATATCGTTGCGCTAGACTTGCAGTCGCTGAACTACATGGTGGGCTACTACGCCTTGATGCTGCGACCTGTGACCGCCTACATCTGATCTACTGTACGTACTCAGGTATGTACGGAAGATGTGTTCGCTACTACCTCCATACTGACTGCACACATGATGGAGTGAATATGTTTCCAAATAAACAGCTCTTGTGGTCAACCGAAACGGTGATACACGATCGGGCAGAAGTATGCTATAAAGAGTGGTAGAAGTGTGCAGTGCCTGTGTCAGATTTATCGTAATCTCGGTGTTTGCGGATGCAGGCCCGCCACGGAAGCGAAGGAAGCGATCAGGCGAGCACCGTGACGCCCTGAGTGGGCGTTTCCAGGTGTTTTACATCGCAGATGACAATCTCAGGGCCATGGTTCCAAAGTAGAAAGCGATAAGAGAAGTCTGCCTTACCGCTGAATGTCACTGAGAACCATGGCCAAAGAGTCATTTCTCAATCGACAACAACAGGCTTTTGTGACGCTTCTGGCATATGACAACCTAATAGTGACAACAAAGGGGGTATCGATGCTGCATTGTTGTCACTGCAGCTGAAAACAGCACGAAACGATGGAATGACGGGCTGATGTCATGGGTTGTTTTAATCGATGCGCATCAGCACCTGTGCGTTTCTGTGGCTCAGTATTCACCGACCCTAGCGAAAAGCTAATTCTAGGAACAAACTTACTAGAGAAAAGAAATTCAAAATCGGAGGATACTCACCATGACCATTGACAAGGTGCAGTGTTGTCGAAGGCGATCCTGATGGTTGGGGATAGACAACGGTGGGCAAAGACAGGGTTGTGTGGCAGCCTCGGTTGCTTGCCACGTTAGAGTTTAGCGTTTCCTACATCTAAAATTAGGGGAGGCAGTGCACGCGTTCCGTCCTTTACCTGGTCCTTGATGATCGCTTCTCCCGTTATCCATTGCCACACATCCAACTCATTGCATACCCAGAGTAGGATTATTGCCGCTGGGCGCGTTCCCTCGGCACTATGATATCCCATGCGCTGAACGCTGAGGCGAGCGGCTGGCTGTACAGAGGTCAAGTGATCACGTACCGTCTTGAGCCTCACCGCTTGCAATTCGGTAACATTATGTTACCCATGCTCCGGGCGCTGAAAGGGGTCCTGATGTGCCGTACCCGTACTGAGCATGACGAGCCTCTCCGAAGCTTTGGCGTTTGGCCTGAAGAGTTAGGCCAGCAATCGTCTAAAAATCCTTTCAGATGATCCCAGATATGGACTGTCAAATTCACATCCATTTCCGTCGAGACCTGACCTTGAATTGGAATACTCTTGTATATTCGCCCCGTTGAGACGATTGGGACATGCACACTTCAAGCAGTCTGCAAATCCTTCTGTAAGGACACTCCCTTCCGACATCTACACACGGTAATCTAGCAACGGACGCCTTACCCCTGCGCCCGTTAACCACCGCCACCCTTTACCACGCCGCACTAACCTTTCCGACCATATACATCGCTCTTGTTCCACTGGTGATACCACCCGCCCGGGATGTCGGAAGCATAGAATAATTGGAGCTGTCAGATCTGCGAATCGGCTATCAGCATCGTTTAAACTCGCTCGAATACTACAGTCGTGCAGTAGCGCAACGCCATCAAGCCGCACTTAACCTCCACATTCAACACCAAGCTCTTAGGCCTGGCCTGCACACCCCTGCTTTCAGCCTTGGATACATTTGCATACGAAGCAGCTCTCTTTAGCATGCTACCCGACGCCCAGCTGCTGACGATCCCACCAACATCTTTCAACTATAAGCTTGCGGATTTACCGTCAACCAACAAGCTAGTCGCAGCTTCTAGTCCATTCTTCCTACACATCAACGCTAGCTCAACATACGTGGAAGATACAGAACATATGGCACACCACAATCACCGTTCCAGTCGAGTGCAGACCGAGAACGAGCTGTGGCTAAACATGCCAGCTTCCACAAGGCGACAACAAGAGCACGACTGTCGGCCAGAACGATCGGCGTATCAAACAACCTCGCAGCGGATTAGTGTATGCTCCAGCAGTGGAATCAACACGTCGATGATACCTGCTATCACAACCAGTTCGGACCTTAACAAACCACTCCCACCATCACCGTCCGGCCAAGATAAACGATCTCGCAAACCACCTTCCTTGCGCGGGTTTCTCCGACGCGAATCTTCAAGTCAGACAGAGTCAACCCATCTCCGACCCGGATCATCCCATCAAAACCGATACTCCACTAACCTAAATGTGGATACGAATGGTCATCATAGACACAACTACTCACGAAGCATGCCAAATTCTCCCTACGAGTTCAGCCAGTCCTCTCATCAGGATCCAGCAACCCTTCCTCGAGCACATTCCTCTGCGTCGGACTACTCAGACGTGGTGCAGTATCAGCCGTACTCTCCACTACCACAACACCAATACACTCGTCCTCAACAGCAGCGCGCGGTGTCAATGAACCCCTACTTTGAGACCACATCGCCTCCACGATCACGTACCTTTCCCGAAGCTACACTTGGCGTTACGACACGCGACAATTTTAACAGTCGGCCACGGCCACACACAACATGGGTGTCACCCACAGAGCCATTTACAGATGTTTCTCAATTCCATCTATTTGCTGAAGCGATGACCGGACTGCCAAATGATGCCGAGCCTTTTTCACCAACCGGTCCACCACAGCTTCAGGGCTCACTTTTCGCTCGAAGAAGTGCTAATGACACCATTCCGATACCTCTGCAAAATCCCCAGTATTTGTCAAGAACACAACCGACACGACGGCCTCATAGAGAGCAGAGAGATGATTGGCAGAATTTTGAGCCACCACCGCATATCTCGTTACAAGCAGGGTCCGCACAAAATCATCCTCTCCCTGTTCAAAATCCGCCTCTCCACGCATATGAACAATGGCAACCACCATCACATATGGGTGCTATCACAGCGGAATTAGAGCTGCTGGGGCTGGAAGATCCTCAGGGTTCAGACGATGAACTTCCAGACTACCAACAGAGCCAAGCGGAGATGGCGGCGAAGAAGAGACAAGAAGCATCAGCAAGAGCTCGGGAACTAGAGGCAAGATGGCGAGGTACACGCAGATGATCATGGTTCTGAGTATTGAGAGCTATCTGGAAAAACACGAAAGCAGAATTGTATTCCATTCTGGATAATTCCCACTAGCCTAAACCAGAGCATGCGGATTGCGCTCTTGGAGGCCAGGGTTCGCATCTGGAACTCGTACGGTATTGGGATAGCCCAAAGCATACCGGTTTATGAAGCAATACTTCGGCCTTTTGGCCCCAAACCACCGTTCCAACCACCTGTTAATGCCACAATCACGATAAAGGACTAAGTGTCTGCATGCATGTATATAGCGAAGTGAAGCGGGTACGTACTGCGTATGCCCTGCAGTAGTACAAGCGCATTGACTCATTGCGGCACCGCCCCCACAACTCAACTACCGAGACAAGGTGTGTATAAACCGGCCGCTTTGATGTTATACCCAAGCGAGTTGTACAAGATGAATGACAGCCGGAAAGGGGGAAGTGGCCCCTGCATAGAGTATGATGACATGCGCCAAACGGCTGTTTACATTTGTGCATTTCCCAATGCAGCTGCAGTTGTCATTGTAGGAGTTGGAGCCGGTAACGCGTTCAGTGTACATAGGTATTGTTTCCGAAGCAGATATTGTAATGCACTCAATAGCCTAGAACAGCCTTTCCGCCCCAACATCTAGCGGATGGTCACACACCAGATGAACTCTCATGACTAGCTTTGCATCACTTGATCAGTCTGCTGCTAGCGAAGGAGAAGTTGTCAGGCAGAGAAGTTTTCATCTCCACGTGAGTAGATTAAACGACGCAAGTATGCCTTGTGGAAAGCCTTATACGGAGCGGAAATTTGAAACTACGCAACGTACCTAGGTACCCGGCCAGTGGTTAATCCATGCGACAAGGGTTTGAAATGATCACGTTCGGCAATACGCATCTATGAGCTCTGGCATGTAGTCTAGAATCTGGGCGCGAGTTTCTGATACTCCATCGTCTGCTTTACCTCATTAGCATTTGCTTCATCACCTGAGCAGATCAGAGAGGACGGCGTGACCGTCATCCTACGGCCAACTGCCACTTTTCATACTGCCAACTGACGAGCTCATACTTGATCTACCTATACCAGTGGTAGCATTGAAGTATCCAGAGACGCACTAGAATCCACGTAAGGCCTAAACGAAGAACACACTGGACGCGGGGAGTTTGGGGGCGGAAAAGCTTATTTCGCGGACGTTGTGCTACAACGGGCTGTCCAATACACCAATCCAGGGTTTCGAATGCATCGGATGTATTGATTGCAACAGAACACCTGGTTTCCCAACGTGTATCACATGAAAGTTTACTTTCCCAAACATGCGGTGTGGTATGTAAAGAGCCCAAGTGGCAATGCTATACACCAGACCTAGCTGCATGTAAGGCTTGACGCGAGAACCACCACGATTCACCTACAACAACCTTCCTAGGTAACACACCCGCTCCTTCGCCCAACTGTGACTTCAGGTGATCAGGATGCGCCAGCCTGGGCGCAACGTTACGTGGGGCAAAGGGACGGTTGCTCCTACCGTTATCAAGATTCACGGAGGATGATCATATCCGCCAACCCGGTAGTGAGGCTGTGCAAAACGCAAGTGAGATGCACATGCGGGCCGGAACGATCGTCGTATGTTTGAAAATAGAAGATGGTGCATATTGAAGGAAAGAAAGGAACAGGTAGTGAAGAGTATCATGGAATCTGCAGTGAAGATCACAATGCGTTGTAGAACAAAGATGAATGGGAAGGCTGGTCATGGGTCTAGAGAACAATGAGCGTACATGTGCAGCTGGGTCAAGGTCGCATACTACCTAGCCATCGGCAGCAGTCTTGACTTTGCAAAGATGACTGATAGATTGTCTGCATCATGTAGTGCTTTCGCAATGGCCTTGGTCTTTGTCCATGCAGTCTACTCCTGTGGTCGCACCCTTCTAAAAATGGCTGGTAGCTCGTGGTGATGACGTCATATTATCGCACCTCCCTAGCATGCTGCCCACTATTCCTCGACATCACTTTTCGTTTGCACCAAAACCTCGTTCATTCTGACAATATGTCTTGTTCATTGTAAACACGCTTGATATGCTATGGCTCTCAGCATGCAGATCACTGAACCAGTCGTGTGAGAGCAGGACCTAGACATAGAGTGAAATCTGACGTTCTTCATGCTTGCCAAATCTCCCTCTCCCACCCCATGCCGTCAATCCATCTCTCGCAAACCATATTTCCCTTTCTAGGCCGCTCTGTTGAAGTACCGTGCAGATATTGTGCTTCTCCTGCCATCCAATGCTTCTGGCTGTGTGTGCTAGATAGTTTGGGAAGATTATTCTTTGCCTTGGCTTCCCAGTCCGGATCGACATCTCCTGCTGGCTCTAATCCCGGCACCCAGAAGATGTCTCCCTCGGCTGGTATGCTTTTTGTTTCGAGCCACACCTTGTGTGCTAGCATAAGCATGTGCATGTCTTGTGCGTTCGTCACGACGAGGCCATCGAGGTTGTGGAAGCGACCGAAGCGCGCAGCAAAGTTTTCCAGCCAGGTACAGACCTGCCAGTGGTCGCGTCGAGAGCTACGCGACAAGTCCTCCAAAAAACGAATCAGTACGCCACCACTGAGCACTCCATGCGGCCAATCATTAGTATCGGACTGACGTCGAGTAGGACCTGGATGGCGAATGTAGCCGGGCGGTGAGCTAACGTGTTCATCGTCGGAGCTATAGTCTGACGGACGCTTTGTAATGTCCACTACCGAGGACGAGGGAGAGGAAGAGCGACTTGGTACAGATGGTCTACGTGAAATGCGTATCTGAGCAGGTGGTAATCCATGACTTAAGGTATGCGAAGATGGATGGCTGAGCGTATCGGAAGACTGAGAACTTTTCTGGAAACCAGCCAGTGGTACAGTCACTTGAGTAAGAGGTGAGGCAGCCTCTTGTGACGCATCCTGCATCTCCATGTCAGTTGGAGATGGATCGATAAACATTAAATCCTCACTGGTAGTCTCCTTTCCGTCCTCACTCTTTCGAGATTTCAGCTTTGGCGCCATTCAATAACTTGTTATAGTGAACTAATTGCTGAGTAAGGGGTTCTTTGTGGTTTCAGCGACTGGAAGGTCGTGAACCCCCACACTATTTGAATCTAAAAGGTTTGCTATGCTAGACAGTTCTGCGTCACATGAAGACTCTCGGTAGACGCACGTGGGCTAAGAGACATAAGTTATTCACTGATCAGATTCACAAGATCATGTCGTTGAAACAACACAGACATGTCTAGGGGATTTCAAACATTTTGCATGAATGGCATTATATATGATTTGCGTCGCACATTCTGTCCCTTGAAGGTGAAATCGAAACGACAACTAGAACGTTGTTATCACTGTTGGCGTTATATATAATGCAACAGCGTTAATTCACTGTCCCTTAATCATGAAAACCCCCCAGTTATAAAATACATAGATCAAATCTAGCGCCTTTTTCGAGACCTGTATAGCTGCCAAATGCAACACAACCCTCTAGTTTTTCTCGAAGCTAGCACCCACTAAGACTGCTAGTAACTTGTTCTAACGAAGGTAGTTGTAAATTCGATGACAAAAATCTGCAAGAAGCTTTCCGTACAGTATCGTCGACAAGCAAGGGAAAAGTGGACAGTGATTCAGCGCCTCGGAACTATGGACGGAGGTCTTAATGGTGGCATAAGCAAAGTCCGATGCGACAACCCAAGCGCCAAGGGCATGGTTTTCATTGAAAAGCGATTCGGCAAAAGATTATTCGAATACGGCATACCTTCTAAAGAAATCCAGATTCTTCATCAGATTCAGGACCATGACTATATTACGAAGATGGTAGACCATTTCCGCGATAAATCTATTCTAGAGGGGGCTGTATACATGGAGTATTGCGACGTGGGAAGCATGGCAGACGTGGCACAAGGGGTTGCCAAAGGGGCTTATGTTAACGAACGCAAGATTTGGCATTGGTTCGACGAACTAGCTAGCGCGCTTACGTATTGCCACCGTGGCCCACAGCCGGAGATGAATGACGAACAGATCTTCCAATCCGGTTGGAGCAGAATCTACCATAGAGACATCAAGCCTGGCAATATCCTGCTAACAATCGCGAACGGCCAGGTAGTAGCAAAACTTGCCGACTTTGGCTACGCAGTCACTGAAGATAGCTTAGCAGCCTGCCCTAACCGAGAAGAAGCAATAGTGCAACCAGGAGGAACACCTGGATTCTTCGCTCCGGAGTTTCCATTCTTCAGCGGTGCTTCCGATATCTGGCAACTAGGACTCAGTATGATCTGCGCATGTACCGGTATCAAATCACCACGAAGCAAAGAGAATCCTAATGGTCAAATGTGGAATAAAGGACGACCGGCAGGCGCCAGGTACTCTGTTGAATTAAGTGGCGTGATCAAAATGTGCCTGGAGGAACACTATGCACGGCGTGTGCAAGCATATCCATTGTTGGTTTTCATCAATAGTTGCTACCAAACGATCAGGAACAAGCTCCCTATCGATAGATGGCCGGCGATGGTTTTCGATAGGTCTGAGGATCACGGCAAGGCGGTGTCACCACCGGAACATCGCCGGCCGAGACACCATTACACAGGATTGGAAGGCGCTGTGAACCCCGCGTATGGAGGCAACTATCCCGGACCACAGTTGCGTGTACCCGGTGGTATGATGCCCTTCTATGGAGCGGGATATCATGGCGATGGCAACGGGTGGTAAGGGAGAGGAGGATGAACTGATCCGGAAATGCTTGGTACTTCAAATGCGTGCGTTCTCGACGTCGCTAGGGTTCTCTCGGAGCACAGACAAGCATTAAAACCACTACAGAAATCCAGGTTGAGAACGTGATAGGCGTTAAGAGTTATGCCAGCCCCAGGATTCTTCAAGTTGGGCAATGGTAGCTGTCGGAGGAAAGCCATGCGACCGTTCGCAGGCGTACCACAAATCGCGAAGCTGCTCTTGATCTTCACGAAGCGTAAAACGATCACCAACTAAACTTGTTAGATGTACTGCTGAGCAAATGGTATACTTGATAGTAAACGCCCAAGTTATGGTGTGAATCGAACTGAACTTACCAAGTGCAATTGCGAAACAAGCAACAAATTTGCAAGGAAACCACTTGGAATTCGATTGCGCCACACCGCATAGTGTCCGGACGTTATCTTGTACCGTTCTATCGACAACAGCGCGTGATGCCTTGTGTGCTGGGCCAAGTTGGGGGATCGTCGGATCATGCACGATGAGGAGCATGTGAGCCAAGAGGTTGTACTGAGTGCCCATGACATGGGTTTTTTGATGGAACCGGATATCTGGGAAGTTCCTTCCGCTGCCATCCCGATCCTGCCGAAAATAGTACGGATCAAAGCTGTCAGGCCTACACTGTGTCCAAGATCTATTTTCGTCCATTAGTTGATTGTAGCGAGCAATGCTATTTCTACCTTCTCCAAACACGAAGTTGCTCACATCACCGAGGTGAGCGATGGTTCGTGTAGCCCAGATAGAATCGTTGGCCGGCTCGAGCGAACGATCAGCGGGGAAGATATGCAGCTTAAACGCTCGTTGCGTCATCAACGATATCCAAAGCTCTTGACGGAAGGCAGCCCAGTAAATGGCCTGTCGTCGATCAGGCCCGGAGGTTGCAGCGTATGACTGTTCGGCAGCGCGGATGATAGCTTGGGTACCGAAAAGATGGCCCTGAGGATCGGATCCGATAATCGAGATGTTCATCTCCTCCAGAAGCCGTAGTATGACAGTCGCCGCAAGGAGTGGCTCTTCTTTGATAGTGACGTTGTCGTTGAGCGCTGGGATGAGTGTGTCGAAGCATCGTTGATAGTACGCATCTGCAATATAAGGATCAAAGTCGGTGGTTCGACTAAGCTGACGAGCAGACAACGCTAGGATGGCATTCCTGAATGACAGCATTGGTCAGCCGAAAATCAATGTATCTCTGTGATACGTGTATTACATACATCAGCGTGCTGTTTTGTTTGGCCATCTGGACGATGTGAACCCCAAAATGATCTCTGGTATCGACCATGTCAAACTGGCAATGGTCAGTAGAAATTTTCTAATTTGATTTGAAAACTTACGAATAAGGCGACATTCTCAATGTAATGCTGGAGAAGCATTGCTTCCTGTTCATGTTCCAGCGGCCATAGCACAGGCTCACCAGGAGGTTGCTGATAGACAAAAGTACTAACACCTTCATCATGGTGCGGATGGTACGCACTCGTGTTTGCTCGGTGATCATGCAAGACTGGGGGCGCTGTTGTTTGTTGTTGCACCGGAGATTCTGAATTCAGTAACGACAGGACTGTAAGGTTTTCCGTTGGAGTAAATAGAGTTGAGCTTGGCGTCAAAGCGGTGCCCTGCGCACTTCCGGGAGTACCGCTGGGAGACGGCACGTGTACCGAAGGGCTGCCAAATGGAGAGTAGCCATCTTGGACATATTGAGAGCGAATTTCGCTTGATTCGTCCAAGAATTGAACTGCCAAGTGGTGTCAGCGAGAGCCGCAGCAAACATCAGCATATCCCTACTTCGTGGAGGGAATGAAACCCAAGGTTGTTCAACACTGAAGGAATCTGAGATCGACGAACGCCGGAATCGTCTTCCGCTCTCATACACGCATTCTTTCTTAGCATGCTCACACCTTCCGCACGCCGGCTGCTTGCCATCACCTGTTGCGCAATCGTCAGTGCGACAGTCTCCATAGTAGACTAATTGAGGCTTACATCGATAATGACGCGTGCGGCATCGGTTGCTATAAATGGTTAAGCGATGTCGTTCTGGCGCGCAAAGGACGCGAAATCTCGTACCATGGCATTTGCGATAGACCTCAACGTGGTTATGGGGTAGCGGAGGATTCCCGTGCGGGCTGATTTACGAAGCTGGGACGCGCGCGATAATGCTGCACGATGGAGTCCAGGACAAGAAATGCCCGCCGAGATGCGCAATGTGGTGTCCAACCACGTCTGGCCTGTTACTAAGGGCGGACGTTGATGATCGCTTCCGCGCAGCAGCAGAAAATCCGGAAAACGCGTCTCAGCGCCGCCTGGCCCCGCTCCTTACCCCACAGTTTAGCTGCGCCGAAAGGGGCAAGTTTCTCCTTGTCCACCTGTCATGTCCTAACAGCCCACGGGAGTAGGCAATAGTACGAGTCTACATAATACATGCGTTGTTCGACAGACCTTGCGGATCTATTGTCGCTCGCTCTACATACTTAAAGACACTTGAAAGGTTGCTCAGGTGCTGCTATCTTGTACAACCCTCCATCATGCCTCATGCATTGACCCTAGAGCAAGACGTGCCGAGTTTCGACGGCAAGAAGCTCTTTGTGAACGATGGTTTGCTCCGACCGAGTCAAGTGGGAAAGCTGAAAGAGTCATCTCCAGATCTGCCCATGGAAGAGCTGCGCCGGCGCTACAATGAAGATGGGTATGTGTACCTAAAGGGCCTACTGCCAAGGGACAATGTCCTGAAAGCCCGCGAAGAGTACTTCAAGATGCTCGCGCCAAGTGGCGTCTTAAAGCCTGGTACCCAGCCAGTACAAGGCGTTTTTGATTCCGAAAAAGATGCTTCAGACTTCCCTGGCATTGGAGCTGGTGCGGCTCCAGGAAACGGGAAGCCTGGAGAAGCAACCGCAGAGAAATTCGTCGGCCTCGCGCTCGAGGCGCACTATGCAGATTGGTACAAAGAGACATTCTGCAAGCATCCTGTGCTGAAGGACTTCATCGCCCGCATGACAGGGTGGGGCGATAATACTCTAGGTGTTCGCAGGAGTTTGCTGCGCAACAACACACCAGGAAACAAAGCTATCGGCGTACATTATGATCAGATATTCCTCCGTCACGGTGAGCCTACCAGTGTCACCGCCTGGGTACCAATGGGAGATGTGAGCTTGACTGGAGGCGGTCTTATCTACCTGGAGAATGGTAGGCCATTTACTTTCCAATCACAGTCCAGGCAATGTTGATGATTATTGTAGGCCATACATTAGGTCGCGAAGTGGAAGCAGACTTCAACCGTAAGGCAGAAGAAAGTGGTTTGAGTGAGGAGGAAACAAAAAACGCATTCAATCAGAATATGCTGTCAACGGGATTGCTCGCCGATGGACCACGGGAGTATTCTGATAGCTTTGACAGGCGATGGTTGGTGACAAACTACGAAGCGGGGGATGTGGTACTGCACACTCCATACACAGTAAGCTTACCAAGGGATGACCATACTTGAACGATAGCTGATAGCATCCAGATACATGCATCCACGTTGAACTATGACCCGGACAACGTGATCCGAGTCGGTACTGACCTGAGGTTCGTCGACGGCAGCAAGCCTTGGGACACGGTAAGCAGAATATACTCATCATACGTATTGTACTGACTAGCATAGCGGTGGGACAAGGACTATGAGTTCAATGATGGTGTGTAGACCTGTTAGTCATGTATATTCATCATGAGCTTGATCGAGCTAGGCAAACGGCTCGTATATAGATAGCGTCGCAAATGAGTGTATTCTATAGCGTCCACGATGCAGGCACATCTCAAAGCTTCAATGCACCTCTTTGCCATCAGTACGGCACCTTGGCTGCCATGACTTTCCAGTATTCACATCGCTCACCTCTCCCGCCCTCCCAAGCAGTCGCATCGGCCAGACTGATCTGGTTGCTGACGCCCGGATCGCTATATGTGTAATAGTACAAATCTTCTGTTGCTTGCACAAAGGATGGAACACCTCCTGTAGCATTCAGGTTCAGCAATTTCGGCTCCTTCTCGTTCCACTTTGGCCACGGGACGTTTTTCTCACTATATCCAACTGCAGGCGTGATTGTGGAGTTTGCGACGCCACCCTTCGCATCTTCCACACTTACGATCGGCGAGTTCTTAGTGATAAAATTCCCCCATATCTTACGAAAAGCGTGCTTGAAACTCTGGCCGGGCGTCGGGTTTCCACTCCATAGCGCTTGCAGATCATACCCATGGTAACTTGGGGGCGCGCTGAACTGATACTTCCAACCTTCCGGAAAGGCGGCAGCAGCCCAGTAACTAGGGCAGACAAAAGCATACTCTGCGAAGACGTTGAAAACGCGTTGCTGGTTTCCTGTTCCAAACTCACTTATGTTGAGCGCCGTAGGCACGCCCGTACCAGAAGTGGCGAAGCGCGTAGTGTTGGGTTGCACGTCACTAGTATCACCAGGGAACGAGTATATTTCCTCCAAGCGACGCTTTTCGGAAGTAGAAAAACCGGGAAATGTCTTATCCACATAGTCACGAAAATCTTGTAGTGTACGTGTCGTTGGTGGCGCGAGTGGCACGCCTTCGTTCGCCATGTTACCGGATAAGACACGTTTTCCCTTAAGCGATTTGGAAAGCAGGGATTTAGAAAGGCGATCTTGAACAAATGTGCCATCCGTTACGGGCAGGAAGGCAAATGTACCGAAAGCTCCAGCCTCGGAAACCTTCGCGCTGGCATTCTGGAGAATGATGGTATCGGCTGTGCGAAGGCACTCAATGGTATTCTTTTCCAACGAGCACCCGGAAGCTTCGACGAACTTTGTATATGCTGTTCTCGGTACTTCGTCATTGTAATCGTGCTGATACGGTACCCATGGGCTCGCGGTGATGACGTTACGGAAGAGGCTCTCCCTCTGCTTTCCACCGTAGGCTTGGGCTTGGTACAAAACAGCGCCTGCTCCTGCGCTCTCACCTGCCATCGTAACCTTACGAGGATCGCCCCCAAACTTTCGTATGTTTGCTTGTACCCAACCCAGTGCGAAATTCATGTCGAGGAGTCCAGCGTTGAGCGCACCGTGGTCCTTCACCTCGGAGCTTGAAAGGAAGCCAAAAGCGCCTAGACGGTATTGAATTATAACGCTTATGAAGCCATTATGGTTCGTGGTCATAAAATCGCTCGGGTCTAATCCAGAGGCGCTAAATAGTCCGTAGCCTCCACCATCTTGATGCTGTTAGTGGTGTGTTGATGGTGATTTGCGCGTCGCAAACATGTTCACTTACGAATCCAAAGGAACACAGGCAGTTTCTTTGCGTTAGCTGGCGCATATACGTTCAGAAACAGGCAATCTTCATCTCCAATTGCAGAAGTGAAGCCATATTCAGATGGCGTTTCTGAGGAGGCACCGGTCTGTGGGCAAAATGGGGGGTCGCTGAGAGCTAATGTTGTCGTTCGATTGGGCGTTGGGGCCTGAGGAGCAGCAAACCTGAGCTTGCCTAGTGGAGGAGCGGCATACCGAATCCTATAAAAACAATTAGTTCTTGGAGTCTCGAGAACTCTGTGAGAAACGACCTACCCTTTGAAGATATTGATGCTGGTGTTAGCATCATGAGTCCCCTCGTAGACAGCGTAGCCTAGATCGATCTTCGGGGCTTTCACAGCCCGCTGTATCGGCTCGGCGCTAGACCCCACAACAAGCGCAATTACCAATCCGACTCCTTTGACACGCATTCCGTCTGTTTCCACAAGTGCTTTGAGGAGGAATGCGGACGAGATTGGGAAGCCAGGGAAGTTGCTGCAGCTTGTGTTGCATACCTAGGTAGGTACCTAACCTTGGAATGCTCAAAATGCTGACCCGAGAGTGTGGCAGGCAGCCAACGGTTGGCCAACGCTAGAGACGTGCACTTCCCGTGAGTATATCGCGTAGCCTGACGAAAAGCGAAGAAGCTCTGTTTGAGCATGGCTCCGTGAGTGCCTGACGGAGTTGATTGGCGTGCTCGTACGGACATCCTCCGTTTCGGTGCGTTTGCCGTCTCCCGCCCGCTGCAAAAGCCCCCTAACTAGCCAGGGTGTAATCAACTAGCTACTGAGCGGCGAGGCAGTCACTTTAGACTCGATTTTAACGTCCGAACGGGTTACCGATTTCTTGTGTTTTTCATGCCATCTGTGTATCGCGACAGGCATGTTTACCTTAGGTAAGGTCCGCCAAGGGCCAGCGCGGCATGGGATTTCCCTCAAGCAGTTTTTTGCGCATACACTCTGAAAACATATCCCTTCTAGCACGACCAATCTGTCTGAAAATCTTCGGCGTCTTCCTCTGTGTCTGCCTTCTTCCATAGCTCCTCCCCACCATCCACACCACTTACGTTGACGCTCCAAGAATCATTCTCAACCTGTTCCCACCAATTCACCAGTATCGCAGCAAGCGGTGTTCCATGGTCAGGCATGAAAGGATTACACACACCATGTCGATACAACGCGTCCTGCGCCGGTCTATCTACCGTTGACCCATCACCCATCACTACATGACGTTTCTCACCGAGTTGGAAAGGTAGAAGCAGAGTGCTGGCGTGAGCGTGGAGAACATCAGGTACAAGATAGAGGCCGACACGATCGTCTAGTATACTTTGTTTTCGCGGAGATTGCCACCGGTTCCGTTCATCTTGTGAGGAAAATTGCACACCTGGTGCGCGCCATGGGAACAGTAGAAAGGGTGGGCAGTCAGCAAGTTCATGCTGGTGAGTAGCAAGAGAAGCATCGGGATACCTTGCCTGCAGTTCAGCGCCTACACGGTGGATGAAAGCTTCATTTGGTACATCCAACTGCGGTGCAATGGAAGTAAACCGCGGTTTTTTTGCCCGAGACAGGAAGACGCGCGCAAACGGCGGTATGGCGGGATACTTGTTCGAGACTTCAGCAGGAATTAACCCAAAGTCTTCCGTTTTCCTCCTCTTCTTTGGTGGCGGTTCCTCATCGCCATGATCTTCTTTTGCATCAGACACTCCAACAGACTCCGGTAACCGCGCAGTAACCGCATCCACCAAACTCTCCCAAATATCAAGTACCTGCCGCAACTCTTTTTCCGTCCACTCCGCAATTCTCCAGCCCTGCGTAACAAGCCCATCCCTATTGCCGAACCCAGGATGCTCTGCATCAACAACGAACTTCCCCGACTCGATCGACCGTAGGTAAAGCTCCAAAACCGCATGAAGATCACCCCACATGCGTTCGCGGGGCTCGTCAAACGGGTCGCGCACAAAGCAGACTTGATGGGTAGTCCGACTGTAAACAAGACCACCGGGGTCATGCCCTATACCCTTGTACAGCAGAATAAAGTCCTCATACTCATCAATACCTTCCCACATGTCCGGCCGCAGTTCATTGGGAGCCGAGATACCAATGAGAAACGGGGTAAAAGCTAGGTGCTGATATTCTTCTCCAATAACGATGTCGATGCCGGATAGAAAAGCTACAAGGTCCTCGTCGAGTTCAATGTCGAGGCCCGGCGAGCCTGGATCCAAAGAGTGGGCGGCGAACCAGCTACGTTCTACTTTTGGCTGTTGGTGGAGTGGAAGCTTGGAACTAGCATGCGAGACGATGGAATTGTGTAGTTTAATGCACTTTCCAACGTTCCGAAGTTCATACCCATCTTGCACGCCAGGCTGCGCTGTTGCTTGCTGGACTAGCATCGATAGGTTGTGATAGAGGATATATCGTGGCCAAGAACGTACAGACAAAGATACTCCGATCTTCCAAGGCTGCCGCCTATGCTAATAGGAAATAACAGAGAGGTATACCATTAGGATATCCTGCAATGCAAGCTGCCTACGAATAGAGTTACAAAGAATACGCTAACAGGAAATATGAGTTTTTTCCAAAAGACCTTTTCCGTCTATATTCGGTTAGCCTCGCGGGTGATCAGAACATCAAAAATAATAGTCATTAGCTAGTAACGCCATGCAACTGCAACCTACCTAAGTACTCAGGCATGCTCACATGAGCACAATGGTGTTCTCAATGGCGCAATCAAAGACCTGAAGTATGAGATGCACGCATACAACGTGGTGCTTTGCCCGGTGCTTAGTATGTTTTGAAAAAAATTGTGGTGGCTGGTTGTCTCCGGGTTGTCGAGTTGAACGCGACTAGTTCTCTCAGTCATGACGTAGCTGACAGTTTAGCATCACAGTTGCTACCAGCTTAAGAGGGCATTCGGAATTCTGGAGAATTCTGCGTCAATACCAAGAGCTATCTTCAAGGAGACACGCAAAACATGCATCAAGTTGCTGTTGTCTGCACTGGAACGACATTGGGTCGATGGGTTTGATACCTACCTAGGTAAGTAACCATAGGCGCCGCGCGGGTGTCGGACTATGGACCTTGATGACTCTGTATCAAATGGCTACACAACCATTAACTCTCGCTCTGTTCAGCGTCATATTTAGCATATTGATACCTATTGCTAAACAAACATGGCGGTCTCTAAGAAGAAACTCTTGTTCTTTTATTTCTCTTCCTAAACATTAAAACTTACCCCAAAGGTATACGCACATCTTTACATCTCAGCTTTTGTAGAAAGTTAGTAGTTTATACCCTTGTAGTATTTCTTGGTTAGCAGGATAGGAAGTGGAGGAAAAGAAATTTTTCACAGGAGCAAGCTTGGAAGCATGCTAACTTCACCAATTGCGACTCCAAAGATAGACCGCTTCAAAGAACACATTGTGACTAAGATGTAGCAGGAGTTTTGAAGAGAGAAACACGGCACTGTGATTTCGCATCAAAACAATGCATTATCGATGAGCCACGCGCCATGTAAGAAGTGGCACTACGGGCACTGCCAAATTCAATGTCACCAGGGCAGCGATTGTGGCCTGCACTTTCCACCCTGCTGGCACATATCGTGCAAGATTAGAAAAGCTGTCCATGGTTATTATGCCACCTCACATGACGGTTAGGTAAGAAGGTCTACGTTCTCTAGGTAATCACCAAATCTTCAAACTCAAGCACACGTCGAGGCCACGCCTGGTCATCGTGATAGCGAATTCGTCAATATAAAATCGTTGTATATAAACCTTTACGTTTTACACTTGCTTTCGCCTACATACTTGTATACAAAGCTTCGAATTCGAAAAGAGAACCAGCACTACCTGTTGACTTCCAATTACCAAATCAAGCAAGCATTCCTAGCCCGAACTTTCTAGAGCATCAAGCAAGAAAAGACTTTACCAACATTCCCAGATCAACATGTTTCCTGGTGGACGCTCACGCTACCCGTATCAAAACTCCCTCCAGGACCCTGACAATGGCGGCGGGTTTTACCCTGATCGCATGTACTGTAAGTTACGAGTTGCATAAGACAATGAGACATAAGCTGACCTACTCTACTCACAGCGCACACTCCTGGCGCATTGAGAGGCGAAAGTCGCTACAATCATGTCTTCGGGACAAGTTCAAGAAACTGGAGTTATACTGACAATGGAAGATATGGAAGATTTGAGCCCTACGACAGGAGGGGACCCCGAAGGTTGAGACGAGGATGGTGGGAATGAAGAGATGGCTGATGTAAACATCACAAGGATAACGTATGATGAAATGGTGAGAATTGATCAGTGTTCGTCTCCTGGACAGAGTCTGTTGTTTAGTCTATCCATACAATCACTACTACCAACCTACCCTGGAGAGCCTTCCCGTGCTCTCGTTTTCACTTAGTCCTGTTTCGCGAAAGCATATATCTGTCGGAACTGTGTATACGAGACTTGCCCCACACCAGGTCCAGCGTTATATTTGGCGTATCTCTTAATCATCTTCACCTCATCGCTCTCCAGTCGGTCTTCTTCAATAGGTAAGTCCATGCTATCGCCGTTACCTGTAGTTATACGGGCGAAATACTCTACTTGACCAGGCAGGTTTACGGATTTTGCGCTCTTGTTCATCGTCTCATCAGCGACCGATGCAGATGGCGGCGGCGATGGTATAGGTTGATAGGGCGACTGGTATGCTTGTGGGCGTGAGGATGGCTGAGGAAGTACAGAAGAGATAATCCTGCCCATACCGAAACTCAATAGATGGTTATCTGAGGTTCTCGGAGGCAATGAAGGCATCTCTGACATCTTTTCTTGGGTAGCAGGCGCATTTTCTTGAACTTCACCCATCTCCGTATCGCCATTACTTGTGGATAGCTTCTCTTGATTCTGTGGTAGCTTTTGCGACTTTTTCGAGGAATGAGTGAACCGTTCAACTGGTACGTCGGGTTGGATATTTGCTGTCGGCTTGCTGGATGTCAAGGTACCCAGATTTGCGGCAGCCGTTTGTCGAGTGGCTCGACGTGTAGTCATTTGAGGTGGGTCTTCAGCGTCGATGGCGGTCTCTCCCTGTGGTGAAGCTGTATCATGTTGGGATTCCTGACCTTTGCGCTGCTCAGACTTCCTTGGGCGGCCGACTATGCCACCGTGTTTCCCCCGCTTACGGTCTCCCGATTGAACAGTTGGCTCGCTCTTTCTCTTGTTGGACTTCCTCGAATTTGGAGGTAGCCTATCTAGATTTGAGGGGACGGCTTCAGCTTCAGCAGCAAGTAGGTACGCAGAGATAGGTCCGTGATGCGGTGCCGCTTTCTCTTCCTTGGCTTCTGGCTCATCGACGGCTGTGGGAGGTACTAGGGCATGACTAGCTAGAGATACGCTGGCCTCTTCCTGAACTTCATGCTGCCCCTCAGCTTCCTGGCTAAGCACTGCAGGTGAAGATGATTGGGTATCTGCAAATGGTCCTTCACCTTCGGCTGGTGCAGCTTCGGGTTCTTGGGAGATAACCTTGGGCACTGAAGATTCCCTTTTGTTTAGATTGCTTATGCTCGATTGGATTTTCCCTCCTTTTTTTGGCTTCTTTGTCTTCTTTGATCCGGGGGTAATATCGTCTCTGGGCATGTAGCGTCCGTTTGGGCCGCGGACCTTGCCGGCGCCCGCATCTCGTACTGGTGCCTCTGGTTCAAGGTCTCCGGTGGGCTGGGAATCGGAGTGGCGTAACATGGCGTCACCAACAGGTGCTGACAAAGAAGCGCCAAGTTTGTCTTGTGGCATATCGTGATCAAACGCTTCTTCGATTTGAGGTACGTCAGGCCGGAGCGATTCTGACTGGGGCTTTGCCTGGCCGTCTGAGGCGGGGAAAGAACCTTGCGCTTTGTTGTCAGTAAAGTACAATGGAAGAAAGCGGGAGCGAGACAAAGAGGTGATGGGTAAGTCAAGGTAGTCAAGTAAAGTTCGGCAAGCCTGGCGGTAATGAAATAGTAAACGTACCTCTGGACTCTTGAGTATTCTGGAAAGGAGCTACTGAAGATGAAGGATGCTCCAGCGCTACATGTTGCGTTTCTGAGTTCGGTGGATCAGAAGACCTTGCAGAAAGATTGGATGGAAGAGGAACAGAAGTCGAGTGGAGATGATCCTGGAACTGTGACTGATAGCGGGCAGGTGTGGTAAAGTCAAAAGGAGCTTGTAGCTCTGGTCTCGAGGACACTGGAGTGTTGGACATTAACACATGTAAACAGATATTTGCGAATTTCACTTCAACTCACCATTAGACTTGGTAGACCCGTTGGACGACAGTCCAGTCAGGTGTGATTTCCTCTGCAGTCCGTCAATTGGATATATAATACCAGGAGCGGCTTCGCCGCGCGCATTGTTTCGAACCGTAGCTGATGACATCTCCTTGAAGTTTCTGTCGAAGAATGGCCACTTGTCCTGGGCTTTGTTGGTAAGAGATCGAACCCTGCGATAAGCCCTGTCCAATTTGCCGAATGCTTGGGCTGTACGGATCTCTGCTGTTGAGGAACCATTCTGGAGGCCATCGAGGTAGTTTTCCCACATCCATGCAGCCAGCTCAATGTCTTCCTGCAACTCGCTTTCGCAAAGGTACCGGTGAATATCCGTTAATGTTCCTAGATCGATATGACCGATTACTTCCTCAGGAAGCATTGAGTTTGGCTCGCCATGATCGGAGGGATTGTACAGGATATCGGGGTTGGGTGCCATGGTTGTAAAGCTGTTGTGAGATGAGTTGACGATACTGGGAGGAGCGTTGACTGTAAGGCGTAACACTGCCCAGAATTTTGCGGACGTTGACAGCCGAAGTGAACGTGGAATTGGTGCTGTTCAAAAAGTTGGTGTAATCATCCAAATTTTGTTATTGTCGCGCAACCAAGCAACACCAGCGGTGAGGATTTTGACCGGGCTGTGGCCGGAGTCGGATAGCACTTGTGGCGCCTGCGCAGCGCAAGCAACACGAGTGAAAGCTTTTAAATGAACCAAGAATGCCTACTGTATAGCACCTCGCAGCAGACTTCTTGAAGAGTTGGGCAGCTGGGTAGGTTTCATGCAAGAAGTAGGGAGTAAGATGGTGACGGCAAAGGTAAGGAGCCCGTGCCCGATGCTGGTGTTCCAGAAATCCCGTAGCTTCGATGGAAACTTCAGCATGGCACCAGCCCCATCATGTGATAAAAGACTCGCCACTAATAGCACACCATGCGGCAAGACTTCAATTAATGTTGAATGTTTTTCACGTTTTCTTTACTTCTAGTTTATCCTAAATGCAACCCATTGGTGTTCAAGCCTGGAGGTCGATGGGTGTGCAGAAGGTGCTGGCGATCGCTCGGAACATTTTCCGCCACTGTCAAACCTTGGAACACAGCATTGAGAGCTTGCGACGCGAACGATCGGTAATGTGACAGTAAACATCCTCATACGATGCTGCAGGTTAAGCAAGATGAAGAATATCCGAGCAGCTCACTTTGCATCTCACCTTCAGGCGTACCAAACACTCTGCCAGACTGCGATGACCATGACGTCTAGCATCTGAATATGTACATTCATGTTCAATATCCGTTACGAACACCAATTTATGTATTCCCAAGCTCTTCCCCCCAGTGTCCCATGTGGTTCTCTGAAATCTTTGCCTCCTAGCCTTATTCCTGGGTGAATTACTTCAAGAAGAGCATAGTTTTTGGTACACTGAAGAGCAGCGGCCAAGCCCTGTCCTCTAATTAATGCCACAAGGTATTCCATCATGTACAAGACTTTTATGTGTTTCATCACTGACTGAAAGCGCGTCGAGCTCATCAGCATGATCATGAAGTTGGAGGTAAAGGCGCTTGTTATGATGCCATACACCGCAGGTGATCCGAAACAACTCTCCTGGCTTAATCGGCCGTTGGCAATGACAATCCCGCTACCCAAGGACATCAAGCGGTCTGAAATCTGATTTATTCGCTGTGTTGTCTCGCCTGGTCCACCGCTTTCGCCCGAAATTTCACCTGTTCGATTTGATAGATCGCTGATTGGACCGAGGGACCATCTCTCAACCTTGTACAAGTCTGTTGCTAATGTGAAGAGTGTACGCATATCAAACGGACACGTATCTTTGTCTCCTTCGAACCGTTCTAAGATACGTGGCTTGCCAAAGAAATGATCGCAAGGACGGAGTAGTACGGGCGCATGGTGTCTTCCTATATAGTCTCCTCGGCATATAGGACAAGGACACGCTGCTGAGCATATCATGACGCGTACCAACTTCTCTATGCATAACTCGCGAGGGGGACGTAGTTGATTTGCGGGCATTTGACTTGTCTACGATCGCAGTTCTAGATGGGGACTTTGCTAGGTGGGATGTACAGCACGGAACAGGGCGAAGGATCTTACATCAAATGTTGCAGAAACGCCCACGGGGTGTGAGAAACACTCGTTAGACAGCGCTCGTGACTTCTGCAAATTGGTATGTGGTGTCGCGCTGGGTGAGGGTTCGCAACATGCTACACAGTTCGCGGTGTGGTTCGTTTGAGCGACATGTCTGAGTATATGTAGGTTAATAAACGTTCGATCCATCTTTGTAGGTTTCATTGAGCTTACAACCCTACAAAATATGTGGTATACACTCGGAATATCAAAAGGTTACCGTGCCTGTTGAAACATGTCTCTGGTCCTCAGGATTATATCGTTACTTATCGCTTGATGGCTTTGTTAACACGACCGCACTCCTGCCTTAGATCTATGCGCCGCTTTCGAGACATACAGAAACTGCTAGAGATAGTTGAATGGCATGCTTTAAGCGATTCTGATTTGGTTTCCAGCAGTGTCTTTGTTGGCTTGGAGCACACTGGCACGGTCTGAGTGAGGCTCTGCACATAAGTCGAGCTAGGCTGTAATCTTGACGGTCGACGTCGTGGGACTGGCACGTTATCTACCTGCAGTTGTGTCTTGTTTACAGGCTTCCAAAGAATCTTCGGATATCGCAAACGAGCGGCCTGTGGTGGTGCCGATACGGAATGTGAGTCTAACCTTCTAGCATGCCGCTTCCACTGCGAGTGGAGAGTTTCCAAATCTTTCTTAATTTCTGGGTGGTCACTTGCCACTATCCAGGCTCCATATTGGTTCGACGATTGGATCTTAAAGTGTATTGCTGGGGCTGCGATGGCAGTTGGCCCTTGCTCCGCAACAACGCTCCAAGTCTTTCTGCGAAACCATTGCGCTATGTAAGACATGGGGACATCGCAATACTCCTTACCTCCAGCATTGTCGGCCAAGGTTTGGTCTGCCCAGATTTTGCGCATTAGGAGGTGTGTGCCTGGTTTCGTCTTATCCTGAGGGTTCATAATGCTACCAAACATGAAATGTTCCCAGCCGTAGCCCCATTCTGTTTCTGGACAATCGATTTGGATATGTGGCTCGTTCAAGTTGCCTCGTCGCAATACACCTATAGCATGGACTATTTCGTGCACAAGTGTCGTGGCGAAGAGAAAATCGTGCCGAAATTGCGCACACCGCGATGCCGTTTGGTACTCACCAGTGGAATAGTAATCACGAAAGCACTCCGCCAATTCGATCCTGCAAGAATATTGCCGCTGGAACGCCGGACAACATGAGGTGGCATGACTCGGTTTTGCAGTATCACGCATCGTGCGGGCATATACTCGCTTCGCAGGCGGTTGAAATTGGAACGAAACGCTGTGTCCGATGCAATGCAATGCTTCACGCACTCCGGCCAGGTATTGACCGCATTTCCCTTTGGACGCTTTCGCCAAGGGATCTGAAAGATGGTTCTTGTGTGCGTGGCCGACAGCGACTGTTAGTTCGCGTCCGTACAACAGCGGTATGAAAAAGGTAAGGAGAGTATCGTGGCTGATGAAATGCGAGGCTAGCTGCAGCATTTGCCGCATAGGCCCTTCACTATCAAACCAATGGAACGCGGGATGAACAGAATTATCTAAGTTTCCAGGCAAAACACTATCGTCATCTAGAAGCTTGAAGCGATCGTTTCTGTTACATGCTGCAATGAGCCCATTTATTCCGGCACTGGTCTCTGGGGCGAAGCGTTTCTGCTGTAGTGGAGCGTGTTCCGTCATGGTTTGCGAATACAGGACCAGCGTCCGGCTACTTGTATTCGAGGAGGTTCAGCGTCGTATACGTCTCAGAGGTAGACCTATCTGGGAGAGTCAACTATAACACAATGACACAAAGCCACGATACACATAAGCGAGACAACTGGTGACTGGGAAAGATGTAGACTAGAACAATGCCGAAACAGCACATTGTGCCAAATTGTTCGAGAAGAAGCGCGAAGAGCTTCAGTGGCTGATCGTCAAAGGAGCCTGATCGTTGTGAAGTCCTTGGATGTTGACATGCAGAGTCGCGATATTGATTGGCGCTTCTCAATCAAAGCCCCCACACGCAGTATAGTCGCAAAGCTAGGATGATAGATGGAACGGAAATCGTTCCGCATGCACGCTGAGAGGTGAGCAGCCGAACTAGTCGCTATCCTGTTTAGCATACACGATGTTAAAATGTGCGACGGAGCTGATAAATTGCTCAGTAGACTTGTTCGTTCTAAATTTGAGAGGCTACAGGATAGGTGAAGATACCTTAGCAACCAATCTAGACGACATTTCAGGTAGCTATGATGCTGCGAGTAGCTTGAGATCACTTCGTGTCGGTTTGATAGTGTTGGTGGGTCGCGCCTCCGATAAGCAATGGGCAACGAAGAGATCGCATCAAAATCGTGCAGTAACCGATACAACAGGTCACAGAGGAGGGGTTGTGCCGATAGAGTGCGAGCCCGCTTCGTGCAGCAACCAACGTTCTGGCTTCAAATGATGGTGAAAGTGAGAAGTCAGACAGAGCAAGACGGACGCGTCATGTGCTAGCGCGACTCTACCGTGTTCTCGACGCGATTACCCCACTCTGTCCTTCAGTGCCGCCATTTGTTTACACTGCATCTCCCTGTCATTGTAATCCATGCTTTTATTTTTGTGATTGCTCTCTCAACAGCCCCGCTACCACTGTTCCACAAGCTGCATGTACCTGCAGGGAGCTACTGCTTGAAGCGTCAACTTCGCTTCTACTGTACATCAATACACATCCACAGCACTTCGCTCATGGTCGCTCTCTAGACATGGACTGGGACGAATTCCAGCGCCGGGCTAGGAAAGTGGTTCCTGAACAGGAGCTCAAAGCACGTCGGTGCTGGATTGCTGTACTCGATCATCGCAAGTCCACCAACGACAGCTTTGAGGAAGCTGATTTCATATGGATGATCGGTCATAGTGTAAGTTTCAGATCTGCGCGTATGCTTTATGTAGTGATGCACGCAAAACAAAATTGGAAGGCGGCGAGGTCCATTTCCCGCGCATGTGTCCACCAACCCACTTACATGATCTTAGAAAATTTCGATGCAAAAGATACGGGAAACATACGAAGAGAGACAAGGATTCACAGCCGTTCAGCTCAGTTTCAAAGGTCGCGTAGTCGATCAAAACGACGTTATCAAATCTCTCTTGCTGCCGGGTGACGACCTGGTAGTCTTCGTTGCTATAGACCCGACAAACGCAACGGTGCAGCATCAGAACTGCGAACCAACATTGCTCGAGGAACAACTAACACAATCCGGTGTCACAATACACGACACTGCGACTAGTGGTCACATCACACAAACGACAAACGGTCATGCCGGTCTCGGAACAACGGGAAGAGACCTACTACCTGAGACTGCCACGACTTCCCTCAGCCCGTCCCAAGGCGCATTAGGCCGTTCGACATCGCTTTCTAGACCAGTTCTTTCTCCATCATTGACACCAAATTATGCCAGTGCATTGAGTAACGTCCCGCCTGTGGGAGACCTGGCCAGGCACCCGTCATGGTACCAATCACGAATTTCTACTCTGCAACCTGTACAGGAAGAGTTGCCTTTGTCATCACAGCGATGTAACAGCGTATCAAACACACCGCATCTTTCAGCAAATGCGTTCCGCGAGACAAACTCGCTGAAAACTATTGCTGCAGGCATGGACAGCGGAACACCTACTGTCAAGATTGAGCATCTAACGGCAATGAGTGACAACGTTCACATTCAGGAAGAAAGACAATCTTCTGCTCCTTTTCAGAATACATCAGTTCTCCAAAATGGTAATGTTGAGCCGGAGAACAGCTTTGAACCTATCAAAATATTCAAGCGGGCGATCTCCCCAGAACTGAGTAGGAGAGAAGAGTTAGGTTCTATTGATCGTTACATTCGCTCAGTCATCGAGCTCCAGGATCCTGACGCCTTGGAGACTGGTGTCTCCACATCCCTCAAGATCCTGGCGCAACTAAATGAGAAATTCTCTCAATACTCAACCTCTAGCGCAGAGGCTGCTTCGTGGGTACAAGCTATTGAGAAGGTTCTTCCTCAGTCGGAGCGAAAGCGCACTGTGGTCGGTGTGGTAGGTAACACAGGAGCTGGGAAAAGCAGTGTCATCAACGCTATGCTTGACGAAGAGCGTCTTGTCCCGACCAATTGCATGCGCGCTTGCACCGCGGTGGTAACTGAAATGTCGTGGAACAACAGCACCGACCCATCATCCAGATACCGAGCCGAGATCGAGTTCATCAGCCCGGCAGAATGGGAGAAGGAACTTACGGTTCTCTTGCGCGATTTTCTCTCCGAGAATGGTACACTTTCGCGCGAAGCGCAAGATCCCAATTCCGATGCTGGCATAGTAAGGAACATCCTCGTGAAAACTGCATGTGAGACATACACTGACTCCGTACACGTACCTTCTAGGCATGGGCGAAGTTTCATTCTGTCTATCCTACGATTCCCAAGGATGCTTTGGGCGCGTGCGATGTCCCTTCGCTGATGTCCGAACGAGCTGTTGTCGAGGTGCTCGGGACGACGAAAAGGATTCACGCAGCCGAACCGCAAAACTTCTACCAGAAACTCCAGGGTTATGTTGACAGCAAAGAGAAGATTTCCAAGAAAGACAGGAGCAAAGAAAAGGTATCCAAGAAAGACAAGAGCAAGGAAAAGGCATCCAAGTCAGCTGTTCAGATGGAGTATTGGCCGTTGATCAAGGTCGTGAAGATCTATACGAAGAGCGGTGCCCTATCAACAGGCGCCGTAATTGTGGATCTACCAGGTGTCCATGACAGCAACGCTGCAAGAGCTGCTGTTGCTCAGGGATATATGAAGCAATGCACTGGCCTATGGATTGTTGCCCCTATCAATCGGGCCGTCGACGACAAGGCTGCCAAGACCCTTCTCGGGGACTCATTCAAACGACAGCTTAAATATGATGGCGGCATCTCGAGCGTTACATTCATATGTTCGAAAACTGACGACATCTCTGTTACTGAGGCAATTGACAGTCTCGGACTCGGAGAACAAGTCACAGAGTTTGAGGAACAACAGGACCAATACAACGAGCAGATTAAGAAGATCCAGAGCAAGACTGCAGATTACATTGAGTCGCGAGAGGTCTACAAGATTGCAATCACAGGTGCAAGCGAGGAAATTGAGCTCTGGGAAACACTACTAGAAGAATTGGAGGAGGGGAACCCAGTGTTCACACCGCTGCCGAAGACCCACAAACGCAAGAGGGCTGGCTCAAGCAAGCAACCACGCAAGAAGAAACAGTTTCTCGATGACGATACATATGACGACACAGACGACGGTATTCAAGATACCGATCACAATGAGTCTGAGAGTGACGATGAAGTGATATTCCAGGCCGAGAGAACACGTCTATCCAAGGGTGACATCAAGGAAAAGCTCAAAGAGTTAAGGGAAACGGAGAAGAACGCTAGACGTGAAGAGAGGCAGATCAAGCGCTCTATCGACGAGTTGAAGCCTCGAATTCGCGAACTGAAAGCGAAAAAGGCTGAGATCAAAGCAAGCATTAGTCGTATCTGTATTGCGGGCAGAAACCATTACTCCAAGTCTGCTATTCAGCGAGACTTCGCCACAGGCATCAAGGAAATCGACCAAGAAAACGCAGCCGAGGAAGACGAGGACAATTTTAACCCTGAAGTAGAAATGCGCGATTACGACGAGGTTGCTAGGTCGCTTCCAGTCTTCTGTGTCAGCAGCAGAGCGTACCAGAAGATGTGCGGTCGCATGCAAAAGGATGACGGAGTGCCAGGGTTCGTCGATCCGCAAGATACGGAAGTTCCGCAGCTCCAAGCTCACTGTAGAAAGCTTACTGAAGGTGGGCGCATTCAGACCAGTCGCGCGTTCTTGACGACCGTATGCCAGATGCTGAACACATTCAGCCTCTGGACTTCGGATGACGGAACAGGCCTGCAGATGACAAAAGAAGAGACCCAAAAGCAGGTCATTCACTTACAGCAGAGGCTCAATGAGTTGACAAACGGATTGGAGGCAGCAATTCGTACTTGCGTCAGAGAGATGCGATCAGAGTTGCAGTCTCAAATCTTTGACAAGCTTCCAGAGCTCATCAATGAGGCTATACATACTGCGCCAGCAACGGCGTATGCTTGGGGTGACAAGGACCAAGGCGGTCTGATGTGGGCATCATACAAGGCTGTTGTTCGACGCGACGGCGTTTTCCAGTCTGCAGCCGCCGGTCATCGTGATTTCAACGCTGATCTTGTGAGTCCTATCAAGATAAAGTTAGCAACAGGTTGGGAACGAGCCTTCCAGGTGCGTCTCCCGAAAGCCGTTGATACGTACATCAAAAACTCAAGCACGCTTCTACATGGGTTCCACGAAGCTATCAAAGAGTACACGAAAACCAAGGGTGTCACTTTGGCCAACCTCCCAATCTTAGAGACACAGATCGGCAACTTTGAACAGCTCTTCAAAGATCTTGGAGGTGCCCTTCTTATCCAAATGACTGAGCTCCAGCGTGAAGCAAACCGCGATTTCACACCCTGTATCGCAAAAGTTATGCATACCGCCTACAGCGCGTGCACCGATGAGTCTGGCTCAGGACAATACAAGCGCATGAAAGAGCATATGGCAAACTATGTTGATCAAGAGCGAGACAATATGTTTCGTGAAGTGCTCGAAACTGTCGTCAAGCATCTCGACGACTTGTGCAAAGCACTGCAAGAGTCCATGGAGGCCAAAGCCGATGAGATCCTTGTTCTTATGAACAGGGACTACACTCGGGTGCTGGGTGGTGTGGATGGTAGCCAGCCCGTTTATTTGCAGTCGAAGGAAGCTAGTGAGCTCAGATCAGAGGTCAGAGAGATCTTGGAGGGCGTCAGTGCGCAGTTTGAGCCCATCGCCAATGCGGATATTGCACGAGATGAGGCTGCGAAGACGAACGACGCGTGCAGTGAAGGAGAAGAGCGCAGCAACGTCAATGCGCAAGAAACCCGGAGTATCTTCGATTCTACTCATGAAATTGTTGAGGATGCTGTCGATGGAGCAGATTCAACGAACATCCAGCCATCTGTTAAGAAGCAGAAGGACGACACGGTCACGAAACATGCTAATCTACGTGCCACAGTTGAGGACGACATTGATGAGGCGATGTAGATCGTCTCGCAGCTATGGCAACGTAGCGGCGTGTTAGCTATCAGTGACCTTACTGCTTTCAATCCGCTGCATTATACCCCTGGCGTGTGTCGATTTCTTGAGCGGGCGTTCAACATGGATATCAGTTCACATATCGGCGAGTTGATCCGATGGGTTTCACTTTTACGAGTTGCGGCCTCATGCGGAGAGTGCTGGAAAGTATGCTCTTTCGATGAGCGTTCAGGGAGCAGACTAGAAATCTTCCCTGCCATTTCAATCGGTGCTTCTCCAGTATGTTTAGTGTCGGCTTTGGCCACTGGCGAGCTCTCGTTCGTTGGCCGGCCAGAGACATGCCCATCTTGTAGTAGTATCTTACTGATGCATCTCTTGACTAATCTTTCTGACGGCTTGTGCACTTGTGAATGTGATCCCAAGCAGTGTATGCTGCATGCTGTACTTTCAGACCAAGTATGCTAGTAGTCTATCGTTTGTGCGCTCCTGAGCGACTAATTGTCCATTACCAAACCCCAAAACGCCGCGTCGTTATGCCGTTTACCAACGTACTGCCCCATTTAATCGTCCCACTCCTCATCCAGGTTGTCTATCAACCTATCCTCATCTTCGTTCCTGCGTCCTCTTCGCCCACTGTCCTGGCCAAGCGAGACACGGCTGTAGCCCCGGCGGGAAGGCATAAAGCGCGCACACGAGGAAGTAAGAATGATGAACATGTCCTTCACGATGTCAGCAACACCAACAAGACATTTGTAAATGTGTCATCACCACCGTGCGCTATTACTACTCCTTCTACGACAACATCGGAGTAGACTTACAGAGAAGAAGCGCCAGATACCTGCCCACATGGCGTAGTTGGGCAGCTGTCTCCATCCGCGCTGGTGCATGACTGTGCGCTGGTAGACGCAACCACCAGCAAAGTATACGAGCACGGCGATCAATACAATGACACCAAAGACACCACCAGGGCCTAGAGCTTGGGTGTCCTGATGTACACCACCGCATGCGAAGGGTGAGCGGCCCTCGAAGAAGTATGAGCAGTCGTCTACTGCAGCGACGAAGGATACACTAGTTTTCGCAAGCGGGTCGTTGTCACAAAGTAGAGAGATAATGGTGGTCTTGCGACGCTCGGCATCTTTCTTGGGTTTCTTCTTGTCGCCGCCATCCTTATCGTCGTCGTCGTCGCCGTCGATGATCTCGCGGGTGTCGAGAGAGGTGGGCTCGAGCGTGCGCTTGGACTTGGAGGACAGAGAGGGGCAGAGCGAGCCACCGGTGTAATTGAGAATGAGTTTGCGACCGCGGAAGATGGGCTCTGAGTTCTCGAGACTGAAAGTTGTAAGTTGTTAGCATTGCGCCTCAGTAAATGTTCCTGCCTGGTCGCAATCAAGCATCTCGACTGAGACCCCTCCATCTTTCCCCGCCGTATAGAATGCAGACTCACCCTATCGCCCATTGCTTGTCTCCTCTCTCGTAAAATGCACTGACGTTCTTCCACAGTCCCTTGTCTAGATCCTCCACCTTGTCCAACTCCTCAACTACCGGTCCACAGAAGTTGATTGTGAAGTTGGCATTGTAATCGTAGCCCTTGGCATGCCAGCTGCCCTCGTCGCCCTCCTTCTTGCTGTTCTTCTTGCCATCTGATTCCGATGGTGGAAGGCGCCGCATGGGGTTTAGGTCGAAGAAGCGCTCGGATGTGGGCGAGATGACGGTACATGGCTTGAGCTGTTTGTCCGAGGCGGCCGCTGCGAATGAGCCCGACGCTGCCAGAAGCAGGAGAGAGTAGATTAGGGATATCATCGCGTAGTTGATGATTGGCGCACTACGCAATGCGAGGGTCGAGGCGTGGTGACGGTGGAGGTGGAGATGATACGATTGTTCATGTTCGCAACACGTTGGCTTCCGGCGCCGCGCCCCCATGTCTGGGTGCCTTGCAGCGGCAGGAACCTCGGGCGGTAAGGCCGAAAGGGGTTAGACTGGCCAAGACAGCGTGTGCGCGTCATTACGGCTGCAATGCATTCCGAGATCTTTCCCATCGTCTGATGTGCTCAGCCTCAATCATCGCTATATAGAACACTGCATCCGTAGTCGTCTTTGGTTCAGGCGGCGCGACAATCACCATCGGTGAAGACAAGAATTGAGAGAAGGAATCCTTGTTGTGAAGACGCGACCGGACCCCTATTCGTCGACCTTGCTTACTTTGCGACTTTAACCGCGCAAGGAACGCGACAAGGCGCATTCGAAAACATGTCGAAAGCAAAGACTGACAAGGCGACCAAGTCCATTGCCGAGGAACCTCATGGTTATGAATTTCTAGGACCGTAAGTTTATCCACGCATGCTGCGAGCCTTGACGACCACAGCGCTGACCACATTTCAGCCCTGGAGCTTTCATCATCTCCTTCGGTCTTCCGGTTTTGGTCTATGTCTTCACATTCCTGTGCAATGACATCTCTGGATGCCCAGCCCCTGTTCTACTGCACCCGCACAGCTTCAGCCTTGAACAGCTGAAGAAGGAGGTAGGATGGCCTGGCTTCGCTGGTCTGATCAACACGCAAGCTTTTCTTGGTACCTTAGGTTACTACTTCTTGAGTCTGGCTCTTTATCGATTCCTTCCAGGCCAGGAAGTCGAGGGAACGGAGCTCAGGAGTGGTGGTAGGCTCATGTACAGGTTCAATGGTATGTTCATCCCATAGGAATCTTCTTTCCTCAAAGCTAATAAGATACAGCCTGGAACTCTGCTATCTTCATCATGACTCTCCTTGCCGCTGGCACCATCTCCCACGGTGCGGAGTTCCCCGTCTGGACCTTCATCACTGACAACTACGTCGGCATCCTGACAAGCAACATCCTCATCTCCTACTTTTTGGCCACTTACTGCTACGTCGCTTCTTTTAGTGTCAAGCATCCCAAGGATCCCAACATGCGCGAACTTGCTGCTGGTGGCCGTACCGGTAACATGCTCTACGACTGGTTCATCGGACGTGAGCTGAACCCCCGTATCAACCTGCCCATCTTTGGCGAGGTAGACATCAAGGCTTGGTGCGAGCTTCGACCGGGTATGCTTGGTTGGATCATCCTCGACCTCGCTTTTATCATGCAGCAATACCGCAACTTTGGCCGCGTTACTGACAGCATTATCATTGTCACCGTCGCCCACACTGTTTACACTTTCGATGCGCTGTACATGGAACCCGCTATCCTTACCACCATCGACCTTATCGCTGATGGCTTCGGTATGATGCTTTCCTTTGGCGATCTTGTTTGGGTCCCTTTCACATACTCTATTCAGACTCGCTACCTATCCATCTACCCAGTTGATCTTGGCCCCATGGGAGTTGTTGGCGTGCTGGCCGTCCAGGGTATTGGCTACTACATTTTCCGCTCAGTCAACAACGAGAAGAACCGTTTCAGGACCAACCCCGAGGATTCGCGCGTCAAGCACCTCAAGTACATCGAGACTGCTGCTGGTTCGAGACTTCTTGTCAGTGGCTGGTGGGGTATGGCGCGTCACATCAACTACCTCGGTGATTGGTTCATGAGCTGGAGTTACGTCCTTCCTACCGCGATGTCTGGTTACCTCATCAAGAACGCTGCACAGTCTCCCATCACTGCCACTCAAACCGATGCGTACTTTTTCAAAGACAGCTACGGCAAGTACGCGGTGCCCGGCGAGGCTAAGGGCTGGGGTATGATCTTCACCTATTTCTTCATGGTGTACTTTGCCATCCTGCTCATTCACCGCGAGCGTCGCGACGAGGAGAAGTGCCGCAGAAAGTACGGCAAAGACTGGGACCGCTATGTCGAGCTTGTTCCGTGGAGGATTGTTCCCGGTATCTACTAGAAGGTCCTTGTTCGGACTTTCAAGGGGATGGAAAGGGTGGGTGTGACGCTACCGTACGCTGCGGTTGAAGACGTGCATCCGTTACATTTTTGTTATGTATTTGTAAAAGAAAACTTGGGATGGAATGCTACCGCGAGATCGGTTGAAGACATACATTCACGCAAGAGTAAAGTATTGGGTAGGAGGATGGAATGCTACCGCCCAGTCGGTCAAAGCCATACATCCGCATAGGCTTAAGGGTAGGAGGGAAAGGGTTGCAACGCTATCGCAAGGACGATTGAAGACGTGCGCCGGAATCTTGAAGATACGTAGAGGAGCATGTAGCGCTATCGCTCTCGAGCGATCGAAGACGAACATGCCAATTATATAATGTTTATTACACGTCTCATAAGGAATAGTCCAAAGTGTAGAGGGAAGTTGAAAATTACTATACTAGTCGTCAAGATGTCGCTGACCAGCAGCCAGCAAACCAAATAAAGCGCCTTACACTATCATCTATAAACTAAACAAAAAGAAGGCAAGGCATAATCTCGTAGTGGAAACGTTGGATCATAATCGTCATCGTCGTCATCATCGCACTGCAGCACCCTTGCGATACGTCCTGGTCTTCTCATCCCATCCGTCATCCCCCAACCTCCTACTACCTCCATGGCTCCTCCTTTCCTTACTTGTTCCGTCATAGTCACTCTTGCTCCTCGTGTCAGCGTACTTCCGACCACCGTATCCACCTAGTAATAGCCCCGCTGCAGTGCCCAACCCAGGGAAAATCGCGTCCCCGATGATGGTGCCTGCACCTGCGCCGAGGAAGGTATCTCTGTTCTTATGCTTCTCTTCATGTGCTTTGTCATATGAGTGGATTTTCCTAGGCTTGTGTCTACGGTGGTCGCGATCGCGGTCGCTGCGGTCGCGGTCGGAATCGTAGTCGCGGGTTGAGTGGCTGCGGTGTCGACCATGGTGTCTGCTGTTGCTGTGGCGGGGCGGCGAATACTCGTCGGAATCGGACATGGAGCCTAGACTTGTGCTGCGATCTGAGTCTTGGTCTGCGAAGCGCACACGTGCAGGTTGCGAGTGGCTTCTGTGGTGTTGGAGGGGAGCGCCTAAGTAACCGTTGTTTTGAGGGGGTGCTTGCTGTGGTTGTGGCATCGGCTGCTGATGAGGGAAGTAGCCTGCCGGTGGTGTTTGTGGGTATGGCGCTGTCATGGCTTGAGCGTTCTTCTCAGGGTAAGGCTGGTATTGTTGTTGAGGTGGATAACCATGTGGTTGTTGCTGCGGTTGCTGAGAGTATGCTGAATAGGACGGAGGAGGCGTATTCGCATACGCAGGATTATGAACGTTTGGTTGCGGGTAATGTTGCGCAGGTGGTTGTTGATATTGTGGCGGCTTCTGTGGCTGAGATGAATATGGGTGTGGTGGGTGACTGCCTGGCAGTTCTTGCGCAGCCTGCGTTCCGAGGTAATATTCTTGGGCCGCCATCTCTTGTGGTCTTTGGAGATTTCTTGCAAAGAGGTTTGTCACTGTCGGGAGGCGAAAATAACGGTACGACAGATGGTATTAGGTGTATGTGTTGGGAGATGTTGCAAACCGTAAGAGATGATAAGATCACAAGGCCTTGGCTAGATAAATACCAAGAGCGCGTGCATCTGTCACCAGTCCATACAGAGTACGCTGTTCATACGTCATTTGATCAACGGATCTACTTTGGGTTGCTTAGCATGCAGCTCGGCCTGTCCGGGGAGCTCGGCAAGCTTGTCGGCGCGAGGCTCACAGGAGGCAGACCTATGGCAAAATCCGGAGAGAAACGTCCACGAGTTTCGGTTGCGCAATAGACAGCTGACGTGATACAAAAACAATTGGAAAGCTTTGACTCGGAAGGAATTTGTGGTTACGCTAAGGTATTGGTAGATATAGTGCCCGTGGGCTGGGTATCTTGATCATGATGAAAATGCGTCTACCAGATTGTGCTTGACGCAACGCCACACTAACCAAACGCCAAGAAAGAAAGAGCAAACTCCCGCTCCAATGAGCGTTTTCAACGAGACTCTGCCTATGCAATGCAAGCAGCTGGGCAAATTTCTCAGGACTTCGTCGCCACGCCTGTAGTCACAAGCGGAATGTTCTGCGCTTCAGCATCGTCTTGCTGGAGCCCATAATCCCTGCGCATGGGCACGCCTTCGACCTTCTTAACGTTCTTGCCTTCGTGCCACATCATGATGCCTGCAATACCTGCCACTATGCAGCCTAGCGCAACGAAGAGGCCAGTAGCCCATGACGGCCTCTCAATGCGGTTGTAGTGCCACATGTAGAAGCACAGAACGATCTGGAAAAAAGTGTTCCATACATTGTTCCAAATGACGAAATCCATCTTCCAACTCTTAGTGGGCGGCGCGCGAATCGCCGTGGGGGGTGGGTCTGGGATCGCCTTGACGGGTATTGGTACAGCTGGATCTTCGGGATCGACAACGGTCGCATCTGCTCCGTCAGGCAACCGATCTGAGCCCGGAAGTCGAAACCATCCCCGATGTATCCCAGCAAGGCGTCGAATGCCCATCTCTTTGCGCTTCGATCCACCAATCCTCCAACATGCCCAATAGTATAGATCACGGAACCGCCAAGGTGCTAGACCAAATCCTGTAACGCAGAAGAGTGCATTCAAGATCTGTGAGTCGTACTCGACCCACTTCCGGCGCGGAGAGTTGATGTCGTCACAGGTAGGTGTACACATGGCAGGTGCGGCGTTGCAAAGAAGGAGGAAGAGCATGCCGCCCCAAGCGACAACGTTTAGGCTGTAAAGTGTAATGAGAAATCCGGCGGGGGTCAGGAACCACTTCCAGAAGCTTTTGAGACCGATCATAAACGACTGGGTCCATGGCAGCTTAGGTGGTGGTACGTAGCCGTTGGCGTACTGTCTGACTGTTAGCACGAACATGTATGAGAGAGCAGGAGAAGACGTACATGGCCTGAAGAGGTCCTTTTTGGCTGGTGCGGTCTGTCATCGTCGAGGTGTTCTGTCCCAGTTTCGGAACTATGCTTCGATTGCACGCCGGCCACAACATGCTCGTCATGTCCGTCGTACCCCGCTGCTTGCCGTGTATCCTCTTCAGTCAAGGCAGGAAACGGCTCTGTGTTCAACGCATTGCTCGAAGAGACCTTGCGCTGACCACCGAAGTACGGGCGCTCAGATTGCTCGGTGGGGGACGCGGCATTGGTGGAAGTACGCGACCGCTGTTCGGCTTGACTTGCTCGTGAGCTTGCTCTCTTCCGTTGTGTATCCTCATTCCATCCATCAGAACCAAAAGAGCCCTTTCGGATGTCTGATAGCGAGGGGGCTTTGGCGGCTGTAGTTCCCGTAGCTGCCCACATGCCAGGCGGAGGGTTCACGTCCATAAGTTTTCCGGTCGCAGTACGAATTCTATTCGAGACGGTCGAGGCATTGGTCGAGGTGCGTTCGCGCGTCGTTGCAGAGGGTGACTCTACAGTAGGGCTCGATGCGTTGGGGCTGCGAAGGCCTTCGGGCTGAGGGAACGGCACCGGCGTTGGTACGCTACTATTCTGAGAAGCCATGGTTGCCAGAGGCAGGTCGCGCGTTTGCGCCTGTTTTGTAGGGGAGTCGCCCCGTTCAAGCTTGTGTGCGGCTCAACGTGTCAGCCAAGGTGGTTGATCGCTGGTATGGTTGGCAATGATGCAGTGCCTTGGCGGGATCCTTGCTTTCCGTCTAATATCACTTGGGATGGTATATGCGTATTGGTACGAAACCTGCTTCGAAGAATAACAGGAGTTGTATCATCAACGACATGGTTGCGAATGTGGGATTCCTTATAGTTGTTGACACCGGCGTGATGGGAAGGAAGTGGCCTAGATTGTCGCCGAAGCGGCTCCTGCCAACCCCAGACCCACTGACGTGCAGCGTCAAGCCACCCGCTAGATCGCTCTTTAGTATACGAATACGCGTAGAGGTGCTTCGCCACACATCATGGCGTCGCTGTAAACGCGTCAAGGTTAGACTTGCGAGATAACTCATGAAATTTGTGCAATGCTGTTTATTCGTTTATATTTTGTATCTAGTAGGTTTTTGCTCGGATGCTCCACCCACAACAACCCATCTGTTCGCATACTTTGAGTTTTGCCGAACGGAGTGGCTCCGACGCGACCCAACGCGATCATGGCACTGAATGCTAGTCTGGACAAGCCCAACGCCCTACAGACTACCCCTTACCCAAGCTCCATACTTACAGGAAAGCTAGCGCGCCAGCAATAGCGACCACAATTGGGAATTCGTGACCCATGGCCAAGGGCGCGGCAGCATTCGTCGTCTGCTCTGGTAAACCAGAGCTAGTTGCACTCGCGCCCGAACTGCCGCTCGAAGAAGCGCTAGGTTCAGGTGTCTCGCCCGCCGGAATCGACATGACACCACTAGACTCTTGAGGGGGAATTGACACGTCCGTTGCACTGGGCATAGGAACGGGAGTTGTAACGACAGACTCTGTAACGGGTGGAATCGATACGTCTGTCACGCTAGGCATAGGGACAGGGCTGATTGAGCCGACAGACTCTGTTTCTGTAACGGGTGGGATGCTCATCATGCTACCGGTGCCTACCAAGATTAGGCTTGTGCCAGACTGTGTTGAAGAGAAGGTATTTGCTTACATGGCGGGCATGGAGGCTGCACGCAGTCCATATAGCAAGACCATGGGTCCGGATCAGCAGAGGTCTGAATGGTAAAGATTGCCTCCGACTCGGGCGTGGGACTGACGAATGGCGAGGTCGCGACCGAGGGCGTCTCTTCTTGGGCTGCGGCAACGCTAGCCAGAAGCAGTAGTGTGGGGATGGAGATTGCTGCGAGCATGATGACGGCTTCTTGAAGATGATACCGGGGTTGAACGTTCCTCAACAAGTTCGAAGGAGTCTTGACATGAAAGCAGCCACCGTGGGCAAGGTATAAGAATGTGTGCTGTCTGCTGCCTAGGCCGCGTCGCCGCTTCCCATAGTTGCTCGGCTGCCCTCATATGACTGGTGGGGTGTCTTTCAAGATCTTCGCTCCTTCCGCAACCGAGTAGCTTCCTCTCCCCCCCAACGCCGTGCGCAACCTTGCACCACCAATAAACCCCCAGCACGACTCCGCGCCCAGCCTCCATCATGACGACGTTTTCCGTAAGACCAGACATGAAACATGCCATCGCGCCATCCCCGCTGCAGACTTTCGTATCAACGGGTGCCGAGTCAGCCGCAGGGTCAAGCCACCTTCCGAATGAGATATCGCTCGCCCGCCAGATACTGCACAACCTCCAGTACCAGCACTATTGGTCCGACCTCCACGTACACACGCACTCACCGACTACCCACGAGCCTCTTCCCCGCCCGCTGGTCTCTGGGCTTCCCCCGCAGCGCCTCTACGTCCACCCCGATGAGCAAGTCGAGCTACTGAAGAAGGCCGACCGCGAAAGGAAGGCGCGCGCCGAGGGGGAGGCAGGTGGTTTGGAGGTCAAGGCAGAGCCTGAGCGCGAATGGATACTACCCACAAGGCTGAATGAGAAATGGACGCTGCGTGGATTGGCCCAAACCTTCGATGCCCTCACTATGGTACCGCATACTCCAGACTCGTCAACCACAGTAGAGGAACGCCCGAGCAATCCATGGAGGACAACCAAGCGTGTATTATTGGCATCGGTAGATACGGACAGTACAGTTGTCTACTACATCGTGCACGATGGCGTCGTCAAGCCTCGCCAGAACTGAGCAAGAGATGAAGCATACTATTGTAGACGACAAAGCACTGCTCGCCCAGTCCACTGACACACCCAGCCTCTGCGCTCCCTCATGGGATCTCAGGAAAGATGAAGTCTCCCGGCTTCGGCATCTCGTAGAACCGGCTCATGTTCACCTCTGTCTCTGGCGGAAGCTGGTGCGCTTCCGCCCACTCTCGAACCGCCGCAAAATCTCGGCATCGATGCTTCGTGTTGAAGTCGACAAACGGCGTTGGGTTTGGCTCAGTGTCAGCCTGCCACCACACTTGACCAAGCACCCCGACACTGAACGTGGGTGTACCAAGTCAGTACATGTCTCACATGCAGTTCGCATAGGGATACTTACTCTGGATTGCACTGCAGAACCTGCCTCAGGATATCCAGGCAGTGTGTCGTGTGTAAGCGCACAATGTACTCGCTGTTGATGAAAGGGCCCTTTTTTTGAGACTTGTAGTAGTCAAAATTCCAATGCAGTGTCTTGCGGAGGAGGTTCTTCAAATTTCAGTGACATGTTACCAGCGGACCGCTTCTGCTGCTTACCAGACAGTGTAGGTGATGAAGGCCTTCGACGTTAGCTGGGAAGCCACCACCATACTCTTGGCTGACTTTGACTTGATCGTGGCGCAGCCCCGTCCGTTTAGCTTCGTCTTCGGCTATCACCACGCTTCGATAATTCACACCCAACGCGTCCCATGCAGCGTCAACCTCCGGGCCTGCCGGCTGTCGAAATGCGTTCTGGTGAAGGAAGCTCCCGTTGAACAACTGCGTATGCCAATTCGGTTGCACATCTCTGACAACCGGAGCTATCTCTATTAGTGTCCTATTCCGTCTTCGTTCGTCTGTTACATACAGTATCGCGAAACATGGTGAATGCAAAAGTCATCCGGGTCGGTTATCAAATTTGATCCGTTCACTGTGAAGGCTATCCACATCGCTGCGCCAACATACACAATGGTACACGCTATGAGAGTTCTGACTGCGACTTGTACATCGCGACTCGATCGTTCGTTTGCTTGGGACTTGAGAGTCAATGATGTTGACGAGGATGAGCCGGGCAAAAGAGTGTCGTCATCGTGGCTCTCCGAGTCGCGCTGCAATAGACGCTCGTGCCGAGGACGGTTACGAAGGATGTCGAACATGACGAGACTGTACAGTAGATGCACACGTCCTAGTTCCGGGCATCGATCAAGAACGATAAGACTGGAAGACAAGATCGAGACAGATATGTACTTGCAGCGAGGGGTGCAAGGCTCTTCAATTTCGTTCCCCCTACAATCTCCCGAGTACTACAATCGGTGCAAATTAGACGTCAGCACAGCAATTTCAGCCGTGTATGACAAGTAGTAACACTGTGATGGCCGTCAGACATGTCAAACACGTTAGTCGTGTGATGCGAAAAGCGATTCGTCACTTTTCTCGCAGTACCTGATCCTGTTATATGTTCATAATTGACGTTAGCAAAACTCAGTCTATTTCATTGGAGCATCTGTTACCTCACTCGTTACGATGGTACGGCACTATTGAAGAACCTGCGTAAAGGTATCTCAACACTAGCAAAATTTGACTGAATGACTTACTTCACCCTCTCATCATCCAGAGAAGTTCGGCGCTAGACATGAGTTGAGTTTGCGATGAGCAAGCCTGTACTCTGAACTAGCTGCTGCAACTGAGTCTAGGCATACAACGCTGACTTCATAGCAACGATACACAACTACCCTCATCTCCCGGATTCTACTATCCAATGAATAGCTGTCATCACCGGTATCACTTGTCTTGTTTACAGGGCATCGATGCAGCTAGCACTATAGAGAGCATTTGAACCATGGCTTCACGGAACTCGGGCCTAACATCTCTGTGCCAAACTCACCTCTGCGCAACCCGACGCAACACCTTCATTGCATCTGCGCAAGCTACTCCGTATGTGCGACTTCTCTATGCTTACGATAGATGTGAACAAACACAATATTACGCGCATGCGGATGGAACCTTACGCCATGTGCGCTACAGTCGACACATGCATCGAGGTTGTGCTGAATGCCAACCGCAAACGACATGTACAAAAGGGTGACTCCCGTGTTGAGGACAGGCAGTCATCTTTGACCTCCCCTTGAGATCCCCTTTCAGAGATCCATTGACACATTCAGTACTTATCCACCCGACCATCTTCTGTCATGCATCTCGTCATCGTCGTCGTGGGCCTCGTCGCCCTGACGGTAGCTGCGCCACTCGAAAAGATCAGCGATACCGAGATGCACCAGGCTCAGGATAAAGACTACACCAAATATGCCGGATACCACCCATACTACTCTTACGGGCCGTACTCCTCTGCAGCCGAAGCAGAAGCAGCCAAGACGCAGCAAGGTGCATCCCATACTCGTTCCCATCATACATCAGGACACTTCTAACCACCTAACAGGATCAGAGGCTGCAAACATGAAGCGAGACGACACACAACCCGTAGTGGAAAACTACGCCCAATATGGCGTCTACTACACTACCTACGACCCCTATCCATCAGAAGTGGAGGCTGCGGCAGCGAAAGATGACATGGAAAAGCGAGGTTATTCCTGCTACGAGACATACACTCCTTACTCTGCCGCTGTCGAGGCTGAAGCCGAAAAGGCGTCCATGGCCAAGCGTGGATATTCCTGTTACGAAACATACACTCCCTACTCTGCTGCGGTGGAAACCGAGGCCAGGAAGATGGATGCAAACATGGCTAAGCGCCATATGTTGAGCATGCCCAAAGATATGATGGATAATATCGCGAGCAGCAGTGTAAAACGCGACATGCCCAAGGAAGTGCAGGCTGCTGGTGATTCCTGGTACAGGTCGTACAAGTAAGCTTGCTGCTTCTCTCTCCCCACTCTCACTTCTTTCCGTGCGCACTCTCCGTCAAGCTTCAGCCATCATCCATTGCTTGCGAGCACACAATCTGACATGCCTTACGTACAGCCCTTATTCAGCTTATGGCGCCTACCACGGCGTTGCTGAGACTGAAATCGCCAAGACGGGATAGACTGACACCTACGCAAAATCGGCTATTGAAGGTAATAGGTGGTCGAGGAGGAAGAGGGAAAAGATGCACATTCGCAGTACTTGCTTTTGCATAGTCGCTGTCGCTCCTTTCTTTGTGCTAGAACTCTAGGTGCTTTTCAACGGAAGAAATAAAACAGATCGCTCTTTGTTCCTCTTTCAGGATTGTGCGAGAGGTTGTGAGCGGGTAGTTATTGTTGTGACCAGTGGTTAGGCTAGCGCTTGTGGTTACTTGAAGAACACCCAGTACCACGATACCGCTATACGTGCCATCTCTAAGATTCATAGACCTGATTCAGTTGACCGGTCGTCGCGTATGATTGTACAGACGGTTGCCCCATTCTTTCGCTACTGAGGTGTGCATAGCCTCGGGTAATGTTGTATGCGACTCTCACGGGTTTGCATGCACACATCATATCTCGTACTTGGGACAAACGGCAGCGGACGAGCGGATCAGTCGTGAACTGAGGGGACGACCTTGCGTCTATATCTGATGTGTTCGCTGTGATATACGAGTGGTCAAGTATACAGCACGAGATGTTGAAGGAATATGGATAAATCGACCACTCATATTGTAAGAATGACATGCAAGGATTAAGTGGAGAAGAGCGGCCAGCCAGGACAAATGGAATTACGAACGAGGAAAGATGGTTATCTCAAATCATCGAGCGATTCCAGGACCGTGCTCCCCGAAGCCAGCTAGAAGGCCTGTCATGGTTCAGTCCGTAACATCAAAACTGGGTGCAGGGGGTTGGTGTCTCCAAATCGATGACGTACCCACTCCAAAAGTCGACAGGCGCCCATCTCTGATCCCAACCGCCAGCATATATGTAAGCGCATCTATTACTGAAACGCATTCTTCCGGTGGTGGTGGTGGTCGCGTCGCCTACTTTGCAAACGGTCCACTCGCCCAAGTTACGTAGTAATCATTGTGCACAACCCTCGTGATGCACCCACCGTACAGGTCCAGGCAGCATCGTGGCATCAGGCCTAAGCGACTGGCGCACCGTTTTGCGCGAGAAGGCGGCGTCGGAGATTGGATACAAGTGGTCGAATCGGAAAATAGGACATATGGCTTATATAGAGGCGCAATGAAGAACTCATATACCTCGCGTGCGTCTAACGTGTCGTAACGTTGAACAGGGCGGGCGCCCCGCAAAATAGCGACCACCTGGCACACGACGGGTCCCGCCGTCAAAGTTGCCAGCCACAGTGCGCTCGTCTCCACGGAGACATCCGCGTGATATGCAAAAGCCCGCATCGAGTTATACAAGATATATGTGCTTATGAGGCGCCTCATAACGTTGTATGAAGATAGGCAGCGCAGAAGCCCAGGCGACGATCATTGTCCGCTCGCGGCTTGGAAGGCATCGCAAACTGCTTTGTGATGTCTGAATAATCAGCAATAGGTCTCGAACTGCAAGGATTGCCATGTGGGGAAGGGGCAGGATTGTGTGGCTTGCATCGGCCAACGTGCGGCCAGTGACTTGAGTGGGCCGACAAGCTTGATCGTGGTTTAATCGGACCTCGACGGGAGGCAAGCTGCAAGCGTGCGAATCGTGAAGGCGCCATTACATGGCTCTGGTGCCGTCCCTTGTGCAGGCGACATGGGGAATGCAGCCATAGTATCGGCGGAGGGATAGGCCGCAGCAGCCACCTTTTACAAGGCGTTGATACATCACCCAGCGTCATCATACCTCGTTTCTTGTCTCTTTCAGCCCCGAGTTGTGCCCGCCTGTTGCTCGCTGCTTTTTCGCTCCCGTCTCGCGTGCTATCCTCCTCCCCACATACACAGCCTGCGCTTTGATATAGAGACTAGCGCCCCCACTGGTCTCCAAGCAAGGGCCGTGACTATCCTGTGGAGAAGTCGGAGCTTACCATTTCCCTTTCTTCGGCCGGCGTTCCGATCCAAGCACACGACGTTTGAACGTCTCGACGCCTGGATACGCTTGAAATGTTGTTTTGGGGTTTGAGATGCAGGCGCATGTGAACCATTTGTTCTAATCTTGAAGTTTGGGACCTGATGTAAGACTGACTGTCTCGGCGCTACCCAACAGCACAAAAGACGGCAGGCAGTCGTCGAGAACATGGCCGACTCCGGCGCGACCGCAACCTCTTTAGCCACTCCCTCGCACGCGCGCTTCGACAACGACGATTCACTGATTTTGGCCGAATACGGCCTGCCTGAGCTTCGAGCTTCCCCAAACGCGACCGCAATCAGTCCTACCAACGTCATGGGCTCATTCTCCGACTTCGACATGACATTTGCGCAGAGCCAAGGATTCGGTTCCAATTTCGATGGGATACAACCAAAAATTGAGGCTGGATATGCGGATCACAGAGGCAGTGTTGGCAATATGAGTGAAGAAGGTATGAGTGGCGGCGGGAGTGCGCATCCAAATCGGATGAGCATTGGAGGAAGCCCCGGCCGCGACGGAAACAATACCAGTCCGGAGAGCGCGCCTGCCATGGGCATGCTCGCCATTGATCCCATGAACGAAGCTTCGGCCTTGGCCATGAAACTCAGTGGCAACGACGGCACAGACCATTCGACGACATCGCGCAGGAGTAAGGATGATACGCAAGATCCACCGCTTTGGAGCGAGATGAAAACAAAGGCTGGCAAGGAGAGGAAAAGGCTTCCACTTGCTTGCATCGCATGTCGCAGGAAGAAAATCCGTTGCTCCGGCGAGAAGCCAGCCTGCAAACACTGTCTGAGGAGTCGGATACCATGTGTTTACAAGGTTACTACCAGGAAGGCAGCCCCGAGAACGGACTACATGGCCATGTTGGACAAGAGACTGAAGCGCATGGAAGATCGTGTCATTAAGCTGATACCGAAAGAAAGCTTACCTTCTGTTGCGAATGTGGGCAGGTCTGTCGTTAAGCCCGCTATCCCCGGCGCACCACCGAAGACACCCACCACGAAGAAGCGTGCCGCGGAAGAAGCTTTCGGTAACGAGTTGGACGAATGGTCAAAAGCAAAAGTCGCAGACCCAGATACCGCTGGTTCGACGTCTCGTGGCAAGGAGTCAGATGAGAGCAAACTCTTAACAGAAGGAGCGGAAAGCTTGCCGTCAAAAGAGATACAGGAACATTTGGCTGAGGTATATTTCGATTATGTGTATGGACAAAGCTATCCCCTCCTCCACAAGCCAAGCTTCATGCGAAGGCTCGCAACTGGAAAGGTTCCGCCAGTACTAATACTAGCAATGTGCGCCATCTCAGCACGATTTTCAAACCACCCACAGCTACGCACAGAGCCATGTTTCTTAAGGGGCGACAGCTGGGCTGAGCGGGCACGCGAGATTGCGCTGAAGCGATACGATGCACCCAACATTACCATCTTGATAGTCTACTTATTACTTGGACTTCATGAGTTTGGCACTTGTCAAGGTGGACGGAGTTGGATGTTTGGTGGTATGGCGCAAAGAATGGCATATGCACTGCAACTGCACAAGGAGAACGAATACGACCCGCTCGTCAACGAGTCCGACAGGAAACCCTTAAGCGCTACGGATCGAGAAATACGGCGGCGGACTATGTGGTCTTGCTTCCTGATGGACCGATTCAACTCCTCTGGTACCGATAGACCACTCTTTGTACACGAGCAGTACATCGAAGTACAGCTACCAGTCAAAGAGCATCTGTACGTACACGAAATACATGCGCCAACAGAGAACCTGGAAGGCGCCGTGCCGAATCCCGTTCCACCTGACAGCGGTCAATTGGCGAATCCGCGCGACAATATGGGCGTCTCAGCGTACACCATACGTTTGGTATGCATCTGGGGTAAGCTTATTAAGTACATGAACTTGGGAGGAAAAGAACGCGAAGCAGAACCTATGTGGTCTTCCGATTCGACCTTCCATGCTATCAAGAAGGAGGCGAAGGATTTCAAAGCGGCATTGCCTGAGATGCTTGTTTACAATCCTGAGAACCTCAAAAGTCATGCTATTGGCAAGACAGCGAACTCGTTTTTGTATCTTCATATCTTATGGCAACAGATCATGCTGTTCATGCATAGATTCGCGTTGCCTTCGACGGCAGGTAGCAGACCACCGAAGGATATGCCACATGACTTCCTCACAGAGTCTGCTCGCTCTGCGCTCGACGCCGCGAACCAAATCTCGATGCTCATCAACGAAGCCATGGATCACAACGTCGTCGCACCATTTGCAGGCTACTCGGCCTTCTTCTCTTCGACCGTCCATGTTCATGGCGTGTTCTCGAAGAACCCAAAGTTGGAAGCGCAATCGAAGAAGTATCTGGCATACAATGTCAAGTACCTGACAAAGATGAAGAAGTACTGGGGCATGTTCCATTACATTGCAGAAAACCTCAAGGAGCTGTATCGTCAACATGCCGATGCGCAGCTGAAGGGACCGAACGCGACCGGCGACAAGAAGAAAGGTAGCATCTTTCAGTATGGTGACTGGTTCGACAGATACCCACACGGTGTCTCGAAAACCGACTATGAAGATGCGGCTGAGTCAAACCCAAATGAGCCAGGTACTGATGCCGTCCTGGGACACAAAAGCGATCTACAGAGTGTGGAAGAGTTCTTCGCATCTTTATCTCCGCCATCAAAATCTGATCAACAGCGCAAGCAGGCGCGCAAAAACAAATCAAAATCCATCTCGAAACCCGATCTTGCTTCGTCGAACAACCAAGATATGCCACGACTACAACGGCAGAATAGTCAAGCTCAACAGAGTCATACTGCCCGCTTGCAAGCACAACAGCAAATGAACCAAATGAACATGGCCTCGCAAGATGCAATAGACGCCGCCATCGCCGCTGGCTACGACCCTGCTGCTCTCTTTGCCCAACAACAGCAACATACCTCTCCCCAGCAATTTCTCGCTGATTTCGCCGGTTCTCACCACGCGCATCAACAACATGCTCACCATCCTTCTCTTCCACTCATCAATACCTCACCTACAATGATACACCCTTCGCACGCACACCAAATGGATCCTACAAACCTCTCCCCCTTCCCCGACCTAGCCAGCGACTTCAATAATGCTTTCTGGAATCTCGACGCCATGGGTCTGGGTGCCAGCGCCAACAACAACAATTTCTTCGATCCGATGAGCAGTTACTTCGTGCCATTCAATGTGGAGCCGCCGCCACAACACGGTCTAGGTGATGATGGGGTTTTCGCAGGGCAGGGCGCAGAGGCGTATGGTTTTGCGCTTGGTGCTGGGACGCCAGTGGATTTGGATATGATGCATGGTGGTGGAGCATCAAGGATGCATAGGGGGAGCGTTAGTGGGGGACGACCCACTTTGGGTAGAAGGGGGACGGGTTTGGAGTAAAAGGATACTTATTTCGTCTGACTGGCTTGGAAAGTTCGGGACGGAAAAACTAATGTGGTGATGATTATTGGGTATATACCATTGAACGGAGTTCTCGTCAATACGAGGCTGTGTATATGGCGTCGGTGTCGATAACAATTGGAGCGTCTCCAAGCAGCGAATACTCGCATTCGAAATGCGTTGCTTCACTTTTACTGCACTAAGATGCCTACATTTGACTAAAGAACAAGTTGGTCCTAAATTGGCCCTCGGTTTCTTATGTATATTTTGAGTACTTTGAGAGAGCCGTAAGCCGGCTTCAAATGTGATGGCGAATTTGGATCGAAGTATTGATTTGCTCTTTCAAACTTATGCGACCTTTGAGCCTATTGTTCGGTATGTACTGAAAGTGCCCAGTTATTTTGGTCAGCTAGCATATTCCGCAGCTTACGATTTTCGTATGGACCGCTATCACTTTGGGTGAGCCTATGAGATCAACATTCGCCCCACCTGCCACATTCTGATTGCTCCACATTACCATCGACACCTCGACTCGTCCACTTACCAACCATCACAGCCGCCATCAGCCTCTTCACCTCAGCCTCGGATCGCAGGATCCGTCGCATATGTTACTAGGTCTTGGGTTTTAGGAACAGGCAGTACATGTTTGAAGATCTACTGTATTGTTTGGTGAAACACTAGTGGCGACAAGCCCTGCAACATCATGCACCCACGGGTGGATCGCGGACACTAAAATTCGCCTAAGCTGATGCTGAACAGGATAGAATCGAGTAATTGGAAACTTATGATTTGAGTTGGTTGTTTTGTATGTTCGGATTCAATCGTTTTTGGTCTGACATGTCATGCATACCGCGTGGAGAAACCCTCCTCTATACAAGTTCCAAGAACGATACCAAAGTACGATTGCCGCTGTAGTGAAGCTCTCATGCACTAAAGATGTAATACTAATCATCATGGCCTTCAGTGGGAGTTGATAAATTTACGTGACGCAAGAGTTCCCATAGGTCAATAATCTGATGTGTTATTGTGTGAAACGCAGATGTGTTTGCTTGTTTAGTAGAATGCCGCAGTTCCGAGTACAGCGTTTCGCGAATTACCCTTCTTGCATTGAGGGTTTTCGCCTTGGCGCCTTTAGCCTTCATCCCCAGGCGCAGACGAAACTGGCGGTTGGAACGTTGACACCTCTCGACGCCTGGGAATTCGGCATTCCGCCATGGCCAAGCATCTGAGAGAAACGCCTCACCGCAGCCAAGCACAGTTGGCCTTGCCGGAAGACCTTCGAAAACGCATCTTGATACAAGAGCTGGCATGTCTCCATACTGGCCTTGGGATGCCAATGACGAGCGGGGTGGGGTGGGCGGCTAATATCCCAATGGAGAATACGATGCGAAGTAGATCGTCAACGAAGGACGATGAACCAAATGTATAAGACGACCTATGGAAGTCGAGTCTACAATCATCATCAGCTTCCATTTCTCAACTTCCCTATTAATACTTCCTTCTTGATTAGCCTGGTGCTTCTCGCTCTTCGTCTTCTCTTTCCAAGCAAAACCTTCTAATCCACCGAGTTGATCTCAACTTCACATACACACATACAAAATGCATTTCTCACCAGCACTCATGCTCGCCCTTGCGGCTGCTGTTTCTGCTCATGGTGTAGTCACCGAGGTTAAGGGCGCCAATGGTGTCACTATGCCAGGCTTGACCATCCAAGACGGCACCCCTCGCGACTGCTCTAGCAAGTAGGTTTGAACACCAATGATGTTTAGTAGAAACAACTAACCAGACTTCCAGCGGCTGCGGTTCTCAAGCCGATACTGCCATCATCAGGGACAGGGAAATTGCGAGCGGCAAGGCAGGTCCTCTTGGTCGTACACAGGGTAACGGCATAGTCGATGCTGCCGTTATGGTTGGTGCTTTCATGGGACAGGGTGCTGCACCCCCTGCGAACAACGGTGCCTCTGGAAGTGTTGGTGTCGAGGACAACATTCAGCAGCCCGGCCAGAAGCGTCAGTTCCTCGGTGGTCTTCTTGGTGGAGGCGCTGGCGGTGCTGGTGGCGGTGCTGGTGGCGGTGCTGGTGCCACTGGTATCGCTGGACTGCTTGGCGGGGGTGGTGACAAGGTCAACGGCCCACCAGAGGCACGCGTAGCGGCCGCAGTAGGACAGGGGGCATCGGGCGGTCTACCCACATGTGCTGATGACGGCACCGTCACGATGACCCTTCGACAGGTAAGCTTTTGAGTCCTACTCTTGTACAACTTTGTCTAACGAAGTCGTTTTAGATCAACCAGGATGGTGCTGGGCCATTCACTGCCGATGTCGACGGTACCTCAGGAGGTACTGACGAGGCCGCTATGCAGCCTGCTACCGTTACTCAGGACGTTCCTGGCCTCGGTGTTCAAGGTATCTCTCTCGCCACCAACACCGAGTTCGCGATGAAGGTGCAGATGCCGGCAGGCATGACATGCGACGCGACTGTCGCTGGTGTCAACAATGTTTGTGTCATGCGCGTTCGCAACGGTGCTGCTGCCGGACCCTTTGGTGGATCTGTTGCTTTCACACAGGGTGCCGCTGCCAGGAAGAGGGCCATCGCCTACAGGCTCAAGAAGCGCATGGAGATTGGTGGCAGGAACTAAGCTGGTTGTTCCAACGAGCTGGGTAGGAATACTACTTTACCTCAATGTTAATAAAGGCCTGACTGGTTCAGTGTCAACGATGGATGATAGATGAAGAAATCTGGGTACATATGGGTAATAGATTCTGTAGAGGATTACGAATGATAACAACGGCTTCCTTGACAAACAAACCCACAATCGTGACTGAGCCTTGTTCAGCTCATTTTGCTGCAAGTCGGGACAGATAGATTGCTTGATGATGCTGCAATGAGACGCACTAGGGTTTACCGATTCTTTCCATTGCAGGATTAAGCGACTAAGGAAATCCCATGTCGTGGTAACCGTTGTCGTTGGTCACGATTAGTGGATTTGGGATAGGTATTTTACCGAGAGAAGTGCCGCCTACGTGAAGGATCGAAAATCCGGTAAGCTAAGCCCAAGGTGGACCAAGCTTATCTCAACTGCTATTCTACCGTACGCCCCCGCCACCCGATTGCGATCCTGCTCCAGTACAAGCACCAAACACAGCAACAATTTCTAGGTTATTCGGAGGCGAGACACGGTGATTGAGAGTCTCGAAGATGATACTTTCAGATGCGAATTTCGCGATTCCGCCGTAGAGACACTTAGACCATCTTATCGCGCAATCCACTATGAAAATCGCAACATGCACCAAGCCGTAGTCTATTACTATTCGTCAGAGATCAACCGTTCCCACGCCAAGTGAAAGACTAGGAATTCGCTTATAATGATGACATGCCTAGTTTTGAGCGTCTATCTTCCTGACCACCATCTTCCGGTTCGACATGGCCGTCTTCGACTCGAAAGCTCACGCTGAGCACCCGTCACCCACGGCAAGTTTCAACGACAATGATTTCAACCGGATCGATCCTAGCGGAGTCAAGCGAGGTCTCAAAACTCGGCATCTATCCATGATGGCGCTCGCTGGAATTATTGGACCCGGTATTCTTGTCGGCACCGGTGGAGCATTAGGAGAGGGAGGTCCAGCGTCTCTGCTCATAGCTTTCTGTGTCATCGGATTCATAGCGTTCAGCATCACGCAATCCCTGGGAGAAATGACAACATTGTACCCAACAGGCGGTGCCTTCGTTACACTCTCCGATCGGTTCGTCGACAAGGCCTTCGGAGTAGCAGTGGGGTGGCAGTACTGGCTGGTCTGGGCATGCGTGCTAGCCAACGAGTACAATGTCGTCTCCTCGATTCTGGTTTTCTGGGGCCCACAAGTACCTCTCTGGGGCTATTTTCTGATCTTCTGGTTCGCATTCCTAGGCTTTCAGATGTTGGGCGTGGAATCTTTTGGCGAGGCAGAGTTCTGGCTTGCCCTCGTCAAGCTTGCAGGTCTTTGCGCCTACTTCATCTTTGCCATCATCTACGCTTCTGGTGGCCTCATTGGGCAGAACGAAGCACTCGGGTTCCGGTATTGGCATGATCCTGGTCCGTGGGTCGATGGTTTCCGCGGAGTAGCTACGGTGTTCGTATTCGCTTCGACTTTTTATGCCGGTGTTGAAGCAGTCGCTGTGGCTGCTACAGAGACCAGAAACCCTTCGGTAGCCGTACCGCTGGCAATTCGACAAGTAATTTGGCGAATCCTTTTCGTGTACATTGGAGTTGCTTTCTTCTTTGGTCTCACTTGTCCATCAAACGCGGACGGGCTAGCAAACGGAGCCAGCCGCGCACTCAAGAGCCCCATGACTATAGCGCTGCAAAACGCTGGGTGGGAAGGAGGTGTGCATCTTATCAATGCTTTCATCTTCATTACAGTCCTGAGCGCTGCCAACTCCTCAATCTACATTGGGTCTCGAACAATACTCTTCATGGCACAAGAAAAGATGGCGCCCAAGTTCTTGGGGAAGACGAATAGCCGTGGAGTGCCGGTTTATGCGATTGTCTTCACGAACTTGTTCGGCGCGATATCCATGATGAACGTCAGCACTGGAGGAGGTCAAGCGTACTCCTATATCGTCAATCTGTCCGGTGTCTCTACCTTCCTTGTTTGGGGCTCTATCTCTTTCACACACATCCGTTTCCGGAAAGCTTGGAAAGCACAAGGCCGAACTCCCGACATGTTACCATTCAGGTCGTTCGCCTATCCAGCCAACGCCTACTTTGGAGTATGCGCTAATGTCTTCCTTGCGCTTGTGCAGGGCTGGACAACACTGAGTCCGTTCGATGCGGGTACATTCGTCGACGCCTACATTATGCTACCAGTGTTCGTAATTATGTTTGTGGGGTACAAAATTCTTTTCAAGACGAGATTCAGAAGAAGTCAAGAGGTTGACCTTGACACAGGCATGAGAAAGGACTTGGATATGAGAGACGAATACCTGCAGGGAAATTCAGATACTGGGCCGCAGGGGAAGCAAGGTTTTGTACAGAAACTTTGGCGGAATTTCTAAGTAGCGTTATCAAAATGCTCAGTCGTCCGTGCGACGACATACTGATTGATGACAATATCATGCCAGTGAGAAGGCTTCGTTCAACATATAGATAGTGACAACCAAGGTCAATGCGTGTTAAAGACCTTTTTTTGACGGGCGATACAAAACCCCGAGACTCTGGGATTCGGTCGCTCCCACTTCTTCGGCCTGTACAGCATACCCGAACGAGGGACAAATCCCACATCGATCACTGTAGACAACGTTTCGATCTAATAATAACGGTTCACTAACGTCCAGATGGATGCTTTTCCGTCGACTTTTCTCGTCCTGTTACGCCCTGAAGGATCATAACCCTTGTCGGACTGTATGCTGATTGGCTATGTTCGATAATAATAGCCGTTGGCTTAAGGCCCGCAGCCAATGTCACTGTGGCCTAACCATTTAGACGACCGCGCCGCAATGCTGCATAATTTCATGCAGCCTCAAAAACAGCTTGTAAACCATCGATATCATTTGCGCGATCGTAAAATCCTTCGACCCGACACTTGCTACTTGCTCGCTCGTACACTCGGCTTCGTTGGGTCTTCTTTCATTGGTCAGATCGCACTTGCCCCAATCGCTATGACTACTGCGGCAACCGTGTCCGGTAAACCACGCCAAAGGGCTTGGAAACCTAAAGCCCGCTCAGGTTGCAAGACGTGCAAGTAAGTGATTGCGTCAATGGGCGCGCAAGTTCTCATAAACACGGTACGACTGGCTCTACATCAGGAGTTGGGTCCGTTTCTCGCGGTTGTCCAGCCCAAGATCCCGCAACGACCAGATCGAAAGTTGACCATCGACGCGACAACTTATCATGGAAGTATGAATGGTGCCACCAGTAGGTGTCATCGAACTCTGCACGTGGAGCGATATCATTTGTTCCTTTTGTAATGCTGCATATTCGATGGCCGTTTGCTGATCTGTACAGAATACGCAAAGTCAAGTGTGATGAGGAGAAGCCGCACTGCAGGCGATGCACTTCAACAGGCCGTACGTGCGATGGCTACGACCCAAATTTCAGGCCTGCGCAATCATCAACACCCTCTCCACCGGACTCATCACGAGGCTCGCCTCACTCTGGGTCAAGCTGGAGCCTTACACGAGCTGGATCGCCAGTATTCATTGCGCCAGCCATGCGGCTTAACAGCAAAGAGGAACGGGAGAGCTTCGAGTTCTTCACCTCCTACGCTGTCTCGAACCTGCGCGGATTTCTTGACTCGCCTTTTTGGCAGCGAGAATTGCTTCAGGCCGCTCACCATGAACCTGCAATTCAGCACTGCATCATTGCTCTGGGTGCCATGTATCGACGCTTCTCCGAAGGTAGCGACTCGCACCTCAAGGAATCTGCCATGCTGGACAGGTACTTGCAATTTGCTCTGCGGCAATCAAATCAAGCGATCCAGGATCTGTTGAGAAAACAGAAATCGAGCGAGAAGGTAGCTCGAACGGACAAGGTCACCCTTATGACGTGTGCTATCCTGTTCACTAGCATGTGCTGCCTCCAAGGCTACCAAAGAGACGCAATTGAGCACGTACGTAGTGGCATACGGATGTTGAACGAGGCAGATGAAGAGGAAAACGAGAAATTTGGTCACCCGATAGAACTGGAGTCCTTGCGCACTATCTTTGTGGGATTCGACACGCAAATCAGGGCGATAATGCCCACGCACCTTTCGCGCACATGGGTCGCAAAGCCCAAGACAAAAACCCTGAGCGCGTCACCAACTCATACTTTGAACATGTCTACACTTCATGCGATGCTAGGACACACGCAGAGCTTGATGAACAGCATCCATGCATTTAACCAGAGGACTAAGCTGCGCCCAGAGGATGAAGTCGACGAAGCATATAACGAACAGACCGAACTCATCATGCGTTTCCATCGAGGCGCAGCCGTCATGGAACATCTCTGGAAACAAACCCCTGCTTTCGGCGACGAATTTCTCCAACCTCTCACCGCTCTGGAGCTCACGCAGGCTCAGATGGAGTACCTCTTGCGTGATCCTAGGTCTGACCTGGTAGTCAAATTTCCCTGTTTGGGTAACTTTAAGCAAGCTCATGGGCCGTTTAAACAGCCGTTCGATGTCGCCGCACAGTTTGTACGCATCTTCGAACTCGCTGCCAAGCTTTTGCCACTATCAGGTGCTCTAACACCGATATTCCAGGCCCCAGTGGGACCAACGTCTGCGCTCTGGCTCATAGCAGTCCGCGCACCTTCGTCTTGTCAGGTGTTGCGGAAACGTGCTGTACGGCTCATGCTAAGCCATCCAAGAAGAGAGGGTTTTTGGGATGGTATGCTTGCAGGCCAAATCGCAGAAGAGGCTTTGCGGCTAGAGCAAGAACGAACGCGATCAGAGCTAGGTTTACCGGAGCACGACCTGAATCAAGATCTAGAAGTGCCGGAGCATCTACGCATCATTGCATTCTACCTAACTCATCCGGAAGATAGTGATCGTACTGTCAAAGTCGAGTTTTCGGATGCGCGAGACCTTGCCATCGGTATTCCGGGATCTGTCCGGTGGATTAGCTGGTAGTTGAACGGCTATTTGGGGCGTCAACCAAGACCTTCTTCCTGCGAATCCATATCAACTCATCTCGTCACTATAATCGAGATAACCGGGCTTATTTTCACTGTAAACACAGCACCTCGACGAACACGCCTGTCTCGCCTTAGAAACCACAGCAGGTACCTCAGCTGGCGACGCACAAACGGCACGTTCTCCCGTTGTTGAAGCCCCTCCGAGTACTGACTGAGATATCGCTCTACTGTTACATGTAAAGTAGAGAATTTCAGGGACAACTTCAATGAACTATACACTGCTGAAGAGCCAACAATCGGAAAAGTTGTTTGTAGCCACGAGAGGGCAGAAGAAATGTTCCCAGAAATGATGAAGCACGCCAAGTCCCAACAGACTATCTACATAGTCTGGCGAAGCGCTCGATTGGACGAACATGCAAATTTGAGCGTAATATACTGTACATAGAATCGTAGAAGCAATGGCCAGCACATCTGGACACAGCATGCAGTAACCGTGTCAGCCCAGCAGAATCTTCCCTTCCCTTTCAGTCTCAACCAAACTATGACCCTACGACTCCTCCTCGCCCATCAGGAACGCATCCAAATCACTTACACTCAGCCTACCACCTGCCCTCCTCATGTTCATCGCTCCGCCTCTCCCAGCAATATCGCCCTTCTTCCAATTCACCCAACTCGTGCTCACAATTCTGGTCTCGGGCTTTGGCCTAGCCGTCAACTTGAGTCCTGTCCCCAAACTGCCCCGCATGACCTTCATAGCAATCTTGCCGCCGCGTATACTGCGTAGGATGTGCGAGACAGGGCTGTTGTCATCACCCCAGACGGAGCCGTAGGAGTTTTCCCCGGGAAACAGAATGTGTGTTGTGAGTTTTGCAAGGGGCGTCGTATGTTTGGGGAAGAGTGTGGCGATGAGGTGGGCGAGGGCCGCGAGAGCTTCGTTCGACGTGGACGCGGAGAAGGACGGGAATATCCGAGGCACGTTATTTGCGTGTCGGGATTCGCGGGCGAGTGGAGGGTCAAGGCGGAGGCGCGGACGTGTGGGATTGATTGAGACGCCGTGGCGAGCTGATCGTGTCGAAGGGTTACTAGCAGACCGGGTGAAGCTTGTGGATGGTCCTGACGCTGGGGCGTTGAAGGATGATACGGCGAAACTACTAGAAGGTGTCAAGCGTTCATCATCGCTCATGTCTGGATCTCGAGGATCAAGCCCGTTTTCCGGGCGAGGGGTGTAATAACCAGAGATGTAGACTCTTCGCGCTTGTTTCAAGAGGTATGGGTACTGGTTCTTCAACACCAAGACACCGTATGGATAAGACACGTAGAGTGATAGTCCTTCTTGATTTTCTCCGTCGTCTTGTACCACACCATCGGCATCAACTGTAGAACGCGCCTGCGCGATATGGCATCGTCTTCGCGTGCAATCGGTCAATTCGTCATTGATCAATCGAGAAGTCAACAACAGCGCCACCGGAGCGGAGAACCCCAGTCTCTCGCCCTCAATATCTTCCATATGCCCATTGTCAACAGGAATCGTTGGTGGTTTCGCGACCGAGAGGAGAGACGGATCGTAATAGCGTCGTGCCAGCGGCGCGAGATCGAGTGGTAGACCGGGGATTTCGATTTTGCGTGCGCGATCCTGGATTCTATTGCCAAAGCACGTAGTGTAACCAGCACTGACTGTGATTGCGTGTTCTTCGGTGAGGAGGTACTCGTAGATCTGGCATCGTATCTCGGTAGGTAACGATAAGAAACCGCTATAACTGCTGTCTGAAACACTCATGTTGTGGTTGTAGGAAATTTGCGATCTTCAATGTTGTTCAATAGTATAGTCTTTCAGCAGAATTTATTGCATCAGAAGCATACCAAGAGCATAAACAAAATACTTCGAGCTACGTGTTGTTGTAAGGTTGGGTGGGAAAGATCGAAGATGGGATATGGACGAATCATGGATGTGGGGTGTAGAGCGGTGAAACACACAGATGCCCTGCATGAGCGAGTCACGGTGGCGGGCCGAGAGCCTCACGCGACGAGGCTGGCCACTGCTCAGGGCCATATGTCACGAATGCCCAATCACGTTTTTGCAAACGGCTGTTTGTTTACGCCAAGATGTATGCAGTTATGACTCTTCGATTACGCTACGGTAGTCCCTTTAGGTCAATCGTCCTCACTGTCCTCGGCTCTTTGTTGCTCAGCCAACTTCTGCGCTTGTTCCCACTGCATCGCAAACTCTCGCAGTTGACCTTCTCCGCCACTACTTGCATCCACGACGTCCTTGGGGAGCTTGTGCGCACTGTACTGTGGAGTCGAGAAGCCGTAAGCCTCCGGATCGTCTTTCCTTATGAGCCGGAACTCTGGCTGCCATAGTTCCTCAATGTCGCCATCATCATCGTCGGTATCTTCGTCTTCATCTGCGTTGTCATCACTTCCCTTGACCGGCACGCTCTTATCTCCTGGTTGGGCTATCTTCAGCCGCACAGTCTTCTCTTCGAACGAAGGTGCATCGGGTACCTCCATAGTAAGGAGTTCCATCCACGAGAAGATGAGAGGGTCAGTCCGCACAGCCCACGGATTGAAGTCGACCACCCAGACCTTGTCGTGCGGTGGCGGCACGTAAACGTCAAAGGTGAAGTTAGGGTCGGGGAAGGTGTCTCGCAGTTTCGCATCGAAGAAGTCTTGAATGGTATCGCGTAGCTTGTCCTGCATGTTGAACAAGAAGTCAAAGTGGTTCAGATCCCGCTGGCAAAGGGCGATCAGCCGTCGGTTCCGCACAAAACATCGAAACTCGACACTGGGATTGAGTGTGATCCACTTCCTTAAGACGAGGTGGTAAGGAATCTCTGGGTCTGGCGTTGTAGACTGGTCGGCTGTGTCGTCAAAGGCGTGCGCCAAATCGTGGGTGACGAAGTCGCTGCTCTTCAGCAGTAGATAGATATCGTTCGGTGTACGGCATTCCATGCTGTTTGTTGCGGCTATCCAGGTCGCATCTTTGGGCGCACTCCAGTTCAACTTTGGCGCAACTTTGCCGCCCAACTCCTCAATAGTACGCTCGATGGCCTCGTGTGTATCGCGCCAGTGCGCGCTTGGGTCTGGACTCTCGTCTTCATCAGCATCGTTGTTGTCAGCGCCTGAGAAGATGCCGCTGTCGTTGTCCGACCATGAAGGATCGTCGGTCTCCTCGGGGGGTAGGATGATGCCGTCTGAGCGAAGGTAGTCGAGGAAGGCAGACGGGAGAGGAATCAAACGCGCTTTTGGTGTTATGGCACGGTATCTGTTGATGTCAGAAACGTGAAAACTCTTGAGAGAGGGATACCAACTTCGGATGCCATTTGTGGTAGGAGCAGTTCAAGATGTGCTCCTTAGTGACTGGTGGGAAGGGCAGCTCTCGATACCCCACCTCTACTGGTGCAGAGGTGGTGTCGTCGCTTGTCGTGTCTTGTGTGCTCATGGTGGTTGGGGCTTGTGTGAGGAGAAAAGATGAAATCTTGCGCCCCGAGGATATATATCCAGAAATAATGACTCCATCTCTGGGTGAGTCTTCGCGGTACCAAGGGAAAGTTTTGGTGGGGCAAGCGATTCAATGGTTGCGCTTGGACCTCACCTCCGAACTCTCCGCAAACCAGCCCTGATCCATCATCACTCTCGCGCCAGCAACACTCGCCCCAACCCAACACTCACCTTCACCCTACACTTATCGCGCATCATGGCCGACAACGTAGGTCTCACTACACCCAGAGGTAGCGGTACCTCGGGTTACGTCCAGAAGAACCGATCCCTCCTTCGACCACGCGACAAAGTTCAGCCGTACCCCAAGGACTGGGAATCGGCCAAACACCGCCCCCGACAACCAGACGCCGAGATCCTCGAACATGAAGCAAAGCGCGACATTGAAGTCAAGGTCCTCGAGCTGCGCGACAAGCTTGAGGATGAGGGCGTCGACGAAGACGAAATCGATGACCAATGTGAAGGCTTGCGTCGCAAGCTAGATCAAGAGCGCAAAGACGGCAAAGATCTTGGTCCAAACGCGAGGCGCTTGAAGTCGCACCAAGTTCACGACCTTGCCAAAGCGAAAGCGGAGGAGAGCGAGAGGCTGCGGAAGGCACTGGGCATTAGTGCAGACTATGAAGAAGGAAGTCACTGGAGGAAGCAAGAGGAGAGGATGCGCGATAGTCTAGCCAAGAGGGAGGCCGAGGACGAGGAGAGGACTGCCAAAGCCAAGGAAGCTAGGCGCTACGACGAGGGCGACTCCGACTGAGGTCCTGCGGGTTGGCTATTTGGCGTGATGAACATTCTGATACCCACAACTGCCACTGTGCGTCGCCTCTAGAAACGTAAGATGATGGCCGTAGCGGCCAACACTCATACACTCGTCTTTTGCGTATCTACGACAAGGCTCGAGTACCAAAGACAAAAAGTGCCCATCACTGATGCGGGAGCTTCAGGCACAGGCAGGTCAGCTTTGTCTTCTAGCGCTTAGTCTGTCCCTAGACTGACTTCGACAGACCATTCTTTAAACGAGCCTCCTGACTTTTGGTTCTAATGCAGGAACCCTTTACACCATGCCAACTGACTTGACTTGACTATCTTCGTGACCATCTCACTCCACTGATGCGCACCCAGGATGATGAGCGGCCTAAGAGCTAGTTCTGCAATGGCGGGCTACAGATCTCCACTTCGATGCAGTTGCCGGTACCTGGCGGACCGTCAAGAGAAAGAAAGCGTGATGCACCATGCGCAAGGCGCCTCATTATGGTTTCGTCTTCATCATACCTCGCTCGCTTTATGATGGTATACCGACATCTCATACAATGCATGCATATCGCCAGTTACTACAGCTGAGTGAGGGGCTTTGCCATCTGCAACGCACTGGTCAGGTTGGCATTTCTTATCGGCTTAGATGCTTACCCCGGGCGGTCCAGGTATTAGCCCACGTGGGCCACCTGAATGGCCAGTTTTTGACGGAGACGCCAAGCCCTCACCACGACTGGGGTCATGCCGTGCAACTTGGCTCTCAAACGTCGCACGCCGTCTTTTCAATTAACGCGAACGACAAGGCTTTTGGAATGCCTCCTCGTCACAGATGTGGGCGTCGCATACTCTGAACCTCCACGGGAAGCGGTAGCGTACCGCATGCGATAGCCTTCACCCTCAATTGGTCCATTCTTCAACACCAGTGTTCCGGTATCGTGGACGTATAAACCAGGTCTCTCCGCATTTGCGGGCTAGCTGTTGCTCCCCGTAGCACCACCACTGCACCTTACGTACTCCGACTGTCACCATGGTCCGGCCTATTGCTGTCATTCGGGAAACATGGAATATCTACACGCCTGTCGAGCGCAGGAACATCGCCATGTACATCGCTGGCATAATGATGTACAAGTTCGGACTCGAGGCTTTCAACGGATCTGTTATTGCGCTTGCGACCAATCGATACGATGATCTTGGCGAGAGGACGCATACTTCCATCACATTCCAACGTGTGGGTGTGTTGACGGGACTTAATCAGGCCTTTCAGTGTGTCGGTTCAATCCTAATCGCTCCACTCATCAAAAGATATCCAACCAAGAACGTTTTGGCTTGCGCAGTGCTCATATTTGCCCTCATGAGCAGTCTTCTACTGATTCTGGATGCTGCAACTGGTGGCAGATTCGCGCCGCGCGGATGGCCGGAGGATGACTTTAGTTACTACGGTGACTACAACACGGACGCCATGATACCTATTTGTAAGTCTGTGCTTTCAGTTTGTCCAAGGATTCCATTTTCAGGTTCTTCCGTCCCTGCTGTCTGCCGCCTGAGCCTGCCGCCCAAGAGGGCATCTAGACAAACATGGCAGCTGGTGCTTTATATGTTCTTCCATGGTTGCTGACAGTCACCAGATTGCGTCTGCGGTATAGTTTATGGCATGGTTGAATTGATCCGACGAGTTATCCCTCGAGATTTGGTCGGCGGCCACATTCAGAAACTCCGACGAATGGACTCTCTAGTCCACATCTTCTACGAGATTAGCGGTACTGCTGGTGCATTTTGCACAGCACTCGCACTCATTCCTCGCTTCGGCAACAACTTCAGCTTCATCATCACCCCCATCTTCTTCGCCGCCGCATCAATACTCTGGTACTTCATCCAAGAAGCTAGCATCCCGAAGGAGAATACGTCTTTGATCTCAGAGAGCCAACCGGCTTACGTCAAAGCCGTGATAAACGGCTTCTACCTTTTCTTCGAGTCGATCGGAACTGGTGCTAAGATCATCTTCACACACCGCAAGTTTATCTGGCTGTTGCCTGGATATGCCGTTGCACTCTACGCTCACCGATATCTCGAGAACGCGATCGCTCCTGCAGTAGCACGACGTTACTTTGGTAACTCGGCCTGGTCACAGATTATAGTGGGAGGTTCAAACTTTGGCGAACTTCTGGGAGCCTTGTTCGTGTTCATGTTCACCAACTTGGTACACACCCCGATACCATGGCTGCGGCTAGACGCACTGGCTCTGCTGATAGTTTGGTACCTGCCGTACTGGAACCCCCCAAAGGATGATGTCGCCCAAGCTTGGATCGTAGGAGCCACATTCCTCCCCATCAGTTTTGGGTGGGCTGCCGGAGACGTATCGCTGGCCGCATACATCCAGGCATCGCTAGCACGCATCGAATCGAAGACACAAAACGTATCCGCACTCGGAGCCGTCATGGCGTTCCTATATAGCACATACATTGTCACTTACGCAATCGCATCCGTTTCCCTCGGTACATACATCGACCGCGTTTCGGATCGCCACAATGACCAGATTCACGGGGCTATACTGAATGTAGGCGCCGTACAGTTTACCATAATCTGTGTGCTGGTCATGACAAGCACATTTGTTCCAAAGGGCGCCTTTTCACTCAACCCAGAAATGCTGAACGAGGAAGACTTGGATACTGATCTAGAGGATGAAGATTTGGAGTATGTGCCTGGAGTTCATGCCAAAGGCAAACAAAGCTATGAAAGCCACGAGATGGTCAGTAGAGCGAACAGCGTGGAGTAGCGCTAAGTTGCGATGATGTAGATGCATTTTCTAGCAGATGTAAATTTCTATACACGAGAATCAAACGTCCATTCAACCGCATACCGCGATGCGAAAAGTTGATACCGATATTCACACAGGCAGGTACCTTGATGTCCAATCAGATAAGATTAGCATCCCCCGCGGGGTAGCGTCCTGGACTGATAAGAATTAAGGTTACTTCGCCGCACAACCTCGATCATCATGATCTGTCGGTAGACGAGTGCATCGGAGGCCGGCAAAAGCCGAGACAGCATTTGCCGTGGTGAATCTCCAACACGTGTCTTCCTCTTCAGCCCTCATTGATCCCCTGGCTTCATATGTAAGATGGCGGCTGTTTCATGGACGACTCCGGATGTAGAAGGTGACCTCCACGATGCTCCGTCGCGGCACTATGGAGTAGCTTCCGCAGCGGAAGCTCGAGCCTGCCATAGAAGGCATGTCACTTGATAACCCTCTTGAGCAGTAAGAGTGGCAACTAAGCACTCGGCGCTCCAGGTTTGAGACAGGGGCGCACCAGCATGCGTCAACACGCCAAGCCCATGTGCTCACGGGGCGAGGTTTGGTTGGCTCGACTACGCCTTCACGCACCTCCAAGTCAGCAACAACACCACGTCTCTGGGTTGCGCCAAGCAAAAGCTTCGCTCACAATCACTCGCGCTGCGGACGCCATTTGCTTTTAACGGCGCCGTGCAAGCATGAGCGGAATCTGTTCCAGATCGCGCGTCTACTACGCCTTCCTGCGACTGCTGCTCTCGACCCATGGATGAGGCCGAACTCGACGGCTTACGCACAAGCTCTCTATCCGCCTGCGACACGGCTGCGCGTGCGCAACTCAGCTAATCAAGCTCAAGGTCCCCAGAGTCTTGGACCCGTCAGTTCCTTACTTTCGCCCTGGTTTTTGTTGGCGGCGTGCTCACTACTTGGTCGTTGTTCTTGTCCCGTCTTGTGCGTGGTAGCCCAGTCTGACATATTCAGCCCGCGTTGGGCATACCTCCCCTGGTGCACTACCGCTGCTACTATCACTGTTCCTACGACTGCCTTTTGAAAACTACTGGGTAGCACATACATCGCAAAGAGTCTGGTGTTGAGGTTCGATGAACGATGCAGCCATATCCACAGCCCAATGGACCATCCAATAACGACAGGAATGAGGGCCGGGGGCCGCTGAGTAGAACATGGCCACAGCTGTTTAAGAAGAGGAGGAGATATAGTCCGGTTAGAGAGAGCGCCCAGCAGCAGCAGCAACAGGTGCAACACCTACAACAGATGCAGACACAACCACCGCAAATACAACCACAACAGCAGCCAGTGCAGTTGCCGATACATCCCATCCGCCCCTTGAAATCACCATCAGTAGCAACACAATCAATCACATCACCAACAGTATCTTCGATAAGGTCTCCATCAATAGCGACAGACAATGCGAGTACGATTTCCTCAATATCACATGCATCATCAGCACCGCCACCAAACAAGGTCGCCATCGCGAGAAGAAGCAGCAGCATCATTCCGGCCGACAGCAATGGTATGCTTCTTTTTCATCTCTGTCGTCATGTCCCGTGACCAATCCGTCCTAATGAAGCTTTGAATAAATGGACATGGGTAGCACACTAACTCATGACAGGAGCCGGAGGTGTAACAACCCCCCAGGCAGACCTTCTAGCCTCGAAATCAAACTACGAGCTTATCTCTTCTGGCCAACACCTAGAGATGGGCCTGCACTTTAGCACCGCCATGGCCACAGGCGTAATGATGAAGCGCGCCACCCACCGCGCCGCAGAACAAGCGCGCCGTGACAGGATGAAGAACGCCATGGTGGACCTTGCGGAATTCCTCCTCGATGGTGAAGTTACTTTTGGCAGTGGCACTACGTGTTTTGTTGTAATGCGAGGGAAAGATGGTGCGGACGGCAGCGAAAAAACCTCGACAGACGATGCCAGTAATGGGAAAAGTGGGAAAGGTGTGTCACCTGGGGATTCTGTGCCGGGAGAGAAGAAGACGGTCAACAAAGCGAGGTTGATTGAAATGGCGCTCGAGAAGATGAAGGCACAGGAAAAAGAGATTGAGATGTTGAGGAAGGAGATCGAGGATCTGAGGACAGAAGACAAGATGGATGTGTCGTAGTCATACTTGGAGATGGAGCGTGTGTATTTGTCGTCACAGAAGACGCTTTTAGGGACGGGGAGCTGGGCTTGAGCATTTCATCTTGAGATATCCATCATATACGGCGTTCACATTTTCGGCATTAGTCTCCGGCATACAGCTTGACTAGCATAGGTACAAAACACTTGCTGAACACATGGCAGAGTTTGCTGTGAAATCATCTACTACATCCGACGTTGTTGCAATGTACCCGTTGTGGCGTTAGACTAAGTGGAGTTGTACCTGGAGCTTGCGACCGTTGAAACTCGTTCACCTTGCAAGTCTATCCGACGATCCCAAGCCTCCGCGGACGATTTGATGGAAACGCCACTTGTTCGCTCTTACATCATGGTACGATGAGCGAACGAGAAGGGAATGTAAAAGTCTGTGTTATCAGTATCACATCTAGACATGTGCTAAGCTAGCAACGCGAAGAGGAGGTACGTCTTCTTCGCATAATCCGCTGCAGTCTTCCTCAGCCTGTTCACTGCGGCTTCATCCAGATCCGCTAGGTTTGTCTTCTTAGCAAGCGATGCGAACCTGTCATCGTCCTCGCCCGCGTTACTGACGAAGCGCTGGATATACAGAAGATCGAACAGTAGCTGCTTGACTCTCTGCTCCTTTGCCTCAATGTGGTTCGACGTTGATACGGTGAGTTTCGGTTTCTCAGTCTCATCTGTCGTTGTAGAATTTTCGTCTTCCTTCTTTTCCTCGCTCGTATCCTCATCAGGAGAACTCTGCTCTTTCGCATATACGTCAATGGCGTCAAGATGCTCTTGAACTGTTTCGACTACTTTGTCGGCCACCCCACTTCTCAATACCTGAACACTACCAGGTGCCCAAAGATCGCTGCCAAGGGCCCCCATATTCTTGTTCAGCGTGCGCAAAAATCTAAACGCGCTAGGTGACGGCTGGCTTGGTAGTGGTGGATGTCCTTCCCACAGGATATGGCTGTTCGTTCTGACTTTGAGAGAACCTAAAAGCGACGCCTTGTAAGCCTCTACAGTGGGCTGGGTTACACACAAAGCCAGCGTAGTATGCAGAGGCTGAAGACTTTCAGAAGTGAACGGCGATGCGAGCGGTGTTGCCTTATCCTGGAGTCTTAAACGTGGTATCCGATCGCCGATTTCTCTAACCACGCGAAGCATAAATGCCGCCTTTTGGGTTGATTGTTCGCCATCGGATTTCTTGACGATAGCGTTGAAGCTCTGACTCAGGTTCTGCATAGCTTCGCTCAAAGCTTCCTGTGTAGCTTCTTCAAGCAACTTCGGATCGTCGTCACTAAGTAGCGCTTGTTTCGAATCTCCAAGCTCATCGTCGGATTCATCGTCGACGTCATCTGCGAAGGTATCGTCCCATCGTGCTTCTTTCATGCTCTTGACAATGCCCTTGACTTCCAGGACAGACTCCATCCACTTGTCAAAAGCGGACGTCACACCAGTAACAGACTCGTCACGCCCTTGATAGGTGTTGAGTATGGTAGATTTGAAGATTTGCGCACCATTGCTCAAATCTGATGCTTTGGTGGTCGTGTCCCAGAGTGAAAGCGCCACGGCTTTGTCTGACGAGGACACTGCGTCCAGCTGATTCGAAAGCTCGGCAACGACATCCTGTAGCCCATTCGTACGGGATCGCACTATAGTCTCCAACTTGTCATTCATCGTGTCTCGTAAATCATCGAGAACGTTGGCTGACTTAACACCCGCCATTCGCGAACCAGACAGTATCCAAGTCTCAATCAACTCTTGTCTCAAGTCCGCAACCTCTTTGAGCCGTTCTTCTTGCTCTAATGCTTTCTGTATACCTTTGAGGAAAGCAGCGATGACGTCCTTGGACCAGCGGTGCAAAATGCGCTCTGCTTCCGGCCGCTGCAGCTCGTCGTGTCGCGGCCATGGCGTGTAGTTCCGAGCCTCATCGCCTAGCCATCGATCGTGTACGTCCAGATTCAGCTCGTATAGACCGCGAATGTCGGGGTCTTGTATCAGCGGGTGCGCCTTCAGCTTGCTCAAAGCTTCTGCTAAGCGTCGCGGAAAGATGGTTTGTGTATCGAGACATGTCTGTATACAAAGCTTGAGCGCACTAATGCCATGCTTCGCAAGTTCATCGCCCCCAGCCCTAAGCTCGCTGTTCATCTTCTCCAGCCGCATCTTATGAAAGTGGTGTAATACATCGGTCGGCGTAGAGCTCGTCGCAAGCGCATACGCACACATGCTTTCCACCAGGCTCGCCGTCTCGCCTTGTGTGCTCGACAGGCGCTTGTCAATCCTTCTAAGAAGCTTTCTCCGTACCGACAGCAGTCTCTCCCACAGCTGACCAACAATGGGCGCCTTGTGGCTGGGCTGACTGAGCAGCGACTTGTGGAGTAGTCTCGAGATGACCAGGACTTTTGCAATGAGCAGATATGATCCTCCTGTTTTCATGAGGCGCGTCATGACCACCGGCGCATTGCGCATGACTGAGAGCTGGGATGCGAAAGTATAGCGCTCCGCATCTATTGCCCGTCAACCCACAATCTCTTCCCAATGCATTTGTGTAGACTGACCGCGACTTCGTGTATGGGTATCCATCTTGCCCGCATTGTTCGTTATCTTGTCCAGCCTTCGCGAGTTGCAACTCTGCCCTACTCTTGAAAGCCTACTTTCGACCTGCTCCATGCGCACTTCCATGTCGATGATCGTTTCGGCCGTGTCGAGGAGACTGCGATAACTCGCCCTGTATTCCCGTCAGCCTCTTGGTGCTCCTCCCGTATTTGTCTGGTGCCTCCTACCCAACGAGGGACCGCAGCTTCTCCCGATTCTCGTCGGCATTGTTGCGGAGCTGCTGTTCGAGCTTGTGGACTACGGGTATGGGATATTGGAACGCGTCTTCCCATGACTCGAAGGTTCGTGGGTCTGGCGCGTCGGTCGCCATCGCGGTTATGCTCGAGGAATCGCGTATTGGCGTCGTGTTGCTACACGTAGAGGTACACGACGATGCTACGTTTCCCCACCAATCGCACGCTTAGTCATCGCACCTGCCTATCGTTGACTTGTCATCTTGAGCAGGCATGCGCTCTTTGGCAGTATCATGTAGTCTCAGAAAAAGGGGTTCAAAGTGAATGCGTGTGTACAGCAATCGTTGTTAGTGGTGTTGAAACCAGAAATGTCTATCTCTATCTCAAAACATGGTATCACAGGTTAAGCTCAACAACTCCGACCTTCCAAACTCCTATCAAATGAATCATTCCACTTCCGTAATATCATCGCTCTCGCCAGCAGCGTTTCTTCTCCTTAGCTCGCGTTCCACTGCCCTCAACATGATCTGCGCATCGTCAAGCGTCAATTCCTCCCCACCCCTCATACTCGCCAGCAGCTCCGCAAACTCTGGGTCATCAGGCTCAATGATTTCGACCCTTCTGTTCTTTGTCTTCGGCTTCGGTGGCGGCAAAGGCATGAAGGCTCTCTTAGTGCTGCCAAATTTAGCAATCATTTCTTCAAATTCGCCTTGTGGAGTGCTTTGGCTGGTGACTGCTCCTCCAGCGCCGATACGCCAGACGTCTCCTTTCTCTTCACTTTGTTCGTCGTCAATCTTGATAGCAGTGCGTATGACGACGTTGAAGTCACCGCCGCCTCCGACGTCGAGATAACCAAGCACACCTGAGTATATGCCTCGTCTTGCGCCGTCTTCTACATCCTGAAGAATCTCGCAAGACCGCTTCTTGGGTGCGCCAGTCATGCTACCTGGGGGCAGACTTTCGACGAACGCATCGAATCCTAGGTAAGGAACGGATTGCTTGGCGGGCTTCTTGGAAGCGTATTCTACAGGATCTTCCCAATCTTCTGGAGTGGTGGGTTTGTAGATCCCGCTAGGCACTGCATCGACGACTGAGACCAGTTGCCAGAGCGTTTCGTATTCTTCAACTTCCATGAGCTGGCTTACTCTGACGTTTTCGGAGCCATATACGCCATGAAGCTGGTGGCGAGTAAGATCTACAATCATGAGATTTTCTGCGCGTTCCTTTGAGGATGAGAGGATAGCATGGGCCATCTCAGCAGTCACGCCAGGTTTCTTTTGAACTGTTCCCTTTATTGGTCGACACTGTGCAGTTTGCGACCGGTCCCAGCTTATGTATCGTTCTGGTGAGGAGCAGAGTATGTGTACGTTGTGCATCCTCATGTAGGCGCTGAAAGGCGCAGGGTTTTGGCCGGTCAAGCGCTTGTAGAGATTCCAGGAGTGTTCATTGTCCTCTGCGTGAGAGATTTTGCAGGCTGTTGGCTTGCGAGCACGGATTTCGTTGCGATGCGTGAGGCACAACTCGTAACTCTGACCGTCTGCTATTGCATCCTGGCAAGCACTGACCTTCTTGCAGTACTCGGTTTCGCCAACAGTGAGCTGAACACATGAGTCGATGTATTGGTGCATTGTGCCGTGAGCCTCAAAAGGGTCCGCCTGTCTCATTGCTGCAGAGTTTGGAGTAGTTTCACGCGACTTGAAACCTGCGTGTTCATACAGTCTCTCCGTTGTGTCAATAACCCAGTCTTGGTCGAATGGTCCGCGGATACTCTGGACATAGATCTTCTTGAACTGATGGTCAAACACGATACTTCGCGTTATATAAGCGAAGCAAATGTCCGGATACGAAGCTTCTTCGTGACCATGAACATCGATTGTCTCTAAGCCGGCCTCGTAAGACGCATAGCCCATAAGACCTCCCCAGAAAGGAGCCCATGTTGAGCCTTTTGGCGGTGTTGAAGGCTGAAGGCTCTTCATGACCTCCCTCACATAGGGCCATGGGTCAGACACAGTCCAATCGGTATGTACCTGACCTTTGCCGTCTCGGAGTTCCATCCTTCGGGTGCCTGCGTAATAATGTAGACGTAGAGTTTCCTCGGGAATAACGACACCTATGATGCTGTACCGACCCGTCCCCACAGCCATAGGCACCAGATTCGACTGTAACCCTGACTCCAACACTATAGCTTCGCCTCTTGTCAATTCGAACAACTCACAAGCGTCCGCTACTGTAAGTCTTCCGCTTCCAGTAGTTGCGCAATGTACGGTGCTCGGTGGCAAGTCTGGTAATGACTGTCCGTCTCCGTGTGCGATGAGCGAAGCAAGCTCAAATGGCGTTATTGTGTCGCTATCGAGTTTTGCGACGAAGTCTGTGTAAGAACGCTTGCTCTGTTTCCTGGCGTCGTAAACGCCCAGCTCTCGTCGGAAATCATCAGCAGTCATTGGCGAAGATGGCAAGTTTGGCATCAAACCATGCTTGGGAACGTTCCGGAACATACGTTTCCGGTTCCAGGATTGGGCGTCTTCCCACCAATTCCGAATGATGCGCTTGCCCTCGTCATTTGTGCAGATTGACTCTGGGTGGAACTGGACACCCCAGAATGGCTTCTGTATATGTTTGACGCCCATGAGCACGGCGCCATTAAGATCACTGTCAAAGTCCCATGCCAGCGGCTCCAGTTGGGGACAGGTTTCCGTAGGCTCCCAGAGTTGTGCAGGATACCGTACAGCGCGCTTGTTTTGGATGGGATGATCGAGTTTGACTTGCAAAGAATGATACTGGGTTGCCAGAAGGCTCTCCACACCTCGGAAGATGGATTGGCTCTTGTGTAGGATAGCCGTGATGATACCATGCTTTGGCTCGTTGAGTCTTTCGATATCAGCCCCAAATGCAAGGCAAAGCGATTGAAAGCCGAGACATATGCCAAGCACAGGGACAATCTGTTCGTCTCGCAGTCTCCAAAGTTCTTTCATCAAACCAACATCCTCGTCGCATTTAGCCCAACCAGGTCCTGGCCCAGCAATGATGCCATCGAAGCCCTTCAGATAGTCGGTAAATGCTGAATAGTCCCCGGAAGCTGATGGTTTTGCGAGAACAGGGTCGTCGATAAAGATCTTGACGACTTCTGCGTCTACATTCTGTTCGACCAGCGCGACTATATTGTTGGAAAACGAGTCATATGCGTCCAGACAGAGTATCCTTGGGCGCTGAGTCAGAATTGCGGGCGCCATCGCTCGATTGTTTATACGGAGGCCGGAACAGTTGGTCACTTTTGGGCGATGCCAGAATGTAGTTCGATTTACAGCCTTGTAGAAGCCTGGAAACAGCGTCTGAGCGACTGTTTGGTGTTTTATCGTGGTCGATGAAAAGTCTAAGGAAATGTCGATAGGGCTGAAATCTTATCCCGTGATAAGTCCGGCGGTTCGCCGGCGCGCGTTGCGGAGCCGCGGAAGAGGGCTTCTGTCCGGATCAAATCTGAGTAGGCAAATGGTAGAGGGGCGGTGTGAGAGATGAATGAAGATGATCGTGTCACGCAGTGCAAAATAGCGATCTTATGCCAGGACGCCACTTGGTTAGGTTCAAGTGGCTCCGAATGCAGGGTCCAACGGAAGCGGCCGCTTAGCTTCTCGACGCTTTCGAGGTGTGCATGTCCTCAAAAAGGAATGACAACCCTTCGCTAATGCTGTTTCACCTGGCAGATCGGACTCTTGCCACCTCCTTAAAACCCCCCGCCTTATATTCCAGAAGTCGGAGACGCGTTACACTAGTATGCGACACGCGACACAGCTGCGAAGCCGAACCCTCGCAACATCGTACATTTTCTTGAAAGTGTGTCTGCAGGTTGATACTGAAATGCAACTTGGTATAAGCTTAAACAGTTTCAATTCATGTCTCGAACACGACACAGGTGAAGCGTATCCCTCTGGCAATAAGGCGTTTGGATATGGTCACACCTCGGCATACTAGAGCGGGCAACGCGCATGGGCCCATGTCGTCATGTCGAAATTCTAGCTATCTTTGCATCTGCAACAAGCAAGAACATCATTGTCATTAGAGAAGCGCAAGCTCTAC